>Ga0116229_10001066_pt1 | contig 41520 bp, 33 predicted proteins | sample S1TSphgellanicum_3_FD_87313 | JGI IMG/M metagenome (GOLD analysis project Ga0116229, IMG submission 87313) | Host-associated microbial communities from peat moss isolated from Minnesota, USA - S1T2_Fc - Sphagnum magellanicum MG | ecosystem: Host-associated > Plants > Peat moss > Unclassified...
GATATGAGCCTCGCTGCTTCTGCTGCTGCAGCTAAGTATATTTTGTTCTGTTTCAGGTAGTCTCTTAGGCGGCTTCCAACGTGAGGAGCCGCCGTCCGGAACAGAAATTATCAACGAGCTTCTTTTAGGCGGCCTCCAACCTGAGGATCCGCCGTCTGGGACAGAGATGATTGTAAACGAGTTTTGATCTTTGGGTGGTCTCCAACCTGAGGAGCCGCCGTCTGGGACAGAGATGATTGTAAACGACTTTTGATCTTTGGGTGGTCTCCAACCTGAGGAGCCGTCGTCTGGGACAGAGATGATTATAAACAAGTTTTGATCTTTGGGTGGTCTCCAACCCGAGGAGCCACCGTCTGGGACAGAGACGATAATAAACGTGTTTTGATCTTTAGGTGGTCTCCAACCTGAGGAGCCGCCGTCTGGGACAAAGATTATGAAGTTAAACGAGTTTCCAATGCCGATGGTAGGGACCCATGAAGAGTAGTGTACACCATGCAGATGAACCTGCTTCCATGCATCATCGAGCTTCTTCAATGCGTGATGATCATCATAGTTTTTCATCTTTCCACCAACGTTGAGCAGTATAAGTGTGATAGAACACATGCAGAAATTTGTTTTGGGTGAGATTTAATCGGAGGTGTCGATGCTTGAACGTGTACGTACTGCTTGTAGACTGCTCCGGATTATTCGCTGCAGTCCTGTAGATGGAAGATGCAAACATAGATGAATATGAAGATCAACAGATATAATATTGTAGAGTCAAGAATTGCAGAGTTCAAGATCTGTGAGTTAAGCTTAGACTCGATGCGGTTTTTTGTAGGGGAAGACTATTCTAATTGCTAGTTGAAATTATAGAGCTGTTTGTCTTCGGAGGTGGGGAATGCATCACAAATTGCAGCAAAACTTACGACAACCAAAGAGAAGAACTTGCAGAGAAGGTTGACTCCCTGAACTCAACAGCTCGCGGCTACAAGGAATATCTATACATTTTTAGACAAAGAACAAGGAGCCGGATGTGCGATGCACGATAAAAAAAATTAAAAGAACTGTATGTCACGTGAAGAATAATGATGCAGTTGGAAAGCGAGATTGGGGCTGAACTTACGGGATCAATCGATCAAGCTGTTGCAGCAAAAACTAGCCGGCTAGCTAGCTGTAAAAGGACCGTCAACACGCACCAAAGCTGCAAAGGAGCAGCTTGATGATATAATATGCTTCAACTCTTGCTGCTTCAATACTGGTGATGAAGAGAACAATAAATTCTTGTGATACGCCAGCACCAGCAGCTTCTAATATTAGAGCGGAAACTAACTATCGTAAGACCAAAGAATTGCTCGCTAATTTGGAAGCAGTGATCGAAGAGAAACCATGCAAAAGATGATCAGAGACGCAAGTGCTATTGTGTTTGACGAATTGATAGATTAATGAGTCTATTTATACATGATTCACCGCTAGAAGCTGCAGGTACTAGTCCTCTTTTTTCCCAGCCCTTTCTTCTTTCATTCATTCAATATTCATTCATTCATTCGTTCTTTCTTTCTTTAATCTGCTTGGGATGATGATACGTTCTTTCTTTCTTTTTTCTTCGAATACGTGTGACCGACAGGGACAGATCCCACGAATGCAAATCAAGTCACCCACGAGACAGGAGAGAGAAATCAGTAATGTGGTGCAGATTTCTTTCCTTCCTTCCTATGGTGCAGATTTTTTCGCGACTTTCCTTTTCTTCATTCAAAATGGGTCCCGCACAGTTGCAACTGTCTCTGCAACTGTCTCTCTTTCTGTGCAATCACCTCTCTGCAAATCTCTCGAAGTTCCTCTCTCCATCCGCCAGTCCGTCTCTCTCTCTCTCTCTCTCTCTCTCTCTCTTTCCTTGCTCTCTGGCGAGACCCGCAAGCAGAGTCAATTCTTGGTGCTCAAGCAAACAAAGCACAACGAAATTGTGTTGAAAATAATAAGAATAAGAAGAATAATGGCTAATGAAGTTCATGAAAGAAGCCCGTTAGTTGGTGCCTCCGCCTCCTACAATGGCACATTCCTCTTTCAAGTCTCCATTTGTTCTAAACAATCTCATTTGCCATAAAGGGGGTTTTCCTTTTTACCACAATTAAGTACACATTTATTTTGAATTTATGTACTTATTCAAATTTTGGTAAAATATACATGTATGTTGATGATTGATTGCTGCTTGAGCAACGAAATCAAAAATATTATTTTAATAAAAATCACTGCAAAAGTCTACTAAAGGACAAGAGCACCTAGCTAGCTATACGTGTGTTGTGGTGTGTACCTAGCTACCTACTTTCCTCTCCCAAATTCCAAATTCCAAGAGAGGAAAGGAAAGGCTTTTGTCTATACAGATTGGGTGAACAAATTTGGTTTGTCAGTTTTTGTCAGTTTTTGGGTGGACCTTGTTGGCCAGGTTGAACCAACAAGTCCCCAAATTATAGGAGGAAACCTCCATTTTTAACCATGGTACCAGTGTGGGTGTGCTAATATTTCACCCAAGGCCAACTCTGGTTACTATTGTAATCAATTTGTTAGGCTCAAGGTTTTTTCTGTTCACAATGTGTTCCCATCAAATTCTCAAGGGGTCCTCATCAAGTTCCCAATGTGTTTCTCAAGATGTTTCCAATAGCATCACACTTTAGTTGAACTTTCATGTATATAAACTATAAAGAGGGACCACCTAATAATAACAAACACCCTTTTTCTCTTTTTGGAAAAAAGTTCCTATATTTCTAAGTTTTTGGTATGTACTTGGGTTCATTTTAAAGTTTGGTCCTATGTAGTTATAAACTGGGTCAGTCCAAGAATAAATTTTGTGTAATATGTATATGGTCAGATTTTAGCCTATCCCCAAGTAAAGAGGCATGGAAAGGTGTTTTTTTAGATTTGTGTTTTTTTTTTAATAATGAAAGCAAAACACTAGTAGATTTTCAATTCTATCTCCACCTTTCTTTTTTTCAATTTAATTTGAATTCAATTCAATTCATGATGCATGAGCTATCATTCAACATTTTCATTTGAATGAAACTTAATTTTCACAAAATGAATTAAATATTTTCATCAATTAATCAATTGACCATTGTTGGTATTGCATAGTAATGTGGAGCCCAAATTTATGTAATATCTATATGGCCAAAATTTTAAGAGAATATATCAATGTTTGTTTTGGTGGCAAAGTTTTTCTTTTAAGGGTTACTGATTATCAATTTTAGTTTTCTTTTAGACCAAAATTACCAACATTTTACATCAAGTTTCAATAGGTAGCCAAGAACCCTCCATAAACTTTTCTACATTCATATATTTTGTTTGTAACCAAATTGCTTTAAATCTTCTTATTGGTTGATCACAAGTTTGTGCAACATCACATTTTGGAAAAAAAAACCGAAAATTCTAAATTTTGGATTCATTCTTAAGATACTAAATCAAACTCAGATCTGAATAGTATGAAATTTGCCCCTTTTGAGCTTTGTAAGATGTGCAACCTCTCTAGGTCCAAACAATTTGTTTTGAAGAAATCTCCATGGTGTGAAATTTGCACCACATGTATCAGTTGGAACATGTTTTGCTCAAGGTATTAATTACCCCCTTAGTGCATGTGTTTTTCAAGGTGGTGAACAAGTGGTTCATGGTGCAATGGCTCTACTCCTCAGGGCAAGTTCCAATGTTCGGATTCAGACCAGCAAAGGAATGTTGGGTGAAGTTCTCCAAAAGATGAACTCCTGGTTCACACTAATATGAGATAAACATTCCTCAAAATGTGAGACCAAATGAAAATTTCATGAATCTCTAACCTCTCCCTTAAATCTCAATGGTGAATTAAGAGACAGCCTTTGACAAATGACTTTTGAAGCCCCAAAGAAAAGATTCATCTCAACGGTGTTATGTGGCCCCTTTTGACAAATTGTTAAGTCCCATAGAAGAAGATTAATCCCAATGGTGAATTAAGTGGCCCCCTTTGACAAATGACTTTCAAAGCCCCAAAGAAGAAGATTAATTTCAATGCTGAATTAAGTGACCCCCTTTGACAAATGACTTTTCAAAGCCCCAAAGAAAAAGATTAATTTCAATGCTAAATTAAGTGGCCCCCTTTGACAAGGGATTTCAAACTCGTGTCCATCCAACCAATCAGAGCAGGAGATGCCTCTCAACAACCAGCTATGTTCTAGATAAGGGTATGTAAAATTATGCTCAATTGGGATTACATGGCCCAGCACTCACAACTGTACCATCCATTGGAAACCTCTTGCAAATTACGTCATTTTCTTGATCACGTTATATGGCATAATCTTTTGGAGGTGATCATAAAAGCTCATAATAGTGACCAAAATTTCTATTGAACATGCATTGTTTTTTTAATTGGGGGATCGGCCACACCAGACCTTAATGTCATGGAATGGTCTTGCCCTGGCCCATTATGTTGGATGCATCATCAAACAATTATGTAAGTGAGTAAGAATCATAGATAAGTAAATATGGAATGTAATGTAGGCAAGCAAGAAAGGCATTTGGTGGATATTAGGTAGGTAGTAGACACATATGAATGGTTAGTTCATAGCTAAACCATTCATGGTTTAGGGTTTAGGTAACCGTTCATGGTTAGCTATTGGACAGGTATACAATGAAAAAGGACATCCTGTCCATACTGGAGGGTGTGGGTTTCATTCTGGCTGGTCAGTTGCTTGGCAGCACAGGTTACTGCAAACAAAAAATTATCATGCACAGCCACAACACACAATCTATGAGTCATATGGGAAGAGAGAGAAAGAGAGACTTATTTTATATTCTCCGTACATACTACACAGAAGACTTTTTAGTTCAAGCCAACTGGTTTGCCATGCAAACTTCAGCAAGGTTACATGTTATGTTCCGAGTAGGTGCTAAACAGAAGACTTTTTAGTTCAAGCCAGTTTGCAATGCAAAATACAGCAAGGTTACAGCTCCGTGTGGAAATCTTTGCATCCTTGTACTTCTTTCTTGCTTGGCTTCAGTAAAAAGTGGGTCTGTTTCAATCTTCATAGGATTTTATTATCAATTAATTAGTGCTCATTACAAAGAACCACATCTAGAAGTTTCAATGTTTGATCTCAAATAACATAAACTATTCTAAAATGACATTCAAACTACCAACCCCAACTTAGATCAATAATCATATAATTCAAAAATTATTATTATTTATGAAAATAAAATATTTCATATATAATTTAACACATCAGTCTTGAATGAAAGTCATTTATGAACATCCATCTTTCATCCATACTAAATATTTAAAAAGACATTCAAAAAAATAACTTGAATGATGGCCATATGAAAGCTTCCTTCCTTAAACTATTTCCCCAAATGAATATAAATAAATGTATTTTCTCTATTACTTTCAATCCATTTAATATTAGTTTAAAGTAAGACCTTCCATTATAGTCTTGTTACTTTTATTTCATGTTTCAAGTTTTGTCATGCTATGAAATTATTATTATTCTTATTTGCATAGATCGTTTTTTTATGTGTGGTTGACCTTAAGACTAAGGCTTGTTTTCTTATAATGTATCCTTTGCCTTGGTGCATCTTTGGTATTAATTAGTCATAATAATCTCATGCCCGCCATACAATTTAGGTTTTTTTTGGAAGTTGGAAACATTCCTAGACCATTAACATAAGCAAAATCATAGGAAATCAGCAGTTTGCCGTGAAGTTGATTCAGGGAATCATTTGCAAATTGGTGCAAAAGAAAAAGATGAAGGAAAGTTTGTCCTAGTGATTTGACTTTAATTCCGACCTTCCAAGTCCTTCTCTTAAATTTAAAAGCATTCATTAATGGGTGGCTGCAATAATCTTTTTTTAAATTTGATACAGTTCTATGTGAAATCACCTAGAAAATCTTAGGTCTTAGGTTTTTGTTGTGTGCAAAGATGAAATCAATTTAAAGCCATAATATATATATATATAGCATGATATCCCATATATTCTACTTTTCATACAATAACTTTTCACTACATGCTTTCACAATTTTCTTTATTAAGGAACAGCCCCAAAAAGTCTTGTGAGCTTGTTGATCACATGCATTTAGGCAACACAACTAAAAGAACTAATATTTGCGATGTCTCAATTTAACAAAACAACTTCTACCCTTCCGGATGTCTAATGGTGGATGTAATTCCCATGTTGAAACTAGGGACTCATGTTGAGACGTTGAAACTTGAAACCTGTTGAATTCTTTGGTTTCTTGATTGACTGCTTGAAACAACTCAAACCAGTTGAATTTGAGAACATCTTCTTTGTTTTTCTCTCCTTAAGGAAAAACCTGTGAACTGGGTTGTCACATATTTTTATCATTCACTGGTTTTGGGACCCATGTCCCATTTTGGCCGACAAATACAAACTACTGCTCTGTATCACACAAGTTAACATGTGTGAAATAAATCAAGTACATACTTCAGTTTACTTTCAAATATGTTCTGAATTTACTCGTCGTGAAAGGGCTTGATTTGAGATTGTCTCAATTGTTCCTTCCTTCTTTTGATTCGTGCATCACAAAGGTGGCTTTGATTTGAGAGTCCCAATTGCTCCTTCTTTGAACTTGTGCATAATGAGGGGGTCGTTGATTTGAGAGACTCAATTAGTGTATTAGCTGTTCATTGAATTTGTTGTACTACATACCCTTTTGACTGATTTGGGACACAGTACGTTTCTCGGTCCTTCTTAGAATTCCATTGGCGTCCATTGATTTCTTTGTTTCACAATTAACTTTGATAGACTCAACTAGCTGGAGGATTGGGGATGTTTTTTGGTTTTCCCATTCCTTCTTCTTCCGTACTTGAGTTAGTGTAATTGTGTACTTGGGTCACAGTTTGGCACCTTGGTTTCTAATCCCTCCCCCCTACCCCCACTAGTGTCAAAAAGGATCTAATGCCTTGCTTTTCTTGAGGGCTTCAAATTTAGACCTAGAGACAACCTACCCTATAGGTCAAACTAGTAGGAGAGATTTTTATTTTTTAATGCCTTGCACCTAAATCTTCATTGCCCCTTAACTAGGCACCAGGTTTGAATTTTCAGTCATAGCAGTGGAAATTATAGACTACCAACTTATAAAGCTATTTCAGATAGTAATATATCCGATTAACCTACAGTTGCATTCTTTCTGATGATTTTAATATCCAACATGGAAAGTGCATCCTGATTCTTGGCTTTTGTTTAAGAAAATGGCAATCCACAACACATGGTCAACATTTTGTAGACTTCAAAGAAGAAGGTTACAAATTCAAATCTCTTTTAAGAATGATTTCATAGATTTGGAAAGTCATTATCTACTTCTATGTACAATGGGAAAGGCTTAAACAAAAAAACTCAACGAAGGAAGATATATTGAACAAACTGGAGATTTTTAAATAAACATATATTGCAAACCAAACCTTGAGAAAATCACAACCAAATCTTCTGGTTTCTACAACTTAATATGCCTATATCATAACAAAAAATCATGTTTTACTTTCACAAACAAAATGCACAAATAATGTGCTAGAACCTTGTTTATAAACCGCCATTACACATCGAACTATTAGTTCACTAAAGACAATTAAGAAAAAAATTCAAATCACCAAACCTAGCAATCCCATTGGTTTTTTCTTTTGAAAAAAAAATCTTCAAGGTACACACAACCCTATTCTTTTGAACATTGTAAATAATGGTTTATTTCTACCATTTCCATTGGTCCTCTGAAATTCTAAAAATATTACCAAACCATGTTACATATTCAACTATTAGTTCAGTCAAGATAACTAAATAATCAAATTCATAACATCAAATCTAGCAATTTCATTGGTCATAGCATGTTTTTTACATGCCTACACATTAGGCTATCTAGCACCCTTTGTATATTAGTGTACACTCATATTATAACCCTTGTATGTAAACAAACAAGGTTAAATAGAGGGTCGGCTATAAGCGGTTTGATTATAGGACAATTAATAATATTTCTATCGATATATTTTTCACCCCTCTATGTGATATTAATAAAACCTCATATAGTCATTTTGCAAGTTTTATCATACATTCTATTTTATTGGTACCGAACCAAAGATCTTTTGGATTATCAATCCCTGTGCCCCATAACTTCAATTAGTGATGCTTGGGTTCATAAGATATTTTTGGATAGTTTCATTCTCCAATTATTAAATCCTGTTCTTTTATTGAGTCTCGTACTAACAAGAAATTGGTCCATATATGCATGATTAATGATATAAAAAAAAGATTTCGTGCTATTGTTTATAAAACTTTTCATTGTCTAGTTTAGCGCCAATTTTTTTCTTTTGATTTCAGATGAATTTATTTGCTTATTTTGTAATAATAGGCTTTTTGCATACCTTTCGTTCTTAACTAGCCATGCTCGAAGTCATTACCCTAACCTTACTCTAACAAAGCTAGGAATTTTATTTTCACCCAAGGACACAACTGGAGCTAATGAATTAGTGTTTTTGTCTGGTGAATTTTTTTAAGTTGGTGAATTTTCTTTCAAAACATAAAAAATTTGTGAATTTTAAATATTTCTTTTCCATTTTTTGAAATAGAATTATTAAATTAACCATATTTAAACCTAGGCACTTCCTAGGTCCCCACTTTTGTAAAAATGCTACAACCCACTTAGGATAATTTTCATTTAATGGTGATTAATGTTGGGGATCCTTGCCCATGGACCTTCTTGAGGAATTTCAAAAAAATCCCTACAATGAATTTGAAATGTTTTTTCCTATTGAAATTTTTAGTTAAATGTGAAAATAAATGGTTCTTCTAGTTTTCCATTGCAAAGTTTTGAAAAGAATTTAATAAAAATATTAAAAAATAATACATATTAAGTTCCAAACTCCAATAGCTTACGAGTAGCCAAAAATACCAAAGGATATTTTAAGTCTTGCACTTTCATACTTTACTTATATGGTAACCAAATTTGGCTAAATCTTATTAATGATTGTCATTTGAGCTACATCATAAAAATGATCCCAAAAAAATACTAATGTGGGTCTAGCTACAACTTAGTGTATTAGAAATCACATTTTGTGAAATTTTTGCCTTTTTAATTGTCAATTCAAAGAGAGGTTTGAACTAAAAATTGGGTCGCAAAATTGTCAAAACCTATGATATCAATGAATAGGGATGAGTGGTTGCGCTTGTTTTAGGAACAAACCAAGAACCCCAAGATTATCTTTTGCAAAGCTTAAACCTAATGTGAGGTTGATTTTTCCAAGGGATTTAACCATCCCAAACAAACTACAAGTTTATAAGCTTAATGTGCAATCTAGATTGCTTCATCTTTGTTTTGCACAATTGGACCTCACATGCATGTTGAAACATGTTATGGTATGTGTGTTAAATAAGGCCCTAAAGGGGCAACCTTCAAATTTTTTTATGGAGTATTTGAGATCTATTTTTTGACCTTGGTTAATGGAGTTGGAATGGGCAAAAGGAGCTTATGAAATATAATTCAAAACAAGGGAAGGAGTTGACCAAACTAAAAGAGACCTTCCACAAAATATAATGGAAATGTGGAGTTCTACACTTTCACAAAATTTCAAGTTGTGATGGCAAAAGGTGCGATTGAAGCATCACAACAAAAGGGATGTCAATCTCATGTGGGCATTTTGGCATCAAGCCCTAGATGTTAACTCATGAAGGAATATAAACAAAAACATCATAATCCAGTCCCCCTCATATGATTCAACATCTTCAAAAACAATTATCCATAGATTCTGGTCATGCCCAAAAGTGAAAAAGGCTTGGGAACTAGCTTTTTCCTTTCTATTCAACTTTGAAATGCTTATCATTGAGGACCAACCTAGGAAAGCATTGAGCCTAAAACAATGTATTTTCAATGGTAGACTCCCCAACAATCTAAGAAGGTTCAACTTGGGTGGGCTTTGTTGTGTGGCATTGCTTTGTGGTCTATTTGGATCAAGCAAAATGATTCAATCTTCAACTCGATTAAGTGGCAAGATGTTAAACTTAAAAGAGTGATGTGGGATAGTTTATTAGATTATGGCAAAATGGAGTGGAAACACACATTGGCCATGATCCAAAAATATCCGAAGAAAAAAAGTAAGCTCCTTGAACTCTTTGACAAAACTTGGCGCATGCACCAAGTTATTTGCGTTAAAGATGAAAAGAAAATTAGGTGGTGTTACCAATTGCCACTTGCTATAGTATCTTGTGGTAATTGTTGGGGTTTTGGGTCTTAGGGTTGGATGTCTTCTTGGGTTTGTTGTATGTGTACTAGTTTTTTTTACAATTTATTTTTCCAACGATGTGTGTCAAAAAAACGAAACAAAAAGGGGTTTGAAAATTATTGAAACTTAATATTAACAAATAATATTATTTCCCAAAACTAGTACAACTAGAATTTTTAATTTGGAACAATTATTTTCCTTTTATTGACATAAAATTTTGGAATTTTTTTTTTCATGTGTAAATTTGATTAATCTTGCTAAGTTTTTGGAAAAAAAATTCAAATTTTTTATATCACAAAATTGAAGGAAAAAACCCTAAATATAACCTTTTTTTATTCATGTTTCCTTGTGTTTATATTTTGTACATAGTAAAGGCCATTGTGCCAATGTCATTCCCCTGTTCAAAAAAGTTTGTTCACCCAAATTCCATAGGGACCATACTATGGCTTGTATCCACAATTTTTTCATTCTTTGAAGTCTCTAATTGAACGGTGGTTTTTCTTAATGAAAACCTAGATTAGGATATAAAAAGTGATTGAAAAAACAATGGTGAAATTTCTATATGGTTTTTTTAAATGAAGTTTCTTCTAGGTTTGGAAAGTTATTAAAAACATTAACAAAAAACAAATCCCTAGTGGATATATATTTAGGTATATCCCCACTTAACTAGTGAATGTGAAAATTTCAAAAAATTGGCATAGTGAGGAACTATTGGATGTGAATTGTTGAAAGAATCATGCTAATGAGAGAACTATTAATCAAAAAATCTTGCACACTTGTGTGAATTCAGCTTGTAAATCTTTGCAGCTAGTTACTTTGATGATGAAATGTCTTACTAGTGAGCAGTAATGACAATGACGATAAATAACTTTTCTTTCATTGTTGAAGCTTGCATTAGAAACATTGAAAGTTTGTAGCAAAATAATTTTATTGGCACCTAGTATGAATTTTGAACTTTAAACTTTTTTGCTTCTTTTACTTGTGTGAATTTGTGTGCCCAAAATTGGTTTAGGTCAAGTAACTAATTTAGTGTTGTTCATGATTACCTAGCCTAACTTGCTTTGATCAATAATTACAATGTCAAAAGTGTTGTGACAAGGATGGGGTAATAATAAATGTAAATTATTACAAAATTTGATCAGACAAAACATTGTTTATGATTCAAATACATTGCCTTAACTAAAGCAATTCCAATTGGTCATTTTTATCTTGATCCTTTTTTTGTCATTCCTACGAAAGTTTCAACCTAAAAAGGTTCATAATGTGTTGTGTCTTATGCTAGATTTACATGGTACAAAAACCTTTGCTTCATGCCTTCTTTCATTGGTTTTCATGAAGGAATTAAGGTTGTGTGAAAATATGATCAAAGGTCACTAATCCCAATGTTGATCAATGTTATGAACACTTACATCCACTAACTTTTGCCTCTCTTGTTGATTCACAATTTACTCCCATGGATACGAATGTGAGTTGTTGGACATCATTGAAATGGCAAGTTCTAGTATTGAACTAATAAAAGAATGTGTCACATGAAAATTATTGCAATTCAAAAGGTTCCCTATTGATGTGAAAGACATAAAATGCCTTTTGGTGTGATGGAGGTCCAAGGAAAGTTCAAGTTATGTTCCTTATTATAGGTTTGCTTGAGTGACAAAATTTGGAAATTGTTAAATCACAAGTAGAAATGGAGTGCATCTTCTCCCTTGCTAGTATATTAACTAATTTACATCAATGTAGATTACAAATTGACAATCTTGAGTGATTGGTCTTTGTTCACAAAAATTCGTTTAATGATCCCTAATCAAGTTGCAATTTTCCAAAAAACATGGTGAACATAGTTAAGCTTGAAGTGGAGTTAGCAAAAGAATTGGAACAAGAATTTGAAAACACTTTTGATCATGAGGAATGGTTGATGTGCATGAGAATCATTAGAAGACCTATTCTAACTTATTAAATTTTTGTTAATTGTGTATCCTACATTGATAAACAAATATAAATTGACACAATTGTTTGCATTTTTAAACTAGTGTTAGATGTTCTTGTACATGGCATGAATTGCTTGAATGATAATTGTAGTTATCTATGCATGATTTGATTATAATACGATGAACTAATTTTATACAAATGGACATGTTTGTCAAATTAAAAGTACCTATAACCTAGCCATTTCATGAGTTGAAACTATCATGACGTGTAGTGTCATAACGTTCGGTGTCGTAAGGGTGTAGATCCATAGTAAACTCTACTGAATAAAAAACTAAAACCAATCAAAGGTAGAAACTAATCAACCAAAAAGAAATGCACGCACATATATATACAATGCACAAGAAGAGGTTGAAATGAATTTCTCATGTCTCCCCCCCAGACCTGAACCAGGAAAAACGTGGCATGGTCTGAGTAGAAATCAAGGTGTTGTAGAATAACATGATGAACAAGACCAAATGTCGGCGAGAACTGAAGTGAATTCCGGCTTTAAGCAAAATAGTTGGTATCCACCATTACAATATCGCAAAGCAACATCTGATCAGCATCGTCTGTCCTCTAACATACTTAACATGGATAGTCAAATGGAGGAATCCAAGTTGACATGATGATGGTAGGATCTAAGTTTGGTAGGTGGTAAGGCGCACAACTTTTGGAGTGATCCTGAATTGTGCGTTTGTTAGCTTTTTGCAACTCCAACACACCTAAAGGCTTAATCACCTTAATCCTCAAGATAGTGTGACTAGAAGAAGGGTCTAGAGTATCATTAGGTTGGCACTGGCAATACAAAAAGTCACCAACATCAAATTGTCTCACCTTAGGTTTGTAACTGCCACCTCGTATGTGTGCATACCGTAAGGTGTTTCGATGTTGTGCAATGGACAAGTTCTCCATGGCCATGGGCATAACCCTCTTAAATAGAGCAACCCTCTCTACGATGACCCTAGCCCAAGTGGCTGGGGAGTCCAAGTCCACAACTTGGTCCATTGTGGAATGGGATGTCTCCCAAAAAATAGAAAGTAAGGAGAGAAATGAGACAAAGAGGCGTGTTTGGACATCTTGTAACCCATGGTGATGTAAGGTAGGGCCAGGTCCCAATCCTCTTTATTCCCAATGAGGCAAATCTTCCAAAGTCCTTTCTTGCATGTCTGAACCATCCTCTCTACAAGGCCATCAGCTTAGGGATGATCCCTTGAAGTCCTACGATGGTCAATGAGAGCATGATCAAGTAGGTCTTGGAATTCTCTTCTAAATTCTGATCCTTGATCAATAAAACACTTAACACAAGCCACAAACCTACTTAGGACCTATTGTAAAAAAGCATGGCTGGTGTTGTATGATGACTTGTCTGGCAATGCAACAAGCTCGACCCATTTTGAAAAATGTTCAATCATAATCATGATGTAAACATTACCCCTAGAGGTCTGTGGTAACTCTCCAGCTAAATCACATGATTAACAATAGAACATGCCCTGAATAGGGGGTGAAGAAAATGTGAACTGGTGGGAGGAGAAGGAAGTTCTCACTCTATCACATTGTTCACAATGACGTCTCGGACTTGAACATACATACCTCTCCAATGGTAATGAGGAGCGAAAAGGCTATAAGTACATTTAAATCCAAAGTGTCAAAGCTCCGAATGTACCTTTTAAATAAGACTAGGCCATTCATGTGGTGGAGGAACCACTCTATCGCCTTTTGGTAAGCATTAGACGAAGTGATTGTCCTTCCATGAATAGCGTTTAGAACGTTGTTGTATGCGATCTTGATGATTTGATGTAACTTGGGGAGGGTATTCCCCATGCTGAAGAAACTTCAAAGTGTCCAAATCCTTCCATATATCCATAATGGGATGCTCAACCAAGTTACATTTCAATAGTACAAAATAACTAGATGCATAGGATACATGTGTTACTGGAATCTAGTCAAAATCTTGCATGACTTCTGATAAATCTTCAAAGGTAATGAAAGATTTCCGTGATATGGTATCCGCATTCTGATGTGTAATATCAGGTTGGTGAATAACCTTGAATTCATACTCCTAAAGTATAAGCACCTAACGAACTAACTTACCAGTAAGCTTGTCGTTAGTCATCAACCACTTGATAGGCTGGTGGTCAGTATATAAAATGAACTTGGTGCCATAAAAATAAAGCCTAAAATGTATGACAGCCCATACAACAGCAAGAAACTCCCTTTTGTATAAAGAATAGTTGCTCTTAGCCTTGTTGTTACTTCAGGATGCATAAGCGATAACATATTCTTTGCCTTCCTCATCAAGTTGGCCAAGAACAACACCAATACCAAGAGCACTCTAGTCAGTGTGTAAAATGAAAACCTTGTTGAAATCAAGTCTTCTCAGAATGGGGAACTCTAAAAGCTTTTCCTTGAATGTGCTGAAAGCTTCCTTAGCCTCTTCACTCCATGTCCAAGCAACATCCTTCTTTAACAATGCATAAGAGGATGAACAATAATACTAAAGTTTTGGACATAAATCCTGTAATAATTACATAGTCCGATGAAGCTCCTCAAAGTGTGAACATCAATAGGATTGGGCATCTCCAAAATGGCTACTATTTTGGCCCAATTAACCATAATACCATTTGGCAAAATTTTGTGTCCAAGGTAGAGTACTGAAGTGATAACAAACTCACACTTTTTAAGATGGATCTTCATATTGACTTTGTGGAACCTCTTGAATAACTCCTCAAGATGAGCCAAGTGCTGCAAGAGTCCATTGCTATGCACTAGGACGTCATCTATGTAGCATTTTAGGAAATTCGCCCCTTCGAGAACCTGGTCGATGACTCATTGAAAGAAGATAGGTGCATTTTTCAATCCAAAAGGTATCACAAGCCATTCCCACAACTTGTTGATTCCATGGAATGTCATTTTCTTGCGATCCTTTACAACGAACACAATCTGGTTAAAGCCTTGCCTTAAATCCACAATTGTGAAGATGTTTAAGTCTCCAATGCTATCAAACAATTCTTCAAGGATGGGCATGGGGTACCTATCCTCAAGTGTAACTAGGTTCAAAGGCCTATAATCCCCGCACATCCTTTTCTTAGTCCATAATCCAACTGAATCCTTCTTTGCTAGCATTACTGTAACAACTACAAAATTAGAACTTAATGGATGAATGAGATTAGCCCCATGGAGCTTTTTGCATCTTTTATCTACCAATTCCCATTCATGCTTACTCAACCTATGCTTCCTCCAATAGATGGGTGTCTCATCTATAAGGTTTATAGAGAATTGCATGGTCTTACACCTACCTAAGTCTTTCATTGAGTATGCGAACACATTCTCATACTTAATTAACAAGTTTGTGACATGGTCTCTTTCCTTCTTGGTGAGTTGGTTCCCCATAACAAAAAGGTAGCTGGAAACACATGGAATGGAATTGGAAAGTGTGTTTGAAGAACCTAGTGTATTGGGTTCTCCACTATCCAACTACACAGATTCATAAAAGGTTGTAATTGTTTCTCCAAAAGTTAATGTACCTCCAGGTGTATTAGAAACAACTTGAATCACATACATGGTACCTCCTCCCCCCCAACACTAAAAGTGAAATGTAGAATGTTGAAGATAAGCAAGTGTACTTGGTTGGGGTGCCATGTAGTCACATCACTAGAACTGCAAGCTGATTGAATTAGTGCTAGTGTTATGTACATTTGAAAGAGCACACAGGTTACCAACAACCATGTAAGGGAATTCAGGATGGACCCTAATAGAGCGTTATGCTCTAATCTAGTCACCTTGGTGTGACTAGTAGTGCCAGTTTGGAACCCCATAACCCTTTCTCTTTCTTTTGGGCTCGATTCATCCCAAGTGACTAAAGCATGATGATACACCAGGCTTGGTCCATCCCCCTGAAAGGCGTGTGCTCCTAAGAAGGAGACAAAGGTGGGCCAAACACCTCTTGGTTTTCCTATTGTGTTCATAGGAAACCAAGGAAGTTTCTCTTGCCTTGTAACTAGTTGGCAAAAGCTCTGATCATCCAATATGTGAGGAACCTGTAAGTTGGGGTCTTTGATGATGTATCTCAAAGCCAATTGCAGAACTAAAAGTGGTGCAAGGTTGGTCCACTAGTTGCACATAAGAACCACATTGTGCCACATCGAATAGGAGTGGCTCTCCAAGGTAATGCTTGACCAACATGTAGTGCTCCTGAATTTTCTCCCTCTAGTCAAGCTAAAAAAGGGTGTTCTCTATTACATAACCAAGCATAGGAGAAATGGATTGAGCCTAGGTGATCAATTGTACCATGTCCATGAAAAGACTAGATCTTGTGTCATTCAAGCCTTCTCCAAATCTAACCACTAAAAATCCTTGACACTCCCAAGTATGATGAGGTCCACAGGGCCAAGTAATTCCATATGCTTCTTCTAAATTAGTTGTATGTCAGAGGGCAAGAAAGTGAAATTGGCCTTCCATGTGGTGGTTACAAATTGTTATGGAAATTTGGCTATGAGCTCCATCATTTTCAATGCCGCCACTTGCCTTGCAATAGGATTAATGTTTACATAGAAATACCTCCGAACCACCATCCATGACTGTAATAGGGCTTCGAGACCTGTACCAATACCACCAAAGAGCTCTAGTAATGTAATCCCTTCCTTAGGTGGTGTCCAGGTGATTAGCTAACGAAATACTGGTTTAATCGATTCGCCATGGTTTTCCATGTTTTCAAAACTAGACAGAGTTTTGACCAAAGGCTCGTGGGTTGCTTTGAACCTCTGTAAAACCTCTGGTCCGTGTTGAATGTTAGTAAAAACCACCTTCAAGCTTTCAGTAGCTTGGGCATAAACTGTCTCCTCTTCATCTCCCTCTATCCACTCATGGCTAGCTTGTTAAATGTAGGAAATAGTGTGTGTTTCCTTTAACATACAATAGTTAGCCATAGGACTATGGTTCCCATGAAAATCAAAGGGTATGTATCCTAGGTGGTGACCATTAGTCTCCCAATCCACTCGATAGTACACATGTTTGAACTAGTTGTCAATTGTGAAACCTAGTAGAAATAGGGCCTCTTACCTAATGAACACATCATAATTAGTGGCATTGGTGACTAAACATCTGACCTGTAGGCAAAGCTCCTGATCTGTACCTTGATTGAAGTTTAATGCAATTAAATTTCAACTTTCCCTAAGTACCTTCTCTACACTCCCACTAACGGTGTGAATTTGCCACATAAATTTCCGTAGTTTAGAGTCGAACATGCCCATTTTCTTGGCGAATTGAACTCCAAGAATCACTGGTTGGGCACTTGTATTAAGAAGTAAAATTTTGGGTGTATATCCTCCCACCTAGATTGTTAACTCAGTATTGTTGACAATGGTAATTCCGGTGGCGATGGAAGTTCTCTCACTAGGCACCACCTTCAGAAATGAGTGAAAGACTTTGTGGAAAGAATGGTTATCCACAACACCTTTGTTGAGTAGCAAATCCACAAATGAAGTGTTTTGAACTCCCTTCTGATATGTGAATATAGAATCAGAGGTAGGAAAGCCCACTAATTTAACCATGCTAGAACTAGTGACCAGATTATGAACCCCATCTACAACATGTGAACCAATCGAATGTCTCTCTAAGGTGTTAGATGGGACCCCTATAGCATGTGGATTAGGGATTGGTAGAGGACTTGATGTAGTGTTCAGAGTATCTTTTATTACTGCAATTATGTCCTTAATGTTTTGCTTCAAATCTTGAAAACTAAACAACGGTGTACCCACAAGCTTTTACGCCACTTCATGCATTTGAAGTTGACACTCCATAAGATGATTAGTGAAAAATTGTGTGTTTTTTTATGTACATGTATTCCTAGGACACGAAAATTTGATGCCCTAATAGCTTGTGGTGTAGTAGTCTCCTCCCCCCTTACTAACAAGGTGCGTTCTTCTTCCATGTTGAGAGAACGGAAAGATTGTGGCATGAACGTTCGAGCTCCTTTAGCCCTAGTAATAGGACTTAAATTAAATGCGAGTCCATCAGTCTAAATTACCTGCCTAGTGCCAGAAACTCTTGGCGCCACACTAGCCTTTTGTGCCACAAAGTAGGAAGGGCAAAAAAAAGTGGCAAATTCTGGTGTGAAACTAAAATTGTGTCCACTAGAAAGAACATGCTCCCCAACCATGGCATCATGTGAGAGACCATAAAATGACCTAGGAGGTCCCTCTCGTGATCCTGAACCTTGTACAACTTGGGCATGACTAACTAGTTAGGAAGACTTGCTTTTTATATTAGCAAGTTGGGCCCTCAATGATTCGACTTCATTTTGCAAAGTTTGAACTTGAACGGCATGGGCTTGAAGCACCTCCCTCTTGTCAACATTGTGTTATTTCTTCTTAGCATTCTTACTAGAATTACCCTTGGTGGGGAAAGCCTAAATGGAAGGTTGAGGTGCCTTGGCTTTTGGTTGAGGGTAGTGGAAGATGCTAGCAGATTTTGTCACGGTAATCAGAGTTATTTCCGTTCCGGGAACTTGGCAAAACAAATAGTTTTTTAATGTCCCTTTTTCTCACAATAATAACAAAAAAGATCTTCGAAAGAAATGTTGCACTCACTAACTTTGTGGGCAAGATTGCCATAATACTTGCAAGAAGGTAGGATGGGTGTAGTCGAGTGCATTGCTTTAGCCCTTGAAGAAGAATGTGATGATCTGGTTGGCGCAATTGGTGGAGGTTAAGGCCTTGAATGTGATGGAGGCCTCATATTACTAGCTTCATTGTGTGCATGAGCTAGTTCCAGCTTTTCAGAAATGTTGTACACATCCAACAAAGTGTACGAGTCTCCAAATTTTGCAAAAACCCGTTGCAAAACCTATGAATGGAATGTCGAAGTACTTTCTAATGAATGAAGATACTAATGCGCAACTTCCAGGTCTGTGATGGTATGAGTATCCTCTTTAAGCTTGAGAAGCCTCCTATAGAGCATCTTGAGGGTTTCATCCTTTTGTCGAAAGAAGGTGGTGAACCGTAGAATTTTTTCAGAACTCTTGATCAGAAATTCCAATTCAAAAACACGAAATAATTCCCTCACTAGATTAGCAAAAGCTGGTGCATCGATGGTGGGAAAAATGTTTGCAATAGCAACAATAAGTTGTTGAGGAGAAAGGTTTACTAAAGTAGGTACTGGATCTGGATTATTGGGCACAGTCCCATGATGTGTAATGGCAATTTGCAGTGCAGCTTGAAAGGCGGTGGCGATGGCTGGGACATAAACTGGATTAGGGATTAGAGTGATGCCCAAAATCCTCGAAGAATGTTGCTCATAAACATCTAATGCCTCATAATGCACATAACGGGCCAGTTGTTTAAATGCGAATGCCTCGATGTAATTAGCACCATACTTGAACTCCAATTCATAAACCACAGTTGAGAAAGTTGCCTTGAATTCCCTCAAAGAAATAGTATCTAGCCTTCCGCTGAACTTTTCAATTCTCCTAGAAAAACTACTGACCTCCATGGTGTATATGGGTGTAGAGGTCATGGTTTGCAGCAGAATATACGGTGATGGTGTGAAAGCTGGTGCAACAGCAAATGTACCCCACTAATTAACCCCTCCAAATGGACTCTGATGTATTATTGATGTAGTGTAATTTGAACCTGAATTCCTGGTAGGAATCGTACTAAATGACCATGGCATTGTAGACGCTTGATGGTACCATCATGAAGATCATGAAATCAAAAAAATCAGCTCAAATGATTATGTGTTGTTTTGTAATTGATACCTTGGTTATGGCTACGCAGTTGTGCTTTCATCATCCGAGGACATGGTGTTGTCCCATGCCCCAAAATTTTGTAACAACACAGAGCACTAATTACAAAATTCTAACACAACGTATGGTTTGAAAAATACGGTGCATCAACGGTGATGAACGACGATGGACGAACGTTGGTGGATGGATGTGTGGATGAACATCAATGGACGGAAGGGGCTGAACTAATAGAACTGGACTAACGGACGACAACAGACATTGAACAAAATGAGGACAAACATCGAACAAAACAAGGACGAACGTCAAATAAAATGAAAATGGACATCAAATGAAACAAGGATGGACGTCAAATGAAACAAGGACAAATGTCAAATAAATGGCAATAGAATAATAGAACAAAACGAATTGCAACGGAACAAAACGAAATGGATTACGATTTCAACAGACTATGCTAGTAGCAACGCTGTAGAGTGATCCGCATCCGCGAGCTCTGCGGCGATGGCATGCAAAAAAGAAGAACAAACTTTTTTTTCTTCTACTTCATGTTTTCTTTTTTTATTATTATTCTCATCATCTTCTTCCAGAACTATTACACGGGCTACTCACTACATGACTATAAATTCAAAAACACACAAGAATGCACAGCCCAGATGTTAACCTCAAAACCCATGTACAAGGAAAGCAAGTGTATGTGGGGTTGCATCACCTGATGTAGATTTTGTACTATAATCCAACCTTGTGTGTGTGTGTGTGTGTGTGTGTGTGTTCCCAAGACCTAAAGCTGGCAGTAAAACAAGCTTTGGAGTTGGTCGCTCCTTCTTCCTTCCAAAGCTTCAAAACTCAGAACTTCACAGTTTGTAACTTGTTTCCGGTGTCCCTTCTCCCTCGCTTGCGCTATTACTAATTATGGTTGTTGTTCCTATTGTAGTTGTAGTATAAGAATAGAAAAAGAAAAAGAAGTAGCAACAATTCAAAAACACAAGAAACCAACAAGCAAAAGAAACCCAAAGCCAAGAAAAATCTGCCACTTTCAACATTAAGCGACAAATAACAGTTTTTCTAGAATTAAATTGAAAAGAAGGAAAAAGAACGTAATGTAGGTAAACAGTGGCCGTGTAATAGCCACCGTGAGCATTTAGAAATCCAATCTAACTATGGAGGAAACTCTCCCTGACAAAGGAATTCTAGAAAAATTGACAAAAGAAGGGAAAAGCTTGGCCTTTTATACAACCATCAACAAAGTTGAAACCCTAAACAAGCCATAACCCTAAAACACCTAATAACATACAATAACCTAAGAACGTACATTAACCCTAAAAGCATGATTGGCACACCCGTAACCGGCCATCATGTATGAGGCCATGCATATGGGCATGACAAAACAAATAATTATTGCTTATCCCTTTGTAACTATTAATTTGTGGAATGATTCACAATTTGTAAACCTTGAAATTAGCAAGCAAGAGGAGTAACTCATGTTCTATGTCTAATTTAGTAATGTCCATTCACTTTCTCTATTTCTAGATCTTTGCTGACGGTGTTATTTATCAAATTCTTGTAATCATTTTATTGTTTAGTGGGTGCAAATGTTGAATGTTTTTTGTTTCTTTAAATGTGGAAACACATGCCATGTTATGCAATTGTTGTGAAACATGGTTACATATTATAAGGTTTGTATCAATTGATCATCACCTATTAATTATTGACACCCATTACCAAATAAGTGTATTCCATAAACCTAATCAAGCCCCACACTTAGTGCAATGTGCTCTTATGTTCTTATTTGTTTGAGTTGCATTATTGTATTTTTAACTTTTGTTGGAAAACCTCATGTGGCATTTGCTTTTGGCAAATATTTGTAATAGTGTCATAGTGTTGTGATAGCACTTGGTGCTCATCAAATATGTAGTTTAGCAATTTGACATGACTAATGATAAGGTATTTTGTGACTTTGTCTTTTTTTTCTTTGAATTGTACCTATTCTCAAGGTATTTAGTTGCCTAAAAGAGAAAAACTACAAATGATGGTGAATATATCAAAAAATATACTAAATGTTTGATAGGCCTTTGTGTGTTACAAGTTAGAGCAATTCTATCCATGGTATATGTATTACATATTGGTTGTGCCATCATGTTTTTGCATATATCTTATTTGGGTTGATTGTTGTAGTCACTACAAAAAGTCACACGATCTTGCACCATATATGTCATTCAACACAGAGGTTAGCATAATAAATTGGTTTGTTATTTGTAATGAGGTCGGAGAAGCACAGAAAAGCTCATTTGTAGCACAAAGCTTTGCTCTAATCACAAGTGTCCCTGAATTATTAAAAAAATTCTTCTAGCAAACCCTTGTTAAACAACTATTTGCTAATATCATCAATTCCAATTACTCAAATCCAAACACTAAATAGTAAATGTTTGAATATGGAGCATACCTACTTTTATTCAATAACAAAAATGACCTTTATATGCAATTGCAATGAACAAGATGTGAAATAACCCACCTTATGTTAATCAATATAGAACATCAATTTTTTTACCATGTCAAAGTTCTTTAAGCTAAAGAACCATTAGATATTGCAACCTATTTTTGGTCTTGAAATAACAATCCCACCAAGAACTGACAAAAGAATGAATTTAAAAAAACTGAAATCGGACAATATTTTTGAAATTTTAAAAGAAAAAAGTTCTAAAAACCTCAGGTTTGTAAAAGTATGATTTTTGAAAGAACTAGAACTGTGGTTCTTACTAAAGTCAAATAACCTCCCAACATTGTTGTTTACCTTTATCCAAGGGTGGGTAATTGTTTTGAATTGGGAAAAAAAAGGAATTTAAAAGAATAATCTTATAGCTTACATGCATTCCCACATTTTGCCCTTCATTCAATTATGATGGATTTGTTTGTTAGAATTATGGCAATTGACTTAGAACTATCCTAACTTTTGTAGTTTGTTCCATTCTTTCCCTTAATTAGGGTATACCCTTCACACCTTTGTAAGTTATGATACCATTTACCATTATAGGATTACCTTAAGTGTAAAACTGAAGGTGCCAAACTAAAGGTGCCACATAAGTCCTTTCTATTTTGTTATTTTTTCCCTTAGAATATTTTAATGTCATGCCAATTGCACAACTAACATCTTCGCTCACTTGCCACTGTGCCATAATTGTGCACATATGTTGTACATCTTCCAATTGACCCTAACCTTAGGTTTATGTGCTCATATCCAATGTGGGTCACTTACCATTGTACTTGCCAATAATGATATATAATTGTCATGTATTCTCAAATTGGGAAAACTTTCAAACCATATACACACCTATACATGGTTGGCATATAAGTTATTATCTGATTTTTTGTTTACCATTTACCAAGTTAATGTAATAAATAGATGTACCTGCCTAGTCAACCATGATAGGTGCCATTGGTGGTGGTGATGGCACAGGTACATAGCATGGGTGAACACAAATAGTCCCATCCTACAGTCCAACTTCGAGTTGAAGCCATTTAACAATCTGCTACTAAAGGAATTCCCAAATTATGGAGTGGGAAGCTAAAGTTGCAAAGAGTTCTAACCAAATAAGCCTTTGAATACAGAGAGGTTTAGGTTGATGGCCTTTTTTGACTAGTCATGTTGTGGCACATATCTATTTCCCTTTTGTAGCAGTGGGTTAAATTTCCCAACACTCAAAATTAAATTTAATAAGTCTTATCTATCTTTCTCTTCATCAAGAAGCTTTGCAAATCAACTATTGCTACCCTATATTCTTTGACACCCCTTCAGGTTTTTTTGGATTCCAGCAACTTCAACAACACAAAAATTACATCAATACAACAGGGACGGCAAACAATTTGAATATGAACACTTGGGTTGTTTCTCTTCTTCACTCTTCTTTTTTCACTTAGACCCTAAACCCTAAACACTCTTACCAATAAATTGCTTCTGGCTTGGTTGTAAGTGCGGCCTTGCAAATAGGACAGGTTTTGATGTCGCTCCATATCCTAACTGCACAATCCAAACACACAGTGGCATGGTTGCAAGGTCTGAAGCATGCTCTTTTCTAGGCTGATGATGAAGAATCCAACATGAGGCAATGATCCCCTGCTGCTACCAGTTGTACTATCTTTGTTGTTCTTGCCTGAGTCCAGTTCCTCAAAACATACACTGCAGTCACAAGCTCCTGATCCCTGTTGGCTGCTGCTTGTTGTCATTGTCATGGTGATGGCAGGGCTGATGCCCTTTTTGTTGCCAGGCAGAGTATTTACTTCTTGAAAGCTTCTTACAATTGCTGCCATGTTAGCCAAGTGCTGCTGCTCTTCTTGCCTTTCCTTGCTATTCTTCTGTTCAAAGTGCCACATTCCACATCAACTGCATTTAATTTGGTTCAAGGTTTCATGAACAATCTCATCAAGAATTTCAGCTGTTGAATCACATTTGTCATCACCTTTCTGAAAACAATCACAGCAAGTCTAATTTCTGCTGCTCATTTGCATAGTCATTGCCTAAGTTTCTGACAACAATCACAGAAAGTCTAATTTCAGAGTCTAGTAACTGAATCAAAAAAGAGGATTTGGGTGCACCGCACCTCCTGTTCCTCCTCCATCATCAGAGTGGTAGTATATCTTGTATTGTCTTTTATCTCTTCCATGTGCTCCAGAAGTTGCATGGATGAGTGGGTTGATTCCAGGAAGCAACAGGAAAAGGCATAGACAAAACCAACAACACCGCAATCTAAAAACATGGAATTCATGCTTTGAAGAATCATGGCATTTGTCTATCAAGCAGGAGACAATCAAAAACCTTTATAGCAAAGAAGAGAAGAGAACATAAGAGGAGAGAAGAGAAGAAAAGAGAATTAGAGAAAAGAAAGGAGCTGCACCTCCAAAAACACATCATATTGTTCCTCTCTGAGAGCAAGAACAGAGTCATGATGCTTCTTGTCAAGCTCCTTCAGTCTCTTCTGTTGATCCTCTGCAAAAATCTTCTCATAGACAATGTCCTCTATGATTTGCAGTTCATGATGCTCAGCACTGGCGATTCTGATCATGAGCAAAACCTCAATGTACTGATCATGATGAGCTCTTCTTATATGGGAGCTTGACTGCACATTCTCTCCAGCTAATTTGGCATGATTCAGATTAGACTTGAGAGCATGCAATGACTTGGGGCGATCCCAACTCTCCCCCAGCAACTGCTGCCCTGGTGGTATTTGCCATAACTCTTGTTTGGTGCACTCCCTTTCCAGGTTTCCCTCCACAAACACGTTGATCTCTGCCCGCTTCGCACTCTCAATTCTCGCCAGCTTTAGCAAAGTAGTAATACCAGATCATGGATCTATCCAAAATCCCATTTGCAATAGTATTGCGATCGCGAGTTCTTCAATGTGAGAGAACACAAGAAATGATGGTGAAGAGGAGGAGGAGGAGGAATGGTTAGGGTTTAGCTGCAGGTAGAGAGAGTCTAGAGGTGCACAGACATACAGGCATTCCTGTTGAAGTCCTGGGTTTGCGAGATCCTGAGGGAGAACAGTTTCTGGGCGGAGCTTTCGGCATGCACCACGGTCATGATCTGACTCATCGCCTTACGGGTGTCGACGAGCGGAGTTCCTTGAGCGCCAGCAGCAGCAGCAGGGACGTTCAAACTTTGTTGCAGTTGTTGTTCGTTCGCAGCAGCGTGACTAGCTGCTGCACCCATGCCAAAGCGCACCTCCATGATCACAGCTACTAGTACCAACAGAGGAGCGACCGCGCGCTCTAGATCGCTGCAATCCCAAATCCGCAAACTCCTGCAGTCACGATACCAAATGCTCTTGACCCAAGAAGAGGAGAGACGAGAATTCATTCCAGTGAGACAAGAAGAATCTCAAGACTTGCGCAGATTCTTTTTTCTCTTCTTCTTCTTCTTCTTCTTCCATTCCGCTTCCGCTTATTCTTTTTCTCCTCAAGTTCTTCTTCTTCTTCTCAAGACTTTGTGCAGGAACAGGAAGACGAAGAAGAAGAAGCAGCGGAAGCAATGGCGGTTACATCTAATCTAACGTCCGTCACAAGAAGAAAAATACCGTCTGAAAATACGTACTTAAAGTAACCCGAAAGTTCTCTTAAACCCTGCAAGCTCATTAAACCCTGGCAGCTTGACATCTAGAGAATTTTCCAAACAGAAAAATGTGAAGCCTCTCTCTGACTAGCATTGTGGAGTTCTAAACCGATTATGTAAAAGCTCAAATTTGATTGAAAGAAACTTGATTGAATCGCTTCTTTTTCTGATCACGCAATCTGATTCACCATCTCGACAATATTGCACAAACTCGTGTACAGCAATTTTGACAATGTGATTCAGCTCTGCTAGCATGATCTCAAGCCTGGAAAATACATTGTTGGAAAAACCCATCTGCTCAAGGCTGCTATTTATGTGAAGCTTCCTGGATGTGATTGAAACAAATCTGAAAGCTTGAATCTTCTTCCGCACAATCAATCTGATTCAGCATCTTGACAACATTGCACATTGAACTCAGGTACAACAACAGTTTTGACCAGATGAAGCTCATGGGCCAGAATAGTGAACCAGCACTCACCAGCCCATCATGTAGGATGGATGGTCTGTGGACAAGAAACACTGATTTCTGTCTGATGTCGGTAGCCTCACATTTCAACACACACATATTGGGACCACACCCACATTCATCAAGTGTGATTGCTAACTTTTGCAACAACTCACATTGAATCACATGCAAAACATGATGTCACTCACCATTGCCAAAATTCCAAGAACATTGTCAAGCAAGAAGAAAAGAAAACATGATAGCGGAGGCGCAAGAATACTTTGCACTTTAACAAACAAAGGAACTCAACAAAATCCAATCTTTGTAGAATGTTGCTCCAGGCTTTATATCCAATTCCACCATCACTGAACCTACAAAACCAACCACACCCCATCTAACAAACATAGTAAGTCCTCTAGAATTAGACCACGGTTGCACAATTTTGGAATCTAGAAACATGTTGTAGAATAGTGAAAATGCAAGCATAGGCAAGAGTAGATGTAGGAAATAAAATTCTCGCCTTGTTATAATCTATTGTTAGTGGAGGTAGGCCTAAGGGCTCAAAACGCAATCTGAAATTTCAAAGTGTCACGTGGCATCGTTTCATTTGACTTTTCTTCATCCAATTTTATTTTGTTGGGCCACATACTGAACATCATGGGAGCTATTGTTCATAGGGTTTGATCTTCGAGGAGCTCTTTCTTTCAGCAACATTGCGGCTCTGCAAGGCCTTCAGTCTCTTTCTTTCTGTGAGGAACACTTGTGCCAACGTTGCTCCCGGTAGCTACACCTCCGAGTGCACTACACTACAAAAATGTTCTCTCTCTTTTCTGCACAAGCTCGCCCTGAGAGAAGACTGACTGAGAAAAACTTTCAGCTCTTCTATTTTTTCTTTATGTCTTTTGTTGCTGCAGGTTTCATGTGTTATCCGAGTTTGATGAAGGCAAGCGTAGCTACCGAAGGAGACTAATAAGCCACAATGAACATCGTCGGAAGCTCCAGCCTGACGCTTAGAACCCTGCTACTCTCAACAATCGAAGCTCATCACCCATGCACACTTATGCCTTTCACATGCATGGAGCAGCAGTTTCTCTTTCCCTTGAAGGTATACAAAATGCCTCTTGCAACTCTTGCAGTTCTTTTCTTGTTCTTGTTTTTGTTCTTCTATGAAGCAGATTGTAGAGGAAGTAAGTAATGGTTCTCTTCTTCTTCTGTTGTAGAGCAAGCAGATTCTATAATTCAAGTAATGATTTTCTTTTTCTTCTTCTTCTTTTGTGAAGCAGATTGTAGACACACACAGCTTTTGCAGCAAATTAGAGGCACATGAGGTATGCCGACGACTTTGGATGATGATGTGGAACATTATATCCCTTTCCTGAATGGGGCGAATCTCTTTTCTTGTCCTCCTTGGAGAGTTCATGGAGTTTGGATGAGAATGGACGAGCACCACCCTAGCACCATCAGGTTGGTTTGTTGATCATTCTTGTGTTGGATCTCATTATTTTTCTAAGCCCTGCTTTCTCAACAGAACTTCAAGATTTCCTTCCCTGATAGCAAGAGTTTCCTGAGTGTAAATTTGGAGAGCTTTCTTTTGCTGCAACTTCAATCTATGCAAAAAATTTAGACTGGAATGTTTTCAATCAGTCCTGTATGAAATAGAACCCTCAGGAACCTTGTGACTACTTTTGGGAGTAAATGGAACTTGGTGGTGCTTTTTGTTGTCTTGGGTCTTTCTTTTTCTTTTCTTTTTTGAGAAAGAGAAAAAAAGAAGGAGAGCTTCAACAAGAAGAATAGGAAGTCTCATCTAGCAGCAGCAGCAAAGGGGTGATCCTCACAGCTGCAGCAGTAGCAACTTTGCCAATCTCATCAAAAATAGTGCACTTGTAACATCACTCAGTCTTGCTCTATGCCTTGGATCTGGTCAGTCCTTCATTCCTGCATTTTTTTGCATTGCAGGAATTTCTCCAGATCTGTGTCATATGTTTCTTTGTCTTGCTCTTCTATGTCTTATAGGTCCTAGAATTTTTTTAGACATGGAATTTTTTTGTCAAATCCCTTGCAGCTGGTTACCAGGCTACAATATTGTGTAGGGGAGGGTGAGTTCCTTCTACAAATGGTTGATGTAAATGTGGCGGTGGAATGTTTGTGTTTCCAGATTCGAGGGATGATGGAAGCATTTGGAGTGCAGGGGTTAACAGGGATGAATTTAGCAACTATGCAAGCAGCAGGGTTGGGAGGTATCACAGGGATACCAGGCTTAATTGATACATTAGAGCATGTTTGCATCAAGATGCAGGGTCTCCCATATAATGCTACACAGAGAGATAATGAATTCCTTTGATGGACTTAACATCATGCCCAATGGCATTCACATTGTTATGGGAGCTACAAATTGTCCAACTGGTGAGGTATTTGTGGAGTTCACATCTTCTGATGAAGCCCAATGTGGAATGGATAGTTACTGCCAAACCATTGGGTCTTACTACAAAGAATTGTTCAGGGCAACCAAAAGGTACACATTTTATGTAATTGTGCAAGTTGCATGAGTTTTAAATATGTACTAGGACTTCAAACCTGGTTTTAATGTGAATTTGTACAAAATAACATGCTTCTCTTCAAATTGCAGCCCTGAACTAAAACCAAGTTCTGATTAACAGAGTAGTATAATTAGGAGCCAAGGAATTTTTTTGCTGCATTTGTTCCATTATCCTTGACTTGGGTAATAATATTTTCTTGGGTGCTATAATGAAATGTTGTCGGCAACTGGAGGCAAAGGAGGCTCTCAATGAGGCGAACTCTAAGTAGTATCAATTTCAATAGTTTTCCTTCTAACACAGCCACTTCATTGTCAGATGTTTCGAAATGTATACTTTCATTTGAGTTCTATGGGTTTGCTTGTATATGAAGTTGAGGGGTTTGTGTGTTTGCAGGCAGCAATTGGTGCATTTGGAATAACAGGACTGATGGGCACACAGGCCACAATAGCCAGCTGGGCAAAAATGCAGAATGTAGCAGCTGTAACAACAAGCTTTTATCAATCCCAGTCTCACAAAGCTTCTTGCTCAATTGAAAAACACAGTCACTCTAATTAACAAGTATGTGTGTACCTCATTATTGTTATTGGGAATTTTTTAGCACCCTTTTCTCCGAATGAAGCAGCTGTTTCTGGGTCCAACCATTCTCTTGATGTAGCATATGGTTTGTTGGTGCTGTCATTATGCAACAGGTGATATAGAAGGGGGACTCTACAAGTTAGCAGCTATGAAGATGTACTGTGATACTTCATGATACCTGTCGAATAGGCAGAATTTGATGATGCTCCAGTATTTGAGCTTGAGCATCTAGGTCAGACAACTTATGAGCAGCAGTGCACGCACTGGTATTCTTAAGTCTAGTTTATGAGATTTATTTCATTATGTCAATACAACATATTGGGTTTTTGAGCAAAGATGTATGATGTTGATGGCTCATGAAAGTAACTTGCTGGTGATAATTGATGCATCTGGATAAGTGGTTACCTTGTTTGACAGTTCCCTTCTTCACTGGAATCTAAAATCTTCCTTGATCCATTGAAGCAATCAGTAAATGTCTTAATGCATTTTGTGCAAATTATAAAGACCAACCTAATTTGAGTGGTGGTTGCAAGTGAACCATTTGTGGGAGCTTCAATTGATACTTTGCGGTTTTGGCCTTCTTGACTGATCAATCCCTTACAGTAAGTCTTGTCAAATTATTGAATGTGATGCTGATTAGGCCCATGATAATTCCATGGCATAGAACGTTGCTGATAGTTAAGTAGCATTCATTGTTCAATTTCAATCTCAGAATTGCCTCATCCTTCAAACTACAAGATAGTTTGATGGTTCCAATCTATTATGGCAAATGTAGGAGTAATTGAGCTCTGGGAATCAGATGAGAGAGCTAGACAATCAGAGGTTTGACAAGAGAAGCAGCTACAGAGCCAGAGAGCTCTAGTACTACTAGTCTAATATTTTTGCTAAGTGTTAGTGCAGCTATTAGAAGGAATTTTATCTTTTGCAACCAAGAAATCAACAACTAGATGTCCTAAATGACTACAGAATTGACTATAGTCATAGGATATTACTTCAAATCCTATGTGAAATAGTTTGTAGTCGAAAATTATTTGAATTTTGTTGATAGTGCATTTGACTAATAACTAATGATGTGATAACAAGAAAAATGACATCATTCTTTCATTGAAAGCTTTCATTTATATAACATCTATGATTAATGACAAAATGACATGGATATCCAAAATATCATTTGAAAATGCAACTAGAATAAAATCATTTGAAATATGATTAAATAATAACTATGAAATTATTTACGTGGATAAAATGATGTGTCATTACATAGATAATGTGATCATACAATTATTTTACAATGATTCAAAAATGATTATTAACAATTTAATATGAATATAAAGAGACATAATGAACTACAACATGTAAGGAATTAATTTTGATTAATTTTATACATTTAGGTAATATAATAACATTATCAAAGTTTTCTTAAATATACTTGATATACAATCCATTTTAAATATTCAATGTGAATAAATTAAATATAATACATTTTTTAAAAATTTAATGATAAAATGTGATATATTATAAATATTTTTTATATTCTAATTTAAAAATAAAATAGAAATGAAAAAGTGGGAAATATATAATTTATGTATACATTAAAATTTTATCATAATTTAAACAAAAAGTTAAATAATATATGTATATAAATAAACAAAATTATTTTACATGTGTACAAAATATATTATTACACAACTATATTAGATTATATGTGTAAAAATGAATAAAATTTATAATTTCAGAAAATTAGTTAATATTTTAATATTTAATATTATTATTATTCAAATTAAATTAATATATTTAGAGTAATTTTATACATCTTATGCAATATGATTAATATAAAAAACATTATATATATATATATGATTTATGATCCATTTATAAATATTTTATGTGGATAAATTATATGAACTCATACATCTAAATTAAAAGTTATTAACAAAAATATGGTATATTGGAAACAAAATTGTATAACATAAATTTTTAAATCAAATGAAGATTTAAGATATGAAAAATATATTTAATTTATTCATGTATTAGCCATAAGGTTTTTTCCATTTACAAATCATATGTTTGAATTTAAATTTTACAAAGAATGGCCATTAAAAATGTTATTCAATAACAAAATTCAAATAATTTTCTTTTGAGTTGAATTTAGATTTTTCATAAATAAATTATATAATTATGTACACTATTGAAGGAAATTTATGAATAAATTTTCAATTTTTCATTTGGATAAATTATCAATAAGATATGAATTATCAAATTTGAAGTTTTATGTAATGTTTAAATGAAGTATGGTTTAAATAAAATGAAAATTAAATAATTTACACAACAAGTAAGGTGATTTGGTGATAAAGGAGTTGAACTCCATCCTTGGGGTCCAAGGATCAAGCTTCACAAATGGCATTTGTTGTGGTCAATGTTGGAATATTGATTGAATATTTTAGACCTACTTAAATTACCTAAGTTAGGTGGTTACCTAAGCAAGCTTAAGTAGGTAATAAAATGATTTAGTTAACCACTTAAATTAGGTTTTTAACCTAGCTTAAGTGGCAACACATGTCAACAATTGATAGGATGAAAAATAATGAGATTAAAAATAATTGAAATAAACATATATCTTATTATTTATATTATATATAATAATATTTTAATAATATTTTTTTTAAAATTTAATAATGTTCCTTAAATTTTTGGAGCTAATTTGTAATAATAAAAAATAATTAAACAATGACCAAACTATCACTATTAACTTCACATATGTCCTTTATGACTAATGGATGATATTTGCCACCTAATTGTGCCACATTATGTCCTAAATGACTATTGTCCTAAACAACTCATCCATAATGACTTTAGGGCTATTAGTTATTTTTGTCCTTTATGATTAGAATACTAGTTATAAACCCACTCATATATTTGAAATTTTCTACTACTGAGCAATTGTAGTTGTAATAGCTCCTTCAATAACTGTAGTTACAGCTTGCTCTTCTTTAATTCCAGTTTCGCTTCACATTTTTAATAACTTTGTTGTCATCATGATCTTCACCAAGTTTGGGTTTTCAGTTATGTAATGTTCTTATGTAGAAATTATGATCTAGTGCAATAAGGAGTACATTTGTTGTTTTTCATTTGATGATCAATCCTCAAGGAAGCTTTAAATTGTGTGAAGTGTTTGTTGCAGAGTTTGTTACAAAGTTTGTTGTTGGATTTTCTTTTCAAAAAAGAATTTTGTTGCTTTCCATTGATGATCCTTAAGGAAGTTTTTTTTTGTGTAGTTGTTGTTACAAAATTTTCATTATTAGGCATTTTGTTTTCAAATATTTTTGTTGCTTACCATTTAATGATCTTGAAAGCTTCAATTAATGATGGAAGTGTGCTTGTTTTTGTTGTAGTGGTTTGTGGATAGTAATAACAATGGCCATGCTCCATGGCACATTAGATGTTACCATCTACTAAGCAAAGAATCTCATCAATGTGGAGAGGAGCATAAGCAATACCCTTGCTCTCTTCAAACATGTAGGTATTCATTTTATATGGGCTTGGTCAAATCATTTCAAGTTCAACTCCACTCTAATATGTCATATTGTTTCACAAGAGTTGTTATCTTTCATGTTTGTAGGCTTTCAAAGCTATGGCAGTATTGAGGATTTACAAGGGATTAATCAAGGATTTGTGTGTGTGGGTCTATGTGTTGCAATTAGTAAAATGGGTTAAATCACTAGTTAGGATTGGCAAGGGTTATAATTAATACTATGCAACCATGGATCTTGTACCTACATGAATGGGGCACACATGGGTGCTCAAAGGACAAGTAGCAGATCTTGTGCGGGATGAGTCCTTTAAGGTCTATTGTGCCCATACCGTGGCTGATGTGCAAATCTCCATCAAGGAAGATGCAATAGTGGGTTCAATCGTGATCAATAGAGCAAAAGTGGACGGTCAGATAATAAAAGAATAGAGTCAAAAATGCATGTCATGGACATTTTTATGTGGAGTTGTTATATGTTTGAAAAGGAAATCATGATGGTGCACAACAAATGCAATGTTGAAGATTACCATGATGTTGATGTTCTAGACTATGATTATGAAGGATCTCCAATGGAAACTCTAATGAAAGTAATATTGCTACATTTCAACATTTTAGTCTTAAGTAGTCTTACATTATGTACAATGTATCTTTTACTGGCCATATTACATGATATCTTAGGTTTCTATATAAATTGACTACTATATCAACTATTAGAAGTGCTTGAAGACAAATCATGGTTCAAACTTTTGTGTCATTGTCAAATGAGATAGTGAATAAACAATCTTCTTTGTTATTGTATAATCTACAAAGGCTTCCACTAACCAAATTAAGTAATCCTTCTTTATATTAAGTAGCTCACATAATTTGTTCTTTTCTAAGTCATGAGAAATAATTATGTGCAAGATTTTATTTTTCTTTTGTCATTCAATGACATCTTATGGAAGGGAGGTGTTAATTTTTTCTTTTTTTCTTTCATTTGTGCTCTCTTTGCTGGCCATAATTTGAAGACTAGAAATATGACCCTAACTTAAGCTTTCAAGACCAAATATGAGATTTACTCGAATGAGCAACCTATACCTAGAAGGAAGAGAAAGACACTTGAATAGGAAAATGTTGATGTGGACATGGACTATTTACTTAGGAACCTTCAACGTCCAAAATTGAGACTCAAGAAGAAATGATTCAATGTATGTGGGCAGTTGAGTTGGCTGTCAAGGAGGTGCTAATAGCCAAAATAAATAAAAAATTATCAACTAGGAGTTTCCACCAACAAATTAGTCTCTATTTATGGATCCTAATCATCCTCTAGCAACACTTTAGGCAAGGATCTTATCTAAAGCAATGTGTTATAACATTTTCCAACGTCACACAATTTTTTTATATAATGTTGCCCATTCCATTCAAAAGGTTGTAGGGTTTGGAAAGGCAATGGCAGAATAGTTACTTCATCTAGAAGTGGAAAAAAATTGTTTGAATCTAACGGATCTATTTATGGGGTTTATCTTTGATGCAAGGGTGGGGCATATAACATTAGCAAATGTGGACGCTAGAGATGATATAAAGGATGTGAGTAATGTGCAACACTCTTCACTACCAGCCTTACCAAGTGGGTTCATTGAGTTTGCCTTTGTGGTGCTCCTACAAGTAAAGAATATGTCTTGCAAGGCATTTTGCTTGAAGGAAGTTTCACAAATTTGGTTCAACAAATGTGGCTTGGCTTGGCTTGGCTTGGCATGAAAGTGGTTATGGAGCTTCTAGTTTAGTTATTTCTTGTGGCCGCAAAGCATAGTAAGGATTGTTGAATCAAATGTTGTCATTTTTTTTTCATTGTCAGTTTGGGGCCAGTTGGAACCTATGTGCCATGAACCAGTGCGAGGTAGAGAGTTGCAGACTAGTAGGATTCAGGTCATATGACTCTAGCTTCTTTGGCTTGTGAACCCAACCCCTTCTCTTATTATGGTGTTCCTAATGTCTTGACTCCAATGATATGTCTCAAAGGTCTTAAAGCAAGTTGCATGTTAAGGCCTTTGACCTTTTGACAAAATTACTATTCATCATGGTTGGTAGTAAGAATGGGAATCTAAAATAAAGGTCTTAAGGCTGAAGTTTGTAATCTAAATTTCAAAGTTGACAAAGAAATAAGAGTATTATCAATTCTTGTTCATTTGGGTGTTGCTTTGCAATGCATGTGTAGGAAAATCCCTTGTCATTATTTGGACAGTGTAGTGATGATGATGGTGATGAAAACAATACACCATTGGATGTGAATGGGACAAAGGTCTTAAGTCTCAACAATGCCAAGATCTTAGAGCATGTGGATGAACATGTATTTTCTTGTTTATTACCCACAAAGTCATCTCGGTTTGTTGTTTACAAATAGATGGCAACATCAAATTATTCAATCTATTGTTGGGGGATTATGGGTAAACATGGTGCATAGTTGACATTTGTCATCTATCAACCACTACGTATTTTGAAATTGTCAATACATGGTGAGTGCAAAAGTATTTTGTTTATGTTTTCATCTTTGACTTGAAAAATTAGTTGCTTGAATTCAAGACTGGATGTTGTTATCTTGATGCAAATGTAAGAGTGTTGTTGTGTTTATGTCACTGATGACTATGATTTTGATTGTGAAGGTGGCAAACTTCTTTGCAGATTTGGAAACAACAAATATGTTGGGGGATGAAAACATTACAAGTGAGAGTGTATTGGATGTGCCATGGGACAAATCAACAACTTCTTTTACCCTAACAAAAGTCGTAAAAGAAGATGGTGAAATCTCCACTCATAATGGGGACATATTTGAGAACACAAAATTGGGAAAGCAGGGGCCATAGTTGGCATCTAGGTCTATTGGAATAGTTGCAGATCATGGCTTTGATGTGGTGTGTGATTGGGAAGCCATCTTGCTTGAAAAAACTAGAAAGTACTACTATTGGAACAAGCTTACTGGTGAAACCACATTGGAGAAACCTATTTTTTTCAACAACATGAAGCATTAATGAAAGCTAGAGAAGTTGAAAGCTCCAAAAAGTTAGACAAGGAACAAGTGCTAGAAAAACAACATGTTGGAAAAGTCTACAATTTTGTTTCATCTATTAAGCTATAAATTGAATCCAAGGTAGATTGTGAACATGATGGACCTATGAAAGCCCCTTTAGGTGTCTTGGAACAGCTAATGGCAAGTCCAATTTCAGATTCTCATATTGGTATTCAAAATGATTCTCATAAGGATCTAGAAATTGGGATTACTGATGTTTTTGGCAATGGTGAAAATGGTGTAGATGAGGTTCAAAATGACAACAATCTCACCACATCCCCCAAACCTAACAATTGTGAAGTAGACAAGGATGTGATGATTGAATCTTATGACAAAGCAAAGGTTTCAATGGCAATGTTGAAGAGTCTAACAGCCACTCTGGACCATAATCTAACAAACAATTTTTGAAAAGCCAGGTATGTTTCACATATTAATTCGATAGGTGTATTCAATTCCCAATAAGGTAGTTTATTTATGGTTTTATTTTGCTTTGCTTATTTGATCTGCTTGTTAACACCATGACTTGTCAAGTTATGGAAAGTTTCATAACAATTTTGAAAAGTTTGATTATTTGAAATGTCCATGTATATGTACAGGGATATAGTCATGATTACGATGATACTTTGCAATGGGCTTTGAATTTCTTTTCCATGTGTTGTTATTGATAACTTGTAATGAAATTGTTGGACCTCTTAATGGTGTAAAGGAACCAGTTCTAACAAATGTGACACTTTTTATAAAATTGGGGGAGATATATATTAGCGCAGTGGACCAAGGTTTTGGCAAGGTAGGATAATCATGTTCTATGCAATCTCAGTTTTAGTTTGTTCCATCTGCTACATCCAAATTCCTATTGGGAAATAATTGACACCTATTGTGTGCATTGTAATGTTTCTATTTTTTTGTTCATTTAAGAACATACAATATGAACTTTCATAAACACTAAAGATTTACATCCTTGGGTTGTCCGCACTATTTGACAAATCATGTGACCACTGACCACCTACCCTAATACCTTTTTTTTTGTTTGCAAGGATGCCTTACAACTAGTACCTTTATGGGTGCGCCTAACTATTAAAGCAGAAATAAGATTATCATATTACAAAACAATAGCAAAGGAATGCAACAACTTTGTATGGCTCATATGGCATGTGATGGAATTGTGTTTACAAAGTTGCCATGTGTGTTTAATTGTGGGATGTGCACATGGAATCATTGAACAAGTTGTACATGCCATAGTGAAAGCTAGAATCTAACAAAGGTGTCAATTATTCCTTGATGTGCAAAGTGAAGCTTGTTATTTACGTGGGTTTTACATAGAGATGTGCATAAAAAGTTATATATACAAACTTAAGAGGTATGGGCGTTTTTCATCCCTTCACCATTACATTCACAACTTTGGTTCATGGATTTTGATTTGTTGATTTGTTCATATGACTTCAACATTTACATATGATACCAAGTTCCTTTTCAAATACCAATACTTTTTGTATGATGTAGGTTTTCTTTTAAGGTTATTATAGCATGTACTAAACATACTATCAAAATATTGAATGTAATGGTTTTCCATTTTATCAACCTTGTACTTATGCATATTTGAATACAAAATATCCAACTTAAATGTTAGATCAATTGTTTTGTTCATATTAATGTCATGTTTCATTTTCTTGGGTGGTTTACGCATATGTTGTTTGAACCCTTTATATGGATCAATATTATGCCCAATGTATATTTTGTTATTGTTCTCACATTTAATGTTATACACAAAATGTTCTTGTATCTTATTCAAAGACCTTTTTTTGTAGGTACATTACATTTCTGGACAACATTATTTGCAATTGGATTTTTCTTGTTGTTTTTTGATCCAAGAGGTCGACCACAACTTTTCTTTGGACTAATTGGGTTATCCTTTTCATGAACTTCAATTAGACTAGCTTGTTTGTCCTTTTGTTTTTATGCTTCAGGCAAAAGTAATGTTTTCTTTAGACGTTTCAAAGGCTATGTTTTTGCAACCTTTGTTTTTTCAGTGTCAAAATCATCAAGCTTAACTATTTCTAAAACATGTTGAACATTGATAGATTTTGAATTTTTTTCCACTTGAGTTGGCAATGAAACTTGTTAGTTGTCGATTGATTTTTTTGTAAGAGATTCCACCTTTTGAGAAGGGACAACAAAGGGTAGTGATGCAAAATCATCTTTCACAATTGTGTCCAATTCTTGAAGAATGTTTTCCATGGCTTGGTAGGACTAGAAAAAAATGTAAGATGTTATGTCATCCTTTTTATCAAATTTAAACAACATACATTTGAAGTGGTATCGACTTGAAGTTCCTTTGTAAGTAGACTATATTTTTTTATGGATTAAATTGTATGCATTTCATTTATTGAGATGAATGTCATCTTGGTCATAGTTGACATTCAAAATGTCCATGAAAATAACAACATGACCTAAAATTTGTAAAAATTATTAGCACCAAATCTAAATTCTACTTTTGAATATTCTAACCTTGTATTAATATTTAAAACTAGTAAAAGACTCTTTTGCTAACATCAAAATAAGCAATGTTACATTTTTTTATAACAATTTAGTCTCAACTTACGATTGGGCCTTTGTATGTAAAATATTTGGACATGGAAGGTAGTTGTTGTGTGTTGACAAAAATATTGTCTTTTTCTGCACCCAACCATCTATAAATTCTTTTAATTGTCTATAGGTTTGAAATGATTGTTTGCCTTGAAAATCCTGATTTCCACAATTGTCTAGAATCGTTTCTTAACCCATGGTAACACACCATTGTTTTTTTTATGGTGATGATGATGTTTTGTTTGGTGCCAACATAAGGAATTGAAATGCAAATTTTTCTATTAGATTTTGGAGCACAAAATCCAATCTACTTGAAGAACTTAAAGCCATGACTGTTAAAATCAAAATTTACATTAGTTATTTGTCATGTTGTTTCACTCTTTTATACACCTTAAAATGGAAGTTGAAAAAAATATATTGGAAAGTCATAAGTTGTTTAATTCTTTTCATATTTTCAAATAGACATAATCTTTTGGTGTTCCATATTGTTCACAAAAATCTTCAACTCCAATCCAACTTCATACACCAAAGATATGGAATTTAGAAAATATACTTAATTCAAAATGAATTCATTTGTATTTCTTTGTTTAATCACAAGGTCGATGTTCAAAAATTAGAAATAACCTTGTTTGGTCACTATCCCATTGTTCAATTACTAGTCATATGAAGATTGGTTGGATGAAAAAAATTGAAAATTTCAAAATTAAAAAAAAAAAAAACTACCATGTGGTAGGTTCAAATTGGTGCCAAACATCTTTTTTATGTTTGTAAAATCACAAAAAATAAAAATAAAAAGTGGAGGTCCAAATTGGACCCCCCCTCCCCTTTAACTTAAGCCTTCCCCAAACTTTGCAAACCTCCAAACTAGACCCAACCCTAGGAGGCTTTTGAGCTCAAGCCCATTGGTGATGGTGGTTTAAGCCCATTTGAACTCTTACAATGGAGATGGTGGGGTAGTTATGGTGGTTGTTGCACTCGTTCCTATTGTTCTTGTTACTAGGGTTGTGCAAATAACAACACGATGATGATCAAGATCGAAAGATGGACCTTTCTTACCCATTTTTCTTTCATTTTTCTTTTGGTTCCTTCTAGTTGTAGCAAATGTGTTATTGCTTGAAGACACAAGACAAGGAGGAAAATGTGATAAAATTCCCCTTGATCAATTTGTTATTGAAAAGGAACCCAATTAGGAGCTTAAGCTCCTAACAATGGTTGTGGTGATGGTTCATCGTGGCCATTGCCACTTTGCACTTGTTGATGATGAAAGAGATAAAGAGGGAGAAAATTAGCAAAACAAATTGAAAGAAAAGAGGGGGGGGCGGAGCTTGTGATAAAAGCAAAGGTTCCTTTTCCTATTCTTATATTTTTCTCCATGCAATTCCTTCATAGGGGCTACTCATAGTATTACTTTTTATTTTCCTTTTTTTTCACACAACCCTACATTTTGGGATACATTGGCCCCATTGGGGTTCAAATCCCCAAGAAGTGTTAGAAACACACAATAAAAAAAAACCACAACCATGTCACATAATGTTAATAGACAAAACTTGTGCAACAAATCTTGTCCACAAACACCAATGAGTTTCTTGAATGCCATAAAATTTAGGAGTTTACTTTTGGTGATTCAAAGTATGATTCACATGTAACACATAAGAATCTAAGCCCAAACATAATGTTCACAAAATTGCAAAAATGCATAAATAATTTTCTTAAATAAAAAAACACAATCTTGAACAATTTGTTGGAATTTTTAATTATCAAAAGTGATTTGTTATCCACAACAAAAGGGTTTTGAGCCCCATCCATGAAATAATTGGAACCTATTCACATTGGAATTAATTTTTCATTAATCAACCACTAAACCAATTAATTAGGTTAAACAAATTTAATGTTAAACTAATCATGACTTAACTAAATAACTAACATAACACACATGACAAATGTTTAAGCACCTTTCAAGGTTATTTTTAGAAATCTAGCATATTAAACTTTGGCATCATTAATATCATATTGTATTACTTTTGGCATAACATGGCAAAGCCATGAACGAATGAATCGGCTTGGTAATTGAAAAGGATAATAAGAAACTATGCTTATTAATGTATTTGTTAAGGTTTTAAAATTAAACCTTTTCTTTTTCACATAAGAATTTTTTTTGTTAAACAAAACCTTTATTTAATTTGAAATAATTATGTCTATTGTGTTGTGTACCTCAAAAATTCCCATAATGACATGTGCAAGTTCCATGAAAATTATTAATGAAGTTCAAAACCATAGCAAATGTGCCATATCCAACATGAAACATTAAAAGATCAAATGAAATTATGTATGTAATACATTCATCAAGAAAATAAAAAATATGTTTTTCCTTAATTTTATCTATAATAGTTTGGAATAAATCAATCATTAATTAGTGTTGAGGTGGAACTGCACACATTGACATTGTTGTAAAACCAAAATACTTTAGTTAAGGACCTTCAATAAAAAACAATGAACAATGACCTAGATCTTCAAAAAAATAGATTTGGCTCAACATGCATTTCATGAGGATCTAGTGTTGTATATTGCAATATCTTATAAATGATTTTTTAGATATATATTTTTTGGAATTCTTTGTTCAAACCTACCTCAACATGCATTTTGTGAAGAAAACAACAATGATATTTTTTAAATGTTTATATCTCATTATCACCTTTTTTTTTTTTTTTCTTTGCACCAACAACCCCACCTTCTATATTTTTTATGTGAAACTTGTCTTTTTAAAAACTTGTATCATAATTTTTTTTA
>Ga0116229_10001067_pt1 | contig 41491 bp, 26 predicted proteins | sample S1TSphgellanicum_3_FD_87313 | JGI IMG/M metagenome (GOLD analysis project Ga0116229, IMG submission 87313) | Host-associated microbial communities from peat moss isolated from Minnesota, USA - S1T2_Fc - Sphagnum magellanicum MG | ecosystem: Host-associated > Plants > Peat moss > Unclassified...
AGATGCGTTGGAAGTCTCGTGGCGTGGTGGGGCGGTTTGTGTTTATTGTTGGCTTTTTGGTGGTTTTTTTTTTTGTTGGTTGTTTTTTTGGTGGGGGGGGGGGGGGGGGGGGGGGGGGGGGAAAGGGCGGAGCAGAGCCGAGCGGAGTACGGGTGGTTTTATAGGATTTGTGCAAGTATCACTAGAATGAAAAATCTATAAAAAAAAATTTTCATCATCGGGTTGTTAATAATTTGTGATTACATTTTGGTTCGGACCCCACATTATTAGTCCATTACTCACTCTTTTTGTCCTCATTGCCGACATGTTGGTGTGGGGGTGCCATCGGGGTTGGGGAGGGTGGGGGGGGGGAGGGGAAGGGTGTATGGACGGATCGGTTTCATGTGGGCCGCCTTTGTGGTTGGTGATGTGCACCTTGGAAATCGGTCCTTGATTTTTCTTTTTTCAAAGACAAACTTTGACCATTTCTTTTCCGGACATCAAAATTGTTTATTTATTTATTTATTTATTTATTTATAGGTTGGTTTATATAGGTACTTAGTTTTTTTTAATTAATTTTTAATAATTTCAATAATAAAAATTTAAGTGGTATAGCCTTTTATTGCATTATTGCAAATCCAATTTCTTTTATATACCAAAAAAAAAAGAATAGTCATTGCTTAGATTTATTATAAGTTCAATTTCTTTCATATTTTAACATTGAGATGTATTTTGGTGCCAAATTAACTAAGCACAAAATAAATAAATAAATAAATTATATATATATATATATAACATATTTTCTTACATTGCAAAAATCCATTGTCTTTATATTTCATCATGTCTTTCATCCATTAGGTCCCAATGGAAAATAATAATAAATGACTAGAATTGTTACTTATCCAAATGAATATTTACAACCCATAAATTATTCCTTGAACTAGTGTAAATTAAACGAATTTATTTTATATATAAAATATTTTATTTGTGTGAGTATCCAATGACCAAGGTATTTTTAATGGTTTAAATGTTAATATGTGAAGAGTTTTTTCCTTGAGATTTTATTTTTTATTTTTTGGATCAAGTAATTCCACTTAAGTTCAACTTCAAAAGGGATATATATGGCATATTCATCATAGTTTAATAATAAACATAAAATTGATATTCAAATCAAAGATATTATTACCAATGATTTGAAAACTAATATTTTCCAATATATTAGTTTTTAATGTATTAAAAAAATTAGTTATATATATCTCGGGTTTGCATTTTTCAGTAAAGGAAGGTTGGAAATAGTAGATCATAAAAATCATTCATTCATAAATAATAAACACCCAATTATCAATTTTTTAACAAAATACTATTAACTTGAAAACTATAGACCTGGGATCAAAAGAAGGAAAATAAATAAATATTTATGGAATATAAAATATTCACTGAAAAAAGTGTGAGTAGGTGGTGGTATGCAAAGTGTCTTCATAATGGATCCAACCCCATCCTCATTTTTTTATTTTTTTGGGGGAAATGCCAAAAATGTGGGACCTTTTTAATTAATGAAGAATGCTTTCAACTTTGATGGCCCTATTTTGAATGTTTGGTGGCCAAACATTAGTTGGTGATATGTAAATATATATATTTTTTAAATATTAAAATAAATCATTTATTGTTTTTTCATCTACTATGATAGCATATTCTAATTTCTTAGATTTCAACATATGTTATAATTTTGTTTTTTTTTTAGTTTCAAACTTATTAGCATACATCAATCTTTTCTTGCAACCCTACCATCTTCATGGGTTCCTATATTTTGTTTTTCTTTCTTTTGAGGGTGTATTGAAAACTTCACACATTATTACCATAGTTTTCAAATTTGGAAACATTTCATCAAATGGAAAAAAAAAAAAAACTATTATTTATTTATTTATTTATTTTTGCGTACTTATTTAATATTGCATTATCAAATTTTCCATTATGATCATCACATTTTCTAATTATTTGGCATTTTGAGTAAATAATTTTTTTAATTAATAAGTTCACATTTTAAAAAATAATACAATATCACCAAACCTAAAAAGGTACTACAATATTTTCATTAATAAAATATAATTGCATTTCCAAGATCTTGCCAATTTGTGCACTTGCCTTTGAGAATGTAATACCTATCATGTAATGTTGTTTTGATAATGATTTTGGTGAATAGGTACACAAAGGGATTCAAAAAATACAATAGAGTGGTGCAAATAATGATAGGAGACCCAAAGGACCTTGGTTTTTCAATTTTCATTTGCCAATGCTTGTTTTTTACCTTACCATTCATAACCATTCTTGAAGGTCCTTTTGTGGATTGGGGAAGATAAGGTTCTCATTGTAAGTGGGGCTTGGACAATCTACTACTTGCCACAACATGTTACCTCCATCCAAATTTCATCCAACTTGCTTTTGACACGTGGAAAGAAAGGTGCAAAGTGCAAACCAATGTAACACAAATTTCATAATTGGAAATGAATAATTGATAATTGATAATTGATGGATTTGCATGGACTAAAGTAGGGAGGTATTGATGGTCCAAGGGTGTATAACTAACAACATGGATGAAATTGGTTGATGAATGAAAATTGTCACAACGTATGTAATTGGAAACATCTATGACATCCATAACATGGAAAAAAGTTAAAACACAACCATGTGGATGGCAATTCAGAAATATGCCACATGAATGAAACTTGATAATATTGATGAAATTGAAGGCATATATGTAATAAAAATATGGATAAAAGTTGTGATGAGATGCATGAAGCTTGATGACATGGATGCAAATCAACCAATATGGATGATGGCCATTTTCCCCACAAATGCAATTTCATCCATGTCACATTTCATCCATTAGATTATCAAATCAATTTCAAACATGTGGCCATTTTCATCCATATGGGTGATTGCATCCATGTAATGAATTCTATACATAATAAAATCTCATACACCTAGTATTTTTCATGTGTTCCATTCAATTTCATCCATACGTGTTACTTTCCTCCTTGTGATCTATTTTAAGTTTCCCTTTCAACCATATAGCCAACTTCCAAATGCATTTGTGCTTTCAATTTCATTCATAAACATAGTTTCATCCACCTCCTTCACTACCATGTTGCACATACCTACCACCTTTCCTTCTCTAAACTTACCTCCTTGCCTACAAATTGAGCTTCAAAACCAATTTTTCATAAATCCTTGTGCTATCTTAGCACTAGCACACATTATTTTATAAGTGAATTATTTATTCTTCACAACTAGTTGTTAGTGAACTTATTTCTGGGTAAATGGAATAAAGTTTTTTTTAAAATAAAAAATAATTGGTGATCAGCACAATCAAATTGGATATTATTGTAAGGTAATATCCAATTTTCACCTGGGATCTGAAAATTTACAAAATTGCTACCATAGCAACAAAAAGGAATTCTCACCAAATTTTCAAAATGTGAAAAACCATGAGCATCCCAAGTAATATCTAACAAAAAAATGAAATATCTTTGTTTTTTTTGGAGAAATTTGGCTAAATGGCCATTTTGATGTCCATTATTAGGCTCCACATATTGAAATGCATCTTTCAATTTTGACATTTTCATCCAAGTGTAGTTATGTTTATGTGCATCCATACCCTATACACATTGGTTACAAAACTAATCCCTAAAATAATACTTGATAAATTTTTTCATGTTTTTTCATTATGATATGAACAAAATATCATAGTAATAAGTTACATGTGCAAGCTTCAATTTGTGGGTAATGGTCAATATCAATGTCAAACATAACTCCAACAAGGCGTGTGTCACACTATGGCCTTGCCATTCACATTTTAAAAGGTATCTTAATGCAAAAGAGGAATTATGGAAACTCAAATATTTCACCATGCAAAGATATAATCTTCAAAACATCCTCTAAAAAGAAACCAAAATCGTTCAAGATATTATTATAACTCTATAACTAATCTCAAGTTTCAGCACAAGTCAAAATATCATCTTTCAAAAAATCCTCATATAAAACTAGACTCATCACCTAAGGGTCCAAATCCCTTAAGCTTACTACACTCTATAATGAATCTAAACACAATATCCAAAAATGTGTTAAATCACATAAGCAACAAGCAGCTCGCCATCTAATGGCTCTGTCCCCATCCATTGTGGCAAGTTCAAACCAAAGCCAACAACAGTTTAAATAGGAAATGCTTCATCAAGTCCAGAAAAATGAACTCACAGTCAGTTCATAGTAACACCTTGTGAACATTTCTCAAAAGGTGGGATCAATTCCGTAGTCTCTCCCGTCACAGACAAGGGCCCTGCATAAAAAGACATAACCAGATCTCATGGATAAACTCTTCCTTTCACTTCCATTAAGCAAAATATAAGAACTAGAATTGATTCTGAGTGGCCAGATTATTGTTTTCCATAAATGATCAGAATTGGTATATATTACAATCTTGTAATAATACTACTTGAGAAGATCCATGACACACATCTTTCTCGGATGTCAAGCATTTTAGATCAGATGTTTGAAAATAATTCTGCAGATACATTGTGGTGACAATCCAATCAAAGCCCCCACAATAGAATTTATTTCATTTGCAGTATACCTACCATTGGCAATCACCAAAGAATAAATTTACATGAAGGATTCTTTAAACTATTTTTAAAAAATAGTTGACAATTTATAGAAATGCAAAAGGATTAACACCCCAAAAAGGAAAGGAAACAAAGAAAAACATAAAGTGATGAAAACAGAAAATGATTGTGAACGATACATTTAGAATGCAAAAAAGAAACAACACCCAAAGAAGGAAAAGGAAAGCAAAATGAAACAAAGAAAAACCCTAAGTTATAGCAAAAACAGGGAGAAAAAAAGACATCATCATAGAAACATTGAAGTATCATTTCAAGAAGAACCCAAAAAAGGGAACAAGAGAAGAAAAGAAGAATGGAAAAAAACCTGATGAGCAAAAAGCTCAAGAAATGTTTGATTAGCTGCACACTCCAATTCGCAGCGTAGAAGTACCAAAAACATTGAGTAGTTCACATTCCAATGTGCAGTGTCGAAGCATACAAATGTTGATCAGGTTGCACATTCCAATTCACAGTGTAGAAGTGTACAAATGTTGAGTAGTTGACATTCCAATTCGCAGCACAGAAGCAAAAACTTGATAATAACATGTTGATCAGGTTGGGCATTCCAATGCACAGTGTCATAGCATGCAAATGTTGATCAGGTTGCACATTCCAATTTACAGTGTAGAAGTGTACAAAAATTGAGTAGTTCATATTCCAATCCACAGCATAGAAGCAAACAACTCAATAATAACAAGAAGGGTGGTGGGTGGCATTACTACTACAATTACTTGTGCATAGTCTCTAACAACACTAGACCCACAAAACAAGCTTTGAAAAATCTTGTATGTTGTGTCATTTGCAGTGCAAAAAACTCAAAAACATTTAGCAGAAAGGGAGGAGACAAGCTAGAAAATCTAGGAAAAAAGACTGGCATGATCAAAAAACATCAACAAAAGAAAAAGAAAAAACAACACCCAAAAGTCTTAAGCTGTGTGTATAAAACAAAAGAGGAAGGAGAAATCATTGAGAATTATCTAAAACAAAAGAGCAGGAGGAGGAGGAGGAGGAGGAGGAGAAAATCATTGGGTTACAGGTGGTTGTTGTTTTTTCGATGTTCTCTTCTCCAACATATCAAGCAGATTTGACACTGAAGCACAATGCTTGGACTTGTACTCAATAGCTTCACAGCATTTCTCCAGCCGCTTGATTGGGATTTTGCACCTGGTTTGCAAATAAAATAAAAATTAAATTAAATTAAATCAATACAAAAAGGATCACGAGCAAAAAAAGAAAGCAATTGCTGCAACAAACCAAGAAATGTGCAATTGAAGAAAACCCATTCTTTGTCTTCTTCTTTTTCTTTCTTCTTCTCATTTGACATCATCCTTTTGAGCTTTTGAGCAACACCTGCAAAAGTTCTGCACTTTCTACATTTGAGAGCTTGAGCAACATCCTGCAGAGCTCTTCAAAAGACTTTGTTGTTCTGAATTTGCTGCAAAAACTCTCCTCTCTTCTCAAATCTGCTGTGAAAACTTCTCTCTTATGATTTTGCTGTGAGGAACTTCTCTCTTCTGGATTTGCTTGAGAGAACTTCTCTCCTCTGGATTTGCTTGTGAGAACTTCTTCTCTCTTCTGGATTCTGCTGTGAGAACTTCTCTCTTCTGGATTTTGCTGTAAGAACTGTTTCTCCTTTGGGGAAGCAAGCACAAACATTACATACCTTTCAAGTGCGAAATCATTCTTGAACAAGCATGTCTGTATGTTGCATACCTCCTCACTGCAAGCTTCCAGCTTCAAATCTTCTCGCTCCTTCGGAAGCGACGACATTCCAGATAATTTTGCTTCCTCTTCTTCTTCCCTGCACCAAAAGCTTTCTCAATCGCCCCTCCTCTCTCGTTTCCGCTCCAAACACAACAACAAGACCCCGACACAATCCCCCGTAGCCACAAACAATGTCCACTGCACGTGAACTCTCTCTCTCTCAAGTCGAGTCCCTCTCTCCCTCTCTTTCTCTCTCTCTGAGTTCGCAAGAGAATTGATCGCAGAAGTTGTACAAGAAGACGTCGAGAAGTCCGTTGACAAGGGAAACGAGTTTCCTTCAACTCTCTTCTCTCAGATCGCAGAAAAAGCTGATCGCAGAAAAAGTTGTAAAAGAAGACGTCCAGGAGTCCGTCAACAAGAGAAACGAGGTTTCCTCCAACCTATTCACAACAGCCATTGTTGTTGTTAGAGAGAGAGAGAGAGAGAGCATTGTACTCGCTTTTCCCCTTTGGAGGAAGCAGAAGAGCCAGTAATAGTAGTAGTGAAGAAGGAATTGGAGAAAACGCAGAAAGCAGCAGCAGAAGATCCAACAACAGCAACAACTAGAACAAAAAGAAGAAGACGACGAAGAAGAATGTGTGCGGGAGGGACGAGGTACTATGCGAGATCTGTGTCGTCGAAATCGTCTTCAAAGGCGTTGAAGAAATCGTCGTCTGAAGGTTTGACGAGGCCGAGATCCCCCAGGATTTCCAAGTTCTCGCCGTCCAAGTCCATGTCCGTCGCGGCCGTCGCGCCCATCTCTTGTTGCCGAGGCTCGTCCCCGTCCGGCACGTAACCAGGAAAGGGCTTCATGACAGAGCAGATGATGCTGCAGCTGTCTGGTAACAACGAGAACTCCTTCCTTCCTTCTTTCCTTCCTTCTTGCCCTCTTGTTTGTGAATTTTCCTTTTTCGGCACTGCAACACTGGAGTGATGGCTTTGTAGCAGTGCTGATGGAATTAGCAACTGCGAAAAGCAAGGCCGACGCTAGCGAGACGCAGAGGAGGATGTCGTCAGAGGGAGGAGGCGTGGAACCGCGCCTGTTTTGTGATCTATGAGAGAAACCTATTCTTGCGGAGGTCCTCGCCGGGACGGGAATCGGTACAGACTACTAGAGAGAGAGAGACATACCTTGCAGCGATTACGGCAGTTAAGAACGTGTCGTCGCTGTTGTCGGGAAACGCCAACGCAATACGCTCGTCAGAGCAGCAGAGGATCCGTCGTCTTCTTGCGCAGATCATCATCGTCGTCGTCGTCATCATCATCTTGCCGATTGAGGATCCGTCGTCCTCCTGAGCAGATCAGCAGCATCATCATCATCAGCAGAGAGAGGGATCCATCATCTTCTTGTGCAGATCATCATCATCGTCATCGTCTTGGCGAGAGAGGGATCCATAGTCTTCTTGCGCAGATCGTCGTCATCATCATCATCATCTTGCCTGGCAAGTATGCAGATCATGTTCCATTCCCCTCGTCTTCTTCTTCTGCATCATCATCATCATGCTGATCATGTTTCAATCCCTTCGTCTTCTTCTTTCTGCATCATCCTCCTAATCATCATCTGCTGTTACCAATCCAGAATTGAAGAATATAGTGAAAAAGAAAACTGTAGAGGTTGTTTGGGCTGCTGGCTACTAAGGTCGAGAGATACAAGAAACCATTTCCAACTGGAGAAGAAGAATTGCAGAAACATGGCATTGATGTTGGAGGATTGCCTTGCTCTTTGCATTTGCAATGAGGATTGTAATTCTTGTTGCCTGATTCTGAGAATTGCTTTGCATTTTGCATCTGCAAGAATTGGGTTTCTTCTTCTTCCTCATCCAACAATGCAACTCAAACAGGCAAGTGAAATTGAACCCCAACATCAATAAAAATTCAGCCTTTGAAAGATCTTGTAAAATTGTATATTGTCCAGCTTTTCATGCAGTAATTGTTGATTTGCTAGATGGGTTGTGAGAGAAGACTTCATTTGCAGCTCAAAATTGCAGTTCCATAACCTTCTTCACATTGCAGTCAGTGTATCTAGTATCTAGTATCCCAGATCCAGGTTCAGGAAAAGACTGTCAATGTTTTGGAGTTGAGAAAAAACAAGCTTCAAGGGTTTCTGATAGCTTTGGAAGTTTTTTCACAATCTGTAGTGTTTGTTTATACCTCAATCTTTTGCATCATAGATCCCGCATCATGTGTGATGATGCTTATGTGCCGATGATTGTAGTGACCTCAAGAATACACTTGCATTGAAGGATCTGAATTTCAGGAGCTACCCAAAATGCTCAAGTATCTCAAAAGGGCTTTTGATGTAAGTCTACAAAAAGAGTGATCTTGCAAATCCCCATCATTTTTTTTTCCCTCTGTAGTTTACAAGTGCCCCCTCCAGTAAGCCCTACAAGCACTAATTTTCCAGTGTAGATTATTTCCCTGCTGTGAAATGCTTCTCCTTTTTGTCATGAAAATTGTTAGTGTGTGTGTGTAGATATGGACAAAAAGACTCAGTGGGCAAGTGCAGGCATGCCAGTCAAATTCAATCGTGTAACAACAATCCTTAACATCAAACTGCAAATTCTTCCATACAAAATCAGGTATGGACTGATACAAAAAGCAAAACTGTAATTTTGGCTCTCATCCTTGGTGCTTGAACTATTCTGCACCCCTCAACATTTCTCTCACACTATTCATCTGAATTGTGATGTGATTGTTGTTGTTAGAATCCAATCCTTTAATTCACAGAGTTTGTTCTTGAACCACGTTAAGTATGAATGGTTTGAAGATAGCCTGAAGGCCAGTCATATTCTTCGTTATCAAATGTAACCACCAGGAGTCTCTTGCAATTGAAACAACACTTCCTTCCAGTACCCTTGAAGACTCCTCTCCTTGGGATGGCAATACCTCTTCTTGGTAGTTTCAAATGGTCGAACAAAAAAGAAAGAGGTTGGAAGAGGTTATAGGCCTGAATTTTGTAGAGTCTAATTTGATGGAAGTTATCATTTGAGGAGCTTCTTTGTGGGGTACACCCAGTGGCAAAAAAAGATAAGGTGTGGTTGTTTTCAAGTACAGTAAGGTCTGTTGTAGTCGCAATTGTTTGTCTTCATCATCCATTTTTAGTACGGTCCTGCCATTTTCATGTCCCAATCCCATGTTTGGAGCATTTGGTTTGTATGATGAGAAGCTTGGCAATGGATCAGGATACATCTTTTGTAGCTGTCTTAATTTTCTCATCACTCTCTGCTATTATCAAAGTCCTATTTTCTTCCATTTACAGACAAACTATTCTATTTCGGCAGCTCAATTGCAGTTCTGTCATGGTTTGATTATGCTTGCAGCCAAGCACATCTTAGCTTTTACAGAGGCTAAGACTACTTAAGTAAAAGGATGAAGCCAGATCATGATTAGATCTCTTCTAATGCAATGCTATCTTCTAGAAAAGTTCACAAACTTGGGATTGTCTTGTCTTTGCACAGTTGTTTCAATATGTGGAAGGTGCGATTGGCAAGCAATTGGCAAGTTTTGAGGAATTGGGTTGTCACTTGTGTCCAGATTATCTGAGAAGGGAGGGGTCATTTGTTGGAGTATATGATCTGTGCATTTAACAAGGGGTGTGTCAGTCACACTGTGGCCTTGCCATTTACATTTAAAAGTATCTTAAGAAGGCAAAAGAAGAATTATGGAAACTCAAATATTTCACCATGCAGAAATATAATCTTCAAAACATCCTCTAAAAGAAACCCAAAATCCTTCATGATATTATAACTCTATAACTAATCTCAAGTTTCAACTCAAGCCAAAATATCATCTTTCAAAAATCCTCATATAAAAATAGACCTACTACGAAGCGGCCAAATTCCCTTAAGCCACTATACTCTATAATGAATCTAAACACAATATCCTTGCCTTGGTAGGCAAGGCCAACAAAGAGGGATGAGGTTTAGAAGGTTTTACCTTCGGATTTTGTAGTGAATATGTTTTGTCATAATTTTGTGTTTGATTAATAGTACATGCTTTTTTTGAGTTTTTAAAGCAATTTCTTAGATTGAAAGGGATGTAAGTAGGTTTTTTTTTCTCTCTTTTTCCCTTTTTTTTCTAAAAATTTGTGATGTAGCCATGCCAGTGATCAACTACAAGTGGAATTAGCCAAATTTGGATATAGATCAAAGAGGGAAGTAGAAAATTTAAAGAACCCTACTATATTTTGGCAACTTGCTGGAACCTATTGTCTAAATATGGCGATTTCAGAAATGTTTTCCTTTGAAATCTGGCCACTTTAGAACCCTTTTTTTTCACAAAAGTCCTTTGCATGAGTCACAATGGATTTTTTTGGGTCGTCGCCAAGTAGTGAAATTTTGCCCCCCAAAGAAAAATGTTGGATGTAAGTAGTTGGAATGAATATGTGCTTCAAACACACACACAAAATTAGGTCTTTGTGGATTTTTTTTATTTTGGAAGAATGAAGGTTAACTATGAAAAAATATTAGCAAAACTTATTTCTTCTACCAGTTCATAAATAAAAGATTAAAATATTTTTAGCTTTCTATTTTGTCTCATATGCCTAATTAATTGCATTGCTCCAAATCATTCAATCCAAATTAGTTGAGTCCATCCCACTCCACCTCTTCATAGAATTTGTCCATTGCATCCTTAAATTCTTCAAATTGCTTGAGGATGAGGAAAGATTTTTCATTTGTGACCAAAGAGTAGAAACAAAGAAAAAGAAGGAAAGGATGCATTGCCCAACATTAGCAAGACATAAAAGAAGAGAGGATTGAATAGAAAATGTAGCAATGATGTGTGACACCAAGAGGTAAGACAAAAATGAACCTAAAAAAAAGGGGGTGGCAACAATGTGATGGAAATTGATTGAAGAAAAAAATTTAACCAAAATATTAAACAACAATTTATGACCATTGCCCATCATGAGACGCAAAGTCCAAGCCAAAGCCATCACAATTTTCCATTTTCCAAATATTGTCAAAGGAAAAAAAAAAAACACTAAAAACAATGTCATGAATTGTTCTAGTATGCCATGTCCTACATTGTATCACAACAAAGCATGGAATTGGCTAATTTACACTAGAAATAAAATGCTATTGAAAATTGATTGTGCCATTAATAATTGGTGTATTATACTATGTTTCCTTAATACTATAAAAAGAATTGCTCACAATGTGGCACTTTTCTTAAATATCATTAAATTTACACAATTATTATTCACAATGTGGACATGGTGTGTTTAATGTACTAGCCTATGTTTTTTTAAATGTCACACACTATGTCTTCCTTACACCACCTTGATCACACTTCCTTTCATCCTTCATTTGCAACGTTGCAAAGATACACATCAACATTCACTTGCAAATGAATTCACACCCCAATTGCAAAAATGGCAAAAGTTCAACAAGAGGTTCGTACATTCTCTCCTAATTGTAGGCATGTTAACCTAGACTGACCAATGATCAAATTGTGTTCAAGCATCCATACATAAATGAGATGAAAATTATGTAATGAAACCTTTAAATCATATATTTCAAAGAATTGAAATATCTTGAACAAACCTTCAAAACATAATTTACAATAAAAAAAGGGATGATTTTTTTGACAAAATTCAAATATTGAAATGAAATTAATTTTAAAATATTGTTAATTGTCCAATTCATCATTAAAACTAGATAGGATGTAGTCTCAATGATTAATGTTCAATGGAAAGTGGGTCATACTCCTTGCCATCCTCCAAATGAATGCCCTTTATTTTCAATTTTCATTTCAATTTTTTAAGATTATTTTCAATTGTTTGTTGATTGCTTTCTCCTTCTCTTCCCCTCCATTATGTTTTTTGAATGTTTTACCATCACTACTACAAAACATAGGCTTTTTGAGCTAAGTAGTATCATAACTAAAATAACTATACACCCAAAATTAATAATCTACAATGACTAATTTTGTCCATTATGACTAACATCAAAACTAATAATGTCTATTATGACTATCAAAAGTAGTAATGTAGTCATGTTGAACAAAATGTGTATGTGGTAATTTTGGTACCTACATGGAGTTGTTTATACTCACTATCATGACTAACATGATTAAAAATAGTCATCAAAACACTATAGATATGATTAACAATGACTACATTTAATTTGCTATTTTTTTACGATGTGGAAATACAAAAATTGAAAATATATACTTTATTATTATTATATTGTAATTGCAAAAATAAATGGCATTCAACATCATATTCAAAATGATTTTTTTTATAATTTTTGAAATAATGATTCAAATTTACAAAAAGTATTACAAGGGCCCAACAACAACTAATACAAAATGGCAAAATGCAACAATTTGGAAAAAAAATCAATATTATTAATTGAAATTTGAACATTTGATTATGAATATTACTAATAATTCCAATATTTTCAAATGTTTGTAAAATAAATAAAACACCAATGACCACTTTACAATGTCCACTTTAAAAGCCTAAATTAAATAATAATCAATTAAAAATTTAATGAATCCATTAAAGGCCTAATTAGTTAATCAACCATCACTATTAAAATTAGTTAAAATCATCTTCTTCCACATTGTTTGTTCCATCATTGACCATTATATCAAGCACATCATCATGATCCAAATCTTCCACACCAATTGTCAAACTTCCAATTAGCACAAAAAGTGCAATTGATTCATCAATTGGTGGAGGGCATAAACCTACATACACATTATCATTCTATAACATGAACATATCAAATTCTGTAAGGTCAATTTGAACATATTCAATAATTTATCTCCTTCAAAATTCCCTTCACAAAACCACTTTCTGTCTTCTTTCCTTTAGGTCACTTGCAAAAAACACTTTGATCTACATGTAATGGGAAAACAAAAGATTGGTCGGAAATGGGAATAAGGGAATTAAAGTTTAGAAAAATGAAATTGTATTCATTTTGTTTCGTTGTTGCATTATTCTCAACATAATTTGTTTTCACGCAGTTACACAATAAAACAACAATGGTCAATACCCCATAGTTTAGATCCAATATTTTCTTCAACCCATCCCATGTACTCCAATTTTGCAACAATTGGTCATTTGGTCATGACACACATTCTTGTTCAAATGTGGTTATGACACCATTATCACATGTTGTCAAATGTTCCTTGACACTTGAAACATGAATGCAATTACCAAATGCTCACGTTGTTCAATAAAATTGAGCTTCAAGAATTGTTGGCATGGACGTGCACCACATCTTTTTCAATTACCTCTCCTTCTTTAACAACTATAGCAATTGCATTTCATATCCACCTTGGAAACTGTGGTATTCTTGAAGGTGATCCAAGAACACGATACTTGCCCAAGCTTCACCGAACTAGGTAGATAAAAAAACATTCATTTCTTGACCTCGTGTTTGTAATTATGTGGCATATTTCCTACCACAACTTTCATTTCCACTTTTTAGCCCTACAATTTAATAAACAATATATGCCATGGCAGTCAATTACATCAAATCAATGTGATAGAAACATAAGTAGGTAAGATGTACTTATGTGCACCACAATGACATCAACTCTAGATTATGTAGCACAAATGAATGTGCCATGTTTCAAAGGTCTACTCTCATGATTCGTACTCAACCATTTCCTTCAAGCACTTCATCATTCACCATTGCTCCATTTGTGAATGGAATAATTGCCTTTCTATTAACATTCCATTTTAAAGCATTGCTTATTAATCATGTAAAAAACATGAAAAGCAAGTAGTAAGATCCAAAAGTTATTCAAACATAGTCAATACAATTGTTCACATCAATTTAATTAAATAACGGCATGTTATAAAGTAATATATCTACATATATATGTTAATTAAAACACTCAATGCATCAATATTGTAACTTCAAATTACAATTGTTCACATCAGTTTAATTAAATAAGGGCATATTAAAATGTAATAGATCTATATATATGCCAATTAAAAAACTAAATAATGTGAAAAAAAATGTAATTCATTAATATTGCAACTTCAATTTTTAAATTATTAATTAAATCCCACCCCCCCCCCCCCCAATTTTAAAGGTTGGGTAAATGCTCAATTTACATGATGATCACAGGTTTAGGGTTAGGATTCAAATTAGTGTTTGACAACTATGTGATTAATGTGATTAAGTTTAGACACATTTAATTAAGTACCTATAAACCCCTAGGTTTGCACACTTTTTTTTTTTAATGTAGAACCATGAAATGTTTTTATAGAAATGTGAAGCAACTTTCTGTCCCTCTATTCCTAGTTTTATGAAGTGATTATCCTTGGAAGTACATATGCTACCGGTGAAGGAAAAATGCAAAATGTATTTTTAAATGTTAAGTTGCGTTTGAAGTTGAAATCAAATAGTTTATTTCCTATGCATCATTTATGATTTGGAATTAATAGATATATTTTCAAAGTTTAAACACTCCAAATCCTATAATTTTATGTTAAATTGTCACCCACTTAAACCATTTTTTAAGGATTTGACACCATGCTCAACTTGATAGCAGACTTCTAGTCACTCAAAAAAAATTTCCTATCACATACGTTATACAAATTTAACTTGCATTAATTCCTTAAAAAGATAGCTACAAGGTGCACCTACTCACCAAATTTCAAGCTGTACACCCAAATTAGTAAAAAGTAGTGTTACAAAACCCGAAAGGGTTTCACAAAAGTAAAAAGTTCAACTTGGTAACAAACCTTTAATCACTTAAAATATTTTTCTTATCACATATGTTATCCAAATCTAGTTTGTTTTAGCTCATTAAAGAATTAACTACCATGCGCATTTGCTTACCAAATTCCAAGTTCTGCACCCAAATCAGTAAAAAGTTGTGCTATAAAACCCAATAGGTCTTGTGAAATTTCTCTAAGATTTCAAGCTCCCAAAACTATCCTTACTCGCTTCCATTTTTTCAAAAGTAGCACTATCATTTCATTTATTTTCCCTATTTCCACCATTTACTAAGATTACTCATTCTTCTCCTCCCAAGGAAAATTATAGGAATAAGTTTTCCCAAGATCCAAATCAAAAGTTATGTCTGGAAAATAGAGGCCCAAATGATATGAATTCGTGCTTTTAAAGATAAGGAGAAGGAAGACCCCAACTCGGTGGCCTATGGAAGGTTCCAATGTTTCGTGACCTTTGAAAGGTTCCAATGTTTAATGGCCCTTGAAAGGAGAAAGGAAAAAATCTTTTTCATTATTTTTCACTTTCCCTTCAATAATTTTACTTTAAAAAAAAAAATTTCCATTAATTTTAATGTTTTACTTTACCATGGTTTTAGACCGTAACTTTACACATTTCCTTCTTTTTCCTTGACTTATAAATTATAACTATGAATATTAATGTACCAAGTTTTCCATCCATTCACCGTCAAGTTGATTTTGATTGAATTTTTATTTTATTTTCCTTGAATTCACAACATCGCACATCATCACTTTTTATGGGCCTCAAGCTACATAAGTGAATGAAAAACCACCTTCAGAATCATCCCTAAATTTGACATTAACATAACATCCTCATGATGAAAATCTCAAACCGCAAGAGGTGTGCTCTCATCTTGAAGTTGAACCCTTTCGAGCTTAGTATTATCGCATTTCTCTGAACTTTCATACCTTGGTGATTTTGTTACAAGTCGACTTCGCTTCTAATGATGAACCTAAAATTATCTGCAAAAGTTTTTACGAAATTAAAGATGTTTCCATCTTTGCATGGTCTTCAATTCTCGATGTTGAACATTATCATTGATTGCATGGTTCAATTCATTGATTGCCTCTTAATACTAAGGCAGATTACTTAATTCACAACATTCAATGCATCCTAAATCTCCTACATTTATGAACTATCATTGTGGCATAACCCAAAACTCAACATGTAATTACAGCTCCTCGTGGAGCTTATCTATAACTTGAGTAAAAACTTCACTTATCATGAAATCCATGTTGCCATTGCCACCCTATCACATTATTTATTATTATAATTTATTTCATGCTTACAATGTTTTAAGATTATTATATTTCCATTGGACCTTTCATTGACACCCTTCAACTACTTCATGAATTTTAAACATCCTCGTTTACATGACTACCCACTAAATACCAAAACAAAATCAATGTTTTGTCGAACATTACAAATTTTGGCATCTACTTCTAACCCCAACCTTCTAAAAAAATTTCACCTTTAATCATGTAACTAAGGTTTTAAAACTATGATTACCAACTTTTGTTGAATAAAATAATTAACCCTACATTTCATTCATCTAATATCAAAATTCGAAAAAAAAAAACCCCTCATGCAACCATGCACACTCATCACTCCTTAATCTAACATGAAGTTGTTAAAAACCCGTAATAGCCTTACCACAACCAAATATCCCTAATGTAATTTTTAAAATTGAAATTATCGCACATGGTTGTGTTAGTATGGTTCACACGAAGTGCCAACTTCCAATTAATGTGATTGAAACAATGTCAATAAAAAAAGCTAGGTGAATTATTAATTGAGCTTGGAAGGTGCAAGTTGTTAAAAAAATAATAATGGAGTTCCCAAACCCAATTTGTAACAAAATACATGTTCATCGTTGAAAGGAACTTAGTAATGCATCAACATGGCAGATTACACATGTGGATGCAAAAAATGTAGAAGGTGTGTAGTTTCATTAAGATGATAAAGTAAAATATTTTTGGGGCATGCTTTTTAACTTGCAGCACTTTGGGGGTAAGAGGGCATGCTTGAGCTTTGGGATGGGATTAAGACGAACTCACAAGTGAAAGTTCAAGATGCGGTCAACTTGCACAACTAAGAAAAAAATGCGGTTAGTGCAAGTTGAATGGAAGTGGTGTAACGGACTTAGTAGGGACAACTTCAAACACAAGCTTTACACGGCCTGCAACCTTTGGGAGGAGGCACCACTCCCCTCCCTATAGTATACTTTGTACCTTTCCGTGAAAACTACATCCAAATGTCACTTTTCACTTGGACTCCCAAGTGGGAGTCCCAAAATTGGGGCTCTTGCTATTCCAAAACTTTGGACGTTCATATATTTCTAAAATCAATTTTTTTTTTTAGAATGCGATGACAATATCTTATAACCTTCAAAATGATCTTTCCAAAGGTGTGTAACATGTTCCAATCGGACCTCATTTGACCCCCTACTTTCAAGGTATTTATGGTCAGGAGTCAAATTCTCAATTTGATTCCCGCCCCTTCTTTTGATCATAACTCATGCAAGTCAAGTTTAAATGAACAATGTGAGGACACTTTAAATATCTACGCTTGAAGACCTTTTTAATGGTGTCATGGGGGGTCAATTTGATGTTTTTTTGCCTTTCCAACCAAGGTTCCAAACATTCAGAACTCTTGCACGAGTGTAATTCTCAAAATGGGAATGCACTTGAAAGTCTTTGGGTTTGATCCTTTGCATTCTCCCCCATTTGTGAAAATGTGTTTCACACCTAAACACACTTTTGGCCTCATGAACCATTGCACTTCACAGTTAGTCGTGAACCCAATGTTAAGGTTACGACAGTGAACCAATGGGTCTTGGATGAGCGTAAGGTTCGTCTTTGTGAGGATTTTTTTCATATTGGTAAGATGATTACCACTAAGGCTTATAACTTTGCATGGGACAACTTCATCAAGGTTCTCCAATCTAAGGTGGTCCAATATCACACCCAAATTCAAGACCTCCAATCTTAGTTAGATGAATGGACAAAACCATAGGATGCATCTGAGGAGGAAGGGGAGCCTGAAGGTGATTTGGGAGGCGTTAATTTGGCCCTAACTAGGGCATCATTCCTAACCTTGGACAAGCACAAGTTAAAGAAGGGCCTTCCACTTTGGATAAAAACGGTCTAGGTGCCAAACTCATTACGAAGGTCAATATGCCCTCAATGGTCCCTTTTAAAGTTATAGAGCAAGGCCATGCACTAGGAGAGGTTTGTCTTCTCAAGGACATGAGGACAATTTGAAAAGGGGGCGGTGTTGGGCCAAAATTAGCTTAACTTAATTTTGATTAAGAAATACAAGGCATCTAGGGATGTTTTGGGGTTAACTAGAGGTCTAAAAGGTTAGGTTAATGCCTTGACCTTATCCTTGTAAAATTAGATGGGTGGATGGCTCGGTTAGGGTAATGGAAGGAGTAGGTTGACTAGATTAGGATAAGGATGGATGCTTTGTCCTAGTCCAGTTGGGCCAAACCTATTGGATAAGAAGGTTTGGATAAAGGGGGGGTGAACTTCCTAAAAACTTTTAACATTTAAGGTTAGGTGAGGAAAATGAAGATGGTGTCTCTATGGAGTTGTTAAAATAGAGAGTTGTTATTAATCCCCCTTCCTTCTTCTTAAGTGTGTTAGACACGAAATAATGTGAGAAGGAAATAATGACGATGATGGTTGTAAAGATGGGGCGTGGTGTTGTGGATATGATGAGAAGTTGAGAGAAGTGGGAAAAGAAGGAGGTTGGATATTGTGAAAAAAAAATTCCTCGAAATGCAGTCCAATCAACATACCTCATGGGAATTAGAGGCAAGATCATCAAGTGGTGGGGTGGTGGTTGTTCAAGGGAAGGCACTCATTATGTATGATGATGGGAGGCGAATGGAAGGGGGAAGAGGAGAGGTACTTGAACTTGTTGCTTGAGTAAGGAGATAGGAGTAGAAAAGGAGGAGACAAATCTGTTTTTGGAGGTTGTTATGGTTAGTGTAGGAGTAGGAATATGGGGGTTACTTCTGAAAGGGGAAGAGAGTTTGTGAAAAGACCAGCTTTGTGTAAGGTAGGAACTTTTGGAGGTGTTGATAGTTGTAGAACTAGGAAGTGTGGCAATGGAGGACCCAAAAAAGGCCAATATTAAGAAATAGTTAGGAACAAGACTTGGGGGTATTAGCACTTTAAGCAATGTATTATCCCTTGTTCTTGAAAATGTAAGGATTGAGTGTGCAATAACTTGTTAGATTGTATGAAAATTGATGTTGAGGGTAGAAGGTGTATGATTAGATTAGGGTTGCAGTTGGTTAAATGAGTTAATAGAGGAGTTGGTAGAGAAAGAAAGGTTCGCTGCCCATAGTAGCTAGGATAAGGGAAACTATAATTAGGAAATCTAAAAAAAATGAATAACTAAAAAAAAAAATAGGGTTGTGGTTTGCAATAAATAATAAAATGAACTTTAATTGAAAGAAAGAAGGAAAAGAGTAAATAGAAGAGGGGGAGGGGTTGCCTTGGAATTAGTGGGAATCTATTAGGGGAGAACTAAAGATTAAGGGGAGTAGAAGTTGAGTGATAAAATGTGATTCCCCCCTTTGACCATATCCAAGGGGGGTAAGGGGAAAGGACCCAAGTAAAAGTGTTAATGATGCGCTAACTTTGTGCTTAACAAAACTATATATAGTGAGTGTGAAAAAGGGGGTTGAGTTTCTATTGTGACACCCCTTTGGATGTCCTCTGGGGGGTAAGGGGAATGGCCCAGATTAAAGTTGTTAAGTTAGGTTAATTTTACGCCTAATAAAGATTATGTTTCACCCTACACAACAACAAATTTTAATTAGTGCAACATGCCCATGAAAAGCTCAAAATGTTTTGGTGTTAAATGCACCCATAGTTTATTACAAGTGTAATATTGGTGCCAAGGAATGCACATGGATGTGCAATAATTCGTGGTAAGATGCATGTTATGTGATGAAGTGTGGGCCCCTTTCAATGTTCCTACTCCACAATTGAACTATCATTCGAATTTAGATTTTGCAAGGCTATTACCATTAACCATATGCAACAATTGGTATGTGTTAATCATGATGGAACATTTTTCCAAATGGATTGAATTAATATCATTGTTGAACAAGTTTAATGAAGGAGTGTTAGACCAAATGTTTAGTTAGTTTTGTGTGTCGACTAAAGTGCTTATTAACCAAGATAGGGAATTTTTCGAAAATTTTCAAGCTTTGTGCAATCAAGCCTTAATTGACGATTGTACTACATCTTGTGATCATCCAGAAGCAAATGGTTTGGCCAAGAAAGTTGTGTAAACAATGAAAAGAGGTTTGTGCAAACATGGCTTACAAAGGGGTCATTTGGTTGACTAGGACCTTCAATTACCTTGGCTAATCATGGGTTACAAGTTTAGGAAGCAAGTGTCACTTGCTTCATTCTCGCCATATAATCTTTTCTTTAGTTGCAAGCCAAAGTTGTTTACATTAATATGTCAAAACCTTATGGTGGTCTATAACTTGGAGGATCCAAATGTTTGGATGCATATATGTGACAAAAAAACAAATTTGTTCAAAGAGGTCATGTTAATGGCTTTTCATAACCTTGTTATTATTCAACATAAAGAGATGATGAGGTATGCCCTTATTCATGAAGGAAGGCATTAGCCCCATGTTTCATAGAATAATATTGGGGATTAAGTTTACCTACAATGAACAACACCCACAACATTGGATGTTATAATAGGACATGTCATCTTGAAAATCAAGGAAATTGCCTTGAAGAGTTCTGTTTTTGAAAGGACAATGTGGCATGGTTTGGAAAAATCATGTGCACAACTATGTGTCATGTCATCTTCCACACATTGATGGAAAAGGAAACCCAAGCCTTACATTAATGGTTCCTATAGGAATAAAATACATGTTGTGTGGGTCTCCAAAAGGTGTTGCCACCCCGTTGGTATGTGATTGATGCTCCAAGGTTTAGCACATCTCAACATGGGATGTTTGATGCCATCCCTTGATAAAGTTCTTAACAAGGTTGGTTGTGCCTTCAACGTTTACATAAATAGGGTTAGTTACTCGTAGCCAAACTTAAGCAATGGGAGTTTTGTTAGGAAATTTCAAATATGATTCAACTTGGGTGAGGAATTAAATAGATTGCAACTAAGTAACTAATTATAATGGGGCTCACATTTGCTCTTGGCCTATTGGATTCACCACTTCAGAACCAAGGTATATGTGTACTCATAACAATGTCATAATCTAACATTCTTAAGTTTACAAGAATGTGTAATTATTTGACTTGGGGGGGGGTGTGGGGGAGTTATTCCCAACCAAGGGGGCAATTGTGTGTGTGTATTTTCTACAATAATATCATGATGTATTTACTATTTGTGACAATGATAGATGTAAGTGCCTCAATGTGGCAACACATGACAATTGTTAGGATTATTTGAGAATTTCTTAAATAAATTTTAATTTATTTAAATATTTTAAAAATTAAAAAAAATTACACAAGTTTGAGATATTTCAATTTTGTGTGTGTGTGTTTTTACAAATGTTATGGTGTGTTTATGGTTTGTGACAACGATAGATGTAAGGACCTTGATGTGATAGTGCACAACATGTTGATTTCATCAATAAAAAATTGACATTAAAAAAAATTCATAACCAACTGGTGAGAACGACCTTAAATAAATTGAGAATTTAAGAATTGGACTAAAAATAAAACAAAAAAAAAACTGATTCCTTGCCCTTGTTTTGGAAAATTTTAAAGGTTTTAAAAAGAGAAATGGCAAAGTTTTTTAAGCCATTGTGAAAACTTGATTCAATGGTTATCATAACGACAACCACCCAACACTGATAGCAAATTGTCGACATCCAAGTGGAACATAAATGTTGCAAAACCAAATAATGATTTTGCCAATGCTTGAAATTCATGTCTTCCACAGTAGTGGGTGTACACAATCTCCTGTGGGCGAGAAGGTGGATTTTTTTTCCTGCTCCCAATGTATTTCCATCAAGTTCCCAATGGGTTCCCCAAGTGTTCCCCTAAAACATTCCAAATAGCACGTCAATTTTATCCCCTATTGTTTGGACTCAGTTCAACTTTGATGTACATAACTAATAAGGGGAGAAATGGAGTCCAAAAGGGCGGTTCCATTGGGGGGATTCCCCAATGTTCCAGAAAAATTGGTGATGGTGGGGCCAATCAACATGGCTCTTTCCCGAAAAGAAAACCAAAATTGTGGGGGTACCTATATAGTTCCTTCTATTATGTAATTAATTCACCCATCACAAAAGATTTTAAGCATGAAATCTTAATCTGTTTTTAATTCATACATCACTCATCATTGAACACTGAACCTCCTTACACCAAACACCCCATATCTTCCTCCATTCCTTTATAGAATCGAAGAAGAAGTTTTGCAAGGTTTGAAACATTAGGTGGAGGGTTAAAAATGTTCTTTCAGCTTTGAAAGTGTTCACTCACTGGTCTATGTACCTTAAACCCTATCACATCCAAAATGGTGTGCAAGTTTATTGGCCATGCTACATCCACTTCATCCAAACTAGTGTAGCATGTGCTGTTTGCCCAAGAATGAATGGGTAACCTAACTAATTTTTCCTTTCAAAATTATTTTTATAAATTTGATTCAATATCTAATGATGAAAGCTACTCAAAATTCAATATATTTTGCATCTAAGGTCTCAAAAACTTCAATGACCTTCCTTAAATCCTCCTCCTCATCAAGGGCTTTCAAGAATACCAAGAGCATCTCCAGATTTCACTATAAATTATATTTTTGATTTAAATAAATTGTGAGTGGAAAAAATGTTCAATATTCAATAACTTCTCTGCCATAGGTTAAAACATTATGAAATCAACTGGAAACACCCCTACTCATTGAGAGCTTTCCAATGGTACCAAGAGCACAACGAGAGGTGCCATGGTTTGGGAGACCTCAATGTAACAAATAAACAACTTTCCTTCATAGATAGATTATTGCCTATAGGCCACTATGCTAATGTTGGCGAGACTACTCTTACTAGGGTTTGATTTTTTTAGGCAAAATAGATTTTTGTATTAAGTTCCATTAGGATAGCAAATGATATAGAACGAAGGAGCCTTTCTTTAAAATGAAAAAAAATCATTGTTATTTGTAGCCAGATTTTCTATAATTGTTTTAGGAGATGATTACCACTTCAGCTACCTTACAAAATTAAATTATTTAAAAAAAAGAAAAAGAAAAAAGCACAGACTGGTTACCCATCTTCATTCATGCAATCAAGATCCATAAAAAGACATAATCATGTGTGTGTGTGTGAATCCACCATCTTTGGACCTAATTTTTAGGAGATTTGTAGGATGAATAAGGCTGAGATTTCTGTATCTTAGGTCTTCAGATGAATGAAATTCAGTAGCTCATGCAAGTCAAAAATACTTCAACAGATAGAAACCTGACAAGCTATAATGGAAAAATAAGTGTTTTTTTAATTTTGAAAAAGAAATTTCAATATGCTTATTCTGACAATTTTTGGTGCTTCTACAGTACTCTCTAGGCTGCAGGTTTTTTTTAATAATAAAATTCATCATGCACTCATTGAATTTGTTTTGTTTGAACATGCCCAAAAGACAGACACCCAGAGCCATGGCCCATTTCACAATGGAAAATTGTCTGGCAGAATGTCTTATGGACCACCAGTCACCATGCAATTTATCTTTGACTTATTAGACTTCTCCGTGAAGTAACCTTGTCTTCACCCTGTCTTCAGTCTTCAGGCCTGCTTTCACCCATTATCCCCCTCTTTCAGTGGTATTCACAAAATAATGAAATTTTATTAAATCTCAGTATGAAACGGTGAAACTCAGCATTTAATGCACAAGGTTCCAGAATACTTATAGTAGTTGTACAGGTAAGAGCAGTGAAAATATATGTAGCATGAGTGGAGGCGCCCAGGGAAAAGGAAAGACAGGATGGAACTCAGTTTACCATCAAAATTGGTGGAAAAACCAGCTTAGGTCCCAGTTATTTTAAGCATTAGCAAAGGTCTAAATAGGGGCCATGTGTGAGTGAACCTACTTTAAGAGTAGCTCCACCCATACTTCATGTTTGGCCCTCCAACAATATTTCTCACATCCAAGATCATTTAAGGATGCCACTGCTTATCTATTGCTTCCCAAGCCCGACCCCTAAATATGAAACTAAGATTGTAAAAGGTTAAAAATTAGAGTAAAATCACCCTCCACCGAACACAAGCTGATGACTAAACATTTCTGAATCTTTCTGATTTCTTGAATGATTTGAGTATTATAAAAAGTTATCGGAGCACCAAGCAAAGCTCTACATTCCTTGTAAGAACATGATAAGTCAATTCACAGTAAAATTGAGGGCAACCAACAAAATTAATAAGCATTGTGTATTAAAGTTATCTGCAAAGTCCCACGACTAGGGGCGAAAACAGCCAGTTTCAGCATAATAAGGCATCAAACACGAAACTGGAAATGAAAATTTTACGAAGTGATCACATCCACCACAGTGTCAATTGTTTCCTTAGCCTCACTCATAAACATGAAAGATTGGACAATTATAAGGTGAGAGAAGCTATGGTGGATGTGATAAGCAGTCAATCTTGTACCGAGGCCTTGTGGAGACGACAATATCATGTGGAAAATATATAAATCCAGAAAACCTATTGTCACATTTGAGTTCTGCAGTGCTGTGCACTACTAGTGATGATCAACTATTTTATTTTATTTTTACATTTTCATATGGTTTTCAATAATTCGTCATTATTTATGTCAATGTCAAATTTAATTTAAATTAATATACATTTCATGGACATGGAAAGACACATGTTAATTTGTTTTTTCATATCCATGTTTGATGGATAGGGAAAAAGAGTGAGATAATTATAAAATAGAGGTAGTTATAAGGACGGGCAGGAAATAGTTATTAAGAAATTTAATAAGAAAAGGAAGTAATTATTTAAAAAAGAAATAAAATAATTAGGCTTTAAAATGTGGTAATTATTTTTGAAATTGCCTTTGGAATGATCCTGGACAACCATACAAAGGATTCCAAAAAAAAAAAATCCCCCACATACCAGTTCCAATTACTCATCACTCGAATTATCTGAAGGTTGTAGTGACTTCATTCAGAGTACAATGTACAGGCTCATTTTCTTCCTGCTAGTTAGTAATCATGCTCTTGAGGATGATGGTAGGAAGCCACAAACAACACTTTGTACTAGACTCAGCCTCTTTCTGAAGAGGCTTTAGGGTGAACACTAAACCCTAAGCCACACTAGGTACCCAACAAGAGTGAAACTTGAAGAAGAAGGGTGAACAACAACAACAACAACAACACATTTTTGTTGTTGAACTAGTTAGTGAACCAATCATCCATCAACCAAGAGGTCCAAATCTTACCCTTTTTTATTTATTACCCACCAACTATTTTCCATCATTGGAGCACTATGTGGGATTGGGGTGGGGAGGGGGTGATGGTACAAAAAATGATTTTGGGAATAGCAAAAAAGCTAAGGCTAAAACACAACAAAGAAAAAGCCATTGAAACCTCGAGAAAGCCATCATCCCATTGAAAACCTTTTGTGAAAAAACACAAAAGTTGAGTTGCATGCAAAGAATGTGATTGTGTAGGAGGAATGCCAATCTCAAAAAATATTTCTTCCGTGCAGTTTGACAAACTGGGTGAGAATGCAAATCATTGTACCTTTTTATCTCTTTTTCTTTGTCTCATGCAGTTTTTTTTTTTTTTTTTTCTCTGGAAAATTTTCACTATTTTTTGACAAATAAATTGGGAAATTTTCCTGTACTGTAAATTTCAACTAATTTTGCTAAAATTTTGGATAAATTTTGCCAAATTTTCAATCTGAGAAAAATGGTAAAAAAACACCAGTCTCATGTAGGGACCTGAGAAGTGTGTTTTTTAATAGGAACAGATGTTTGTAGCCAAAATGGCAATCATCCATAGGAAGATGTTTGAAAAGATTGACAATCATCCCAAGGAATATTTAGCCAAACCAGATATGAAGTACAAAACCTTAGATAAATCCTTCTAAAATTTTGGCTATACACTGAAAAACCAAGTCTCAAAATCTGGTGATTGAAAACCCTCCAAAATCATTTCATTTTCAATTAAAAAAATTTAATTCTGCTTTTTGCCAAAAAAACAATTGCCAAAAATTAAAAGGGTGAACTTGAGGTAATAACAGCCTTGTATCAGTTTTACACCTGTGAGTTTCAAATACTACGTATACACTATACACCTTCTTCATAGTACATACGAGCCTAAAATCAGTCTTGGACCCAATACTAGTACCAACCTGGTATGAAAATTTTAAAATTTTAATTAAAATTTAAAATTAAAAATGTATATAAATAAATTGAATATAAATAAATAAATACTTATGTGTCCACCCCACTCTATTTTTTGCCAAGGAGGGTGGGAGGAACATAGTAGGTTTTATGGGTAGGTACATAAAGGGGGGTAGGGTAGGTTTCTAGGGTAGGTTGGTTTGTATGTAGGTAGGAAAGCTTCAGAGTCCAGACATGCACAGACACCATTAAATTTTTTTAAATTATATTATTAATAAGTAATAATTGGGTTTTGTTGTTGATTCAGAAAAGCTTTGAATAACTTACACATAATTTAATAATTAATAATTGAATAAGTATTAAAAATCTCATGATCTTTCTCAGTGCAGTGAATCATGCCAGGCCAAAACACTCATTTGCTCAGTCCTTCCCATTCATTCATTCATTCATTCATTTTCATTCATTCATTAACTGCTAATGCTTCTTACTCCAGTGTTTGCAGTCATATTAGTCCCCATAATAATACATCCATGACCCGTCAGTACTACTTACATCCATAACCAGGCAGTACTACTTACATCCATGACCCACTCAGTACAACTTCTGAGTAGCTTATATCCATCCATCCATCCATCCATCCATCTGGAGTCTGGAGTCTTGGAGTCTGTAACCACCACATTTTTTAGGGTTATTTTGGGCCCTAATCAGTGTGCTTTTTAAAAGTAAATAAATAAATAACTAAATTTAAGTTTTTAAGTTTTTAAATTTTGAATTATAATTATTTTTAAAATTATACTTTCTATTGAGGGGCAGTGATATTTTGTCACTTGGAAAGCCCATAAGAAACATAAATATAAAATCCAGTGCTACTCATACAAAGGATTTCTGTGAAAAAAATGTGTGGAAATCACCAGATTTTTCAAGGGGAAAATTTTCTGAAATTGCCATTTTTAAAAAAACAATAGGTTTCAACAGGCCCCAACAAATAGCAGGATTCTTTATAAAAAACTTCACTTTGGTTTCTGAATTGTAGCCAAATTTGGCTAATTCCTCTTGTGGATGATCACCAATAAGGCTATGTCACAAGTTTTATTTATATTTATAAAAGAAACCCATGGCCCTAATTATTGTGCCCAAAAAAAAAACAAAACTGCAAGAACCAAATCTTTTTGAGAAATGCTATAAATTAATTGTTATAGCACTCCCAAAAGTAATACATTTTTGAGTAAAAATTTGACTTTTTTTTTTCTTTTTTTGGGTCTTTATTTTCCAGATGTTCTTAATCAACCTCAAAAAATTGGAAAAAATTGGAATTAAAAAAAATAAAAATCCTTGCTTGTGCTCACGAATACTAGGTACATATTTTGTCAATTTACATGACATAGGGAACTAGAAAACTGTGGCAACCCTTTGTCAGAAAAACAAAAGGCATCACAGAGACAGGGCCCAACAAAGGAGTTGCAAAATTTGCACATGGGGATAGATCATGGCAGAGAGAGAGAGAGATTTGCATTGTACATGAAATTCTGGTCTATTGTGAACAGAAGAACCACACCAATCCCCCCCCACACTGGTAAGCTTGTCAGTTCACTGACCCATCCTGGGTTTTTCTTTTAACTTTGTCATCTCAAAATTTTGGTCAAAATTTTCCAACAAAATTAGCATAATTAATTAATTGAATTTGTGCCACAAAAAACAAAAAAACACCAAAAAAGCTCCCAAAAAAATTCCATATGTATATATATCTATAACCCATTGTACCCTCCTTCCAAGGATTGGTTTTGAGTTCAAATTTCATGTTTTCTTTGTATCTGTTTTTATGAAGTGGAAATGAAAGCCATCCTCATGGACTAGAAGTTCATACATGAAAAGCTTAGGATGAAATACATTTCATCCAAGAAAAATCATCAATCTTTTTATTTCATCCATAAAGTGTAGTTCATCCACCAATTGATTTTTTGGCAATAATGTCATCCGAATTCCATGGATGAAACTCGATGAAATATATCTCATTTTTGACATTTCAATGGATGATTGGATGAATTTTTGTTGATGAATATGGGGGAAAAAAATTATGGATGAAAATTTGAACTTTTGTGGAATAAAGTTCATTCATACGGAATCATGGTTGTGAGAAGGGACATCCCTTTGTCTAGGCACATATGTGGGTGTCATGGTCATGAGTGATTGGGGCTAATTCACACCCAATCTTAAGGCTATACATGGGTTAAAAATTAAAAACAACTTTGCTTGTGTTGATTGAATTTGTGCAAAATATAAACAATGACATAAACACATTGAAATTTTTCTGAACATGTATCTTTGAACACTACTAAAACCTATTGCATCTTAGCACTCTTAACATGCCTTTTATAACATTTGGTTTTTGGCATAGTCTGAACCAACAACTCCTTCGTGAATAATTCAACCATAACATAAATCAATATGCATTAAAATTTAAATTTTCTTTACTTTAAAAATTCAGAATAATTAACCTAAAGAAATTAATAAGTAGTGAATGGATGTACTTGTTCACCTTCGGATGATACAAGAGAAAATCTTAAAAAGAGGAATTGTATAATTTAAAAGCTACCTTTCATTGAATTTTTTGTCAATATGATGTCACTACTACAAATCCTGGTTTTTACTTTCTTTTTTTTCTTTTTTTTCTTTTTGCTCTAAATATTTAGTCATACTGAAAATTCAATAACTTTTGTTTCAATCAAAATGGATTATTCATTTATGTTATAAACTTGACTAAGTGCTTCTTAAGTTGATTAAAATGTTAAGTAGTGTTTACTAATATGTTATTTTTAAAATTGAAACCTAAAATTATTTTTAAATGAATAATTAAAAATTCACTGAATTGTGGATAGGTTGTTGTAGTGAACAAATAGTTGTGTTATTTCGTTATTCAATAGAATCAAATTTTAAAGTTTCATAATAACATTGAAATTTGTTATATCAAAATGTAGATGCAAAATGTAGAAATCTTACATTAATTTAAAATTATATATATATATATAGACAAGGGCTATAAATTCATATAGATTTTTTCATATAGAATATTTAGGCTTAAATAATTTATTGATTAAAATTAATGATTTTTTTCATTTTTCCAAATTGCAAAAAATTACATTATTTTGAATATTTTGAATTGGCCCAAAAATTCATATATAATTTTTATTGAATTCAATATTTTCTAAAAATCTCATAACTATATGGGTTTCAATTGTGACATCATATAATAAAATGTTCATTTTTTTTAATTATAATTTATTTTCAATTTTCAAATTGTAATACATTACATTAATTCACAATTTTTTTTTCAATAATTTCAATTTCATGAAAAGAATTTTGAATCATTATTTGTAATAGTTGATTCAATTCATCATTCTTAAAATATGAAAACTCCAAGTTACTTTTTTTTTTTGTAATTATTTCAAAACATATTGTTTAGTGCACTTATATAACATCAAAAGTAGCTTTTAAATGACTTTATGAAATGTGGCAATCCATGTCATAGTTTGAATGATTTATTTGAAAGATATTACTTTAAGCTCTAGAATCCACATAGGTGTTTGCATCTGCCATGTGTAGAGCATTGGTTTCAATTTGATTAGAAAATTAAAGGCAATTGTAGTTAACCATAATAAACACACCTAATTTTCATGTTTGTCAAGATAAACTTACTTTGTCCTTTTATAATAGTAACCTTGATTTTATAGTTAGTTTATTTGGAATACTATTAACATGAAAACCATGGTTTCTTTTATAATGCATGTTTTTATTAAAAAACACATCACCAACACACATAGGTCATTTCTAATATGTATCCAACACCCGTTATGATTTACAACTAGAATTTATTTTTCTAGCAAAATTTAATAATATTTTCATTTTTTGGGGTTTTCAATTGCCCATTTTTTTTTAAAATCCATATTTTTATATTTGGTTTCAATAGGTTGCCAAGAATACAGAAAGATGTTTAATTTTTGTTAATTGTATTACTTGTTTATAGTAAAATTTGGTTAAATCTTCCTATGAATGATCACCATTTTGGTTGCATAAAAAAGTTGACCCAAAAGACATTGGTTATGACCAAGACAATTGGCTAGATATTGATTTTTGACTTGGTTATCAAGGAGGTTTTAAGGAAAAATATGAAATAACTGACAATTGATTTTAAATTAAAAATTAATTGAAATTCAACTAAGACCTTCCTTGACATGGTATTAAGGCTCAACAAGGCCATGTTTATTGGATGTCACTTTGACAAAAAATAATAATAACCCTATTTACATTATTTTCCATACATCCAACCATCTCCCAAGTAGATCATTTCTTTTGTTGCATGGAGTTACATGATGAGTTTTAGATATATTACACATATTTCGAAATTTTCAAAATTAAAAAAGTAGTTGTTGAATAAGAAATTATGGATTAAATTAATTATTCAGCAAAAAAATGCCGAAGCTACCCAGGTACTACGATAATGGCAAACAATTGGACCCCTTGGACACAAAGAAACAATGCATAAGGTCCCTTAGCACTACTACCTCACATTTTATTGGAAAAAGGATGACACCAAATAACCCTTAATAAACCATGTACATGTTTATCTTTTTGTGCCCTGCGTGGTTGTGTGCTTTTTTGCTTGTTTTACCATGTAGGAATAAGTTTTATTTTATTTTTTAAAAATTTACATCTTCTATTGTACAAAACAAGTTTCAAATAACCAACTTTTAGGAAAATGTGAGGATATTTACCATTAACCTATTTTTGGGAACCAATTAAAAGTAGTGATTTGCTTTATTCAACTTAAAACTAGGCCAACATTAATAAAATCTTATGGCATCATCATGTAGCTCCATGCAAGGCACCACGCTAACATTTAAACATAGTTCATTAAAGGATGTTTAATAACATGTTTGGAAAATGGAAAAATAGGAAAAGGAGGGAAAGGAAACATCTTATAAAACATGATGTTAGCCATTTCCATATCATTTAAAGTTTTTACATTTAGCTTGCAAAGCTTCTTCCTCAAATACAACAACTAAACTTGTTCCTTGCTTCCATTGGGTGTTGATATGAAATTTCAATTTATGGACTAGTAATTGGGTCTAATATACATATGTACATATTTGTTGCTTTGGATGCTTTTAAAATGAACCTTTCCAACAATGGTTTTTTAGCAAATGTCACTCAAAAGTTTTAGTTTTAGAATGTAACATAATTTATTAACATCCCAACCAAGATTTAATTTTAATTGGTGAAAAGTTTGTAGCAAAGTATTGAAACATAAAAAATTAATGAAATATTAATGAAAAGTTGTCCCTAAATTAAAAAGTGTGTCAATAGGTGACAAACAAAGGTTTTTCTCAAAAAATTGGCTAATTTTTTCCAAAAGGTAAGGAAATTATGACATATTTTTGTTTGAAAGCTAAAATTTTGAAAACATTCACCAAAAAGAAAAAAGTGTTGCTTTCAAACCAAGTTCACATGGTTCACCCAAAGAAATGAAAAGAGATAAATAACTATTCTAAAACACATGTAACTTGTATTTTATGTTTTCAAATTAGGCAAACTTGATATTTATTTTCTTTAATTTGGAAGGGGTCAAAATATTGGAGCTCCTCAAAGTGCATTTTGAAAAAGGAAAAAAAGTTTTCGACCTCAACAAATATAAAAAGTTATTTTATACCTACCAATTGCTAACCCAATATTGAGTGGTTATTAGAAATAGGAACAAACACCTAATGGTTATCGGGCCAATTCTTAATATTCATGACCATGGTTCTCGAAAAATCAAAGACCTAGTTTTAGTATATAACTACAATTTTAATTTTTTTGAAAATAATGAAATAAACTAGCCATAAAAATACCAATTCATTGCTTGGTCTATTGTTGAATTCGATGGTTCTTCAAAGTTTTTCAAATAATGAGGATTGACAGTTTTTTGATTCTTAATATGAATGGATACATTTTTTATAATGAAATAATTAAAAAACTAAAACCATGGTTCTTTGTAAATTCAATTAAACATTCAACGATGCTTGAAATTAATAATGCTATTCGTTTTTTCCTTTTTGAAAGAACATCTAATCTTGATTTTCACATTTCAAAAAGTTCTTGCTCATTTTTCAAGTGCAAGTTTGAACCCAAATCTTCAAATTTCTAGATTTGTGATTTTGATTTTAACATTTTTTTCAAATTCAAGAACATTCAGACTTAGATAAAAAAAAAGTAGGGTCCAATTCCTTATAAACATTGGGTAGTTCCCAATATTGAAATGTTTATAACATTGAAGTTATACAATGAGTTCAAATTCAAATTTGTGAAGGTATTAGGTTTTACAAGTTAAAATTGAATTTGTAAAACACCAAGTTTTATAAGAAATTACTTTAAAAGTTTAGCCTACTTGTTGACTTTCCAAAAAAATTCAATGTGTTTACGTTTAAAACTTGAACATGTTTTCAATTTTTTTGTGAAGATTCCAATTCCAATTTTGATTTTAACAACACTTTAATCCTTCTGCCATTTCTAATAAAAGTTTTTTGCTAACATTTGAAACTACATGTGTGGGTCGAACGGTCTAATGTTTTTTTTATTTTTGATTTTTTTTCAATCCAAAAACACTTGTGTCATGTTTTGTGAAGAGGATTACTCCATAACCAACCTCAGAGCATCTCCATCTTGCAATAATAAATATACCCCTTTTTATTAAATCATGCAATAGGATAATGCAAATCCTAAGTCTCTTCAATAAAAGCAATTCAAAATGTCACGGTCATTTCAATATCTTTAAACAAAATTTTCTACTATGAATTTGGTGAGTGAAAATTATTAATTTAAATGTAAAGGTGTAAATGGTCTTTCATTGTTTTAATGTTTGTGGTTAAGGACACTAAGTATTAAATATTTATTTATTTCAATGTAAGGGTGTAGTTGATCATTGTGGGGTGGAAATGCTTTTACAAATGAAAAACTAATGTGAAATTTGGTGCGACAAGGTAATCAAAACCATCACCAAATAATATACATGCATGATTGAACATTTGAATATCTTCATCATTTCTTGTCCATTTTGAATGATAGAATGAAGTAGGGTGTGTTGTGCATAACCTCTTTGAACTTGAAAAAAAAAGGAAAAAGAAAAATGAAGAAGATTCGCAATGTGTGTGCAAATCAAAAAGTTTGTTTTTCCAAGAAAAAACACTTTATAAAAAAATCATTTTTCTAGATTCAGATTCATCGTCCCTATTAAAATTAAACACATGTATTTTTTTCTTGATTCATCAAATTATGGCTTTGCAATAAAAGTGGCATGTGTTATGTGTTGACCACATTTCTTTGGACATTCATGAACAACATGACCTTGTTCTCCACAATATAAACAAAAATTGTTTGCACACCATTGTTGTTGTTTCATTTCTTTCATGAAGGGCTTGAATCATGAAATTTTGCATGGGATTGTCTTTTGGTGAAGCTATCAAGGGTTAGGGTGGCAAGGTGCAATGCTCTATTAACTTGATGATGGTTCCCCAATGTTTTTCTTGTTGGAATTTTAAAAACATGTTATTTCAATGAATATCTTGTGCTATGGTTTGATTTAGCATTGAAAAATATGGTAGGGTGAGTAGTAAATCCTTTATGTCATTATGCAAATCAAATTAAAATTGGTTCATGAATGTAATTTTGTCGCATGAAATGTCACAACCCAATTATCTAAACTCAAACATGTACATAATAGTTGGGTGTGATCCTCAACAACATTATGAAAAAATGGGATGATTTACAACTAGCCTTGCAATTGGGTATTTGAATTGTAATGACCATTTGCAATTCAACATATTTTCTACATGCATGAATGCTATCAAACAAGTTGCACGAGTTGTAACACATGCAATTCACCATATGTGAAACTTTATACATATGCAACTTGTGCAACGTAATTACAACTATGTAAAAATGATTACAATGCAACTTTAATGGAATTAATTTTAATCTTTCATGGTAACAAAATGTTGACATTATTTTTCATCAATTTATCAAAATCTAATATGTGATACTATGGGGATTTTCAGGCAATTTTTAAAAAAAAATATTGATCTCTACCATCCATTATGATTGTTCATTTGATATGATCTTAGATTATGATATGTGGTGTAAAAAAGCTTCCATGTGGCATATTAATTGAAAATTTAAAAAATAATAATTAAAAAAATAGCTATATATTTGATACATAGGCATAGGTAGGTAGGACCTACCTATTACATACTTACTTATCTACCTAAATAGGTAGGTAAAAAAGTAGAACCAACTATTTATTTATTTAGGTAGGCAAAAAAATAAAAAGGTAGAAAGGTAAGTGAGTTAAAAATTAGCCATATAAATATTTTTATTTTATTTTATGTTTTTTTTTTAGGGTTAAACTTTTTTGAGCTCATCCCAAATTGGCACACATATTTTAATGCATGCAAAAAAATACACCTTCTTTATATGGTTTGTGAAATAGACTCAAGGACAAAACATATGGATTTTTAAAATTACACAACTAAATAGATAGTTGTTTGATAATTATATATGAAAATTAATTATCAATATTTAATTATCTGAAATATTCATTTGGACGTTTTTAAAAAATTAATCATTACAATTAGTTATCAGATAAGTCATGATTTGAATTCAAATAAAATTTAAATTATTAATCATTTGGATTCCCAAAATGAACTATTTGTATTATCTTATAGTTAATTATTTAAATCAGATTATTAACTAATTAGTCAATTTAAATAAAACATGAAACTGAACCATGATTTTAAATGAGGCTAAAAGGTTATTGAATTTGAAAAAATGTGCTAGATGCAAAATTATAGGGTTTTAAAATTAAAATAACTAGAAACCTACATCTAAAAATCTCCAAAAAAATATAAACTATCAAAATTGGGAGCAAAGCTTTTTTTCAAAAAGGAAAAATTGCAGAACACTAGTCCCAACCTTTCACAAATGCATAAACTTAATAGATAATAACGCAAACATTTCAAACAAATGTCATATAACCGTTACTTTCATTAAGTCAATCAAAATCAAAATCAATGACATAACATTTCACCAACCAATTTGTTGAAATGGTGTGTACTTAAAGAATAATTTTTAAAAATCAAGGATATCCATCTTGTTGGAATTTTAAAATATGAAATTATATAAAACCATTGATCATGAGTTTATAAATTAAAAAATAAATAAAAATCACATCCGCACATGAAACATGTCTTAACAAGCTTAAAACTAACTAATTGATTGCTAAATCTAATGGTTCATGTCCTAATGAATCAAATGATAGAAAAGGTAAATACCAATTAAAAAATTCATGCCTCAATTAATCATAAGAACATAAATAGTGAGCAATAAAAAGTTTCAATATTCATTATATGACTAAGTCAAAGAACATTAAAAACTTCAAGTATTAACAAATCAAAAGCCTATTGCTTATAAGGGTACTTGTTCAACAAAATGCAAGTTACATATGTTCAAGTTTCATTGCAAAACTCTCAACTATTTGGTTCCACCTTCAATTGTTATATCTCTTTATCACCTCTTCCATCACATTTTGCTTTACACCAAGCACACCTTAATTCAAACAAGACACACCACCAACATCCTTTATTGTTTGCCACTAAAAGCCAACACTCCAATAAAACAAATAGTTCATCACATAATGATTTCAAATGCCTTTTATGGTAGGTTCAAACTAGTGTTAGAAGGTTCTTAAATTTCAAAAAGTTTCGGTCAATATAATGTCAAGTTCTAAAGTTTCCAAATCAAAAGTTTCAAATTTCCTTAGAACTACCATTGTAACCTAATCAAAGAACTGACCTATTTTCTAAATTCAATTACAATTTGAACTAAGGGTGTGGTTTAGTTTTAAAAAGGTTCATGTTCTTTAGGTAAATAAGTACAATTTTATTGAGAAAAATATAAATATAAATTTACACTTCAAACAAGTTATTACATTTGATTGGCTATAAATCATTAATATTATAGAATGTTTATCTTGAAATGTGTGTATTAGTTGAATAAACTAAGTACACTTTTGTTTTTGAGTTTAATTATGTATAATGCAAATGGAACTAGACCTTTAAAACTAAACTAGCTTTAAAAAAATTATGAAAATGATTGGAATCAAAGATTTTAGAATCCAAAGAACTAGTCTCAAAATCAAACTGCAAGTTTCATTAAAAACAAAAAAAAAGTTAAAATTGAAATCAAGAACCAGACAACACTAGTTCAAACCACAAACTTCCCTTGATATATCAAGAATGTCCATCTAAATGCATGCATTTCTATTGAACATACCCATCCACCAAACACACACATAGTATTTCAAGCATCACTACTTAAACATTGGGTCAAGTTTGAGCCAAAACCTTATGCCCAAATCCTAAACAAATGCAGACACTCTTCACTATGGGCACCACTAACAAAGCAAAAGAATTACCCTCCCTCCACTAGTCTTCACACCTTTTTCAACACAACAAAGGAAGTCTAGGAGTTCCTTTGGTTCAGCCAGTATTGGCAAACTTTCTCAAAATCTCAGTATGTGTTAAGAATCTGTTCAGATGACATCACATTATGGAATGTGCTTACAACTTGTAATAGTTGTGTGGGTGCATCCAAAGTGAATTGTTTTGTTTGTAATGGGCCTCTTTGATGCACCTTTCACTGAAGAGAGATTCACATTGTAGACACTCCCAGTGACCCCATTTACTCCCGTTGGTCTGCTTATATAGATTACAAGGGCAGAACTTTGGGCAAAGGATATGGGATAAAATGTGTCCCTGGTCCTTTCCCACCATGCTTTCCATGGTTCCCAATGACACTCTCAATGAACCTTCCAAAGGCAATTAGCATTGATGAAAGATGTAATTTATGTCCATATTACCATCTTAAGTGTGTATTATTTAGCTCAATTTGCAATCAGCACAAGTTTTAATCATTTTTTAAAAAAGAAAAAAAGACAAATTGTTTGGAGAATTGATCAAACCATTTTCTTTAGGGGTTTTTTCCTTGAGTCAAGAGCCAGGTTTCTATCCCTAATAAAAAAACACACACACAACCCAAGGAGGCTCTTCTGACACTAGGCTTGAAATGAAGTGATTAGTTCTCAATCATAGTAATCTAATCCTTTTTTTTTTTTGGGTTCCCCCACCCCCTCCCAATTGCTCCCCAACCATCCAATTAACAAAATTTCCAAAGGCAGCTTCACAAAGCTCTTCATTATTATTCCTTTTTATGGGGAGTCAAAAGGAGGAGACCCAGAGTACTTGGATTCCTCAATTTGGAATCTGTGCAGTTGAGCATTAAAATAGCCAGAAAACAACAGAACTGCCTGCCAAGTTCACAACCCCTATGCAGCATGTGCAGAAGCTAGTATAACATTTTCCCCAGCAATTGGGATGTAGCTATAATCCAGCTGAAAAAAGATCTAAGAAAAATCCTCAAGGCATTATTATTGCTAGCACATATTAGAGTTATGTGTAAGATCACCCTGTCTTCACCTTGTCTTTGGGTCTTTCACCCCCTATCCCCTCTTTCTTTCAGTGGTATCCACAAAGTAATGAAATTTTATTAAATCTCAGTATGAAATGCTGAAACTCAGCATTTAATGCAGTAGGTTCGACAGTAATTATAGTAGTTGTACAGGCAGGTAGGAGCAGTGAAAATATATCAGTGTAGAAGCAGTGGAGGCGCTCAGGAAAACGGAAAGACAGGATGAAACTCAGATTATCACCGAAATTGGTGGAAAAACTAGTTTGGGTCCTAGTCATTTGGCATTGTAAAATTTTCATTCCCAGTTATGGGTTTGATGCCCTATTATGCCGAAACTGGCCGTTCTCGCCCCCTAATAATCGTGAGACTTTATGGATAACTCTAATAAGTTACATAATAATATATTTGCCATATGTGCAAGGATTTATCATATGTATCAAATCTTTGAAATTGAGTTCATGCTCACAATATGGGTATGATTAGCATGGATCAATCAATCTTTTGAGTCGGTGTGTTCACTATATGGGTATGGCTTGTATAGACAACTCTTGCAAATTGATTGTATGTTCAGAATACGGGTAATGGTTAGTATGGATGAACCTTTTGAATTGATCATATGTTTACTAGATGGGTATGGCTAGTGTGGATGAATGTTTTGAATTGATTGTATGTTCACATATGGGTATGGTTAATACAAATCAATCTTTGGAATCGATTGTATGTTCACTACATGGGTATGTATGTTCATCATATGGGTGCGTGTTAGTATCAATTAATCTTTTGTGTTATTTGTGTGTTTACTTCATGGGTATGGTTAGGGTTTAGGATTTCGAGTCAATCTTTGCGATTCATCTTCGTCTCAAGAATTAAATCAAACCTTGTAAATTGTTATACATAGAGGAAAAGAAAAAAAGGGCCAAAAAAAGAGAAGAACTTTGGACATCAGAATGTGAAAACCGTAACCTCAAGGACTTTTTCTTTTTTTTTCATTTTCCCAAACAAATACCTAGTTGGTTAACAACAATACCCAAAAAAAAGTAGGGTAATAATGCCCAAGGAGGTGCGTGTACATGAAACTTAACCCCTACTCAAGGCCGTTATCTGATGTAAAGCGTCTTCGAAAATTTAATTTTTCATTTTTTTTTCCCATGATACTTGGAGGGGGTATTTTGCAGAGGAAAATTAATTTCCACTTGATAAGGTGCCATCCGGATACACTAAATTTTTTTTTGGGTGCTTTAAATTTTCATTTTTAACACATGGAAGAAAAGCTTGGGAGAGAGAGAGAGATAGATGTGTACGCACACACACACACACAAGGGGACCCTGGAACCAACAAACCAACCTCCCGGGGCAAGAAGACTTAGTATGAAACCCAACCGGCCTCCTGGCAAAGCCTAGTATGAGAGAAAGAAAGAAACCCTGGACTTTTTCAACATCGAGCAGAGAATCTTTTAGCTTGGGCGGCCATTATCGATATTGCAGAACTTGCTACCGCAGGTGATGACAAGAAACAGCCTATAACTTAGTCTAAGATTGTTATGATTATTTTGGAGCTTGGATCATGTCAATGGACAATCCAAACCGAAACCAAATAAAAAATCAAACAAAGTTAAGCCGAAAACAAAACCCACACAAATTAATAATAATAATAATAATAATAATAATAAAATTTTATTTTATTTTATTTTATTTTATTTTGAAACAAATGGAATTATTTTTATTTAAAAGACAAAGATCTATGAAGTACCTACTTAGTAGTGATCATAAAACTTGGAGAAAGTGTAAGTATGTTTGAAAACTTGTTGCAAAACAAAAGTGTTCAAAAGCATAAATTATTGTATAATTTATTAATATAATTATTGTACTCTCATGTAGCGTAACCAAAGCCAAAAGACATTTTACAATCAAAGCTCTCCTACTACTTTCGAAGGGTTTTTTTTTTTTTTTTTGTTTTTGGGTCGTTGTTGTCCTCATGACCCGATCCAAGTAGCCTATTATGTTATGTTCCCCCAACCTTTCCAAGTTGTTTATTGCATGGTCAATTCTGAACACCTAGGGTTCATGACTTCGTACTAGACTCTAGTGGGGATGGGTGTCGTTCCGTGCTTGCCAAGGCCAACCAGCGGCTACCTACTGGAGTGCCTTTCACCTTCTTGAGTGCGGCCTCTTAATGGGCAATATTTCACCCACCCAGGAAATGTTAAATTTGGACTCTGAAGAGACCTTGATTTTGTCTTTGGATGAGATCTTAGCTTAGCTTTACCATGGTTAGAAGCAACCCTTTAAAAAATTGTAAGGAATTGGTGTAAGATCCCTCCTCCTTTTTAGGGTTTAGCCGTAAACCCTAAACAAATGTAAGGTTTTTTTGCCAAATATACTAAAGCTCAAGACAGGGAAAAGAAGTACAGATCCTGAACTCAAAACATGTAGGGTAAGGACCTCAAAAGGGGCCTCTTCATGGGATGGGGTCCCTAAGCTAGGTGAGAGCTAAGCATGGGAATCATCCAAATTCTTGGAATAGCCTTATTCAAGGTCCTTACCAAGAGTAAAGGGTTAGCTACAATGGACTATAATAAATAAATAAAATAGAATTTGGGTTCAAAACAATTGAATTTGGAATATGGCTCTTGTTACACATACTTGGGTTCTTGTGCAAGCTTTGGATAGGCTTCAAAGAGCAAGCTCTCTCCGTCCCTCCTGGAGACAATAATGTACCATAACACACCAAAAAAAAAATTTTAAAATAAAAAAAAATTACTTCCGATGTCATCAAGTTGAAACGGTCCTTTCTTTAATTTCTTTCTTTCTTTGGGGGAAGGGAAAAAAGTTTGGCCGGTTCATTCCTCGTCCTCGTCAAACTTGTTTCGTCACCAATTTTGGACAAGTTGTGAACAAAATGTTCTCACCACAAAAAAAGAAAAGTAAGCACATAACAACAACCCAGAACATTCCCACCAAAAAAAAAACTAAAAAAAAGGTATTACAAAAATTAGTGGGTTTGTTAATAATTCTTCGGAGACCCATTAAAGCCACAAATAAATTTTTAAAAAATAAAATAGTACTAGTTCTTGTTTTTTTTGGGGGGAGGAATTCTTTTGTTTTTTCCAAGAAAATTGGGATTTTTTTTTTGTTTTTCTTGCATAATTTGAACAACTTTTGTTATTTCATGGATTATTTTCACCAAATTTTCAACATAATAAAATTGGAAAGAAAAAAAAAAAAACCCCCTTCAAATAGACTTGGTTTTAATTATTTTCAGTTTAAAAGCTCACTCACTATTCATTTAATTTTACTCCATCTAGACTTTTAAGTTTTATTTTATTGTTAATATAAGATTATTTTGTTTTGATACTTAGTTCTTTTTTTTTTCTCTCTCTCTCTTTTTTTTGGGGGGGGGGGGGGGGGGGGGGGGGGAGGTTGGTGATTTAAACCACTTTTACTTTCAATTTGGTTTTTTAAAATCTCTTTAACATTTTTTTTTTAAATTATTTTTTTTTACAAA
>Ga0116229_10001069_pt1 | contig 41410 bp, 35 predicted proteins | sample S1TSphgellanicum_3_FD_87313 | JGI IMG/M metagenome (GOLD analysis project Ga0116229, IMG submission 87313) | Host-associated microbial communities from peat moss isolated from Minnesota, USA - S1T2_Fc - Sphagnum magellanicum MG | ecosystem: Host-associated > Plants > Peat moss > Unclassified...
CAAACCACAAATAACCAAACTAAAATAAGTAACGAAAGTAATTCAACCTTGTGAAAGTAACCTAGTTACTTTCCTACTCCAGTAATTAATGAAACCTAACTAGTTGAGCTTGAATTCTCAACATGGGGGACTCGAGGCATGCTCCCAGCTCTCAGCACTAAAAGGGGTAGAAGGGCATGCTGAAGCTCCAAGATGGGACTAGGAAGAGTGATAAGCTATTCATTTATTTGAACATGCATCATAACCAACCAACAAGTTGGTTGGTACACTTTTTAGAACACCCTTAGTGCTAGGACAAGCCACGGGTAGCTCTAGACTCACATGACTCACCACGGCCAGGACTCAAGGGAAGCCACCACCTTCCCCCATATAATATACACTGTGCCTCTCTGCAGCACCCACATCCGAATGGTTTTTTGTCTCGGACTCCTAAGGAAGAGTCCCGAAACTGTCCCGGTTTGGACTCTCGAGACTTTGAGCGATCATAATTTTTTACTCAGACCTCTAATTGGGATGAGGTTTCAAGAAAACTTGTAGCTCTCTTTGAGAGCTTTCCAAAGATGTGTCGCACTGCACTTGCACACATTGGGGTCAGGTCGATTCTCGACTTTTAATGGTCGGAAGTCAAATTGCCAGTTTGATTCCTCACCTTTCTTATTGCCATAACTTGTGCTAAAAATGTTCAAATGGCCCATGCAAGGCCATTTTCGATATTTAGACTTCAATAGCTTTCTAATGATATAAAGAACACCCCAATGCGAGGTGTTTTGACCCCTGCAATTGAACTTTGAAGTTTCAAGAGTCCTAAAGGACTCCCAAGTCCCAAATTCGAGAGTGTGAGTTTCATCTTCACACTCCCTCTAAGTAGGGTTGCGACAAAATGACTATGTCTGCCATACAAAATTTTGTTGAGAATTCAAGCTTAAGTAATTAAGTTCCATTAGTTATTAGAGTAGGAAAGTAACTAGGTTACTATCACAAGGTTGAATTACTTTCTTTACTTATATTACTTTGGTTATTTATGATTTGGTCTTTTAGTTAAATACCTTGGTGTTGATGGTTTGGTTCTTTTTTCTTCATTACACAAATTTGTGTATTTCATGTGACAAGAACCTTGAAGAGTTCTTGATGTTATGTTTCGTGTTGTGAACATCATGTTATAATTTCCTTTCAATAAAGATTTATATTTACACTTGAGTAGATCTCCTATTTGTTAACATGGTATTAGAGCTTAAGATGTTGAATGAGAAAGTTGAAAGAGATCTAGAGCTAGAAAGTCTTTAAAACTAGAGCTTGAGAGTCTCTAGTAATATCATAGGAGTTTGTCAAATGCAAAAGAGAAATGAGGAAAGGAAAGAATGTGAAGAGAAAGAAAAGAAAAAAAAAGAAGTGAGAGGAGATCAACATATAAAGGGTTGTGGAAGTCAAATCTTTAAATCTAAATCTAGATCTAATGTGAAAAGATCTTGGAATGAAACTTGAAGAGATTATAGAAGATTATAAGACACTTCTATTTTCAAATTTTCAAAAAAAAAACATATGTTTTGTGAGAATTATGAGCTTTTGAAGACTCTATGCCAGATCTGGTTTTTTGATCATATCTCCTTTGTTTGAGCATTTTTGGATCTACAACTTTGGAACCTTATAGATCATAAAAGAATATATATGTAAGAGAAATTTCATGTCATTTAGATTTGTATTGAGAGAGATCTAAGCATCTAAAATTTCAGTATCTATTTTGAAGTCAATTTCTTTTGAAAGTGATAACTCTTTATGGTCATCATCAATAGAGATGAAATTTTGATTTGATATGAAGACATATATCTAATGTGTCTCCCAAAATTTCAAGGAGTTTAGAGTTGTTGAAAGCGAGTTATAAGTCATTTTGTGTTCGGGTCTCAGTTTGAGGTGATTTCAAGGAAGTAGCAAGATCTCTCATTTTATGAAGTTAAATGAGTTGAAATTTTGAGAGATGGTAGTAGACATAGTTGTTCATGTTTCACCAAAATTTCAGATCGATCCAAGGTCATATGTGAGTGTTGTAGCTTTGCAAAGTTATTGTGACAAAAGTTTGTTTTGAAAAGACATCAAAACAAATTTTTGAAGTGGAGCAAATACAACTTGGGAGAACTTGAAGGAAGGAGTTTGAAAATTGGGAAGCGTAAATACATTATCAAGACCATCATACAAAAGTGTGGTATGTAATCATGTACTTAATACCATACGAAATATTATACAAAATACATACATATACATAAAACCCATGTATAATATAAAATTTCATATAATACTCAAGACATACATACATATGCAAGGTCCATCTTGTTCAACCCTAACCCTAACCCTAATCCTAGAAACCTAAGGAAGGAATTAAAATCATTTGTGAAACCCCAAAAAGACATTGAGCGTTGCCTTGAGAGATGGCAAACGATCTTTCTCAAATTGCAATTGAGAAAGTAGACAAGAACAATTTCCAAGTGTGAATATTTAAGATTATGAATTTCTTGATGGGGAAAGGCTATTGGGAATTCATAACCAGTGATGAAAAAAAACCTGCTCTCCTAGAAAACCCTACATAACAACAAATTCAAGCTAATAAAACTTGGCATGAAAAAACAAGGAAAGTCTTGTATTGGCTTTTTGCGAGTGTGTCCAATTCCATGATTGTGCATATTCAAGATGCAAAATCATCCAAGCAAGCTTGGGATACATTGGTGAACATGTATACCACTAATACACAAGCTCGCAAAATGTAGCTAAAGTAAGAGTTGCATAATCTATGGAAAAACAAGATGAACATCAATGACTATTCTACAAAGGTGAAAAAACTTTGTAGATACTCTTGCATCTATAGGAGTGCCTATAGATGATGAAGATTTAATGGTCGTGACCTTGAATGGACTTGGAAAATGCTATAGTTAATTCCGTACTTCGATTGCAGTTCGAGAAACATTTCTTGATTTCCAAGACTGTCATGCCTGTACATGGCCTCATACATGATGGCCAGTTACGGGCATGCCCATGTGCGGTTTTAGGGTTGATGTACGGTCTTAGGCGACTGTAGGCTATTAGGTACTTAGGGTTTCAGTGTTGGCACGGTATAAAAAGCCTAACCCTTTCTTTCTCCCTTAGTTTTTCTAGAATTCCTTTGTCATGAGTTTCCTCCATCATAAGTGTCGCAACCCTAGCCTTGGCTCGCGACCAAGGTAAGGGGGTTGCAAGGTTGCGGGCCTATAAGTAGACCCGGGAATCAAACTGTCAATTTGACTCCCGACCAGAAAAAGTGAGGAATCGACCCGATTTACTTAGCTACAGAGGGCGTGCTACATATCATTGGAAAGCTCTCGATGAGAGATACAACTTTGCTTTAAACCACATCACAATTCGAGGTCTGTTCGCAAAGTTATGGGGCTCCAAAGTCGCAGGAGACCCAACTGACGCGATTTCGGGACTCCCACCGGGAGTCCAGGGAGAGAAAAGTCATTTGGATGTAGGCTCCGTGGCCAGCCACAGAGTATATTATAAGGGGGAAGGTGGTGGTTTCCCGCAAGTCCGAGCCATGGTGAGTCTAGTGTGTCCGTGTTGCCTGTGGCTCGTCCTAGCACCAAAGGTGTTCCAATTATGCACTAACCACTTTGTGTGGGTTGTGTGCAAGCCCGTGTGAGTGAGTGAAGGTTGTCAACTCTTCCTAGTCCCATCCCGGAGCTCCAACACGCCCCTCTACCCCTCAAAGTGTTATGAGCAAGGGAGCGTGCCCTGACTCCTCCCTCTTTTGCTATTTTTTACTTAAACTCACATTTGAGTCCTTCAAGGAGTTGGGAGTGCATCAATAACAAAGAATAATGGCATTTTTCAACTCTAAAATCTTTTTAAACATAATGACCTTGTTGGCGAATCTTGTTTTCGTATGAATTTTTAATTTCCGATGTTACATCCCACTTTCAACACTAACTCATTCCCATCACTACTACAAAATGTGGGTGTAGTTCATTTGTCCCCATTCACTAAACCATTGAATTCACTACTTTCCAACTAGTCCCCATTTATTAAAACTAGTGAATTCACTCAAAATCTAGTGAAATCATTTAGCATACAAGGACACTTTTGTTATAATGCATTCATGGCTCTAGGTTTCCTTGACTTTTTGGTCCAAATAATGTTTTTAGCAAACTATTTAGGGCATCCTTCACACTCACATATTAAAACCTAACAAAAACCTTGTCATTATTTGTGGCATACTGACATGCCTTAAACATCACATGCCCAAATCATGTGCCTTCATAAAGCCTAAGAATCTTCAAAGGTTCACAATTGATGATAGAATGTAAAGTTGCTACCATAACTACCGAGTTAATGCCTTCATCTTTTACAAAGGAAATCATCCATTGCAATAAACCAAACTTCTCTAATAAAATTGTAGTTTTGCAGCCATGGATTGCTTGGTTATTTCATTCATTTCAAACAACCCCATTATGACATGCATGAAGAACTATGTGTCACTCAAAAAGTTGATAACAAAGCGAAAGTATTCACATTATCACAAAACATCCATAGATCAAAACTAGTAGACATTACTACATTAGATGTAAGACTTGGTAGAACATGTTGGTTCATGGTCTTTTTGGCCATGGTAGGTGACATTTCCTCCACAAAGAAGATTGAAATGGAAAAACCACCACAATAACACATTATGGGTTTTTTGATTTGTCAAGGAAATGATTACTATCATTTTTTACTACAATTGTAACTACTTTATCATAGAAATCACTATGTAGTTGCAAAGGCCATTGAAATGTCATTTGACGTCATGGTTTTGCAACTATACTTAGTATGACAACTAGTAGGTTTTTTGTATAAATATATTGTTATTTTTAAAATTGTAATAATATGTTTTAAATAAATTAAAATAAATTAATTAAAAATACCTTAATTTTTGTGCTTATAATAATGACATATAGTTTCACAACATGATGATGTGGTATTCCACATGCAATTACAACACCAAAACATGTCTTTTACAACTTGCTTAAGATTTAACTACAATGGAAGAAACAATTATAAAATGACATATGCGACTTTAAAAACAACTTTAAAAATGAGTATAGTCAAATAGGACCAATTGTAAAAGAAATGTTTTGGTGTTGTATGTAATAAAATACTTGACTATTAGTCAACATAATGATTCATACACTACTTTGGATAAAATGAAACATTTATCGGTCAGTCACTATGTTAGAGATGATGTCCAATCCCTAAACATAGCTCTTTGCATGAAAACACAAGTCTAAAAACTTTACACTCATTACAAAAAAATCATTACCTTTGAACCGGCCACAAACATGACTATTGTTTTTTAAATTATATTTATAACTACTTGGTCATAACAATCACTATACAATGGCAAAAGACATCAACATGTCACATGACATCATGGTTTTGTGACTATAGTCAATATGATAATTTGTTGATTTTTTTGATAAATTATTAGATTATTTTTCAATTTTTGTTCATTAATAGTTAATTGCAAGAACATCCACCTTTGCAACTAATAACAATTTAATCTCCCATGATGATAATATAACATGTTATATGCCAATAAAATGGTCATGTGGTCCTATTTGTCAACATCATAATTCATGTCACTACTACAAACTGTGGGTGCAATTCACTAGTCCCCATTCATTAAGGTAATGAATTCACTCAACATCAAGTGAAATCACTTGGTGTACATGGACATTTTTTATTGTAATGTGTCATTGATTTAATGAATTAATTTCATTTATTAGTTAGTTGAAAATATTATTGTCCTTTGCAAGTAATAACAATTAATCTTCCATGTGATAATGACATGACATGTCATTTGGCAACAAGTTGTCACAAATTTTCATAGCAATCCATGATTTTTTGTGACACCATAAATTTTTGTGTGTTTTGAATTTATGGCATTAATATTTGTCATGCCATTCCACAAGTTTTTGTGTGTCATAAAACTTTTGAATTCACATGCATGTGTATGTGTATTAAACAATTTATTATTAACTTGTAATTAACCACAATATTAATTTAGTCATTTTGAAAAAGGTGACACATAATTCCTTGACTTTTCAACTTTTCAATATATCAACTTAAATTAACATACTTATTAAGTTAACTTATGTATGTAGGCTATTTAGTAAAAACCTACTTCGTAATATAAGCTACTTTGTAAATGACTTAGCTAAGCATAATAAATTTACTACATTTAGTATATTTAAATATACCTAGAATATGTAACTTTATTAATATGTTAATTTAAGTAAGCTTGCTTAGATTTATAATTTTAGGTTTTTGCCAAATCAGTTTAAGTAGTTTCATTACAAAATATTTTATCAAGTTTGTAACCACTTCAAGTTTGTGCGATTAGATGCAACTATGATGTGACTAAATGTGACATAATTAAAATGCTTAGATTAACCTAAGTTAAGTTAGTAAGTAATATAGGTTAATAAACTAATTCATTTAAAATTAACTTAGGGAGGTTTAGGTCTAGGCAAGGTTGGTAGGTGTAGATAGGTTGACTTAATCAACCTAGGGTGATTAAGGTTAATTCAAGGTTAAAAATTTTGAGCTTTATAACTTTGTGTTAAATATAATTAATATAAAAAATTGTGGTAGTGCTACGGATGAGGACTTGAACCCCAAAGTGAAAGTGAAGGGTTCAAATTTTCATGTTTTTATAACTTGTAATATTTAGGCCACTTGGCTTAGATTAGGTAGCCTATTTCAGGCTTCTTGGGTTAGGAGTCTGACATTTGTTTTTAATCTAGGCCACCTAATGTAGGTTAGGTAGCCTAGGTTGCCTAACGTAAGTAACTAACCTAACTAGGTTGATTTTTGGCTAAGCAAATTAGGCTAAGTTACTTAGCTTAACTAGGTTGACTTTTGGCTATGTTAGCTACATGGGTTAAATTACGTTGAATTTGGTCATGTGCAATGATACATAATGTGTTTATATATTTTTGACACATAACATCCATCCATCAAGGTGTCTTTTATAACACTTAGTTGAATAGAACGACTAAGTTGACATGGCATGCACTTTACACATCATACCAAAGTTAATAATGACATGGAATTTCATTATTATAAGAAAATTTTTAAATTATAATCATTAAAATAGTTAGGTTTTGCAATTGAACATCCTTTGAGATTAAATGGTGAAATGACATGGGTTTAACAACTTATTAATCACTAATTGCATATGTCTTTCTTGATTAATATGTAGTCGTAAAGGTTAGTCATAAAACCCATAATGTGTTGTTGTGCACATAGGGACATTGGCATAAAACTCACCTTTGTTCAACCAAATGTTTTCATAATTAGATGACTTGTAACTTGTATAAGTATAAAGAAGCAAATCTTTTAAAAACTAAGCTACTAATGTTCATCATTTTTTTGTATTGGTTTGTGGCACCAAAAAATTCAAGAATCACATAGTTAGAAATACATGTCCTTTTTAAAAAAAATTGTCAAACATGAGTAGCAACAAGTTTTGCTATCACATTGAGTTATTGTTTTTTTAGAACAAACAATTTTGGATGTGCAATTTGCACATGAATAATCACAAGAGTGATACCATTAACTTTATTATATGCAATTAAGTATTTATGTAGGGTAAATATTTGAACAAAACATCTCTAGTTGCTTACTTTGATCTACATATTATGCATTGCAACATTTGTAAATTCACCAAATCCACATGTAGCCCATTGTTCATAGCAAACAATCCCTAACATATAGGCATGCGACTATGAGATTTCCAAGCCATAATTTGTGTTTTTACAACTATAAGCTATGAAACATCAACAACATTTGACATTGTCACATTGCCAAATTCCAAATGCACACTCTCGACATTTGAAAATGATGAAGAAGTGATTTGATTAAGGGCAATTGATGCAACATTTTCATCACCTCCTCCCACACTTTCAACCAAACATGTTTGTTGAAGCCCTTCAACCATTGAATATAAAAACCTAGACAAAAAAAAACTAAACCCACATTTTGAACAAATGAAGGTTGTTGAAGCTCTTTAGGCATTAAAACATAAACCTAAAAAAAAACCCAGACACACCAATATTCTAAACAATGCTTGTAGTTGACCTAAACATAAAAAGAAGTAAATTTTTTAAAGCTCATGTCTATTTACACATAATTTGCTTATAAGATGTACACCACATTGGTTTTTTTTGTATACATGTGTATCACATACATATGAAAACGTAAGGTAAAACATGTGGACAAGTGTTTAACCTAATGTAAAGACATGTTCCAAATCCCCCCCAACACCCCCCCAACCCCCTTTTTGGATCCGTAAATATCATGGAAAAAAAAAGGGGGAGGTATTTCAAAAATTGAAACACCCCAAAAAACTAAGGAATTAATATGCTTATTTTGAACCTAACTACCTAACCTTTTTCCCCCAACCAACTTATATATATATATATATATATATGCACATTTTCACGTCCATTTTATTTATGTTAAATTGTGATAAATTATGTTATTAATAATCAAATTAAATTATTAACCTACGAGAAACCTTCCAACATTTTAAAAAATAAGTTATGATTTCAAAAATATTCCTAATGATTTTTTTTATGTGGCATATTATGATTGCAAAATTTTCATTAATGATTAATTATCTTCTACAAATTTTAATTGCATAAATCCAAAAGTTAGATCCAAATGCAACCCTCATGTTGAAAAACTATGGTCATTTTTAACTAGTTATGAAAATGGGAACATTTTCCCCAATGGTGGGTGGTTATCATAATGGACTATGGACTTTCAAGTAGTTTTCACTCTAAACATCACCCCTAGACCGAAAATTGTTCAGCATGGTTCCCACCAGAATGAGAATTGCCATTTAAGAAAATCCCAAAAATCTAAAAATTGCCCATGGTAATTAAAAAAAACTTAGGTCCAAATCTCAACAAAGGGGATAAGTAATTAATGATGTTAAAATGTAGGATCTTATACATTTGTAGCTAGGATTTTTATTTTTTTTATGTAGCTTCTTCTAGAAGTTTGTGGAAAACAAGTTGATTAATCACAAGATGGTTTTGCATTATTGGATGAAATTGTGATGAAATTATTTATTAGACAATCCAAATAGAGAGGCATCTATTCTCAACATTAAAAAGAATCAATGCACGTGGAGATCAACTTTGATCCACCATAAGACATTGCATAACAAGGGGTGTGTCACATTGTGGCCTTGCCATTTACATGAAAAGTATCTTAAGGCAAAAGAAGAATTAAGGAAACTCAAATATTTCACTCTACAAAAATATAATCTTCACAAAATCCTCTAAAAAGAAACCAAAATCCTTCAAGATATTATAACCCTGTCATTAATCTCAGGTTTCAGCACAAGCCAAAATATCATCTTTCAAAAATCCTCATACAAAAATAAACCTATTGCCTAAGGGCCAAAATATATTAAGCTTCTATACTCTATAATGAATCTAAACACAGTATCCTTGCCTTGGTGGGTAAGGCCAATATAGAAAGATTGAAAGTTTGTCCTAGAGAGAGAGTTCGTCCAAAAAAACAATACCATGCCTAGGTTTTGCCCATTTAGGACAAAGCAATTAAGATGCTTGAAAAAGCAATGTGATATTTCATTTGAAATTTTTTCTTTTCACTAAAATTTTGAATATTTTAATTATGATAACCATTTGGAAAAAAATTGCTATAATCTATGAAAATTGATGGTCATCAGCCATCACCTTTGTAAGAATTGTCAAATTGAGACCAATTTTTTTTTTAAAATAAAAAATTAAAGTCATAGCCAACTCTCTGAAGCTTGAAAATAATTAAAAGAAAACCAAGACAATTCTTGAAAGTTCTGAAAATAACTGGAACCAATAGTTCCCCCCCCCCCCAAAAGAAAAAAAACCACCCACTACCACTTCACACACCAATGAATTTTCTATTTGGTCCTGGGTCCACTTTGTACTTATCAGCTTTCCAAGTTGATAACCTCATAAGTTAATTAACCTATATCCATTGTGGGACATGCTCCCCATAATCAATCTAGTGTTAATCTATTCTTCAGATTCTTCATGTCATGCCCCAACAGGATCCATAAGACCCACCACGCCCAGTTGCCCCATACCTTACCCTAACGCCAGTTTTTTTTGTGTGTTAAATAATCCTCAAAATAATGAAATGAATTTTAGTGGAAATATGAAGTTGACATGTTGAAAATCATCATAGTTATTATTATTATAATAGGCTACACTCTGAATAATTTCATTACTACTCATGTGACAATATCATAATAATAGATCATGGAAAATTCAATAATTTCAAAATTTTAAAACCAATTTAATTTTTTGAAAAAAAAAATTATTTGTTTTGTTAATGTGAAAACTAATCCTAGGCTACGGTACAGGGTATGCTTTACAATCAGCAAAGCCGTTAGGTGTAAGGTAAAGCCCCAGAACATGTGGCATTCTCGGAATAATAAAGGGCCTAGGACGAGGCAAGAGCCAAACAACACGGGCCAGTTGACATCTGGCTTCACCTTGGTAAAACTAAACTATACATGTAAAAGAGTAGGTAAAATAGGTAGGAAGGTAGGTTAAATAGTCCATAGGTATGATGACGGGTAGGTGTCTACTTTTAAGGTGCTTTCACACTTGGTGTTAGGGACTCTAGGGTTGAGTCCCTTAATACCATGCCAGCCATTTAGAACTTAGACTTAGTTATCAAGAAATTTTTATGTTAAGCTAACTTTCACTCAACATTAAGCTATTGCCCATTTGACATGGGGGTGCCACCTAGGATGCCACCTAGATTTTCATTTAACACTGACTTAACATCAAGTGTGAATGCACCATCATAAGTAACTGGATGTATCTAAACGATTAGTAAATAGGTAAAAAAGGCTAGTGGGTTGTTAGTTATGTAGGTACCCAGTATATAGACTGTATACACAATCTATCCCTTGCAAGCCTGTTTTGACTTATGACTTCATTTGTGAATGAACCTGTTGATGTGTGTCAGGTCAGGTCTTCCCCTTCCTTGGTAACCTAACCTGAGATAATAAGTTCTGTAGGTTTGGGTATGTATGTAGGTAGGTAGGTAGGACAAGAAGTGACTACTAAGTAAGTTAAGTAGATGCATGGAGTTGGTTCGTTAGCAAAGGTTGGTTGGTAGGTAGGTAGGACACAACACTTGATTACTAAGGTCCCTACTACTAGTAAAGAGATGCATGTGGATGGTTAGTTAGTAGCCTATAAGGTTGTTAGGTAGGACAATTCGTGACTCCTAAGTAAGTAGATGCATGTTGGTGGTGGTTAAGGGCTAGCAGGGATGTCAGCAAAAGGTTGGTATAGTAATGTTGGTAGGTAGGAAAATAGGTGGCTACTAATGGTGCATTCACACTTGATGTTAAGTCAGTGTTAAAATGAAAATCTAGGTGGCATCCTAGGTGTCTCTCAATGTTTAGTGAATGTTAGCTTAACATAAAATTTTCATGTCAACTAGGTTTTAAGTCCTAAATAGCTAGCATGGTGGTAGGGGACTCAACCTTAGAGTCCCTAACACCAAGTGTGAATGTACCCTTAAGTGAGTAGAAAAGCATGTAAATAGTTAGTAGGTAGTTAAAAGGCTTGTCGCTGGTTGTCAGTAAGGTTGGTAGGTAAGTAGGAAAATAGGCGGGTTACTGAGTGAGCATATAGTATGTAGATAGTTAGTAGACAGTTGAGGGTTAGTGGGTTGTCGATTAGGTTAGTAGTAAGTTTGGTAGATAGGAAAACAGGTATCTAGTAAGGTGAGTATACTCGTGTAGATGATTAGTAGGTAGATAAGGGTTAGTAGTTGTCAATAAGGTTGGTAGGTAGGAAAAAAGGGGTCTACTAAGGTGAGTATAAGCATGTAGATGGTTAGTAGGTAGATAAGGGTTAGTGAGTTGTCGGTAAGGTCGGTAGGTAGGAAAATAGTTGTCTACTAAGGTGAGTATAAGCATGTAGATGGTTAGAAGATAGAGAAGGGTTAGCGAGTTGTCAGTAAGGTTGGGAGGTAGGAAAGTAGGTGGGCTACTAAGTGAGTAAGTGCGAGTAAATGGTTAGTAAGTAGTTAAGAGCTAAAAGGGTTGGTAGGTAGGTAGGTAGGTCATTCTGGCCGTGATTTTACCGCTCTTCTTCCCTTGAATGTCTTCAGGAGAGGGGTTGGGTGCAAATGAAATTCAAGCGGGGCAAGCAAGCAAGCTAGGCTAAATTTGAGGCCTGATGAACGAATGCTTGGTTTTGGAGAACGTAAAGAGCGGAAGGAAGGAAGGAAACCCTAATTGGTGGTGGTGGCGTACTTAGGAGCAGCAGCCCAAAACAGGCAAGCGCGCAAGAGAGCGGGGCGTGGCAAACCCTAACCCTGCGTCGCCGCCCTTCGCTTCCATTTCTCGAGCTCTTCCCTATACTCCTCCTCCTCCCCTGGAGTCGCACACCAAGCTGTGAAGTTTGAAATGCTCTTTGCTCATTTTTGAAACTTTTTGTTATTTCATTTTGGGTTTTTTTTGTGTTGTGTGGGCGCTAGTTTTTGACACTGTGTTACCATCCAACTCAATTGGAAGTCGGGGGCGGGGGAAGAATATATAATGCGTTAAGAGCCGGGAGCTGTTCCAAGGAGGGATGGCGATGGCGATGGGCTCGACAGCAGCAGGGTTGTCCATCGATGCCCAGGTCACTTTGCTGCTGGCAGGCGATGGAGTGGCGCCGCTGGAGGCGCTAGTAGGTCAGCTCATGAGCCCAGGCAATGAGCAACGTGGTCAAGCTGAGCAGCTCTTTAACCACTGCAAGGCTAATCACCCTGACGCTCTTGTGGTGAAGATGGTCCATGCTTTGCAGGTAGGTGATCCATTCTCTCTTTCTCTCTCACTCGTGTCTTTTTCGTATTATATATTGAACATCTTTTGATAAGCTGTGTGATGGAGACAACGGAAAAGGAAAACTTTCCTTTTCCAGCTTCTTGATGTGGCACTTTATTCTTATGTGCCAATCTTACAAACTCTTGTTTCGTGTATCTTTGGAAACCCTCTTGCATTCAGTATCAGGCAGCGCAGTGGTGGGCGGGTAGAATCAGGGTTTTTCATCAGTCAAAAAATTTGAACATCTGATGGGTGTGTGATATCATTTGATGGCAAGGTTGTCGACTGAATCGCAGCATGTGTTTCACGCGTGACAGGTTTCCCAGCAAATGGAGGTGCGGGCCATGGTGGCAATCCTTCTAAGGAAGCTGATCACAAAGGATGATGTTTCCCTTTGGCCACAGTTGTCCCCTGTGACACAGACTGCTGTTAAAGGTCAACTTTTATTATGTGTGCAAAGAGAAGAAGGCAAGAGTATATGCAAGAAGCTCTGTGACACAGTTGCGGAGCTTGCTGCTGGCATCTTGGAGGAAGGAATGTGGCCAGAGCTTCTTCCTTTCATGTTTCAGTGTGTGAGCTCAGACTCTATGAGGCAGCGGGAGAGTGCACTCCTCATGTTTGCACAGCTTGCACAGTATATAGGACCCCAGCTGCGTGCTTACTTGCCTACTTTGCACACCATTTTCCAGCAATGTCTGTCTGCAGATGCATCAAGTGATGTGCGGATTGCAGCCCTGAGAGCAACAACCAACTTTGTTCAGACATTGGAAACTGCTGTTGAACGTGAGAGCTTCCAAGACTTATTACCTGGCATGTTGCAGACCCTGTCATTGGCCCTGAACAATGGTGAAGAGGCTGCTGCACAAGAAGCACTTGAGATGTTCATTGAGGTTGCTGGCACAGAACCCCGGTTCCTTCGGTGCCGGTTAGTAGAAGTGGTTGGCAACATGCTGCAGATTGCTGAAGCAGAGGAGCTTGAGGAAGGGACAAGGCATCTTGCTGTTGAATTTCTGATCACACTCGCTGAGGCCCGGGAGCGGGCTCCTGGGATGATGCGGAAGCTGCCACAGTTTATTGGTCGGCTCTTTGTCATTCTCATGAAGATGCTTCTTGACATAGAAGATGACCCTCAATGGCATTTTGCAGAGAGTGAGGAGGAGGATGCTGGTGAGACTGCTGATTATGAAGTAGGTCAAGAATGTTTGGATCGCCTGGCCATCTCTCTTGGTGGCAACACTGTGTTACCAGTGGCATTTCAGCTGCTTCCCTCCTTTGTAAATGATTCGGACTGGAAGAAGCGGCATGCTGCTCTTATTGCACTAGCACAGATTGCAGAAGGATGTTCCAAGGTATTGGTTGGGATCAGTTGCATGCGAAATTTGCACAAATGTGTCAATTGTTCTTGTGCTATTATTTATCCCCATCACCCAGGAAGCCTGTTATTGCAACATTTTGCATCTGGTTATTGCATCTAGCACTACTATTGCTGAAGGAAGCTTCCACTGGGTTTACTGGTCAGAGTGCTTTCTTTATCTTGGTTTTTGGTGGCCATACAAATCTTTTCTAGTCAGCTTTTGGCAGAGCTTCCCCCCATACAACTCTGTCAACTTTGATTTAGCAACTTTTTTGACATTCATTAGTGAAGGGTTTTTGATACTTTAGCCAAACCAGAATGAGTTTTCATTCAGGGGTTCACATGCCTTTGTGATGCAACATTTGGCATGGCCAGAGGACTAGAACTTTGGAAGCCTATGGTTTTGTATTGTTGCAATGGAGGGGCTTACCACCTTCAGGTAGCCTGTTTTCATCACACTATTCCTTGCCCTTCATCTGAGTCATGAAGATGATGAGGTGGTCACATTACACAGGAAATATGATTGGGTTTGACATTTGTTGCACCTTTCTTGGTTGTTGCTGGTATGATAGGCAGACTGACTGCAATGATGGAAGCATGCAGGTAATGACTAGGAATCTGGCGTCTGTGGTGAGCATGATTTTGAGCTTATTCCGAGATGCCCATGCAAGAGTACGGTGGGCTGCTATCAATGCCATAGGCCAACTTTCAACAGACCTGGGCCCTGATTTGCAACAAGAGTACCACCAGCAAGTTCTTCCTGCCCTTGTGGCTGCCATGGATGACTTTCAAAACCCACGTGTACAGGTAGGTTACAAAACAGCAGATTTTTGACTGTGCATCATGTTAGGGTCAGTTTGCATGTTAAATCTTTTCCAGGACAAGAAATACTTCTCTACCTTTTTGTCTTGTTTCTATTCAGCAGTTGCAGGTGGTTTTGGAATAAACCTGTAGTTGAGCAGCTGGTGGAAATCCTTTCTACTGACATAGGAGGCTGGTTGATCCCTGCAGGCACATGCTGCAGCTGCCATTCTCAATTTTAGTGAGAGCTGCACCCCTGAGATATTAACACCATACTTGGACGGTGTCATCACCAAGCTACTTGTACTTCTCCAGGTACTACTCAATTTCACTCCTGCAACAGAGTGCATTTTCTGAGTTCTGATGTACACCAGGCTGGCAAGATTCCCATCTCTTATGTTTGTCTCTATCTTGTACCTTCAGAATGGAAAGAGGATGGTTCAAGAAGGTGCATTGACTGCTCTAGCCTCGGTTGCTGACTCTGCACAGGTATTTTGTCAGATACCTTTTTAGCACATGTAGGGGGTTCTCATTATTTCAGTCTTTGTTTCCTCTCATTTGTATTTGACAGGTCTTGCATGAGAACTCTTAGCCTTGTAATACACTGAAGAAGATTAGTTTTCTTCTGTAATCGATGTCTAAAGGCAAGTCCTTTTGTTAGGTCCTTGCTAAATTGGGTGACAAAATTTAGTTTCTCTGCTCATTTGAATGAAGGTCCTCCTCATGAGTTCTGTGTTTCTAAGAGAAAAGGGCACTCTTTCAAAGTTTCTACTAAAATGAACCAGAGCTGAATTGAGAGGTTTTTTTCCCTGTTTCTAGCTTTTCAAAGCTTCAAAATGATGATTTCAAGGGCTTCAATTCCAAATGTGGAGCATTTTCAAGCCCATTTTGTCCTCAAAAGATTATGCTTCTAATTTCTTGCTTCTCCTCTATCTAATTTCTGTTCTGGTTGTTTTCCTCTTTCTTCTTGATAAATCTGGTTATCTCCTCTTTTATGTTCTGTTGTGGTAACCAGCATTACAGATGTGTCTTCCTGTTCCTGCCAGTCTTTGTGTGGGAAATTCAGTGCATTTGTTGCTGTATGACATTGACTTCATCTTCCCCACTGCCAGGAGCTGATGAAGTCTGTAAGAATGTTCACAGTGATGCAATGTTCCTAAACTGGTCACTAAACATGGATGATTGTGGCTTTTTGTCCAAATTATGCAGTTGTCCCTCTAATTTTTAAGGGTTGGTTTCCTTATTTCCTGTTCAGTGCTGCTCTGTTTGATTTTTAATTCTGTGAGCTTTATTGCCACTTCATCTTTAATTTTAATCAGGTTGAGTTAGATTTTGAGTTTGGAGAAGCCCTCAAGGCCTGTAGAGATTGTTAGAGGATTGTGTGGTGGTAATGTCAAAATCTGAGGAAATACTTGAAATGATGACACAACTGGTACCTGTCATTGTGCAGGCCCACTTTCAGAAGTACTATGATACAGTGATGCCTTACTTGAAGTCCATATTGGTGAATGCCAATGACAAACAAACCCGCATGCTCAGGGCAAAGTCCATGGAATGCATCAGCTTGGTGGGCATGGCTGTTGGAAAGGAGAAGTTCCGTGATGATGCCAAATATGTATGTTTCTTTTTATCTGAAATCTTTTTGTGAAAGCACCTGGTGTTTACGAACTTTCAAGCAGAAGGAGGCATTGTATTTCTAATCCAATTGTGGAAATGTAGTCTTGATCATTTGTTAGCATATTTTTTCCTGATTGTTTTGATGTTTGAGAATTCAATAAATGTCCTGCTGGCTAGGTTATGGAGGTCCTTATGACACTACAGGGAGTCCATATGGAGGATGATGACCCAACAATAAGTTACATGCTGCAGGTTTGCACTTCTGAACATACTGTAGGTCCCTTACAGGATTTGAATTATTTACGGTGTATTAATGACCTACTGCAAAATATTTCTACCAGTGGTGGATGTTGTGTACCATGGAAGTTTTTTGCTCGCTAGTTTGAATAGTAGGTGGTTGAGAAGCTGTGCATGTCAGCCAAAAAAATAATTTCTATGTCTATCTTGAAGATCTTCTCTCTCACTTTCACCTCTTGTCTTTCCAGGCATGGGCCAGGTTGTGCAAATGCTTGGGTCAGGAGTTTTTGCCTTACATGAGTGTGGTGATGCCACCATTGCTACGCTCAGCACAGCTTAAACCCGATGTCACCATCACAGATGCTGATTCCGAAGATGAAGGCAATGAGTCAGATGATCAAAGGTGTGTCTTGAATCAGTAATTGAGATTCTCAAAGTCTAGGATGAGATCAGCACTCTTCTAGTAATTCATGTCGGTGTTTTGTCCTGCTATGAGTATGCTTGTCATCTGTGATTTATGAGACATGAAATATGAGTTTTGATATAGTTCAGTTCTGTTATGTTTTCATGTAGTGTGGAGACAATCACAATTGGGGACAAGAAAATTGGCATCCGCACAAGTGTTTTGGAAGAGAAAGCTACTGCCTGCAATATGCTCTGTTGCTATGTGGATGAGCTCAAGGAGGGCTTCTATCCTTGGATTGATCAGGTCAACATTCTCTACTCTGTACTGTATCCTAAAGAGGAAGAGACCACCATGATGAGCCCTGAGTTGACCTTTATCTTCAAGAATATGAGAATGGGTGTTGTACAGAATTTTCCATGGTGGGCAATGCACAAGGCCTTCTAAGTGGGATGTAGTCACATGGTTTATTAATATGCTTTTTGTCCCACCGTGCATCATTCGATATGGCTTACACTTTGATGTTGGTGGCAGGTTGCACCCATTCTGGTGCCACTTCTCAAATTCTACTTTCATGAGGAAGTCCGCAAGGCTGCTGTTTCTGGTAAGTGCAGCCCATTGAACATAAGGAGCTAGCTTAATAATTAGTGGTCTGAATGCCACCCATGCTGGTTGATTGAATGGATGGTGATGAATAATAGGTGGGGTATGCTGAGGTTTGAGACTTCCAATATAGACTGCTGGCACAGTTATGATACTGAATTGCAGCTGAATGTTCCCTGATGCCAAAACGGTCATAAGATTCATAAGTTGTGTATTTGTTGTTTCCAGCCATGCCTGAGCTTTTACGGTCAGGCAAGTTGGCAGTGGAGAAGGGCCAAGCACAGGGACGTGATGATGCTTATGTGAAACAGTTGGTAGACTTCATAATTCCACCCCTTGTGGAAGCCATGCACAAGGTGTGACTAACAATCTCCTTTTTAGTTTGCACCTTTTGCCATAGCTAAGAATAGCTAGTATATGTAAAGACAGCATCATCATTTTGATGTCCAACCAGTTCCTAAGCCACAGGAATCTGATAGGAATTGCAAATGGGGCCATGCCAATTGCAGGAGCCGGAGACTGAAATATGCTCGAGTATGTTGGATGCTTTGAATGAATGTATTCAGGCATGTTATTCTCACTTTTTCTATGAGCTCCCCCCTGCAAATTGGAATTCATGTGTCATTGGTTTATGTTACATGAGTATACAGTATGTGCAGTCTTGCAGTCCTAGTATTGTGCCTTTTTGTGACAAGCATTGCATTGAATCAGTTTTCAGTGAGGTTATAGGCACTCATGTGAAGGCAAGCTTTTCAAAATCTGAAGTTGTATACATCTGCATAGTCCTTTCAGCAGTGCTTTTTAGTTTAAAGTCTGTTCCTCTTCTTCCTTTCCCTTGGGTGGTTTGAAAGATTGATAACAACCCTGTAAGCCTAGTTTTGTGATTGCTTCTGATTCTAATCTCTTCCAATTTCTTGGATATAGCAGTTCCTGAATTCAAAAGGCTTTTAGACATCAGCTTTTTGACAAGCATTTTCCAGCAAAGCTTGCAGTTATTAACATGAGTTGTATCCCCATTGTGGATTTGATTAGTCAAAATGCCAGATTTGGAGTTGTTAAAATAGTCAGTTCTGTTGGTCTGAAGGCTTTGTAGCTCAAAAGAGAACATTGTGTAGCTCAAGTGTGATGCTATTTGTGTTCTTGAGAGAAAGGACTTCAAAAAAAGAAAGGTCCTGTTAAAATGAATTGGACTTTAGCTTAGCAAAGAATGCTTTCATTTTTAAAATTTTTTCATTTGAAATCTTTGAAATGATTATTGCAAGGCATCCTAATTTCAATGGGGAGCTTTGAAAGCTCTTTTAGAACTTCCTTTGGAGGACTTGGGATACTATTATTGGTCTCATGTGAGTTATGGAATGAGCAGATTGCTGGGCCATTGCTAGATGCTGCTCAAATCAAGTCAATGGTGGAAGAGTTTAAACAAGTTATCACAGCTAGCAGTACCCGGAAGAAAGAGCGTGCTGAGCGGACTCAAACAGAGGATTTTGATGCAGAGGAAGGGGAGCTCCTTGAAGAGGAGAATGAGCAGGAAGAGGAAGTATTTGACCAGGTGAACTGTCCTGCCTTGATCAGGGTGAAATTATGCACATGGATGTAGACCTTTGGATGTGAAAGGTCACAAGCAGCAGTTCTTAGTCTGTAGTTTGAAAGGCTCCAAAGAATTTTCTTTGTGGAAGCAGAGTGATGCTCAAATGAAGAGAAACTTACACTTCGATCTGAGGCTGGTATGGGTTTTCTGTCAAGGATGTGGTGTGCTTAAAGCCTATGTTCAGGATACAGGAGGCCCCAGTAACTTCTGTCTGTGTAGCCTTCTCTCTACAATTGTGGCTTTGATGCTTCCTTGTAGAGGGGCAAGTTGGAATGAGTTGAAGCTTACCCTCACAAGGTTGTTGCTGCTTGAGTGGGTACTATTGGCTTTTGTATTAGGTCTACATCTTGAGTGCTAGTCGGTATCAGTACTGAATCTTACTGTTGCATCCACTTCGTGACAGAAATTCAAGCTGCAGATTTTTATATAATTAGTTTACCCTAACTTTATAGCAAATTATGTACTTATCTACACCCACTCCAGAGCTGATGAATTTTGTGGGGAGTAATGGCAGCTGGTCACTGCCATTCATGATGAAGGCGATGGTCCAATGCCTTTGTGAGTCACACTCTCAAGGTTATCACCACACTTAATATCTTGTTATTTTTTGGGTTTGGCTGGAGGTGAGACTACATAAGTTTTTGTGGATTTATCTCTGCAATTGCATCAGTATTTCTCTCATGAATTGCTTGGTGCTTTTGGGGTTGGTTTCAAAAGGTTGGTGAGTGTCTTGGAAGTTTGCTGAAGACGTTCAAGGTTGCATTTTTGCCCTATTTTGAAGAGCTGATCCCATACATCACTCCTATGCTGGTAGTCCCACATCCTTCCTCATGAGGTTTTCTTCTTTTTTGACATTTGAACAAGTGTTTCTGCTGTCCAAATGCATGCTGGAGTCACTTCTGACTTCTTTGTGTATGAATAGATGTTCCTTCAAATCCTTACCAAAAGGATTAGTGACATGGGAGGCAGGCAAGCATAGTGCCGCAGTTAAAAGATTGAAATAGGCTAAGAGATGTGAAGTGTTCAATGAGATTTGGATTGTTATTAGTCAGATTCTGAGATGTTCAGGTATCCAGGCAATCCACAGATGTCAGATGGCAACTATTGCACAGGTGTCACATCGTATTAGTGAACCACTAATGCTAGAGTTCACACTTACAGCTTCACAGTCATAAGTGGAACAGGAATAGGAGTTCCTTGGGTAAGAGTGGGTTATTGAAGGCTTGGGTACTGGTGGTGTCCAGGGAAAGGAGCGGACACCTGAGGAGAGAAGAGTAGCAATTTGTATCTTTGACGATGTTGCAGAGCAATGCCGAGATGCATCAATCAAGTACAGAAACAACTACCTAGCAATTTTGAACTCAAAACATCTACATTTATCATCCTGTTTCAGTATTTGTGATCCACAGTATTCTGAGAGATGGATAAAGCAACATGATGAGCAATAGATCTCTCTTGGAATAATTGCCTTGGTTGTTGGAACTATCTTTATCTTTCTACGTCGGTGGGTGTATCTTGTTGGGGCAGATACTATGATATGTTCTTGCCATACTTATTGGAAGCTTGCAGTGACCCAAGCCCAGATGTCCGGCAGGTTTTGGCCTCACTCTTCATGTGATCTTTTGAGAAAGTTGACCAATAGCAAGTTCAGCAATTTCGCTATAATAGTTGAATTTGTTTGAGTTTGAGAAGAGACAAGTAGACAAAGCTTTAAGAGTGTAGAAGAAATTTGAAATGAGATGATAAACAGCACATATCGATATTGCTTCAGTCCTCCCTTGCATTACAAACCATGAAATCCCCAATGGTGCAATTGACATTGTAGATTTGTATGAGACTTAAAGTTGGTGCTTGATGGTCTTTTGGTAATTGTTTCTTGGTACTGTGATGACTGAATATTCTTGGAATTGTTGAGCTGTGTATTCAAGTGTTGAGTGTTGAAGTACTTTGGCAGGAGTTGTGCAGCTTTTCTAGTCCTAAGGCAGAAATTCATTAGACAGGTCTAAGAGTTTGGGCATTTATAACTGTGCAGAACAACACTAGGGAACACAGATATCTAAAGTATTGTCAAATTTTGGTTCTAGGGATGGCTTGGCATCATGTGCATGGTGCCTGGGGTATGACTTCAGGCATCATGCTGATCAATGCCATCTTAAGTGTTGAAGTTGTGTGAGTTTTGTCAAATGTTGATTTCCCTCATGGTTCAATAGACAACTAATTTGCGTCTTTGGGCTCTTATATGTCACTGAACTTCATTTAGCAAGAAATCAGCTTTTAATGTGCTGACTCCTGGAAATTTTATTTTTACAGGCTGCAGTGTATGGCATTGGAGTTTGTGCTGAATTTGGTGGTGCTAAGTTCAAGCCAATTCTTGGAGGTGAAATTCTGTAAATACATGTTCTTAGCAAATTTGTTAATGCACCTGATTTTGTGTGTTCATGCCATCCTATGTTCTTGTGAGATCATGTTGTTAATCATCTTTTTGCATTTCAGATGCACTGGCAAGATTGAACGCTGTGGTCACTCAACCTGCTGCTCTGTCAGCTGAAAACATCATGGCAACAGACAACGCAGTATCAGCTCTCGGGAAGATTTGTGAGCACCAACGTGACAGCATTGATGGTTCTCAGGCAAGTGTTTCTTCATTGTTGTAAGTATTTGTACTTTTGGTAGGGATGAGCTTCTGCATTCTAAGAAACATAAGAACTATTTTCCCCAGTTCACTTTAGTTTCTCATCACTACAAACCATATGTTTTTGACTTAATGTTTCAGAAACCTGAGCTTGCATTTATCATGACAACATCTTTGTGTTCTTCAATGGTGTGAAACTTGGTGACAGAGGTCACATAGTGATGAACCGGAAAATTGACGTGGTGAGCCAATAGTATCATCATAGTCGCTGAACACTGACAGGCTATCTAATGGAAGGCTAGATGCCTTGGTATTCCTGCATGCAAGACAGTTGCAGCCACTGGTCTTGATCAGTTCTGTAGTGCAAATGAAAACTTAAGAAAACCCTGACATCAACTTCAGGAATGTGAGTAAGGTAGTTGCTTTTAACTAAGATGTGGGACTATTGGGGTTGTTGATTTATTGTCCCAGAGGATGGGGATGAAGCCAAAAGCTTGGTGGTTATGGATTGGGTTCCCCAGTAGTTGTGCTATATGTTACCTACTGTAGCCAACCCAGAAACAGTAGAGATTACGTGGTCAACTGTTCATTGAAAAAAATGTGGGTACCTAGGGGTGAAACTTTAGAAGATGCCAGGCTTGGCAAGCATATTGTCCCCTGTATTGTGATTAGAAATTGATAACCCTATGAAATGGAGCCAATCTCCCTGAAGGGTGTGGAGAACCTCATGCACACTTAGTGGGCAAACTAAGGGTGTCCTTTTTTCACCAGATGATTTCTTGATCCATTTTGATTCTGTGGAATGCAGGTTGTGCCAGCATGGCTCGGTTGCTTGCCATTGAAGGGTGATCTGGTGGAAGCCAAGATTGTGCATGAGCAGCTTTGCTCTATGGTTGAGAGGTATGTCCAGAAAGGCCTTTTCTCAGTGCTGGCTGACATAGCCTTGGACTTTCAGATGTTTGTGTTGATGGGCATATTGGCTTTAGTTGCTGTAGGTCTGAAAGTTGTTAGCCAAGCAAATTGAGTCTTGGTATAACCTATAAAGCACTGTTGTTGCAGGCAGGATGCCCAACTGCTAGGGCCCAACCATCAGTACTTATCAAAGATAATCTCTGTCTTTGCTGAGGTAGACTTCCAACTTTGAACTTTGTTGTCCACCTTAACAATCAGAGTTTTTATGTGCTACAATGATTTTTTTCAGATTGATAATGCTTCCAGAGTTTTTACATGTTCAATAAGATTGGTTGATTCTAGGATTGTGCACAGCATTCTCATTGCAATTGTTTCTGTGCCTGCAGGTTCTAAGTGCAGGAACAGACCTTGTCACAGAACAAACAGCAGCAAGGATGGTGAGTCTCCTGAGGCGACTGCAACAAACACTACCACCAGAATCACTGGCTTCAACTTGGTCAACACTACAACCACAACAACAGGCTACTCTCCAGTCAATTTTATCTACACCATCTTCATAAAAGATGATACCCCAAGTCAATCCACTTTGTCTCACATCACAAGGGCTGTATTTCATGTTGTTGCTTGGATCCTTCTACTCATCAACTACAAAATAGCCTGCAGTTTGTCTGGTTTTTTCATCATGGGAGGAGTTGATGTTTCTTCAATTTGTGCGGATTCATAGCAAAGACATTTAAACTAGGGTAGCTCCATTTTCTTCCTGTAGTAGCAGCTTGTCTGCTTTACAGAACAATTACTCAGTCCTCACACATTAAATGCTTGAAGTATATTAGATCACTGGCTGGTGAGGGAAGCCCTCTTGGAGGAAAAAAAAGTGGTTGGGTTAACTTGAGGAAGACCTAAAATTTCTTCGCATGACAACTTCGAAGTAAGTGGCTTGTTGAAGATGACTGCACTTTTTAGGCAGTCTAATTCTATCAACTGGCACAGCTTATTTACAATAAGTGCACTTCAGGTAATGTTGGAGGGATGTTTTATCCTGACATGTTAGGAAGTAGCTGAATCAATGTCATTGTTTCTGTATTTCCATGTTGAGGATTCCATGATGATGCAAGAGTGGAATCCATCATCTGGATTGCTGTTGGAATTTAATATCCATTACCAGGATGGTATGACGTCTAGATTGTGTCTTTGTTTCATTGTTGATCAGGGGAAGACAGAAGTTTGATTGTTCATCACATGGGATATCTCTGTAACGCACAGTTAGGAGAAATCTGTTAACAAATTAATGAAATGCAATGGAACTGAAGTAGGCAATTGCTCAAAGCATTATGGTTGCAAACTGCAGGTTTCTATTTTTCCTTCCTCTCCTTGGTATATATCCTTTTTTGTGTGGCACTTTCATTTACGTTTTCATCATCTTCCTATTTATTTTTTCTTTTAAGCTTGTTACTATTTTATTCACTTTTAGGGGCTGATCATTACAGATAATATTTACGGGTTTTTCTGAGTTTCAGAGTGATGCACTTGCTTTCAGGCACTGTTCACCAGAGGCCACCTTTTTCTGGGAGCTTGTTAGCATATCATTATTCAATTCCAGGGGCTAATCACAAAAACTTTCCACTAAATACACAATAATCTAAATTGAGTTATATGAGCTGAAAGGACCATAAAAGTTGCCCACAGAACATTATACAGTCACCTCAATTTGACACAGTCTAAGGATCTCCCCAGTTGACATCTTGCCACTGTGTCTATATAGAAGTGGAAACTTGTAAGAGAAGACTTTGTGTTGATATCTTGCAACCATAGATCACCTACTGATGTCATATTTACAATTGCAAGTACTCTCAGTACTATTCATGTTTATACTAAGAAAATAGATGACTTGGACATCATGGTGGGAACCAACATAAGACACAGCAGCATGCCAAAGCCTAGGATTTTACACCCACTCATGTCATGGTCTATCATTAAAACTGAAATCCTGAAAATGTCTTATGTCAGCATCCTACAAATGAGAATGCTAATCCCATCCTTCCAAATTACTATCTGCCAAATGGCAGATCAATACTGGAGATGTGAATATGCTTCATGAAAATTTCTGTTCAATAGCTTCTTTAGGAAGTATAGCACAAAACACCTCAATGCTAGTGGGTCAAACATGTACCACTGTCAGAAAAGAAGAATTGAATGTGCTTCCCAAAGATCTGCAATCCAGAAGCCAACATGATCTCCTCACTCAGGCCCATCAACCCTCCCAGGTACCTTCACAAAAGATATAAAAGTAGGACTGCAGCATGATCATTGACAATTCTACATATTCCAGAGGGCAGAACACTGCCAAGATCCACAGTTGGGATCTCCAATAAGTTGAACTGTTTCTTGGCACTGTGCACTATGAAGTGTGAAAGGATGGATGGTCTTGGAGCCTATATTGTTCGAACTGAAAATGACTTGCAACTTGGTTTGTTATCGCACTCACCATCACACACTTGATGTGTGCAAAGAGTTGTTCCAAGAGATATGACATCCTCTGCAGAAGCACCACTCATTCATCAATGACATTCACAAGTTCATATTCAACAAGTGACAGATTGTTGTCCTCCTTCACAATGAAGTCAGCAGGTTCAGCAACCTCAACCCTTCCCCATTTATCAACTGCAAGTCGCATTGAGCCCTTGAACATATCGATCTTTGCATTCCGTATAGTAACTGTGATTCCTTCCTTCATCAAGTCAACTGCATGTTGAAGGCACAAGACATGCCAAACATTAATATCAAATCTCCATGCTTTATATCCACTCTGCATCTACAGAACAGAGCTTAATAGTTAGTTACAGGTGGAAATTGAAAACCTCACAAAGTTTCAAGACAGAGAATTTACTGACCACTGTACCATTGCAAGCTATTTCACTGTATCATTGCAACAAAAACAGAAGTTGGAAAAACAGAGCTTCAAGATTCAGACGACACTGAATGCGGTTTCACCTTCATGTAGAACTCAACAAGACAAGTACACCCCGTGAGCTATTCAAACATGTGTGCCTCATAAGACATAGACCACTACTGTACTACCAACTGAAGCACCAAGACCATTTACAATCTTACAAACATGCCCAGCAGACAAGTTACCAAGAAGCACACAACAAACCCAACCCCTTGCCCCAACAAAACAGTCACAAACCTGACTTGGGCACACCTAGGATCCAAAATATTTTGGTGAGTTTGAACCAACACCGAGTACCAGAAAGATCCAAAGCACATCCAAAGATACACAAACAACCTTTACTCAAGTCACTGCCCATTTACAAAATGAGACTATCTGTGAATGTATCCAAAGGGAGGATTTCCAAAAGTTCACAGTCAGTATTGAGAAACCAAGTTGAACACATCTATAAAATTGAGGAGAAATCTCCACAACAACAATTTGACGGAAACAAGACAATAAGTGCAGTCATAACCATATGAGAGTCAGTCTCAAGGTGTCAGATCATTACCTTCATCATGAATAGCCATGGCTACAAACTGACTTCATCAGCTCCTGACAGTGGGTGTAGATAAGTATAAAATAATCCACCCTAGCCACTAAACAAAATCTGCATCCTGAGTCTTCTGTCGCATTCAGACAACTATGAGAAGACTCAGTCACAATGTTGACTAGAATTCAAGAGACGCACCTAATAAAATAGTTAATGATATCCTCATTCAAGCTGCAACAAGATTCTTGTGAGGATAGGCTTCATTTTATTTTAGTTTGTTCCTGTAAAAGCAAGGATGTATAGAGAGACCTACATAGAGAGTTGGATGGGGCCACCTGCACCTGAACATATTCTTAAAGCACTTAAATTGCTCTTTTACCTGAGATATGAAATAAGTTTTAGAGATATCTGAGAAGATAAGAAAAACCTGCAGCATCCCTGAAGTTGGAAGATGATTATTATTGTGCTGGCTGAAGGCTATGGTTAGAAGACAGTTATATAACCAAAAATTCCAACTAACAAACTTGGGAGAAACTGTGAACTGACTAGCTTGCGATGTGCAATATTGGCAGCACATAAGAGTAATGTGCTGACATTGGCGGACAGTCAGTGAAGCATTGCTGAGCTTGTTTGAATAAAGCCTAATGGCACGAGGGTTTCCTCTGGGTGGGGATGACAAACCACAAAGGGTCCAAAAACAACATTCTCTATCAAGCTCAGTTTCTTCCATTCCAGCCCCCAAGAACGTCCATGCTGGAAACTCTCAAGATTACCAAAAGACCTCGAGAAACTGATCTTGAATAATGTAAAAAATTAAAAAATATAAAGAGTATCTAGGGTTTGACGGCGCCGCCTCTACCGCTATTGAAGAAGTGAATGTGGCTTTCGTCAACTGATGAAAAGCAGCGGGGCAACCAATCCACAAGAACGAACAAAAGAAGAAAACAAAGAAAAACAGAAAGCGGGGATTCAACGGGGTAAAGAATTCGCTCTCACCTTGCTCATTTCTGGCTGTGAAGACAATAACTCCTGTATCATCTCCAACGATGCATTCGGCAATACGCACATGACGCACCTGGTTACCATCAGGACGCGCCTTCTGCAGCACCAGCTTGGCGCTCACCACTTTCACAGTCAAAGTATGACCCGAAGTTCCAGGTCGAAGTTGATCCACCTTGGTAAATACCGGCTTCCGCAGAAGTGCAGTCGTTGCTGCCATATCCTCTCTCAGACAGACAGACAGACAGACAGACAGGAGTAGTCTCGTTTTCCGTCGTATCTTTCGCCCTCTTTCTTCTTCCTGCCCCACGAAACGATCGACCGATGCAGTGAAAAACCCTGGTCGAAACAAAAGCTTCAGCTTCTCGAAAACTCTCTACTAAAACAAAGTGTAAGTGGATCAGTCCACAGAAACCTCGTTTTACGAAGCAGCTTCAAGTTCTCAGCAACAACTAGATACGAGCAAGAAGAAAAGAGCGAAGGCATGAAGAGCGAGGCAGTCGTCGTCCTCGTCCCAAGTGCGCATACCTCACTCGTTTCCCGACGTACACATTCAGTTCCGTTTATCGTCCCTCCCAACCCGATTTTCCCGTCAAGGGTTTTAGGATTTGTCCCTAAATTTTAGGGTTTCTGGGCACATAGGTCCCTAACAAACCTAGGTTTAAGGGACTTAAACTCCGTTCCTTGGCCGGAGGGACACGACCTAAAGGCAACCCCCTAGGTTGTTAGGGACCTAGGTCCCTAGAGGTGGACCCTACACCTTCGTTTAGAAACTTCTTCGTGTAGGGTAAAGCCCTAGGATCGGAGCATTCTCGAAATAAGGGGCCTAAGCAATAAGCCAAGTCCAGCCCTGCATTTTGGGAATGTCCCTTGCCTATGATGGGTTTTACCTAGCCATGCATGGGCTTTATGAAACACATTTTAAATATCATTTTTTTTAAAAACTATAAATGTGGGGATATTTTAAATGTTATAAATGTCTTGGTCTTAAACCAAATCAAATGTCTTTGAATCAAAAATTTTAACATTTCCCAATTAATCTCTAAGAAACTTCGGTCTAGAAAATGAAGATACTAATCTTGTGCGGTTTTTTTGAATTTTTACAAAACCGTCAATTTTAGTTCTTAAAATATTCTAGAATTAAATCATTGTCAATTCCAATTCCTTGAATTTTTTTATAAAGAAACAAACTTATAATCGAAAATTTTGAACAAAAAATTATAATCAAATAACTATTGATTTTGGTTGTTTCCAAAACCCCCAAAAAATAAACAATTTTCATGGAGAAACCAACAAATGACTTATGATTTATAACCCATCCTTTGAATTTTTTCATATATTTGGAAAATTACAATTATATATCAATATTGGTTATTTGAATATTTTGAGAATCAACAAATAAATGAGTATATACCTAAGTTGATAACTAATGGGTATCTATTCCTCATTTTATTAATTGCCTCAAATAAGAAGCTACCGATGTAATTGTCATTTCAACCTATTCAAAAATAGATGAGGTTCAACAACATAAGTTTGTTTATTCCTTAAATGTGGGAAGGATTTTACACTTGTTTACTCTTTAAAAGTGGGAGAGATCTTATGCATATAAAAAAGCGTAATTTCTTTTTTTATTTTAAAAATTTTTTAATGTATTTTCCTTATGAAATAGGAATAGACATAAAATCCCCCCACTATTAAAAAAAAGGTGAAATATCCTTCTTCTTTTTAAAAAAAAAAAAGCATTGATATAAGGTGCCCTTTAAATACATTAAGAAATAACTCTAAATGTTTTATGATAATAAATCAATAACTAGTACTTAAACTTAACAAATTGATGGCTTGTGTACTCGAAGAAAAGAAGTAATGTTATATATATATATATATATATGACTTGGTCAATAAATTTGTAATTCAAAGGAACTACAAATTAGTTTTAAATGAATTGGAAGGTAACAACAAGTCTACCAAAAGAGGCCCATATCACTTAATTGCATAAAAAGTTGCTAAAACTTGTAATGTTATGTTCATTCTTTCATAAGGAATATATATATAGCTTCAATAGTTGCAACAAAATGGTATGAATGTGAAACTTTGGATGAAGTTAACATAAGGGTGTGAAAATAGGTTCAACTTTTGTAAATCCATGCAAAATAGGCTACTATGTGTCAAAAGATGTTGGAAAAATTAATTCTTTTTGTTTGGCCAACTAGAGCAATTGCTTAGCCATCTATTGATTGGTTGATTGTGATGATTGGCCCACATGTGACATTTGTATGTTCTCTCCATGTTTATTGTTCCATATTTATTGGTTATTGATGGGGGAGTGATAAACACTACCATAGGTTAAGGTTAGGTTCAACACATTAAAAAAGAACAATAAACTACTTTCAAAACATTTTTTTTTCAAAAACATAATTATTAATTTTTTTCATTTTTGAAAAATTCAAATTTTCAATGAAGTTCATTTAGGGTACAAATGTAAATACCTAGTTCATCATATGGATGTATGTACTTATACACCTTGAGCTTCATACAATCTATTAACACCAAAATCAATCTAAGACCACCAAGTATCATGATGAAAGATCTAATAGGTTCCCTGACATTGCCATGAGTGCATTTTGTTATCAAAACCCTAAGTTAACATCCATAGTGGGGGAGCAGTGATGAAAATGATAGAGGCCTATTTGAATTCAGGGAAAAATACACGGCAATAATGCGAATGTCGAAAATGTGTAGTGTGCTATGGATGGGAAATGGATGGGTTTCGCATGGGGGCACATGGAGCTTATAATGCACGTGGCACTGAAACATAGCTCCCAAAACTCTCAAAACTTTACATGTTTCAATGGGTGGTATGATTCGGGTCTTGGGCTTCTTAGCATCAAAATGCGTGTCGAATCACCTCTTGAAACTTGACATGTTTCGATGGGCGGTAGGTTTTGAGCTTCAAAGTTTTGGGGGACATGTTTTGGGGTGCGACACTTCTAGGCAGTCAAAACCAACATTGGTTTGCTTGGGGGTTCACATTACCTATGTGTCAAAATTCATGTTGAGCCACTTTGAAAGGAGTGACACATTTATGACTTAAGACACATTTACAAAATAAATGTCAGGGGTGAATAGGAATTGACATGGTCATTACACACAATAAGGCACTCAAATGGGCACATTATCAGAATTTAACATTACCTTTAGTTGTCGCCTTCGGTGGATGCCTTAGTCTAGTAATACCCCCTTACACAAACTATACCTAACACAAAAGTTAAAAAATGATCCATTGATTTTGTTGTCCCATTCAATGATATGTTAATGGCAATTTTTGCCAAATTTTAACTTGAAAAATAGGATTTTGACCTATACAAAAGATTTTTATGGATAAAATGGCACAAATTTTCCAAATTATTAAAGAAAAATATTTCAATTACCATTTTTAATGATAAGTTCCAATAGGTAGCCAAGAATATAGAAAGAACCTTTTTTTTAAAAAAAAATTGTATTTATTATGTAGCCAAGTTTGGCTAAATTTCTTGTTGCATAATTACCATTTTGGCTACATCACAAAATCCTCAAAAATAAACCCATTACTTGCAATCAAAATTAGCAAAAAAAAATTTTAAAGTTTGATGAATTTGATCATGTATTTTTGCATTAATCCTTAGTGATGAAAATGTATGTATTGCGATTGTGTTTTAGGTGGGTCCTTTGGTCTCATTGAAATTCATTTATTCATACCTTCCTACTATGATTGTGTTGTCGGACTAGTGTAACCCAACACCCACCAATGCACTAGTTGAAGAAAATTCATTTTGGGTTTTCATCTAGATGAAACCTAATTCAACCCCCACTAGGATCTATATGCATTTAGAAAAAAATCAGATTTTTTCTTTTCTAAACCTTTTTTCCCCTTTTTCTTTTTTTTCACCTTTTTTTTGTCCCTCCTACTACCTACCCCTTTCTATTTACATACCTCATTCTTCTTCTTCCTCCTTGTTTTTTTCTTTTTCCTTTTTTTTTTTCCCTCCATGTTTTCTTCGTCTTCCCTACTTTTTCCCTTCTTTTATTTGTCTATGATTTGTTTTTCTATTTCTCCTTCTCTTTTCCTCCTCTCCTTTTGTTTCTTATTGCATGGAAGACAATGATGAATCTAAACTCTTCCTTATTGTCTTTTTTTTATAGGAGTTTTTCAAAAAAATATTTATGATTTTCTTTTGCCATTGCAACTACATTGCCTCGCCCCACCTTCTAGTTGCAACTTCACACTTTTGAGGCACTCAACCCATCACTATGCCTTTGACAATGACAAGCTGCTTGTAAGAACTTAGTGTTCTTGCCTTTTTGTTTTTGAAAAAGAAGAGGAAAAACAAAAGAAACAAAAATCAAAGAAGAAAATTATTGAACTTTTCTTTTGTCTTGTGTTTATGGTTGCTACAAAATTTGTGAATGATGGATAATATTTCATCTTGTGAAAGTTTAAACATTTATGAAAGTGATAATGCTAAGGATGAGTTGCAACAAGGCATTGTGTTCATATGTTTTGTGTTTTGGATTTTTCGATTATTGTTGTGGTTTCATTGTGGTTCATTTTTGGGCTTCAACTTTCAAATGGAGAGTTAACATTTTCATGTATTCTTAGTATTTGTTCCAAGATATAATATGCGATTAATTTTTGTAGAATTCTACATTCACTTGAGAATATGCAAATATTATGGAGAAACTAGACTATGAAATGTGGCCAAAATTACAATATCCCCATATGGGTCACAAAATATGCATTGGATTTTTGGACCAAACTTGCAATACCTTCATTTGGAGTGAGAGAATAGGGGCTGATTTTTTGGACCAAACATGCAATACTCATATTTGGGTAGGCAAATATACATTGGTTATTATGTTCTCTTGAATTTTTAATGACATTTTTCATATGCGAGTATTGAATTTTGGGAACGAGTCTTTAATTACTCCAACTTCAAACATTAATTGTCAAAATATCCAATATTCACATGTGGGTTTTAAAACATGCACTACTTCTTTTGGACTGAACTTGCAACACTCGAATTTGCATGAGAAAATAAGGGCTCATTTTTTATTATCAAACTTGTAATATCCAAATTTGAATGAGAAAATATACATTGATTGATGTGGTCCAGTGCATTTGAAATGACATTGATTTAAGTAGGTAGATAAATGGATATGGTCATTGGGTAGGTAAGTAGGGGGTTGGTTGTTAGTTGGTTGGTAAGGCCAAGATGGAAGGCACTTGTTAGTTGAGGTAAAAAAAGAAAAAAAAAAAAAACAAGGGAAAAAGAACCAAGGAAAAAAAAACCTAAGTAAAAACTGAGCACTAAAAAGTTTGACTATGGTATCAGGATGATTAACACAGGTTGAGAAACTAGATGAAAAATCTGACTCCATCCATCCATCCAGTGGACAGAACGGCCAAGTGGTGCGCTGGTGGGTGCTGCTGCTGGTCCACTGTGGCCGCGTCGTCGTAGTCTGGGGAACTCGCGAACGTCGCAGAGAACAGACGTACACATGGGTTCCGGATTGAGGCGAGTGGACGGGCTTCGTCGATCGACGTGTTCCCTTCGTTCGCCAAAAAAGAAGAAGAAAAAATTAGGGTTTTTGCTGGATTGTTCTTTACGTTGTTGGAAAAGGGGGTTTGTGCTTCTAGAGAGAACCAGAAGCAGCAGGAGCGAAGGTCTGCGTGCGCTTGCTTGCGTGCGTGGAAGTGCGTTGTAGTAGTTGTAGTAGTGGTAGTTGCTGTTGTTTTAGTACTTGGGTTTTTGTTGTTGAGTGTGTTTTTTCTTCAGCTAGTTCTATAGAACGAGGATTTTGGTTGTGTTTTGTGGAGGGGGTTTTTTTTTTCCCTTTTGGTTTGGGGTAAGGTAAGGATGGCTTCTTCTGCTTTGGCACAGTCGTTGCTTTTGCCTGGTTTGGTTGTAAGCTCGCACCATGGCCAGCAGCAGCAGCAGGTTCAAGGAAGAAGCAATCACAAGAAGCCCATTGCACCACAAGCGAGCTTAGGGCCGCTGGCAACAAGAGGAGGTAGCAGTAGCGGTCAAATTAGGTCTTCTTCTTATTGTCGTTGCTCCAGGAAAAAAACAACAGTAGTAGCAGCAGCAGTTGCGTTTCATTCCTTCTCTGGTATGCGGAGGGCGGTGGCAATCGATTCACTGGCTTCTTCTGTGGGTGGTCGAGGTAAGGATTTCAGCTCTGTAGTAGCCGCAGCGCTTGACGTGAAGAGGAGGCAGTATGGTGGTCCATGGACTACTCCTGCTGCCAAGCGTGGTGTGGTGACGGCTATGTTCGAGAGGTTCACCGAGAAGGCCATCAAAGTCATCATGTTAGCACAGGAGGAAGCTCGACGCTTGGGCCATAACTTCGTCGGCACGGAGCAGATTCTGTTGGGCTTGATTGGCGAGGGTACCGGCATCGCTGCCAAGGTCTTGAAGTCCATGGGCGTGAATTTGAAAGAGGCCCGCGTTGAAGTCGAAAAGATTATAGGAAGAGGGAGTGGATTCGTGGCTGTGGAGATTCCTTTTACCCCTCGGGCTAAACGGGTGCTGGAGTTGTCCTTGGAAGAAGCCCGACAGCTTGGTAAGCTTATTTCTGTTCTTTTTTTGTTCTTGAGCTTACAAGTATGTGTGGAGATGTTAGGAGATGTGAGCAGATGTGCCAGGGGTTTGGAGATGGGACATAGAGGGTTTGTTAAACTTCAGAGAGTTGTTGTGCGGGCTGTCTGTCTTGCAGGACATAATTACATTGGGACAGAGCACTTGCTTCTGGGTCTGTTGCGGGAGGGAGAGGGTGTTGCTGCACGAGTTCTTGAGAACCTGGGAGCAGACCCCAGTAACATTCGCACACAGGCATGTACACCATACCATCTTGTTGGACCCACCCACCCACCCACTCACTCATCACTCTTTGTGTAGTTGTTGTGAGATATATGCAAACAAATCCTCTTTTTTTGTTCCTGGTGTGGGTGGTTTGTGATTGACGTTACCACTATCTGCTCCCTGATTGGAGTTGCAGGTAATCCGCATGGTTGGAGAAAGTACAGAGGCAGTGGGTGCAGGAGTGGGTGGTGGTAGCAGCAGTAATAAGATGCCCACACTGGAGGAGTATGGCACCAACTTGACCAAGCTTGCGGAAGATGTAAGTTAGTGTTTTGCAGTAGTTGATTGATTACCCACATCATCTTGAGAGAGGCAAGTATCAGGAATGTCTTTTGTGGTTTTTTTTCCTGACTTGGTTCATATGCATTGCTAAGTCTTCTTCACTTTGTGATGGTGCAGGGCAAGTTGGATCCTGTTGTGGGAAGGCAGCAACAGATTGAACGTGTGACTCAGATCCTAGGTCGTCGGACAAAGAATAATCCTTGCCTGATTGGAGAACCTGGTGTCGGCAAGACAGCCATTGCAGAGGGCTTGGCTCAACGAATTGCGTCTGGAGATGTGCCAGAGACTATTGAGGGGAAGAAGGTATGGTCCTGGAAAGAATTTATTTGTCAAAGAGTTAGTTCTGGCTGGATGGCTGTGGTATGAGACAGTCAGTTCCTGGATCTGCACTCTTCTTGCTAGATCTTGTTGTCTAGCCATTTTTGAATCTGTGAAAAAGTCATTTCTTTTGGGATCATGAATGGTAGGGGGGATTCTCACACGGGTTTTTCACCTGGCAGGTTATTACTCTTGACATGGGATTGCTTGTGGCTGGCACTAAATATCGTGGAGAATTTGAGGAGAGGTTGAAGAAGTTGATGGAGGAGATCAAGCAGGCAGATGATATCATTCTTGTTATTGATGAAGTGCACACTCTCATTGGTGCGGGTGCTGCTGAGGGTGCCATTGATGCTGCAAACATTCTGAAGCCTGCACTGGCACGTGGTGAACTTCAGGTAAACAAACATCTGTGATAATAAAGTCCATGCTTCCTCTAATTGGTGCAAACTCTCATTCCTTGGGTATAGAGTTTGCACTGCTCAAGCACTAGGAAGGTTGCATCAAAATATAAGCAGTTGTGGCTGTATGGTAGTTTTGGTGCTGAGATTTTTGTGCCTTCTTCTCCAGTGTATTGGAGCCACTACTCTTGATGAGTATAGAAAGCATATTGAGAAGGATCCAGCTTTGGAGCGTAGATTTCAGCCTGTCCTGGTTCCAGAACCAACAGTGGAAGAAACCATCCAGATTCTTAAGGGGTTGAGGGAGCGATATGAGATCCATCACAAACTGCGGTACACTGATGAAGCTTTGGTTGCAGCAGCACAACTATCCTACCAATACATAAGGTGCCAATCTGAGTTTGTTGAATGAAATTTTTGGTGTCTTGTGATGCGTGTGGAGTTCATATAGTAAATCATTCGCTTGTGGGTGGTTACCTTTCTTGACAACTGCCTTGAGAGAGTCAGCCATGTTTTTCAGCAGTGTTTGAATAAGCAAACTTGTTGGTTTGTTCTTCTTTGATTTGCTGGTCTGAGTCTTGCATAGCAAGCAGCAGTGTTGCACTGCTTCCAGGTTCTGATATTGTCAGTGATACATGTGCAGTGACCGCTTTTTGCCTGATAAGGCTATTGACTTGATTGATGAGGCTGGTTCTCGTGTTCGCCTTCGCCATGCCCAGGTGAGTGAGCAGTAGGAAGACTCATTTTATTTGTCATGAGTTTATGTTGCAATCCTGCAGTATGTTGAAGTAGACAATAACTTTCTGTGGTTGAAAATGGCTGACACAGCTACCTGAGGAGGCAAAAGAGCTTGACAAGGAACTCCGGGCAATTACAAAGGAGAAGAATGAGGCTGTTCGTGGCCAAGACTTTGAGAAGGTATTCCTTCTGCCAACTCACGTGCAATCCCTACTGATGAAACTGGTCATGTGCCTGTGAGATATAGCCTTTTGTCTGCATTTGACTGGATTGCACATTTTGGGCCTGGAGTGTACAGGCTGGAGAATTACGGGATCGTGAGATGGAGTTGAAGGCTCAAGTTACAGCCATTCTGGAAAAGGGCAAGGAGCAGTCCAAGGCAGAAAGTGAGGCAGGAGAGGCAGGCCCAACAGTGGAAGAATCAGACATTCAACAAATTGTGTCTGCTTGGACAGGCATTCCTGTAGAGAAAGTATCAACTGATGAGTCTGATCGGCTACTGAAAATGGAGGGTACTCTTCACCAGCGTGTGATTGGTCAGGATGAGGCTGTGAAGGCAATCAGTCGGGCTATTCGCAGGGCACGGGTGGGACTTAAAAGCCCTAGTCGACCCATTGCAAGCTTCATCTTCTCAGGTCCAACTGGTGTGGGCAAATCAGAGCTGGCCAAAGCATTGGCCTCATACTACTTTGGATCTGAGGAGGCAATGGTAAGGCTTGATATGAGTGAGTTCATGGAGAGGCACACAGTCTCAAAGCTCATTGGATCTCCACCTGGGTATGTGGGTTACAGTGAAGGTGGGCAGTTGACAGAAGCTGTCCGTCGACGACCATATACTGTGGTCCTTTTTGATGAGATTGAGAAGGCTCATCCTGATGTGTTCAACATGATGCTTCAAATTCTGGAGGATGGCCGTCTCACAGACAGTAAAGGCCGAACTGTAGACTTCAAGAACACACTTCTGATCATGACTTCAAATGTGGGTAGCAGTGTGATTGAGAAGGGTGGTGGTGGCATTGGGTTCCAGTTGGACTATGGCGAGAAGGACTCAAGCTATAACCGAATCAAAAGTTTGGTGAATGAAGAGCTAAAACAGTACTTCAGGCCTGAGTTTTTGAACCGTTTGGATGAGATCATTGTCTTCAGGCAGCTCACCAAGACTGAGGTTAAGGAAATTGCAGACATAATGTTGAAGGAGGTATTTGAGCGGCTCAAGAAGAAGGAAATTGATTTACAGGTATGAGCTGTTGCCTGTTTTCTCACTTGCTAGGATAATCTTGGACTTTGTGTGTTGTTGTCTATCTGGGAGGGGTGTTAAGGACATTATGGGTTGTGTCAAAGACATTTCAGTGTGCATCCTCGAAGATTTGAAAGTTTTCATTGTGCGTGGATGTATACGTCATATAGATCTGCACAGAATTGCACATTCCAAGAAGCACTGTAGACTTGGAGCTTATCAGTGAGATCTTGCTTTTGAGAACTTTGCTTGGAGAATGTTTTTGATTTGCTTGTCAGTGGCATCCCTTGACCAGACTGGATGAATCTGATGCAATGCAGTCGTCTGTTCTGAAGCTTATTAGTTAAAATTTATGTTCGTTGTGATTCCTGTGGGCAGGTAACAGAGAGGTTCAGGGACCGTGTGGTGGATGAGGGCTACAGCCCCAGCTATGGAGCTCGTCCATTGCGACGTGCTATTATGAGATTGCTGGAGGATAGCATGGCTGAGCGTATGCTTGCAGGAGAGATCAAGGAAGGTGACTCTGCCATCATTGATGTCGACTCTGAGGGTGGGGTGACTGTTTTGAATGGCACTACAGGTACTGCTTCAAGTACAGCTATTGAGGCTCCTGCTGGCATTGCCTGAGTGTTACATACCAATACCTATCAGAATGTGGTAATGCGGGGGGGCCAACATCAGAGTAGGGAAGTGTAGTCATGTCCTTAAGCAGTGACAAACATTTTGGAGATTTCTTTGCTCCCTTTACCGTCACAGGTCCATTTAGCAAAGTGCATGATTTCTGGTCATGTACATTCTTTCTCACAATGTGAATCTCTTCTCAAGAAGAGTCGTTGCGCATAGTTGCAAAATTAAACCATTTATCACTTGAGCATTTGACTTCACCAGCAGCAATTGGAAACTGGATTGGATGTTATTCCTTTGTTGTGATATTCCCCTTCGGTGGGTAGTGTGACATGTTGCTGCTTTCCAGGTTTGCTGATTGCATATTTGTAGCACTAGTGAACCAGAATTGCCTGAGTTGTGGGCTTGCAAATTTGCAACTGGAAGTGGAACTGCGAAGATTCTCTTGGAAAGGGTATCAGCAAAGTAAAGTTTCCTTCTGTGTTCCATCTTATGAGCTTCATTGCATTGAACCAATTTACTTGGAATTGACCTAATCAGTTTCATGGCATTGTACGTTGTGGCACTGAGGAGGAATGAGAGATCAAATTTCTGCTTCCCATTCTTCACGCTACTATACATGGTGCACCAAGGATAATTCCTCAATTTTATCTCAATCATATTGCAATTCTCTTCAGGAAATGTGGAATTTAGTGGATCCAAATGATTCAGATTCAAAGCAAAAGAAAATGCTGCAACTTGGTGTTTATCAAGTAGTGTGGGTCTGTGAGCATGTCCCAAAAATAGACACAAACTTGGTTTTATGGCAGAAGATTTGGAGTGGCATTGTTCACTGTAACCACAAAAGTCTAGGGCAGTAGAATTTATTGGCTCAATGCCATACACCACCTCCTCCAACTAGTGTGTCACCTGAGCTCAAGCATGACTGCAATGCATTTGGAACTGCTGTTGAAGGAGACACAAACTTTCCTATCACTACCTGCAATTTATTTGTAACCATAATCAGCAAAATCCAAAAAGTAAGAAGATGAAACAGAGAACACAATCAGGTCTTACCACCTATGTACAGAAAAAGTAGCTAGACACGGAAGGATGGGTTACCTGGGGAAGGTGACTTTTTACATATGAAAGCATCCAGTCACCATTAGTTGACAAAATTGCTGCTGTCGGTTTTTCTAGACAGGCACTCAAATCCTGTAACTCTGGGTGGTTATTGAGAAATGATGGCTCCAATACAAGCCAGACATCTCGTGGTCTCTGTGCCCTGTGTTTCCCAATCCCAACCCAACAAAAGAGACATGAATGCTCACTTAGATTGCCTGACATACAGCCCTTACTTAGTAGTTGCACTTCTCTTGCTTTTACTCAGTGCCATCCATTCATACAAAGACTTGTTCAGACAGCAGATGGCACCATCTTCTGAGGCACCAGTTGCATGCAACAAGACATATAGTACAAGCCTGGGAAAAATATATCATGCATACCTTTCAGCTTTCTCAATTCCATCTTTTAACACAGACTCCAGCAATGCTCCTTGCAGCCTGTAAAGGATATGTGAGAAATTGGTGTTGCTGAAACTGTTTCAGACATGACCTATTGCAAGTAGGGTTTAGCATTTCTATGCACAGTTTCCATAGGGTCCCCAGTTTGGAGGAATACATAAATGAGCCCAAGTCTAAGTCCACATTTGCAACATCAAACTTCATGTTCCAAAAGAACATAGGAAAGCAAAGACTTGTGAGCAATCTACACTAACCCAAAAACTAGTGTGGCATCATCATATTTCATTATAGATGTGCAGAATCAATCCTCTGTGAATCTAGTATGTTTCTCCTAGAGCACTTATCAATGAGTTGCAAAGTTTTCGCAGGGTGTTAAAATGCTTACATAAGTGATTGGGCGTTTGCCACAGCAAAGTACCAAAGCTGGAGACACCCATAGAAAACATGATCTTCCCCTCATAAATTCACTGCCCACAAACCCTAAATTCTAAACCCTAAACTACCTCTAAAAATGCATGTCTCTTGAGTGCAAAAACAGGGGACTTCAAAATTACAATTCAAGAAACTTTGGTTCAACAGATATGGGTTTTGACATCCATGATGCAATGCAAATTTACAAAGTAAATCAATCACTGGAGGAGCATCAGAGTTATTACAACTTGATAATAGCAGATTGAGAGATTCATCAAGGTGAATGCATTTGGAGAAATGAGAGAAGCTGGCTGATGATTTCCTTGATTTGCAGGATCCTCCCGGAAACCAGCTTGCTTGATGATTATTTTTCTTTTCAAGATCTTCACATAGAAGAGAGGCTTCTTAGAATTTTAGGGTTTTGGAACAAAGCACACGTGAAAACACACTCAGATGCGCAGAGACATACACACCTGAGGCTGTTTGGAATCCAAATCTTGAATGGTTTTGTCAAGCTCCTCATCAGAGTTGGGATCAGAAGCCGAGGCACTGAATCCACTTCTTCTTGTTCTTCTTCTTCGCCATTGATGCGAGCTGGAGAAATCCTTGTTGATCTGCTGCACATTCCTGGAATATCCAAATTGGGTTCTGAATCTCAAACTGCTGCTAAAACTTGTTTGTCCACAAAAACTGTGGGACTTGAGAAACCGGCAACCAGAAGAAGAAGACGATGGGTCGCAGAAGAAGAAGACTGATGAAGAAGTAGAAAAACTGAAGAGAGTGAAACAATGGCACTCAGCAACAGCAGCAGCAGCAGATGACGACGATGCAAAAACCGACATCGTGACTGCTGCCGCTGCTGCTACTACTACTACTGTCTCTTACCAAAAACCCTACACATTCCAACAATTCCTTTGAAACCCTGGTTCTCTTTGCAACTCCTTGCAAATCCCTCAGTCTTACTAAACCCTAAACCCTAATCCTGGGAAGCAAACGACTGAATTTGCATGGTTTTGGCAACATGGGTATCGACGCTTTTTCTCTGTAGCTTTTTTAATATAAAATTAGAGACTTCATCTAAATTCTTTGGAACAAATTCTGCATCATTGTTCAGAGACTTAGGGCAACTTTATGAATTCAAGCAATATTATTGGTCGAAAGCTTTAAATTGGTCCCAAGGCCTTTAAACGAGGGTCCAAGACCAAAAAGTGGCAAATTGAGGCTAAACCTACATGGCACCTGTTTTGGAGGGAAAATCAATTGGTTCAGACCAAATAACAGGGCTAAAAGGGGAGCTCCTGATTTAGAGAACCAAGAATCAGGCTATGGACCAAGGTACAGTCCAACTCAAGAATTCAATTTGCTTCAAATCAGTCCAAATTGGCTCCTAGGAAATTGGACCCTGGACCCTCGTCTAAAGTGGGCCTAAGGCTAATCCAACAGTCTTAAGCAGCAGC
>Ga0116229_10001071_pt1 | contig 41363 bp, 29 predicted proteins | sample S1TSphgellanicum_3_FD_87313 | JGI IMG/M metagenome (GOLD analysis project Ga0116229, IMG submission 87313) | Host-associated microbial communities from peat moss isolated from Minnesota, USA - S1T2_Fc - Sphagnum magellanicum MG | ecosystem: Host-associated > Plants > Peat moss > Unclassified...
AAGAAAGGAAGTTTAGAGGGTTTAGGATTTTACTCTATTCGAATTTTAGAGATTACCAATTACAGTATATATGTTGTATCTATGTTGAGAACTTCCTCTGTAACCTGGGTGCCAATTTTCACCTTTCTTAATCAAAGCTTTATCTGACATTTCAACGCACTTACTCTCTCTCTCTCCCACTCAGAATATATAGTTACCCTTGAATAAAAGGTTATTCCAAAAGCTGGTCAGCAGAATTCTGTAACTGTGCCTGAAGCTGTAGTGTTGGCGAAGGTGAAGATCTTGCATGGAATGTACAAGGAATCACAAATTAGTTGTTTTCTATAGCATCTTTGGATCTGCATAATCAGTTTGAATTCTGAGGGGCGGGTAAGAGTTCTTGCCCTTCCTGTATGGTGAAGACCTGGAGGCTGGTATATTGCAGCAGGATATGGTTTGCCTGCATTAGTTGAAAACTGACATAATTGTCTTAGAGGAAGGTGTAAATATTCCCATAGTAGATCACAACAGGGCAATTGTCAGTAGACTTTAAAAAGGTCCCAGAACACCCCGATGTGTAGAATTTGCTATACAGAAAGATGTGAATTTCAAAGGGCAGGGAATGTGCCTTGAAATATACTGATGATTGTGAAAGTTTGCAATGATAGGTATATGCTGTATAATTCCACAAGAACTCCACTTCCAAGTATGCAAAACATACAACTTCTGATGGAAGTGCAGCATATGTCATTCATGTAAAAATGCTCTACTCATGTTCCCACAGAAATGACTTTCTACAACTTGTAACCGAAGATTGGGATGGGTAACAGCTGGCTAACTTTTGGTATGCAAAATACATTCAGATTAGATGTAATGAGTTTCTCCCACTTGCAATACACATTGCGAAACATACAACCTACACTTTTTGCTGTTGCCAAATAGCCCTAGTATCTGTCAAACTTGTTTTCTCAATGCAACAGCTCAAGCAAGCCACTGTACCTTGTGGAATTGCAATTAACAGACCAGAACAAGGGTGGATCCAAACCAGAAAGTGCAAGCTACTGACATTCCTTGTACACTTATGAACACACAAGAAATACCCCAGTGCAAGAAACCCCAATCACCTTACCAAGCAACCCCAGAGGGAGGGGAGAGCCCAACCCACTTCAAAACTTTCAAAGGCATACACACTTCACGGTTGTAATCAAGTTCCTATGCTTGAGGAAATTGAAGGACTTAGATGTAAACATGAACATAGTGTTATGTATAATTACTGATGAAGAAGAAGATGATGATGTACACTTGATAGGAGTAGTACCAACAGTACCTGATAATCTCAGTGCTCTTAAAAAGTGCCTTCATCATGAAAAGCGAGGCACATGACTGCTGCAGCTTTACTCCTTTCACATAACCCTCTGCAGCTCAGTCTGTACCAATGCAAATATTGAGTTCTCATCCCTGTTAGCAAGAAGCAAATTTGTAAACAAAGAAAAAGAAAAGAGTCCATACCATCTGCTGGTTCAAGCTCAAAATCATCAAAACAGGAGTTGCTAAAGCCATACTGAAACAGGAACAAATCTTGAATTCAAGTCTATCTATTCTGCTTTGTGTTTCCCAACCAGAGCAACAAAAGAAAGTTTGATTACGAAGGCCATGAGAGCTTGAAAGTGTGACTGTGACTGGAGCAGATTCAAGCAAGGAAGTGCAGACAGCAGGGAAACCAATGGCTGCTGCTCATACTAACCAATGCTCCTCTCCTTCCCATGTTCTGATCAAGGGCTTTATTCACCCTTTTTCAGAGCAATCTTGAGATGCTCTGGCAACAAGAGCATAAAAGGTTCAAGCAACCAAAGTTTTAAGAGGAAAGTGCAGGATACGAGTCATGCACATACATAGCTAAATTGGCTGCTCACTCAATTTGGTTAATTCCAGACTTTCGAAAAGTCTAGAATTAACTAAATACACCCATTGCTTGTCAACATAAACCTGAACATGTTCTTTGACTCACAGCTAAAAAAGAAGTTGCAGCTGCAAATGTCATTTGGATCAGGCATGGAGTCAGGACACAAAACAGTGGCACAAACGGACAAAATTTGAAATGCTTGCAGCCACCTTCTATCAATTGTTGTGATGCAACAAATCAACGTCCACATGACCTCTGGAACCAGCAAGCTTTTCCAACGTGGTCAGTTAAATTTCTTCAAGTCATTTCTGAGAAAGCTTAGTAGTGAAACAAGCTGCAACTCTTATGAAGGTCATACCCAGGAAAAACCTGTTTGCCATTTTCCCTGCACTTAAATTTATGCAGTGTTACAAAATGTGGGTGCAGTTCATTAGTCCTCGTTCACTAGACTATTGAATTCACTCATAATTCAATGAAATCACTTGACATACAGGGACACCTTTTGTTGTAGTCTCCATAACTTATAATTCAAAGGTTGATAACTTGATAGTTTTACAAACACTTATTGTAGCAATACATAATGATACATGTTTAGTTGTTCCTTGTCTAATCGGTGCTGCTGGATTGAATTGTAGGTAGAGAAAATTGTGACCTTATATGATGACGGCACCCATGTTGGTACCATGGTAAAGATCCCAAAATCCATTCATATTATTTCTAAATATTAGGAATATCCCATGCTTAATAGACTAAATCAGGGTCTCTGAGTTCAAATCTAATTTTTTTAGGGCTTAGTCCCTTGGCCACTATAAGAGGCCTCACTCAAAAAGGTAAAGGTGTTAATTCACCCGGGCCGCATATGAAGGATATGTCTAAAACCACCAAGAGCTTGGAGCTAAATATGTACTTCTTCCTTGTTTAATCGGTGCCATTGGATTGAATTGTTGGTAGAGAAAATCGTGACCGTATATAATGGAAAGGGTCTAAAATCATAAATGTTTACTTGTTCCTTGTTTAATTAGTGCCGTTGGATTGAAGTAGTGGAGAGGACATCGGGACCGCATATGATGGAAAGGGTCTAAAACCACCAAGTGCGAGGAGCTAAATGTGTTTCTTTTGCTTTGTCCGTTCGACAAATTTGATGTTTTTGTAGTCGTTTTGTGGAGAGTGGAGGAATTGCGCCATGAATTTGGAAAAATATCATGAAGAAAGAAGAGAGAATTGAACAATATTGTTTCTCTTATTGTTGTGTCAACATTGCAGGTTTAGTGAAGGAATGAAATCGAATTTTTTAAGGTGGAGAAGATTGAGAGAGAATTGAACATTTTCTTCTTCTTCTTCTTCTTGTGTCAAGATTAATTGCTTAAGTGATTGAATGAAATCCAAATGTTTTTGGTGAAGAATACAAGAGAATTGAAGATCTTGTTTTCGTTGTTGTAGTTGCGTCAAGATTGGTTTAGTGAAGGAACAAAATCGAATTTTTGAAGGTGAAGAAGAATGAGAGAGAAGCGAACATTTTCTCATTGTTGTGGTTGTGTCAAGATTGGTTTAGTGTTAAGGAATGGACTAAAATAAATTTGGTGAAGAATAAGAGAGTGAACAGAACATAATTTTGTTGTTATTTTGGTTGTCTCAAGATTGGTTCGATGACGGAATGAAATTGAAATGTTTTAGGTGAAGAACGAAAGAGAATTGAGCATTTTCTTCTTCTTCTCGTGCTTGTGTCAAGATTGGTTTAGTGACGAAATGGATTGAATTTTTTTTTTGTGAAGAATAAGAGAGAATAGTACATTTTGTTGTTATTGACAAGACTAGCTTGAAAGATTTGTTGAAGAGAATTGAAGAGTCTGTTGCGTCAAGATTGGCTTTGTGGCGAACGAATTGGAAATTTGTCGTAAGAGCAAGAGAGAATTGAACATCCTGAACAAGAACAAGACGAATAGAAATTTGTTGTTGTTGCGTCTGAGAATCCAATATTGGTGAAGTCGTAGTTTCTCTTTCTAAAGAAAGTATAATTGTTGCAACATTGATGATGACAAGCACTCAAGGAAGTGTGTAATGCATATATCACGACTACCACCGCAGAAGACTGATTCAATATGCCGAGCTCATCGAGGAAGAAAGGTAAAGAAACAAAGGTAATAAAGAGATTTCAGTTTCGGATCGACGATTCTCCGCCGAGTGTTGTGGGTGAAGAAGCATCATATGTTACACCAAGAGGAGGTGATAGAGGTAGACGTAGTAGCGATATGTTGTGCCTAGGGGAAGTTCGAAAAGTATCAATACCATCATCGTCGTCGTCTTTATCTTCCGCTGCTTTCGTTCCCACGATTGCTTCCGCTGCAAAAGCAGTGGGAGGTTACAGCAAGTTCGTGTTAAATCGGAAGGATTGGAAATCGCTAATTGACGAGAACCGACAACAGCATGCAGAGGAGAATGAACGGAGATGGCAATGGGAAAGAAGAGAAAGACATCCAAGCATTTTTCAAACTCGCAGGGTGGAACAACCGGCCATTATTGCAGATCTTGGTCAGGTGGAGCAGCGACCTCAGACGGCGGCAACAACAACAACAACAACAACAACAACATTGAACAAGCCACTCCTCCTGGAGTCTTTAGGGCTCCCTAAACGTCGTTGCACGTTCAGAGATCCAGAAGCTTCCTTCAAATGTGAGACAACTTGCGCCGACGCTAGGTTGCCTATGCTTGTTGGTATGCAAACCATGAGCGATCATCCAAAAGGTGCGAATGCTACAAACCCCAAACTCGAAAATGCAGGCCCTGTGAGATCAATCAAGGTGGTATTGAAGAATCTCTTCCTCTCTCCTCTTGAACCACACTGGACATTGCCAATCTGTTTTACTCCTCACCCCAAAATCAATTTACCAATCAAGAGAATTGATCTAGGAGACCTGCTTTTGACTTGCAAAACAACTCAAATTTCTTGGAGTCAGTTAGCGATTGATCTCTGCAGAAGTGACATCTGTGAGCATGATCGAGATTCTTTGTCTATCCGTGAAAAAAATGTGCAAGTGTTGTCTACTATTTCCTGCTTGGGAAGAGACATTGTGTTTGAGGGTACAGACCCCACCCAGTTGCAAACATGGTTTGATTGATTATCTCATAATAGTTTTACCAAACAGGTTCATATGTAGAGCCTCAATGAAGAGAGCCAGTGAATTTCCCAAACAGTCCACTTTTGATCCACAAGCTTACATTAGACACTTTGCTCTTGGTGGTCTGTGGTTTTTGGCTCCTGATATGCAATAAAATATGCCTAGGTTTGAAACCCTCTGCAAGAGAAGCCACAATTTAAGTACTATGAGGTCCAGTTGAACCCTGTGATACTGCCGTCTTCTATTTGCAGGTAATTTTTTACCTGCCTTTGGGCTAGCTTCTTGTCTGTCTTTGAATTCTACACATATAGTATCAGATCACTGGAAGGCATTTGTCATTGGTATCTGACTCTCTTGGCCATTGCTTTTGATCAGGAGAAGAAGCCTGAGAAGAAATTTGTGTGTCCAATTTGTCATATCTGGTGGTGTTCCATGGCTGAAGCTTCAGAACACATGGATGCTTGCGTATCAAACTCCATGCGACACTCATGTGTCCCACAACCCCAAGACTCCACAAAACAAGAAAAAATTCCAACTGTGGGAAAAACAGAAGGAAGAAAACTTTTGGGGATCAGTATTTTGGCTCAAGAAGCCTCCAACGACACTGGTCATGTCATTGAAGCAAGGCTAAAGTTAACAGAAGTGGTTAATATATTCTTGGCAGGTGCTCCATTTGATGCAACTCGAGATCTTTTGATCCTCCTGAAGAACATTGTGAATGCCCCAAAGGCTGAAAGATTCCGCACTGTGTGGATGGCAAAATTGCACACAAACAGGCAGATGCAGGGGATGGCATTGGATGGGATGAAGCTTTTGGGAAGTGTTGGGTTCCAGCTCTTTGATCAGGGGGTGGAAGTCATGGGTGTGATGGATGAACCATCACAGGAAGAGCTTGAGATAATCAAGCACACTATCACACTTCTGGAACCAAATATTCTTGTCAAGCCAAAATCGCCTAGAATTCCCTTGTCAACATCATTGTCTTGGCCCAAACACATTGATAGACAGGTGAATAACCTCACCACCATGAATATATCATCCGGACATTTGATCATGTATAAGCATCTAATTTATTATCCATTGGGCACAGTTACTCTTGCTCTAGCCAGTTGTGAGTGAACTCAAAGCTTTCAGTTTCTTATGAAAGGAATCTCTTACCTTCACTGCAAGGCAAACTATCCAGCATAAAATATGGTGAGAAATGTCTGCCTCTGACAAGGATGCAGTCATTCTGAGGGTGGAGAGATCTTCACATTTCAGCTGTTGTTGTGTGGTTATCCTTCCAACCAGTGGTGATGGGACTAGTTCCATATGCTAACCTTCTTGTGCCACCAATTTGTGTGTCAAAATGGCAAAACTACTCTAACCCCTCACAATCGCCCGGAACCCAGAACAGATCCGTCTCTTTTATGCCTTGGACAATGTGAAGACTGCAAAGGTACAAGTTCCTGACTCTTGCTTTGAAGTCTCTGGAGAGGAGCTAGACAGGGCAGATATGATGCAGCAAAATCGCCGGGGACAGTGGAGAGTTGAGATGAACCCAAACTCACACAAAGAAAGACATTGCAGAAAGCAATATTGGGCAGCCATCATTCGTGTCCTGTTTCCAGATAGAACCATTCTGCAAGGTCTGTTCCTTCCAAGTGAGCCAACAACCTCACTTTATCAGGTATGACCTCTTGACCCCTTCCACTAAGTGATGATTCACAAATGGCCAATGTTATGTCCCTTGGATGGTAAACTGCATGTGCTCCTTTGTCTTTGGAAGTGAAATCAAATCAAGAATTTCCAATCATGTTTTTACTCTGGCCATACTACTCATGGTAGTTAATGGTTAATGGTGCAGTTTGTGGCTTCCGCATTGAGAGACAGCACAACTCCATTTAAGCTCTTGCTTCCCAGAGTGATTGGCACTGGATGGAATAGCACTAGAACTGGTGTTGTTCCATCAGGTCCCAACCCTGATGGAAGACTAGTGACCTTGGAGCAGGTCAACCTTGTACCCACTGCACTCCTCAAGTTTCAGGCAGTCCAGACAATCCAGCCTCCTATAATAAGAGCAGACTATCTTGCTATGCGGGAGTCCTTGAATGTCCCCATGTCTCTCCCCATAACTCCAAGGATATGTTGAGAATCGACAGGTAAACACTCTACACAACTTTCCTCCCAATGCCTTACTGATAGGGGGTAACCACACAACACGAGTTGAATTGCAGCTCAATAGTACTTACTAGAATCCAAGATCATGTGGGTCTACTTCAGTTTACAAGCAGATAACAAGGCTTAACTGTAGGATTGATTGTTGCTATTTTCCATTTTACTATGTTATGCTCAACAGCTAAATCTCTACAAGTTCAAAACAGAAGTAAAAAGACAGATCTATGAGATTGCAGAGGAACCTTGGCAACAACACTTAATGAGCAATGAGAGTCATAGAGTCTTTGAGTGTAAGCTGGTTATGCAAACGGGTCTTCGTGCATCTGACTAAATTGGCCTCTTACACATTTTGTCTCCCAGTAACTTCACCCATCTCTGCTGTTTAGAAACCTGAAAATTTGATGTGAGACTTAACAAAATTCAAATGTAAGTGAATAGACCAGACTGAACCAACAGTCACCAGTGCCCGACCTATCGGAGGCCCATTATGACTCAGGTGTAGTAGATTCAGGCCCAACTGAGCTGACATTGGGTTTGCTAACCCATCCTGTGAAAAGATAGGTCCTTTAGGTAGATAGATAGGTAGGATCACAGGTGACTACTAGGTAAATGCTAGAGGCTCACTAACCATCATCGCCTGAAGCAATTCCAAAACGCCATAGGGTAGATAGGCTGGTCACTGAACACTTAGTAGCTCTCTGAGCTAGGGTTCGGCAATCGTGCATTTGATGGAGTTGCTGTCCCGCAACTTTTGGCTAGGGCACAAGTCTAGCCACCAATAGCCCTTTACAGACTCCAAATTGCTTAAGAAATGCAAAAGTTAGAGCCTCCCAAAATGGGTGAGAGTATTTGGAGAGAAAAAAGAAAACAGCCTTAGAACACACTTCAACCTTACCTTAATCTTCAAACACAACAATCAACTATTGAATGCTTGGTAATAGATGATTTGCTGCATGTAAGGTGCTTGCTCTGTTGTGGGACAAACTTTACTGAGGGTAACCCACCCTCCATGTACGAAAGAAAATTCTACCAGTCCTATATGCAAAATTACACTGCCAACAACCCCGTACATTTGTACAAGGGGGTTTCACTTATGTCTGTGTATTAAGAGAGGTGTTTGTTTGTTTGTTTGGCTTATGTGTTTGGATGTAACACAATGTAACTCTCTCAATTGAAGTTTTAAACAAAATTTGAGAGGTGTTGAGAAATGGTGTTTCATGTCACTCATTTTAGTTTCCTTGTAAACCTACAAGGATCCTTTGAATGGGTTGTTCAATTGTTTCTAGTGTAAGATGGATGGACCATGCATGGTGCATGAATTAAACAAGCCATAGAAAATATTGGCTGAGTATTGCACCAAATTAACTAAAGGTTTCTCTATACTAGGTAATCATATTCTCATTCCCATTCTTTTGCAAATTGCCCCCAAATTAGGCAGATTGGAGATAGAGAAAAATCAAAATAAAATGCCTTCAACCTTCCTTCCACACATGACCTTGATGATTTTGGTTGGATCCAATAATTGAAAAAACTCTCAAAAGCAAAAGGTTTCTTAAATGAAAATTTCAAGCCATGGCCCCCTCCTTTCCAAGAAAATGATAAGTGTGATGTGTGTAAAAGTAAATGAATGAAAGAATGCCATGTCAAGATTTTTAAAAACTTAGCATTCAATTTAAGGTATGCCAAATCTGAAAGATAAGTGAGCATAACTGGGAGGATGAATTTTTCTTGAAATTTGGTGACCAAAACACACTAATTTTTGCCATTTTGGAAAAAAATTTGCCCCAGAAATAAAATAAAAATAATGATGTTGTAGACTGTAGTCTTAGGCTTGTGTAATGGACCCTCAATATATTTTGTGGTTTCAGTTTTGTAAGGGGGTTTGTATGTATTTATTTATCTTTGTATTAATCACATGGGGGTGCGTCCCGACTTCTATAGTTGAATAGAGGATAAACTTTGGCAAAACATGAGATAAAAGCATGGTAATATTGGGAACATCTTAGCGAATCGTTTGGGAACTTGATTAGGACACATTGGGAACCCAAAAATTCCAACACCCCTTACTCACCTGATCCTCACCAAAGGAAAAACACATGGGCCTCTTGGGTGCACTCTACATAGACCCATTAGGGGAGCAGAATATCTTCAGATGTACACACGAGTGTCACCATTTCAACCTGGGCTAATGGCAGGGACATACAATGTCATGTGTCAAAATGCACCATTTTATAGTCATATTTGAGAATGTTCAAAACTATTTATCCCAAAGCCCACACTCTATTGCATGTCACATATTTAAGATGGATGAAAAGTTTTGTAATGGAGTTTTGTTTTCCTAAATACATTTTTGGGGATGTTTTGTGTAAGATAAAAGCCCAAGGCTGATGGCATCACCTAAATAAGTGTGCAAGAGATGTGTGTGTGTGAGAGAGAGAGCGCTCGTGAGAGCGAGCCAGCCTGAGGGAGATGCGCGTGCGTGAGCTTCTGATTACTATGCGAATGGTGTTTTTATGGAGAGAAATAGTCGCACTCTGACATGAGCAACGACGCGAAGTCGTCGGAGTTGTGACGGCTCACCCACTGCATGACGCGGAATGTTTTCATCTCTCTCCCTTGCGACACTTTGACGCTCTGGACATACCATGCAGGAAAGATGCCGGTGTTGTCGTGTGTGAGCCACATTCGGCAGATCCCAGATACGCACGGGCCCTCCAAGGCCTCGAAAGTGTCTGTGCTGCCACGCTCGAAGTTGTCGTCTTCGCCGTTCTCCAGATCCTGGAACGTCACCGCGTCTCCGCTCTTGTTGTAGAATTTGACGCTCACCTTCGCGTCCGTTCCGGCGCCTAGTTTATTCCCAGTCTCGGTGATCACCGTATACAAGCACGTACTTACGGGCGCTGCGGGGGACGACGATCCTGATGCAGGACTTGCGGGTGAAGAAGCGGCTGCTGATACCAGAAATCTCGTGCCTGCCGGAAGTGCAGGTTGAGATTCTGGTACGGCAGTTTTATGGCCATGAGCAGCAGCAGCTACTGGATGAGCTGCATGGTGAAGAAGCAACAGCAATGCGACGACAAGCTTTACCAGGTGAAGAACAAGCTCATCCATGTTCTTCAGAACGCTAACATGAATGTGGCCTAGTCTTCTACAACTACTTTTTTTGTTGTTGCAGCAGATTACAGACATGGTAGTGTGAGTTCTTCCTACAGGTTCCAGAATGCTGCTCTTTGCCTCAATTCTCTTTACAGTGCCTGCTGCTGATCCAGACTTGCATACTAAACTCTACAAAGTCATTCTCAAAGCAGCAACAATCTGCTAGCAGTGGAAGCAAAATCAAGCAGGAAGCAAGAACTGGAAAAAAATGACACAAACTCTAGCAGTTAATCAAAACCAAAGATCATGCAAGAGTTCTAGAGATATCACAGTCAAGAGAAAAAGGAATTCCGAATTCTAGACACAAGATAAACTGTCTTTATATGCATTTTAGTGAAGGTGGTAGGTGTAGCTGCAAGGACATATATGAAGATCTGGCCAAGAATTGTTTTTTTTCCTCCCCTTCACAGAAAGGATCAGTTACAATAGTCCTGGCACCCTGCAACATCATCGACTCAAGGTGTGGGGGGCAGAATTCAGACTTCTTTCAAGCTTAATTGCCATCATAATGGCAGTTACCTATTGATTGCAAAATCACCCAGTACAATTACTTCATCATAACGCTTATGCTGTTTTGCTGCAACTTCAATATCTCTGATTACCAATCCTCATGTACAAGGCTGGACACTGTGGGTCTGTCACAAAAGTGTTGTAGGTAGGATGGGAATCTTTTGTAGTAGTTATCATGTACTTCATAATGAAGAACTGTTACAGATACACAGAGTTCTTCCCAACAGATCGGCCCAGAAGACTACTTACAGTCTGTGTCCTTATGATCGGTCTTTCCCAGCTCAACTGGTGTCTTCCAGCACTGACCAGATTTCTCTTACCATGAATGCTGTGCTATGTAACACAGAATATTGCTGAATATGCAGTGAGCTGTGAGAGCAGCGCAGGCTGCTAGCAGCTTAGATTTCTTTCCGCCTGCAAGCTGCATATCAACACTAGTATTCAGCGGTTTGCTTCCGTTTTCAGGTTTGATCACAATCTTGTGCAATCTCAGCTTCAGTACACTCTCTCCCCAGCTCTCATTTGTGTTTTGTTTCTCGGGTGAAAGCTTCAATAGAGAAGACTTTTGACACAGAAACTTTGCATTGATCTGTGTTTAGATGGTCTATTTGGAGCTTGCTCTGGAGCTGGATTGATAGTTTGTTCAAGAGCTGGTTTCTGAGAACCTGGCTCCTCTAGCTTACACTTGCACCCTTCTAAAGACATGTTTGGTTAGCTGTTACAACAGTTTCATCTGTAGTAAGTGCACACTTCACCATGCATCAGTAATTGGAAGGAAGGTATGACTTTATAATTCACATAAAAACAGACAAAAATCACAGTTCCTAAGTTTACTTTGTGTTTTCATGCCATCTCGCAAATGAGCACGAGTAGTATAATCCTTATTAGTTTGCTCATGGTCAGTGCTTGCGGGATTACTATTTTCAGCATTCATGTTTGTTTATTTTAACAGAATTAAACAACTAGTCATACAACAGACTATGTCAACAAGAATGCTACAAATGATCTGTTCAGAGGAGTGAATTTCTTTTTCAAATTTCAGATGTTGTGCCATTTAGCCTCCCAAGAGGGATTTTATTAGATGACAATAGGTTTCTAGAACCTGTCTAAAAAATAATAAAACTGGTTCAAAAACTGCTACCAAACTAAAAAGAGTGCAAATGTGACACAAGTTTTTATGTTTTATTTCTCGAAATTTGGCTAAATCTTTCACCAAAAAAGCAAAAAAACAAGCATATTCCCTTTTCACTTTTATTTTTATTTTTCCTATTTTGGCGAAATTTTGCACCAATAAAAAACCGCTGATTCGGCAAATCTATTTGTCAAAGGACAGAAACAATCAGGCCATGGATTAGTCTCTGCCATTGATGCTCACATGAGAGCAAAATGGAGATTAGATTTGCTCCCCAATTCTAGACTTCTTCAAATGGAACCATAAATTTTCATATAGGTTGAAATTATTCATCTCTGGTGAATCATGTTAATTACCAGCAAATTCTGGCTGACAATGCTTCGTCTATTATGTCAAGCATTTTTGTGTCTTCAGCTATTGCTAAATTCCAAGAAATCCTACCAGACCATCTGCCAGGAGACCACCTATTCTAGCTTTCAGAACTGCCAGTTGAATATGTCCACCAAGATGAGAAATCAAAAGGATTTCGCAGCATTACATCTTCAAGAGAGTCAACAACTTGATGACTTCAACTACTCCTGAAAGATCTTTGAAAATAGATAACTATTCTAGGAGGAAATATGAGCTTTTTGGAATTTGACAATAGGTACAGACTACGGGCTGAACTGTGTTTCTCTTGCTGGTGCCTTATCCTTCAGCTAACCACTACCCAACTACATCAAGCCTCTAAGGTGAGAGTGCCTTTTTCCTTTGGGTCCTCTTGTCACCCTCCCACCAGAACCAGAGACAAAGGGACCCAGAGTTCAAACTCAGTACCTCTGTAATAATGTGGTGGTGTTGGTGGTTCTACAGCCAGTGGCACATTCATTGGACCATGCTCTTGGGAGCTGATCCTGGTGGATACCAAGTTGGTCATATATGGTATCCCAGCCGTCACTGCAAGGGGAAAGGGAGTGAGGTTGCACAGGCACAGGTGCAACCATTCATTATCAGCACTGAGGGCCAGGGACCATCATCTCAAGCTCTTGCTGTTGCTGCAATCCTGGTTGCTAGTCATTGCCACATTGAGAGCTTTAACTGTGGTACCTGTGCAATCTGATATTCTCAGGGGAACAAGATTCTACAGGCTTTTCATGAGCACAGACAAAAGACATAAAAGGTGGAACTTACACATAGCTGGCATGCAGTAGACCATGAACTCAGTTACACTGACAAGGCTGACCTGTTGACAACTGTTTCACTGAGTTGACAAATACCAGCCCACAAACAGCTTGCCGCCTGATATCCAATTTGAAGTACACAATTTCAGTTATGCCCAAGAATCCACCCTGTAGTAAAACTTCATGAGCTATTGCCAGACAGGATCATGATTGTATATATCCTAATAACATCATGTGTCGAAACCCAGCCAACACCTGAAGAACCTGGTCTAATCCTTTTCATTTTTGGTCTCATGTGGAACATCATTACGTAATCTTCCACTCAATGTCCAAACTTAATACACATTAGTAGAAGCAGCTCAACACAACCATATTCACCTTCAGAAACACCAAGAACTGAGCTTGTTTAGCAGACTTAAAAGCAGAAAAGATAAATTGACTCCACGTAAAACAAGATGAGATTTGATGCAAAACATATAATGTGCATGAGATGGGGTGACTCCATTGTAAAAAGAATGGTCCAAAAAATCATGGAACATGAAACTTGAGATCCAAACCAGTAGTGCACAAGAATAGCCACACCTCAAATTTCCCACACCAAATGTAGGGTTTCCCTTCTGCCTACTACATCATAATAATAAATGCACCGCTAACGCCTTCTGTGTGCCCCACATGCAACATCACACCCCACTTAGTGATGGCATCAGAGATTGTAGACAAAAACTCCAATAAAAAACTTTGAAGGCAACCATTGTGTCAGTGCCATCATAACCTTGTGTGTCTCACTAACAAGTATCAGACTCATAAATGGCAGTGACTAGCTGCCCTAACTCCCCACTGTTTTCATCAGCTACCAAAATGCTTTCCAGAAGTAACAAGAATACTCTGTATTTTAGGAACCATACCCAGAATATAGTTTCTACATCATAGAACAAGTGTTTCTGGTCAACGGAGCAATTCAGAAGAAGATCGATCAATCATCCTCCAGCCTATGACTGTATGATGTCATAGAGAGGGACAAAAGGTGAAGTGCTGAGAGTAAGTAACTACCTCTTAGGGCGACTTCGATCCTCCTCAATGTAATCCATCACTAGGGCACCAGTCTCGGAGTAAACAACATCTTGCTGGCCACGTAACTCCTGCTCCGCCTGCTTACACCAATGGGCCGTACAACGACTTCTGCCACCAATGTGAGCACTTTTGGGTCTACCTACAAACTCTTTCATCTTCTCTAAGTGCTTACCAATAAAAGGCTTGATTTATCTGTTCTTCCGAGTTGAAGAGCATGCCTCTCTATTCATACAACCTTGCTCACTCTAGCCTTGTGGGCATCATGGCAATAGGAAGAAAGAGGGCGCAGTTGCATCATGGCACATAGTACATCTTATGAGAGCACAACCAGATTCTACAACAGCAGAAATTAGTTTGCAACAAGTGAAAGCTGGTGTTGGATATCCAATAATCATCTTGGAGCTACACTGCTAATTGTCATCTAGTAAAACACTGAATACACCAATACAGTTTGAATATTGGTTTCTTCAAACCTGTTTAGGGTCTCAACTGACAATTAAGCAAAGATTGGGATCTAAAGACGATTATCCAATTGTAATGTCTTAGAATTAGGGTCCAAAAGTAATACTCCATCAATGTAGGTCATAGCATGCTCCTTGGCTTTTGTAGAGGATACAAAGACTGCATCAAAACACTTATTTCAATGAAATCAGGATGTCACTTACCTTAATGGTTTTCCGCATTTCTTCTGCTTTATCTTCAACTTCCTTCTTGTGTCGTCGGTCCACCTCACTCATGCTGTCTGCCCATTTTATCTTCTCTTGTATGGTCAGCAACAGATTGTCAGAGTTACCCAACCTGCCAGTCATCGAAGGTCAATCCTAGTAAGTAAAAGTTATGCATTGGACCCTGAAAATTGCCTGAGCCATTTCTCCTACTTGAGATTTCATGACACAGGGTTGGTTGCCATCAAGTACCATGGTCAGGTCTTCAAGTGAAAAATGCAAGGATATTAAGGAGAAGGTAAAAGCAACATCACCATGTGGCCAAGGTCTGGATCATGTTGTCAAGCTGATCGGGTCTCAAGTCCCTGCCAGCTGCAAAATGGACCTGCTTCCAACAGTGCAAATGCTCAAATCCTGCAATGATTTGGGTTTCAAACACAGTTCCTTCACACACAATGCAATACAATCTTCTTATTGGATAAACTGCCATTGCAAATAGACAATGAGGTGGAGCAAGTTTGCACCCAGAGAGTCAGATGTTCTTCCTAACCTTCCAGAGGATGAAAAGGACAAAAAACTTGGAATAAAAGGATAAAATACAGTTGACTCTTATACAAACACCAAATCTGAGAAAGAATTGTTAAGACTTGTGTTTTACCATCTCCTGTAAATTTGACCAAATTTGTACATTTGTGAAGAATTGCATCTCGAGTGATGGATTCAGAAACAGACTCACCTCAAAGCAACGTCGCCGCTGATCAAGCTTTCCCCTTACAATGCCCTACCCATCCCCAAACCTCCCCAGTTTTCAAGTCAGTCATGCAAGCTTCTCAGTGTACACTCAAGTATTTGGCCAAACAATTGGAAACAGGCATCACATTGAGGCCTGACAAACACATGTGGCACAACATACATAAGCTACCAGCATGTGTACATGAAAACATTCTACAGCAACAGAAGGAAAAGAAGCTTACAGAGTACATGCAGTCATTGATCAGAAGATCTTCCAGCTCTCGAACATTTGAGATGTTCAGTTGTTGCATCAACAAGTCATATGGCAAAACCTACACAAACATAACTAATGCACAGTGAAAATCCAGATTGCCTCAGACAATCCTAATGTTGAAATAATGAATCATATTCAGGAATTTGAGCCTTAAGGTGCAGAATTATGCAACAAATTTCCTCCAGAAACACAACAGATCCAGGAATTGACCCTCCTTAAGATCCAAGGAGTGCAGGGTCCACAGTTATAAACATGGTTTCTTTGAGGACCTTCATTGCGAACATTTGAGGTAAACATGGAAACTTAGGGTTGTTTGGGTAGTCACATGCAATTCAAGATAGAGAACAGTGCTTGTTTTGCTGAAAGAAAGAAGTACTTCCCTATTACTGTACAATACGATACTGTGCACATCACACATAAGAAACTCCATGTGATATTGCTCTGAGGTACAAGTGCATAGAAGCTGTATTTTATTGCTGATTGCTTCTGGGACCTTGGGGTTTCAACCTAATTCAACATAATTGATGACACAAACATAGGAGAATCATAACAGATGTCAACCTTGGATCTTTCTGCAAGTGTCATGACTGTGAGCTGCTTGAGCTTGAGCTCTTGCTGTGGCTCCAGTGCTGGTAACATCTGTGCATTACCTGCAGCACCAGAACACCTTAATGACTCGAACTTGATAGACAGGGAATTGATTCTATCAGACAAAGAACTTCTCTACCACCTGAGCCATGTCCATCCCAAATCTTTTTTTGTCAACAGAGACAAAAAGTTGAAGTTCTAAGTTAGGTCAAGCACATATTGCACATTCTTGTGAGCCCTATCTTGTAATCGAAACCAACACCATGCAAAAAAAAGGGCAGAGAAGATCCTTCCTTACTCTTGTAATCAGACCAGATGCCATGTGCAAAAAGACGGAGAAGATCCAAAGCTCCTGAATGCTCTGTTCCTTTCAGCTGCACAAACACCACAGTTAAAGTTTCTGATGTCCAGCCACTGACTCCAATTGCTGCTGCATTAATGGACATTTCAGCCCAGATATGAATTTTCATTCCTTGAACAACGTACCATCAGAGCCTCTGGAAGTCCTGAAGAACCTCTAGGTCGGAGGTGGAAAAAAAAGCTTGGTAACAGAATCATCAAAATTGTCACAGAAGAGAATAGGATGTCAAAGCTTCACCATCACTACGTAGCAGCCAAAGCATCCGAGATGCAGAAACCCTAAAACTTCACAGCATTACAAAATCAGAATACCTACACAACGGTCGAGCTTGAGGCCCCAGGTAAAGAAGATGATGATATAGATCCGCAGAGGAAGGGCAACAATATGCGGGAACAAAAAAAGTGAGATAAGCCGGGTTTGTTCACGAGAGAGAGAGACGAAAGAGGCAAGGAACTACCTCAGCTATATGGTTGCAAGAAAGAAGCTCGGAGAAAGCGAACAGTTGAGGATTGGAAGTAGCATGAGTGATGAGCTCTGCAGCAGCCCGACCTCGTGCATCTCTTGCCAGAAGAACAAATTGGTGCACAAGATCAGCTTGTTTCTGCTCCACCTCCATGTTGCTCCACTTCCCTGCCTGGTAGTATTAGGGTAAGCTCAACCTTTTTCTCCAATCCACGAGCCAAAACCCTCAACTTCTACGACTCTAATTTTTTATTTTTACCAAAAAATCCAAATCCTCTCAAATCTTCGAAACCTGGATCTCGAATTCTCGGTGCTAGAATTTCCTACGAAGGATTCAGCAATGCGAGAAAGAAAGAATCGAAGGGACGGTTTTCTTCTCGTCTTTCTCTCTAGGGACCTTCTTCTTCTCCTTCTTCATCTCGTCGTGGTAATTAGGGTTTCCGGCTTCGTCACCATTTTCATCCCTGTGAACGAAAAGCAAACGTCTTCTAAAAACCTCATTCGTTCTCTTCCCCCTCATTCTCTTCCTTCGTCTTATTCCTTCCACTATTTTGGAGTTTTCTTTGCTCTTCTTTTAGATATTCCTCATTTCTTTGTTTCTTATTTGCTTTGTGGGCTTTGAACACATTTGATTTCAATTTTTTGGTCTTTGCACTCTTTGTGCATTTGAACACAAATTATTTTTAAAAATTAGCTTCATTTTTCAACATTCAAATCAAATACATTTTTTTTTTTTGTTGTCAGTGGTGAATTGAGACTAAATTTTTGACTTGCATTTCTTTCTTCCTTGATTGAGTAATGTGAGTATGTTTCAAAAAATAAGGGAAATAATTTTTAAAATCTTGCTTATTTTATGGTGTTTGATGCAATTTCAAACCAAGTCATTGATGTGATTTGAACATAGAAAGCCAATTATATATTGTTTGGAATATATTAATTAAGTTTACATTGTTATTTAAATTAACAACTTAAAACAAGATGAAATACAAAAAAATCTTTTGCAAATGAACCTTAAGAAAATTCTTTAATACCAATAAACCAAATCATTGTTTCATGCAATCTTATGCCTTAAGAAAATAATTTTGTGCAAGAAAATACATTTATGTTTTGGAATATTCAGGAATATATTTTTTCACACCAATTTCAAAATTAATTAATTATTCAATAAACATGTGTTGAGTAGGCATTTCTATTATAGTGTTCAAAAGTATTTAAATAATTTTAAGAATATGTGTTTTTTTATGAATTATGTGGTTATAATTTTCTCTTGATGCTGTTATTAATTGAATTAAATGAGGATGAATGATTTGTTGGCAATGGGCATACAAGCTTTACAAGAAGGAAAAAAAAACAAAGAAACTGACAAAAACAGAAGAAGAAGATTTTTAAAAAATGATCTAGTTTATGGGCAAATCATCAATACTTGAAAATTGGGTGCAAACTGAAATGAGCAAAACTTGAAAAACCATAAATGCTGATTTTTTAAAATTTTAAATCATAAAACTTTCCCATTTTTTTAATGTAGTTTTGAAACATGTTCAAAGTCTAACTTTTGATTTCAAATTTTACATTATTCAAAGATTTAATATTTTGGTTAAATCAATTGCATGTTATTCATAAATCACATGTTTCTAAACATATTATATTATGTATCACACCAGGGTTTTGAAAATTGTTAGATTCTTTTTTACATGTTGTTATTTATTGTGCATGATTTGTGCACATTCAAGTGCATTTTTGTTTCATCTTTTCATTCAACAATTTCATTTTTAAGTTTAGGGTTACCATAGACCCTATTAAATATTACATTATTTGTTTGAAAGATGAATATTAAAATATGATTATAGTTTTCAACCTATACATCATGATTGCAAATTGTTTTAGATGTTTTTAATTTCAATATTTTGTTTCAGATGAAAGGAATAACATGAATGGGTGCATTTCAAACCATTAAACCACATTCTACATCCATAGATTTTTTTATAGGTTTTGATATTGATTAATTTTCATACTGTTCATAATTCCAACAAGTGGTAACAATAAATTTAACATGTTGGTAGCTTTTGTTTGTATTCAAAATCAAATTTACAAATAAATCAATATGAAAATTCATTATAGTTATAACTTAAAAAACTGATTTACCAAGATTTTTCTAATCACTATTTTTTTTTGGGTATTTCTAATTTATAATCATTTAAATAAAATTAATAAAAATATAATAAATTTACATTAATCATTTGTATTAATTAGATCACGTATGAAAACATAAAAACATTAAATTTCAACTTCTTTGATAATATTTTAGTGAACATTTTTCAATCAAAATTAAAAATATATTCAAATGAACATTGAAAATGATATATCCATCAAAACATTTTATGAAAGTTGACAAGTTTACATTATTTGTATAAATGTCATATTTATGAAATATTTTAAATTTAATCAACTCATTTTAATCAATTCATTATAATGGGTTCAAAATCTTTTGATATCACCTCCACACAAGACTTAGTGGCTAGACATCTTATTTTGTCTCATCTAACCACTCTTTCATTAAAATGGGTAAACATTTTTTCCCATTTTAATAATTTTCTTTTTTCACATCAATTGAATATATTGCCCCCTTCAACTTTGATCACATTCACAATTAATGAACATTTGACCCATCATTTAAATTTTTTTTTGAGCTTTTAAGTCATTATGCTTATTGTTAAGCCAAGTTTTTGAAATGTCCCAAAATAGCATGTCAATTTAACAAAACGTTTTCAAATCTAAACATCCTTGTGACTGAACAGCAGGTCACCGCATAGTGGAGCTCCATTATTTCTGATCCTGATTTTTGCAACCATCACTGGTTTGGCTGCGCATTACTCTCATTTACTGTTGGAATGTATGGTGGCTGCTTCTGGAGGGCCGAGGAGGCTCATCGCGCGTGTAGAAGACGGCGCGGGATTATAGTTTGGGGAGTTGTTGCAATCATGATTTGAGGCGGTGGGACGCGTATGGCGACGGTGGAGCTGGCAATTCGGAGGCAAGGAGAAGGGTTTTGAGGGGCAGGCGAATGAAGGAAGGAAGCTTAGTTTTTGGAGAGAAGAAGGCAGATTGTGATAGACGTTTAGAGAGGTGTAGATCAAGCTGTGGATCGGTTGTTTTTTAGGAGGTTTTGATTAGTTACAGACTTTTTCCGTTGTGCCAGTAGCCAGTCCAGCAGTTAGAATTGGCATCAGGAAGCTTAGCTTCGAAGAAGTAGCAGAACAAGGCTAGGAACCAGAGACAGATTGAAATTGCTTGTATGAATTGTGAAGATCTGAAAGGAATGCTGGGAGGATGGCCCTCAGTTGTCTGTGCATTTGACGTCTTTGTACATGTTCGCACTTTCCATGTTTGCAGTAAACGAGCTTCAGGTCAAGAGAAGCGTTGTTAGGGTCTTGCTATTACATCCTGTGGATGAAACAAGTTTGTGGTTTTGCTAATCATGTGTGTGCTCAGAGTCACTGTTCAAAAGGACCAAGTTCGGTGAGCTCTCTGATTAATGTCAGATCAGTAGAGATCGAAGTGTGATTCAAGTCTGTGTAGTCTATGAATAAGATTAGTGTTCTGAGTTCCATGATCGGAGTGGTGAATGTTCTAAAAATGCAGGTTGTGTGTGTTTAAAGATCTAGGCGCGCACACTGATTGGGTCTTGAACGGAGACTGCGAAGAAAGGAAGATTAGGCGCCGCGATTTAGTTTCGGGACATTAGGAATTAGCAATCCGTGAGGATCTGCGTGTTACCAGGGTGTTTGATGAGATTATGCACCCTCCTTTTTGGTATCAGAGCAGGTTCGGCAATTTTGGTAGAGCTTGTATCGGTCTAGATAGAATGTATCATGTCTTCATCTGGAGCAGATGAGGTAGGAGCAGAAGATCTAACTCAAGACATTCATGAACAACGAATTGTTAATAGATTTGATTATTGGATTACCCAGGGTAGACCACAAAGGGGAGCAGTAGAGTTGCGCTTCCTGGGTTTTGGTGCGATAATATTCGTAGGAATAGATCCAGAGGAAGCCTGAATCGGAGACGTAGCTGTAGAGGTAGTTCATAGCGGCTTTCATACGCGTGCTAAAGTCTGGTTGAAGGTGAGAAATGGCACAGAGGGATGGATGTCAACCTCACAGTTTCAGATGCAATACTACTACGCCTCATATCTTGCGTAGAGTAAATCCTGGATTCACCGAAAGGCAACTTAGTGTGCCAAGGTTGGGAAATATCTGGATTCCCAAGTCTCCTATATCGCCTAACCATTTTCCCCAATTCTACATTCCTAGGGTAGAAGATCTGTTCCAGACTGGGGATCGTGTAGTCAGAGTAGAACATGCTGGATCAAGGTCCCGCCTCATAAGCTGGAGAGTGTGGCACGATTCAGAGGCGAAGTGGCAATTCTAGCAAGAATCCACAGATGAATAGTGCTTTTCTATTTTTCCATCCAACTTTGAACCTTTGAGACCAGTGGATGAAAGAGCTCAGTCTGAGTTTGATGTGTAGCTCGGATGACACCTATCTTTTTCAAAAAGTCAGAACTGTGCTGCAGAGGCCGAGAAGCTTGTTGATTCTGTTGACATCTGATTATTGTTGAGGGATTGTGTGATTATAGGTGGTGTTGCAATTTTTGTTTGTTGATCATTGCGTGCTTACAAGGTGACTAGTCCACAGGGAATGGATGAACTGTTCTGGGGACGAGACCATGAGGATGTCAACGATTGGGCAGAGAGGCTCACCATGGCCGTTGAAATGCGCGATCTGAATGCGGACAAACTCTTCAAGACTGCAAAGCTGAACTTGTGGGGTAGAGCGAAAGAATGGTTTAAGAGACTATAGTCGGCACCAGCTGATTGGCCGGAATTGAGGATGCTGATAGTGCAAAAGTACGGGAATGTGGACGCTGATGACATACGAATGAGGCTTGATGCCATCAAGTAGGAACCCAAGGAGAGGGTTCAAAAATATTTTGAGCAGTTAGATAAACTGTTCTAGAAGGGACGGATACCAGACGCCGAACAGAGGAGGCGATTTTTGGGTAGGTTGAGGCCTGAGATTTGGAAATTATGTGTAGTTAGGACGTTCGCTAACATCGAAGAGCTAGTGGGTGCTGCCACAGAGCTTGAGAAGGTACTGGGTGAGCTCGGCGAAACTCCATACGAACCTCTGAAGGAGGAACAGGAGGAAGGAGTTGCTGAGACAATGATGGAAAAGCAAGTTAATGCTTTGAATAACACACTCATTAATTTCTTTAAGGGGAATGTGCCGAGACCTGTCACATCATCCTCTTCCAGTATGTCTGCAAGATGTCAGGTCTGTAAAGGAGGAGATCATTTAGCCACAACATGTCCAAGGCTTAATGAACCCCCGCCAAAATGTGCCAAATGTGGGATGCCTCATAAGACAGAGAATTGTGGAGTGAAGTGTTCCTTCTGTGCAGTTTAGGACACTCGGAGGACAGATGCTGGAAGAAACCAAAGGATGGGAAGGTGCATCCTGGATCAGCAAACTTTCTGGAAGTGCTGCTGAATGATGAGGAAGCGACCCTACATCAGCTCAACAAGCTATGTGGGGGCGAGAACCTGTTTTCTTACACTCGGGTGCCAAGAAAAAGGATGCCTGTCAAAGTGGCACCAGCAGGCACTATGCCACCTCCTGAGGCTGTAGGTGAAGGTGCAGGAATCAATCGGGAAGAATCTGTCAGATCCAAGATTCTATCCCATTTCATTAAAGGGAAAGTCTCCCTAACACCAATGGAGACCGTAATGATGATACCGGGGGAATTAGAGCACCTTGAGAATCTCGTGAAGGTGGCTAGGAAGAAGAAGGATGCTGAAGCTGCGAGTAATCAGATATCAATGGTATCAGCAGCCCCAACGTTCCGGCGATTATGCATCAACAAAACGCACAGGAGCAAGACACTCCACCTGTCAGTGGAAGTAAATAATTATATGGTTGAGGGACTTGTAGACACTGGAACATCCATGTCTGTCATGGCAGCTGCAGTGGTTCGAGAATTGGGTCTGATGCATTTAGTCTTTGGATCCGAAACTTACAAGACGGCATCAGGAGCCATTACACAGGCTCTCGGATGGATCAATGAAGTGCTAATCAAAGTTGGAGGTGTACAATGCAACATGAATTTCATGGTGGTAGATACGGACAGTAACGATGTCTTGCTTGGGCTTGACCTTCTGATCAAAATTGGAACAATCGTTGACGTGGAGCAAGGGCTGATCCAAGTAAGGCGCGGTCCAGGGTCTGATGTGGAAGTACTACCACTGACCATGGTGAACATGCTGCAGAACTTGAATTTGGAAACTAAGATCCCAGATGATGCTCATGCTCTGAAGCACGCACCTAGGAACTTGGACGCAGTGGATAGACAGTCGTCTTTGAATAAGTACGGCGCCAATCAACGAGTGGATACCCGGGAGTCAGATACCGACTCTAGCACGGACGAGAACGATGATGAAAAGCTCCAACTGGTGGGATCAATAGATGGCGAATCTGAGTTCGGAAACACCGAACTTGAGGACTTGGTGTTGCGAGAAGGACCACAACAAATTTTGCAGCTGACACTGCAGAAGCAGACTGATGATCTCATGAAGGAGGAGATCACGGATGGCGACGACTATACTGATTGGATTCAATGGGTTGTTGATGCAGAGCAGGGAAAGCAGGCCCTTTCAAGAGCAACGAATGGGACAGAGGTATCCATGCTGCTGCAAGTTCAGTATGTGGACCTCACTGACTCTCACACCAACCTCAAGGAGCGACTGGCTGACAATCGTAAGGCGGATTCGAGGTGGGGCGAGATTTGCCAGAAGATGCGAGTTGACTAGGATCTGAACAAGGAGAAGGGATAGCAACTCTGGGAAGTCTTGCAACAATATCAGGATGTGTTTGCTTGGAACAAAGGGGAGCTAGGATGTTGCACTATTGGGGAACACTTGATTGACACACAAGGGTTTCCTCCTTGCAAGGTAGCTCTAGGACGATTGTCATATTGGGAGGAAGCAGAGGTGAAGACGCAGATTAATGTGTTGGTGGAGTTGGGCAAGATGAAGCCGAGTGACTCTGCATATGCCTGTCGTGTGACTCTGCCAGTGAAAAAGGATAGGAGCAGGCGATTCTGTGGAGACTACCGACCACTCAATTTGCAAACTTGACGAGATTCATTTCCCATGCCCCTTGTTGATGACGTAATTTCTCAGCTGGGAAGATCAGCCTAGTTCACTGCACTCGATTTGCAGTCGGGCTTCTGGCAAATTAGGATGGCTCCAGAAGACATGGGGAAGACGACGTTGATTACCAAAAGTGGATTGTATGATTGGACGGTCATGTCGTTCGGCCTCAAGAACGCGACAAGCACATTTACACGAACTATGTCGGAAGTCTTCAAGGATTTAGGAGACAGGTTCCTTAAATTGTTGTGGACGATCTCAATGTCCATAATGAGAATTAGGAGGACCATCTCCAACACTTGGAAGCGATGCTCTCCAGACTTAGGGAAGTAAATTTAAAATTGAACCCAAGTAAATGATGTTTTGCTACTAGGAGCATTGTATTTCTGGGACATGTAGTCAATAAAGAGGGTACTAGGCCCGACCCTGGTAAGATAGATGTAGTGCTACATTTTCCAGAACCAAAGACAGTAACCAATGTCAAATCCTTCCTAGGACTGACGGGATACTACCGGAAGTACATCCGCGGATATTTGAGGATGGCTAGTCCTTTGTTTGAACTAACAAAGAAGGACGTGGCGTTTGTTTAGAATCAGGACTATCAGAGGGCGTTTGACGCTCTAAAGAGAGCACTGGTGGGAGCCGCGATCCTGGTAAGACCGGACTTTAAGGAGCCATTCTGTCTGGATGTTGATTGGTCAGCAAAAGGCGTTGGCGCTGTTTTGTCACAGAAGGAGGGCAGATTCGAGAGAGTAATAACCTACGCCAACAAGGCTTTGACTGTGGCGCAAAGGAAATTTCACCCCATGGAAGGGGAGTGTTATGCATTGATATGGGGAATCTTGCACTTCAGACAGTATTTGCACCGAACACACTTCACTCTGAGGACGGATCACAGGCCGCTTGAATGGCTGGCTATAGTATCTGACGCGCATGGAAGGAAGGGCAGATGGATTGACATGTTGCAGGACTTCAGCTTCAAGATAATGCACTGGCCAGGTATGAGACATACGAATGCTGATGCCTTGAGTCGAAATCCGATGGGATAGGCTGTGGATGACGATGACTTCTGTCAAGAAATCCAGGATGATCCGAACACACAGAATGAATCAGCCAAGGCAACTGAGAGGGTGTTTGCTGCCCAATATGGTCAGGATTCGGATTGGTTTGGACTTAGGAGGCAATTACATGAGCTCACCGAGCATCACAGATGCTGTTTTGGAATCAATCATTGGCATTGGTCGGATCCTCACCAACTGTTTATGTTTGACTTTGTGGCTGCAACGAACGTGGATGAGGAGACTGACCCAGATATGGAAGTTGTGGGAGCGACAGAAGATGACGATCTGGAAGCCGCTGATGGGAAGCAAACTCGAAAAAGGAGCCCGCTCAGGTACTATGATAGACAACAGTAGCTAGAATTGGTTTTGGCTGCTCAAAAATTATCTGAGCCCAGTGATTGTGAGATCGATCCAACAGGATCGGGAAAGGAGGAGGACCGTGGATTGGAAACAAAGGACATTGACATCTGCAGAGATGCGACCTGTATGGCGCTGCTAAGAGAAGGAATGCTGCCAAACACAATTGAACTTGAGGAGGTCAAGAGGGCTAGAAAGCAGGCAAACAACTACTGTTGGAAGGAGCAGAGGCTCTACTTCAAGGAACTGTATGTGCCCAAGCCTGAAGAAAGGATACCACTAGTGGTCCAGATGCATGAGGATTTGGCGCACTCTAGAGAACAAAGGATGTTGGCAGAAATCTATTGAAGGTATTTCTGGCATAGTCGAACTGAGGATGTCAAATCGGTAGTCAGAAGGTGCCAACAATGTTAGCTAGTAGGAAGCGAGGGCAATATCCGTTCTGGAGATGAGTAGCTCAAGAATATTCCCATCTGTGACTTATTCCACAGAGTTGCACTAGACACTGCAGGACCACTACCTGAAACAAGGTTAGGAAACAAATACATTTTGGTAGCCATCGACCATTACTCCAAGTGGTGTGAGGCAAAGGCAGTTGCTGATCATGGTGCCAAGATTGCCACCAATTCTTGGAAGATGACATTATCTGCAGGTATGGAGTCCCCAAATTTATATTTACTGACAATGGTGGAGAATGGGCTGCAGAGTTCGAGTTGATGTGCAAGGACTATGGGATCCAGCATCAGCGCACTGCAATTCAGTGGCCTCAATGCAATGGGATGGCACAACGCATGATCAAGACCATCAAGCATGGTATCACAGTCCTTGCTGCCACGCCAGGAAATGTGGATTACTGGGATGAGCAACTGGCGAAGATTCTGTTCGGGTACCGATGTGGAATCTAAGCTAGCACAAAATTCTCACCTTTCATGATCCTCACCGGTCGCACACTGCGCCTTAGGGCAGATAACTATCTTCACGATCTGACCGCTGTGACTGATGATTGTGTTGGTGTGGAAGTTGCTGCAGCACAGTTCTTGCAAAAGATGGAGCTTATTGCAAGCATCCATAAAGACGTCTTGCTCAATGTGGAGTAAGCACAAAAGAAACAAAGGAAGGCCTATGCTGCAAGGAAGGGTAAGCATCTGTTTGAGGGTCTGATTACAGGGGAGACAATGGTGAAGATGAAGAAACCAGGGAAGAAGCGAGCATTGGCTGCGAGTTGGGAAAGCCCATATCGGTTCGTTGGGCATGCTGATGGAAAAGGTAACTTTGACTTTGAGGAGGGCTGTCGAATGTGCACCATCCAGGACGCTGATGGAAACCAATGGGAAAGATCTCGAAGGGACCTTCAGATTTACCACATTCAACCAAATTGAGTGAAGCTGAGGGACTCAGCTTTTTTAAAAAGGGAGGGGTTACATATGTGATCGAACAGCGGGTCACCGCACAATGGAGCTCCATTGTTTCTGATCCTGATTTTTGCAACCATCACTGGTTTGGTTGCGCATTACTCTCATTTACTGCTGGAATGTATGGCGACTGCTTCTGGAGGGCCGAGGAGCCTCATCGCGCGTGAAGAAGACGACGCGCGATTATGGTTTGGGGAGTTGTTGCAATCATGATTTGAGGCGGTGGGACGCGTCTGGCGGCGGTGGAGCTGGCAATTCGGAGGCAAGGAGAAGGGTTTTGAGGGGCAGGCGAGTGAAGGAAGGAAGCCTAGTTTTTGGAGAGAAGAAGGCAGATTGTGATAGACGTTTAGAGAGGTGTAGATCAAGCTGTGGATCGGTTGTTTTTGAGGAGGTTTTGATTGGTTACAGACTTTTTCCGTTGCGCCAATAACCAGTCCAGCAGTTAGAATTGGCATTAGGAAGCTTAGCTTCAAAGAAATAGCAGAGCAAGGCTAGGAACCAGAGACAGACTGAAATTGTTTGTATGAACTGTGAAGATCTGAAAGGAATGTTGGGAGGATGGCCCTCAGTTGTCTGTGCATTTGACGTCTTTGTACATGTTCACACTTTCCATGTTTGTAGTAAACGAGCTTCAGGTCAAGAGAAGCGTTGTTAGGGTCTTGCTATTGCATCCTATGGATGAAACAAGTTTGTGGTTTTGCTGATCATGTGTGTGCTCAGAGTCACTGTTCGAAAGGACCAAGTCCGGTGAGCTCTCCGATCAATGTCAGATCGGTAGAGATCAAAGTGTGATTCAAGTCTGTGTAGTCTGTGAATAAAATTAGTGTTCTGAGTTCCATGATCGGAGTGGTGAATGTTCCAAAAATGCAGGTTGTGTGTGTTTAAAAATCTAGGCGCGCACACCGATTGGGTCTTGAACAGAGACTGCGAAGAAAGGAAGATTAGGCGCCGCGATTTAGTTTCGGGACATTAGGAATTAGCAATCCATGAGGATCTGCGTGTTGCCAGGGTGTTCGATGAGATTGTGCACCCTCCTTTTTTGGTTACATCCTTACACTAGTAGAAATCAACCAAAATGTAGTTATTACTTTTGCGATTACATGTGACTTGTAATTGTGTGTGACTAATTTTTGAAATATTTACAATTATAAGAACAAATTTCAACTATTTTGATCATTGTTGTGACTATGTTACAACTATTGATAATTTCATCCTATGGGTTGGATGGTTTTTTAATTTATTTTCATACATGAATAGGCATATATATCCCATTAGTCACAATAGTCACCAAGGTAGTTGTACCCTTACAATAATTATATTGTAATTTATAGGTATATTTTTATGTATGTATTCAAATTGTATTTATGATATATTACCCATATAACAAATATATATATATTTATTTGTATATTATATATATATATATATAGTTCATATATTATATTAAGAAATTGATATTTGAATCTCGAAATTGATAATTTAATTATGATCATTTTTATTTGAATCTGAAAATTCATATTTCCATTCTTAAAAAAATAATTTGAATTTGGAAATTTCTATTTGAATTTGTTAATTGATATTTTTAAATTCTTTTATCTGAACCCAAAAAATATTTAAAATTTTTTTTAATATAATTAATTGAATCACAAAATGGATATGTGAATTTTGAAATTTGTATTTGTATCTAAAAGTGGATATTTGAAACTTTGAAATTGAAAAACGTATTTCAATTTAAAATTTTATGTTTGAATTCTGAAATATTTTATTTCAATCTATAATTTGATATTTGAATTCTCAAAATTGGCAATAAAAGTTACAATAGAGGAAATATTAAGAAAAGTAATAAGGAAAAAATAGCTAGCCATTAGTCACATTATTATTTTATTAAATAATAATAGTATTATTAAATATTTAGTCTAGTAAAATATAGAAAATTATTTATTTAATATTATATTTAATATTATGACATGAGTTATTTTTAAGGACTACTATAGTTACTAAAATTATTATAATTAGTAAATAGTTATAATGAATGAGATAATAATAATAATAATAATAACTAGATAGGCTAGCTATTAGCTACAACAATAATAATATATTATTATTATCTACTTATAAAATGGATATAATTAGGAAGTAAACTAAATTAAACCTAGCCTAAGTAACTTGTTTCACCTAGCCTAATTGAACATAATTTTTAATTAATTATTAGTTCATTAATATGTAGTTTTTAGTACATACCATTAGGTTACAACTAGATTGCAACTAAAAGCTTATCCCATATCTTTTGTTTTTTACTTTGAAGTTTGGAAACAATATAACTAAGTGAAGTAAAACCTTGAAAATAAATAAAGAACATTAAAAACCAAATGCCATTTGGGATGAACTAATCAAATAAGCTTGACCTTTAAACATTAAACTTGAAATAAAATAGGATTAAAAAACCTACCTACTTAACATATGTAGGTAGGGCTAGGCTAAGTAGATAAGAAATTAAACCAACCTATTAACCTACCTATGTGGATTAAACCCATGTACTTTAGGCTTCTTTAGGTTATTTATAAATTGCCACATGTTTCCTTGTAATTTGATAAAATGTTACCTACAAATTACCACATATCCCCTTTAATTTATTAAAAATTACATTTCATTCATTTAGATTAAATCTCCATTGGCTAATAAACATGTCATGTTTTGTATTGACATTTGTCATTAATTGTACACATGGCACAATGTAAAGTCCAACTAATTTAACCACATACTAGGTGCATAGGCCATATGTTTCACATATAGATGAAATCGTATGTGTTGATTTTGATTTCATCTGTAGCTCACAATTAATGATGCATTTGATGTGTCCAAAGTCCAAAGCAACTAAGGGATTTTAGTTGCATATGATGCAAGTGATTAAAACATAGTGGCATAATATGAATGCAAAACCATTTTTCTTCTAGTGCTAGTCAAAATTCAAATTGATGCAATGTTTCAAATTGAGAATGACCTTAGTTTTGTCAACCAAAAAAACACACATAAACAACACCATGGATGACGAAAATTGGAAAAGAACAAAAAGACAACAAGATTGACAAGGAATGGCAAAATGACAACAAGAAACAATAGGGGTGTTAAAAAGGCATGTTGGAAACACCAAAGGTGTTAAGTTGAACATTAAAATTTTCTCTTTTCAAGCAATAAAAGGCATCAAAACATTGAAGATTAAATGCATTGAACATAATGTTGGAAGACATTGAAAAATACATAGGGGATGTTGTGGGCTTTAGAGTTGAAAATATTTTATATTTATATATATTTTAAACCAAGGATCATTGGGAAGCATAAGGAGGACATTGGGGGACGTTGGAAAGGCCACCAAAAATTTATTTTTGCTTACTAATGAAAAATATCAAAGAAGACATCAGGGGTGTTAAAATATTAATGTTTTAAAATTAGCGAAAATGAAAATAATTTCATGGGCAATCTATATGATCATGGATTACCAAATAATTTATTTAAATAAATTTAAAGGTATTAACATTTTGACCTTGTGACAATATACATTAGTAGAAAAACCCCATTTTTCGACTTGTTTTAAGCGACTAAAAATGTTTGTTGCGACTATTTTTTGATAAAAAAATAGTCGCAAGAAACATTTTTAGTCGCCTAAGACAAGTTGAAAAATGGGGTTTTTCTACTAGTATATATTGTCAGTGGTAGTATGAAACAACGCGAAGCCCAAATATTACAAATATCATTTTAATAAAAAAATCATATCAATTGTTTTTCATCCATGTTACATATATTTTGATTTTTTTAAATTTCAAAATACACATATATTTTCTCATTTGTTTCTTTTTAAAAAAACTTCTATATGATTTGTAATTAGTAATTTTAGATAAAATGGATGTAATTAATAGTTTTATAAATGAGAATCGGTGATAAAACTTTATCCATGCATGTAACCAAGATTTGCTATCACTTGGTAATGGAAAGGAACAACACCAACAACAATAAATGATTAGTTTTTCATTAACATTATTTTTTGAGTTGGCATGACATAAAATCACATCATATCTCATTTATAATTTTCATTGAATTATTTTGTGAAATTTTGACATGATTAAATCTTTAAATTATATTTCATATTGATTGAGAAACAATTATTCATTCATCGTACACAAATTCATATGCTTTCACCATTGTGCATCCTACATGTAATCAACATAATAGTTTGAAAAAACAAATTTTAAAATTATGATTGTTTTGCAAATAATTTAATTAGCGTCAAAGATGCCAAGGTATTACATTAATAAATGGATTGGAAATATAAAATTGACACCCATTTATAATAATTTATGCAATAAACAAGATGATTTATTTATTTTCTGAGAAACTCATATTTGCAAAAAGGACAAGGATCATCAAATGAATTTTAAAAAGCATATAAACCATTTTATTTCAAAATCATGCTTGTTTATAGCAACATTTTAATCTTCTATCCTATTTTGCAATGTCAATAATAGTTTTAAAGGTTTTTATTAGTTTCAAAGATATTTGAAATTCATATAACAAGATATCATTAATTTTTTTTAATGTTTATTTAGGATTTATCATCAAGCAAAGACATTTGTAATGAAGATAATGTTGGTCATCTACCCATATAATTAATGATATTCAAATTGAATTTTTAATTAATGAATTTTCAAAAGAACTAATGAAAGGATCACTATTGACATCTAACTTAATTAAAGCAAATTTAATTGATCATGAATTCTAAGGAAGTATTTTTTGGTCATTTATACCAATGCCAAAACCTTATTATGTTTTGATAAATATCTATAAAAAAAGTTTTTCCTCTTTACTAATCCTTTTTGTATTTTTGTGCCCTTAACCATTTACTTTTGCTCAAATAAAAGTATGGCAGTAATCACTTCATACATTTTTTCTTTTGCTCCCACTATCAGATTTTGATAACCAATCATAAATCTAGGGTACACACTTTACACCATAGAAAGATTTTTTTATTCAATATAAAATTCATGCAAATTTTTTTTAATATTTATGACAGGCAAATTTGGATAATGAAATGTATGATTATTTCAATAGATTGTTAATAACCATTCATTTTGTCATAAGACATGTGCAAAGATATTTTTGTTAATTTATTTATAATATGTATGCAATCATGTAACAATAACACAATGACATTTTGCATGTAGAATTTGTCTTGTAAACACTCGTAAATCCCTTTTTCAATTTTGTTAGAGATTGATTTTAAGAATTTTAAAATGTGAAATGTGAATTTCAAAGATAACATTATTCACAAATATACCTCTTCAACCATTATTTTACCATTTCTTTGTATTATTACATTTCAAATGATTTTATCTTTTGCTTCATCTTGGTTAAATAATTTCACAAATATGTAGGTTGTAAATGCTTAGGTTTTTTTTTTCCTCTTTTGAAAGATGAATACTCATGTCATTGAAAACATTCTTGTCAAGGTATAAATGGGTTGATATCATAGAGCATGCACTATATAATAATGATGTGATGCAATTAGTCAAATTATCAAAACACATACAAATAGTTTTGTAACCAAAATTTAAAAAACATGGGAAATACATTGAGGAAAATAATACATCTTTCCTTTTTTGGTTCATTAATTTTTTCGATCATTTCTTTTCACATACTGCACACATAATGAGGTGAACATCACTTAATGCAAATCATAATGAAGGAGAAAAAATATGTTCATGTCCAAACATAGAAAACCCATTTCATGTTTATATGTCAGTGATATGAAATGTTGAAATAACCTTGGGAAAGATGAATTTCAACTGAATAGTAATGATGATATGATGCAATGTGTAACATGCAATAAATCCTCCTTATTTGCACCAAGACTAAAAACATTAGAAAGCAAGGAAACAACAAATATCATTGTGGAACAAGATTTGTTTTTAAAATGCTGTCAAAATGAAAGACATTAATTCTTTCAATTGAAATCCATTCAATATATTTGAATTCAATTTGATTAAATCTAAACTCAATTCCAATTCAACAATTGGATTAAGATTCAATTCAATTCAATTCAAATTCAATTAAGACAATTGGTATGCAAATTGGTGGAAAAAGTATTCAATATCTTCTTGTGAATATGTTGTTGGAAATAATTTTAATACACAAATATGAAAAGACACCTTTCCATGCCTCTTCATTTGGGAATGAGCTCACAAGTTCTAATTTGGAATTGTCCAATGTATGACAACATGAAGAACCTAAAATTGTCCTACCTAAACTAGCTCTGATGAATCATCATCATTATAATAAAAATAACATGCATATCATCATCTTTTACCATGATGAACAACAATTTATTTTTAAATGTTATGTTCAAGTTTCTTTCCCATTTCTGAAAATAAATCACATTGTGTCCCTACATTAAATTATTCAAAAAAGTTAAACATTTAAAACTTATTGAATTACAAATGTTAAAGAATGGGAATTCAATTAATGTCATCAAAACTATAATAATATTGCAATTCCATGCCAACTGTAAGCTTATCGAACTTTAATCATTCAAAAACTCCTCAATCAATCAAATGTCAATTAATGTCATCAAAATTGAAAGTTATAATTCAGCCTTTAAGCCTTTATGATCTAATTCAAACCTAGATGAATATAGAATTTGGCCTTTGATTTAATGTATGAGTCAAGACAAAAAATGTAATGCACAAAGTGCATGTGAAGCTATTTTAAGAGTCTCATAACTTTAACATAATTAAAATAAAATGGTAATAATTGTAATAAAATGATTTGCACCATAAATTTTGGATGAAGGCAAACCACAAGGGTGTGAAAATTGGCTCAACCCCTATAAATTCATGCATAATACCATGAATGTTAAAAGACTCTAAAAATATGATTTATTTATGGTTGGCTAGCCATAGTGATTGGCCCACATGTGACATCTGTAATGTATGGATATTTAGAACATTTGGCCCACTAAAGCTTAAGTGGCTTTTATATTGCATCCAATGAAAGAAGGGATGAAAAGTTCTGGATCTTCTTTTAAGATTTCTTATTACTATTATTGTGGAGAATTTGATCATAATAAATAATTAAATATTTGTGAAATAATGTTGGATTCATATGGTGATATGTAATAGATTTCTTTTTTTTCCTCATAATTTTTTAATTTCATTCTATTTTCATACTTTTCTTCAAGGATTAAATGTAGCCCATGGGTTGTAAAATCAATAAAATTATGTGATAATATTTATTATATGCCTAACCCTATTGTAATGAGTGTAATTTTTTGGGCGAATGTTTTACATGTAAGGTAAAGTCTTAAGACCAAGCTTTATTAAAAAAGGTATTCCCCAAGGTGAACGTTGAAGGTGTCCAAAATTTGAATAAAGCCCTTGTTTGTGGGCTTCACATGAAAAATGTTGGCCTAGGATAAAGAACATGGATGAAGAAGTGGGAGGTCCTCTTGGAATTTCCATCTCACACGTCATTGGGAAAGAATTTATTACTTGTACTACCCTTCTTAATTAAAATATTTTTCTTACACCAATGTTTTACTTAACACTAAACCACCCATTACAAGTGATGGTATGCCCAATATTTTTCCATGTATTTCCTGAAAAATTCAAGTCTTGAACCAGATTAAAGTTTAGAAATATATTAAGGTTTTTTTCAAGTTATCATAACTAATACGCATATATCTATGTTCATATTTGGCTATAGCTAATAACATTTCATGAAAATAATATGATCTTGCAACAATTAATGAAATGCCACGTCCATAAATAATCTTGCCATTAATTTGTCTACATTTTTTTTTGACCCATTGTTTTTTAAACAAGTCACAATCATGTTCATTATTTTCTAATAAAACTTTCTTCAAACTATTTTTTACCCAATTACCTCTTTTTAGCTAGTTTGACTACATTTTATAAGTTTTAATTTTGATTTTAGGTTATAAAACACACTTTGATATTTGTACCATTTTCATTTAACTTTTTTAACATCATAGTAATGGAAAGATTTGAAGGGTTTCTAACAATATTTACAAAATAGTTCCCAAACATTACCATGTTTACTAAAATATTTAATATTATCAAAAAAATTCTATGATAAAACTTTATTGGGGGGACCACCATGTAGATTTACTAATAGAGTTAATAAATAACTAAAAACAATATCATGAAAAAACAATTTCAACCACACATTTCACCACAAAAGAATATTAAATTGATGTTGAAGCTTAAAGGATACAAAATTCAAGGCCAACAAATTTAATGAAAAGAATTTTTTTGCAATACAAAGATGAATTTTATCTTCAATCATGTTGACCAACCAAGTTTAATTTATATCATCATGAAACAAAAAATTACAAGGCATAAATACCACATGTAAACAATGAAAAAAAATTCAACTTTTAACTTCAATAAACAAGTTCAATTTAGATCTCATTTCATTTATCATAAGGCTTACAAAATAAAATCTTATAATGCATAGACAACACAAAAAAATAAAAATGACTTTCAACATAAAAAACCAAACCACAAGCAAAAGTGATTTGAAAACCCACACCTCAAATTATATCTAATGCACCAAGTAGCCCAAACCATGTTCACATTTAAATCAATTATAAATCAAAAAACAATTAACCATGTTAACCTTGCTTAACACTAATCTAATTATGATTTAATTAAATAATTAAATTGACATTTGTAACACACACTTGAACCAATGGCACATGTTAAACTAATACATATTACGCAAATTAATTATTGATCAAGTTAAACAAGGGGCCATCATATTCAAAATGTTAAGTTATAAAAAACTTGAACTATTTTATCTTTACATCATAGTTGATATTGATAATTAACATTTTTTTTAAACTAATGAAGTATTTGAAAAAATAAAACTAAAAATCATTCTAAAAATTTCAATAGTTTAAGAGTTAAGTTTAAATAAAAGAAACCTAATATGTAAAAGTGTTGAACATCTTAATTTCAAATTAAAAAATTTAGCTTGGGATTGTTTACAATTTTTTCTTTTTCCCAATTGTTCATTTTGGGTTTATAAAATGTTAACATCAATGGCAATGGCAACTATTTAGTAGCATTTTCCCACTTTGTTTTGGTCATTTCCCAACAATTTAAAGGTGATTGGAATGTTTTCTTTAATCCCAATTTGTTCCTATGAAATTGGACATTTTTATTAATGAAAACATTATTAAACAATAGTCTACTATTTATTCTTATTCCTTTTAACCTGTTCCATTCATGGCTAAGTCTTTAGTAATATTTTTTTTTATAAATTGGCACTTTAGATTAACACCTAAATGAAATGTTGTCAAAATTTTATGAAAATGACCCATGACATATATAACATAAGCCAAAATGAACAACATTCAAATGTTATTTTAAATTTCATTAAATGATATGAAAGGAACCATGACAGAAGCCAAAACATTGAACATCCAAATAAAATGGTATTTAAAGTTTCATGACATGGGCCATGACATATGACCCAAGCTAAAAATATTTTTATACCAATAAGACTTATTAAGGTCTTCATGAAATGGCCCTTGATGTATAACAAATGCCAAAAAAAAGTTTCATCCAATTGAAATAACATTTAAGTTTCATGCACTAATCCATTATAAATGACTTAAATTGCCATTCAAATGGCACGGTATTCAAGGATTTATGAAATAAAACATACATGAATAACAAATCATGCCACAAGCCATGAAAAAATGGCATTCAAATGTGATATCATCAAATGTAGTTTTATGAAATGACATTGATCGAATTGACTCAAGACAAAGAGATATATTGGAGTTGTGTGAAGGTAAGTGGAGGTTGAAAGGGATTTATGTGGAGGGTAAAGTCCACAGGTGGGAGCATTCCCAAAACAAGGTAGCCTCATCAAAGGCCCTTTATTTTGGAAATTATCTTCATTATTCACCTTACCCAACATAAAACACTAAGCCAAAACTTGTCATAATTAATAGATGATAGGAGTGGAAAGGATCTTACACCTTCAATCTAAAAGTAAAAGTAAGAGGGAGTATAGCCCCCTACCATATATCCTAGTACCTTTTCAAGTTTGGCATCTCATTATCAAATAATTATTTTATTTTAGAAAATTGACTTCAACACAAAAATAAATAAATCAAAATTTTAACAAAACTTCATTTAAATTTTAAAATATCCACATGTTATTCATCACCAATGTTCTGCACGAACGTTTTGCTTCACATCACATGTTTTAATTTTTGATCTTCTCCTACAAGAAATATGGCACTAACCACTGGCATACTAGGGTGAAAACACATTAAGGTGGAGTACATAATCATGTCACAGCTTGTTGGATTATCAATCATAGGCCATGGAACAAAATATAAATGAATAATATGTGAAAAGGATTCAAAAAAAAATTATTGCATCTGATATGAACATATATATGAATTTCATGAATAGATTTTCAATTACCATAACATATTGGATTTTTGAAGTGTCAAAAACTTAACGTCACAATCCATATCATATGATTATCAACTCATTATATTTATTAGAATGCTTAATTGACTAAATTTTTTTGACATAAAAAAGTAGTGTAATGCCATTGATACAAAGGAGGACAATTTTGAAAGATTTTGAAAACCATAAATTGAAATATACAATGAAATATGCAATTTTTTATAAATTTTTTTATTCATTTGAATTGATAATTCAACTTCCCATTTTTTAAATGTAAATTTTTCATACAATTATCTACAATTGATAAAGTTTTAAAATTTAAAAATATATATTTAACCTTGCCATATGACTTGTGCAATATAATATATTTTACTACAATATAAAATGGACTTTTATTTTAACACTAGTATGGACTCCACATATGCTTGAAAGTACTCCATCTCAGTGTGCTTTCACTCACCATCAAACATTGAAAATTAATGTTTATTTTTTACATTTATTGCATACACAAAATCAATAAATTAAATTAAATTAAAAACCCTACGTGGTTCGTCGCAGGGTTGCATTGTCAGGCCCATAAAAGATGTTAAACAAAGCTTGTTAGAGAATGTTTAACAACAACATTTTTTTATAAAAAATAACTCAAGAATCCTATGAAACTTTGAGTTCAATAAACAATAATTTTTTAAAAATTCAGTAGGAAGGAACATAAATTTTTCTAAAATTTTTACATTTAAAAAATATATATAATTTCTACCAAACCTCAAAAGGTATTGCTGTAGTAGGTGTAATCTATTTCCTCTTTATTAAAAAAGTTATTCAATTACATAATATGCCTTTTTCTATTGAAATAGTCTATGAATTTTTTGCCCTCCAAATAGACTAGAAATTTATGGGAATGTTTTACATTATTTGAAAGCATGGGAATGTTTTTGTTAGCCTATAAATATCTCATGGATGGATTTCTAAAGTGCCAAAAGGTCTATAAGGAAGATTAACTATTGTTTTTTTAGTATGGGACTTGCAAATAGCAAGAGAACAAGAACATTAGGTCTTGAGAATTCCTTCATTAGAGGTAATTTTCAGGTCTCATATATATAGGTAGATAGGTAGGAGAGTAGGTAACTATTAGGGTAAGTAGATGGGTTACACATAGGTAAGGGCTGTTTTTATTACCTACCTACTAACAACCTGCTCATGGGTTGTTAGTAGGTAGGTAGAAAAAAAAAGGCAACTGAGCTAACCACCATGGTTAGCTAGGGAACTGAAACCCAACAGAAAACTGTTTCCTGAACACTTATCATTCATCCTTCATGGTGGTGCACTGGTGGGTGCTGCTGGTTCACTGAAGGAAGGAAGCAGTCGCTCGCTGCGCGACAGTTCGTGAGAAGTGTTTCCGTTTGCGAAGAAGACGAAGAAAACTTGCATCCACAGCGGCGGCGTCGTTGCGCGAGAGGAGAAGAATCGCAACGCGACAGACAAGCGGGACGGCGTGAGAATCGTGGCGTCGACTAGCTCTTGTCGTCATGCTAATCTTAACCTCCTCCTTCCTTCTCTTTGTCGTCATGCGCATTTAATACCCCAACCTGGTTTGCAGCTGCACTGCACACATTCGAAGGTCAGGATCTTAGCAGTGCATGTTTTACCTTTTTTTTATAAAAAAAACCATAGAGCCCATCCGTGTTATTTTCACACAAAATTTGTCATTTTTTCGACAAATAAATTGGGATTTTATTTTTTTTATTTGAAATTCGACTTTTTTTCTACAATTGGGGGGGAGAAAAAACCAAAATCTTTCATTAAACAAAAAAAAATCGAAAAAAAATCCGTATAGCCATTTTATTTTATTTTTTTCCTGAAGAATTTTCGCATCCAAGCAACCCAAAAGAAATAAAAAAGAAAAGAAAAAAAAGCCAGCGCAGCAAATAGAAAGGCTTTTTTTGCCAGTCTTTTGGGAATACAACCAAAAAGAATATTTTTTTTTAAAAAAAAAAAACGATGTAGCCAGTTTTTTTCTTTTTGACGAATTTTCCCATCCTAGCCAAAACAAAATTAAAAAATGAATGAATAAAAAAAAAGGCCAATGCACCAGATACAAAAGCTTTTTTGGAGGAAGAAATGGCAAAAAGTCGCCACATTATTAGGAAATTTTTTCAGAAATAATCATATTTAGACCCCATAGAAATGGCTAAAAAAACAAAAGAAAAAAACGGGGGTTTCAATCATATCGCCAAAATATTAGAAAAATCAATTCCTAAGCTTTTCTACTTCACTCTCTGACCTGTAGCCAAATTTGGACAAGTCCACAATTACTGCCACAAGATTCCAGCTCTTTGCTTCATTGTGGTGGTGATGGAGATCAGCTTCTTGTGAAGAGCAGAGAAGCAAGCTGCGTGGTTGCTTGGTTCCCTTGACTTCTTGCAGCTGCAGCTAGCAGGAGGAGGAAGAGGAGAACGAGGACGAGGAGATTTGGGGTGCTGGGGATCATACTTGGGACTTGCTTGAAGAAGAGGAGCAGCTGGAGCTGAAGAGAACTAGACTTGAAGAAGATCACACAATGACTACAAGGACCATGAGGCGTGCAGAAAGTGATTACAGAAATGCCGGAGCAGTGCCTGGAGCAAAGGCTGCAGGATGAGGTATAGATTGAAGTAGCTACAGAGGTCGGAGCTCCTGTAGTGAGAGAAGGCGTGTCGACTGTAGATCCAGAGCTTGCAGTGCATGCAGCAGTGAGAAGAATAATTAGAGCTAGCTTCGGGTGTGGGTCGTGCCCAAAGAAGACGAATTTGGGTAGTCGCCGCAATGACGACACGGATCAGTATAAGCTTAGGTCTCTTGTTGTTGCTGTTCTTCATCTCCAGCTTAATTCAGATTCACAAGGAATATGGTGTTGCAGCGGCGACGCTTCAGTCCGATGGTAAGTGCAGCAGTAGCATCAGCTAGTGTATGAAAAAATAGTGCACACATTACTGCAGTTCATCGATGGTTTACGACTTCTTACTGCCTGCAAGATGCATCAAACACTTCGCGGATGATCAGTTCTTCCATGAGCTTGCGATTCACAATTGCTGTAATTGTCAGTATAAGTGCCGGCTCTTGATCTGTTGAATTTTATTTTGTTGCAGTGATTGCCGTGCAACAAATTTTGCGTGCATGGGGGGAAGAGACACCTTCGTTACAACAGAACTGGAGTGCAAATGGAAGCAGCAATCTACTGGATCCATGCGGAGCTCAGTGGATGGGAGTCTCTTGCTCCCCCTCTGCAGTACAATCTCAACATGATGACTACTCTTCCATCACCTCTCTGTACTACGTTTTCTACTACACTCTTGAGCATCTTTATACGTATTGTTGTTGCAGCTTTGCTTCTAACAAGACTGAAAGTACTGCAACCCAGTTACAGGAGCTTCCCGGGAAAGATCTTGCACTAGCTGGAGCTATAGGTCATGAATCTTCAGCAGCAGCTAGAGCTTAGAGCTTAGAGCTTGGAGCTTAGAGCTTTGAACTTTGAACTTCGAGCTTGGATATTGGAGCTTTGAGCTTTGAGCTTTGAGCTT
>Ga0116229_10001072_pt1 | contig 41340 bp, 42 predicted proteins | sample S1TSphgellanicum_3_FD_87313 | JGI IMG/M metagenome (GOLD analysis project Ga0116229, IMG submission 87313) | Host-associated microbial communities from peat moss isolated from Minnesota, USA - S1T2_Fc - Sphagnum magellanicum MG | ecosystem: Host-associated > Plants > Peat moss > Unclassified...
ACAGGCTTTTCTGCAGCCATAGCTTCCAAGGGCACAATACCAAAATGTTCATTCTGCAACAAGATTTTTTTGTCAATCTGAGTGGGTTATCAAGTCAACAAGTTTAAATGCCATCATTTGTATTAGTATGGACCTCTTGCGGAAAATCTCAGAACTTATCCAAACAAATGATAGCAGGTGAGCTTGCTAAACTCTTTGGAAATGGTTGAAGTGCAGTGAAATTGCCTTACCATTGGGGTATAAATGACACACAAGCAGGCAGCCAACAAAGTGTTTCTCTGCAATGTAGAACATAAAGGCACAAATACTACTTGATCTCCAACCCCCTGCTGTAGTGCAAGAGACTTGAGCTCTTGCAAATACTCCCAGTTCTCTGCAAGCCACTGATCATAACCCCTGCAATGGATTGGCCCAAAGTTGGTATGCAGACCTTCCAAATGGGTACAATAACAAGCAATCAAGTAAATGCATGATGTCCTCAAACATTCCATAAAGACTATCAATTGTCTAATTGCCAAATTCCTCACAGCAAGTCACCAGTAGGGACATTGCAGGACAGCCCACCTGAATAAGAAATTGCTTACACCCATGTGTGTTAGGATATTGGCTATTACAAAACTAATATTCTCTAGTTGTATTCACCATTCAGCAGTATATTTCAACTACGTCCTGGCAAACCGAATCGGATTTGTTGTGAAAACTCGCCGGCAATCACCAACCTGACATCTTGTCCAGGTATTCTCATCATATTAGACCCAAAAGCTAGGGCTTTAAATTGCCTTGGACCCAAAAGGGATATAACATTAAACCCTGCTAATACAGTGTATACACATTTCACATCATGTAACCTGACACCTTTCAACTACACTATAAAATGATGCCCAGTTTGCAGTTATAAGGGCAGATCAGACCCACCTGAGGAACCACCAAAGGAACCACAAGACCAACGCAGTCCAATATCACCTATCCAACACTGACGTTGCTGCTGTATTTCATAGATGCCGTACTTGCTGAATATGTTTTCTTAACAAAGGCAGACTAAGAGTGGATGTGGAACTATGGTGTGGTTCACATGGACTTCATATTGTAGACAAACCAAGAGGTTGAGTTGGAGATAAGTGAAGTTGGAGGCTAACCTGGTGGTGCATATTGTTCATATTGTACACAAACCAAGGATTGTACACAAACCAAGGATTGCACACAAACCAAGGAGACTAAGTGTGGAGATTCAGTTGCAGTTCGAGCCAAATCAAGGACAATTGAGCTCGAAATCCCCCCAACCCTCGAGACAAATCCCTTCTCATGATCATCTATGATTGAATTGGTTTTGCTTGGCAAAAGATCAAGAAGTGAACAAATTTGGGGTTCACACTTTGAAAATTTACCCAGTCATAGTAAAGATTAGTAATAGTTGCCTTAAGACTTACATACAATACATGCCATTAATAATTGGCACATTTTGCTCAGATAATTATAATATTGAAGGAAATGTGGTATGGCAACCACTGTTTTTTGTTTCAATTTTGTGATGATGCTCAAGTGATTATAGTCCATAATTGTGTTTAGCCAAGTTTGGCAAAATTCAAAATATGAAAATAAAAAATTTTAAACACATTTTCAAATTTCAGGCAATAGTTGTGATTTTTATTGCATTTTTTGAAATTTTTGTGATTTTTTCGCAATTTTAAAAAAAAATTCATGAATTTGTGGGAAAAATATATATATATTTAAAATATTTATTACAAAATGGCGAGAATTTGCCACAAAAAAAATTCAGCTAAAAAACCAACTCTACTATTGCTGTAAGGGAGAAAACATTGCAAGGATAATAATTGCATCAACTTCCAAATTTCAAGACAGGAATTGTTGTTGATGGGAGCTGTTTTTTTCACAGTGTCTACTACTGTGATTAAGGGAGGTTCAAAACTGAAAACTTCATGTGGGTTTGAGGGAAGAGAGCCAAGACATCTGTTGCAAGAGATTTAGCCAACAAATGCATTCTCATAATGCATTTCTGATTTTTTTTATTCAAAGAAAACAACTTAGCTATACATCTCAGCTGCAAGAGAATTTGACAACAAAGAATAAGTGGCAGACACAACTTCCCTGATGGAAGTTATTACGTGGAATGTGTCTGTTCTTTTGGGTAAATAAACAAATCAGAAACTGGAGCAAAATCCGACACTGACAGTGTACACCAATCTTCCTCCCTGAAACCTGAAATGGACTAGCTATGACACACCTTAGTGTACAACCTGGGAAATCCAACAAACAGAAACTGGAGTGTTTCTGGAGTGTTTCCATTCTTTTTGGGTATGGCAACAAATCAGCCTGTGTTTCATCTATCAATGAGTTTCTCACTTCACTACACAAGAGAATTGAAAGGGAGGATCATATGAGGATTGGGTCAATGAGGCTGATGGATGTTCAAGCTTATTGTACATGTGACCCGAATTGACAAAATGCCTGAAATTGGCATTGTAAATCTTGTTAATCTTCTTCCTGAAGAAGATTGCTGCAGCAAACTTGCTGATGATTTGATTTCATCTGATTGATTTCTGCTGACATGAAGAATATTTGCTCATCAAAATGGCGAATCTGTCAAGTCAATCACTTCTCTTGCCACCATGACTTGTGGGGTGTCGGGTATGAGTATTACTGCTCTCTGTGAACAAGGAGGAGTGCGGGGTGGTGCTCTCAGGACCTCTGTTGTATCACTGTTGCCATTAGCAAGGTTATTATTATGTTGCAGCTCTTGGAGTGGCAAAGACCTAGCAGCTGCTGCTCTTGATGACACTGACCCATCTTTCTGTTGTTGAAGACACCGTCTCACAATACTCGAAGGCTGCTGTAAATGGTGTTGATCCAACAGAGCTTGGAAAGGAGATACACTAGTAGAAGCCAGTGAGTTACATGCCAAGCTCACCATACCTTCTTCAGATGGATGCAATGGTGGTGATTTCTCCATGCTGCTCCAATTCAACCCTGATTTTGTCATCCATGTCCCCAAGTCTCCTCCTCCTGATTGTGGAGACTTGAGAAGAGGAGCTTGTTGTTGTTTCTTCTTCTTCATAACTGGGAAGCGATCTGATTGCTGGAGAGAATAACATTTCTTGGAAAAGAACTCAAATGGCGGTGAATGATGATGATGCACTTCCTCCTCCAAGCTTGACAATGATGTTGTGCATGGCAGTGAATGATGATGCACTTCCTCCAAGCTTGACAATAATGATGCACAACATCCTGCTTGTTGTTGTTGTTGGAACAATGATCCAGAATTCTGGCGACAAACCACTGCAACATCCTCAGACATCTCTGTAGAATTTTCTTGTACCAAAATACCAAGAGCAGGTGGAAAAAGAGCATTTGAGGTTTGCACTCTGTCCATCTCAAGTGGAAGAGAATTGGAAGTCAGCATTCTCTCCATCTCAAGTGGAAGAGCATTCAAGGTTGGCCTTCTCCCCATCTCAAGTGGAAGAGCATTCAGGGTTGGCATCCTCCCCATCTCAATTGGAAGAGAATTCAAGGTTGGCATCCTCCCCATCTCAATTGGAAGAGAATTCAAGGTTGGCATTTCCTCCATCTCTTCAAAAACTCCTGGTTTCTTCTTCACTTGCTTATGCCTGGACAAGCTCCCAGAGTTTTTGCAACCTCTTGTTGTTGTGAACAAAGACTGCCGCTCTTCCAAAGAACTTTCCTTTTGCACAAAAACTTCTGCTACAGAAGCAGAAGAAGAAGATGATGATGATGATGATGATGATGATGATGATGAACCTGCAATTGGAATTCTTTCTGAAGCTACAACATCCACAAACTGCCTCTCAAGTCCTTCGCCATCACCCATTTGAACATCTCCTAGTTCCTGTTCTTGCCGTTCCTCCTCTTCCCTACTAGTGGCAGAAGCAGCAGCAGCAGCATCATCATCATCTCCATGTCCATGTCTTGTTCTTCCTCTTGCATCCTCAGGATCCACATCAGTGTCAGAGTCTTCAATCTCGCATCTGCTGCCATCATCCAGGTAACATGGCAGAGCATCAACAGGTGCGATGGAAAGACCCATATGTCCAGGAAGCTCAGGACATCCTTTTCTGAAAGCAATCCACTTGCTAGAAAGGAATTGCAAGCTGAGGTCCATGCCACACCACTTGTCCAAGTTGAGCATGGTGAAGAGCAAATGGATCTGCTTCTTAAAGCCTTTCACAGAAGCAGGGATGCAAGCCGCCGCATCTCTGACAGCCAAAGACCTTGTTGGGTGTTGCCAAGCCCACTCGAATTGCAGAGCTTCCACTTGGGTACAGAAGCCATGGACACACAGCACCATCTCCCATGGTCTTTTGCTATGTGTCCGCCATGCCCCATTACCTAATTCTCCATTGTGTTGCCGGATACGTCTTCGAGGATTCACTGTGAAACCGATGTAATGGCGTCCTTTGTACCTGGGATTCAAAGAACACAACAAGTAACATGCATAGAATCTCGCACCCACAACCTCATCCTCCTCCTCCATTGTTTATCTTCCTCTTCTTGTTCTGGACATTCTTTGCGAGATCAGACAAGAGTGCAAGCAAGAAGAGCAGCTCCTTGTTGCTGCTGAGCTTTTGTTGTTTCTCTCATCTGGCTCTCTGCTGCTGCTCCTGCAGTGAACAACAAAACATCACCACTCTCATTCTTCAGCTCCTCTGCAGACGATGCAGCAGCACGAAAAGGCTCCGATGAAACAGAAGAAAGAAAAAGAACAAGAAGAACACGAAGCACACCGGGATGACCCAAACCCACCGGCGGCCAGAATCACAGACGAGACGACCGTTGGAGCCTGAAGAGAGAGAAAGCCTTTCCGATCGCGATAACCGAACGACCGGCGTCGGGCATGAACGTCTTCTCGGTATCTGTCGCTCAAACAACTCGCGCCATTTTTACAGCCAGCGACCGAGCGAGAGCGCGCGCGCGGTTGTGTCGGTCGTGACGTTTTAGTTGTTGGGTGTAGTTGAAAATAGTCCACTGTTGCAATAGACGAAGAGTCGTATCCTTCCTCTTGTAGGGTGGTTGCTGTGTTCGTCGTCTTTGGCGGTGGTGGGTGGGAGAGAGGAAGGAATGGCGAGTGTGGCATTGGCAATCGAGAAAGCATCGTCCAAAGCCGTGAGCGGCGAGTTGTGGTGGGAATCGCACACGCAACTCTTCTACGCGCTCGACAAATGTGGTTCAGTGGGCGGTAGTGGTGGTGGTGGTGGTGCTCTTCGCCGCGACAGAGTAGAAGAAGAAGACGACGGGTTCTCTCACACACAAGCAGAACAACTCTCCCGAACCGATTCCCGCCTGGTACTTCTCTTTCCCCATTTCCTTTCTTCTTCTTCTTCTTCTTCCCCACAAATCTCGTCCCCTGCACAGTTCCCCTTCCAATCTTTCTTTTTGTTTTCTTCCGCAAACTTTCAGCAATGAAGCAAAAGCTCTGCATAGTAGTCTTCAGAAAGAACGCACTTCCAGAGAGACGACAGTCTGAAAGAAAGAGAGCGCAGTCTTTGAGAGAAAGAGAGAGACAGAGACAGAGACAGAGACAGAGATGGCTCTCTTAAACCCTAAACCCTAGACCTCTTTGAAATCCTTCCTCCAAAATCTTTTTTCCTGCCGAAGATTGGTATGCTCTTAGCATTCCTGAGTAAGTAGTGGATTGCTTGGATTGCTTGTGCTCTTCTTTCAATCCCTGAATGAATTCTCTTCTTCAAAATTCTAGACCAGACCCCATGATGATGATGATGATGATGATGATTGTACTCAGATTCAAAGGAAATTCCAGACCAAATTCCTCTTCTTCATGTTCCAGTGCACAATGATCTGCTTGCTTACTCTTCATGTTCCAGAGCATGATGATGGTGATTGCACTTGCTTGCTGTTCGTGTTCCAGCTCATGATGACAATGATGATTGCTCTTGCTCTTCATGTTTCCAGACAGTTCTTTGTTGTCAATGCTGGGGCATGACATTTCACCTTCCCATTTTAGAGGATTGTTATTTATTATTGACAACCGAGAAGATTCTATTTTTTGCAGGCCCAAAGACTGAGAGCACATCACCAATGGCTGTTGAATACAGTGTCGGGTTTCAAGGCACCAAATTCAACATCGAAGGCAGCATTATCAGCGTCGCAGATTGACATTGGAAGTACTCATTCATTGGAAGTGAAACCAGCATTGCGCCAACTTGCTGAGCATGTTAGCAAACACCTGGTTTGGTTTTCATCCCCCTGAACAACCCTTGGTTTGGTTTCCTCCTCAAGGATATAGTTCTGTGTATGTACTGTGTACCCCATGCACTGCTTCTTTTTTTTGTGTCATTTGTCTGTCTGTTGATTATGTTATTCTTTCATTGGCTCTGAAAATACTATGAATGTAGTTTGCTTTTGTTTTGGCGCTTATGAAACAAACCTGAGGTTTTGCCTTTTTCTTTTTTCCCCCTTTTTCCCTGATTTCTTCCTTTACTTTGTTCACAGGTTCTAGATGAAGTGCAAGCATATATACTTCTTGATAGGTTTTTGGAACCCAGTGATGCGATCCCATCGACTGAAGATCGCTCTTTTCTGCAATCTGTAAGTGGCTGCAACTCTTCTCTTTTGTGAAACTTCCCTTACAGCAAGCAATGCGGTATCATCATGTGTTTTATTTTGTCCCTGTTGCCAGATTATGATGACTTATTATATGGAGCGCCAATGTTTACTGAAGTGCTTGCGCCTTCTTCTTACTTTTCAGAGCAAGTCAAAACTTTTTCCTTTTGCTCCTGGTCTTTGAATGAATGAATATTCTGCATTTTTTTGCTATGGACATCAATGTCTCTTAGCCTAATTTGGTGTTTGGAGTTTCAGGTTGATCTTGCAGACACAAAAGAAAGCAAGGACATTCCTTTGTGGGGTACTGGTGTAAGTATAAGGATAGTTCAGGTACAAAGGCTTTGGAAAAAATGAAGAAAACTTACTTTGCAGGTATGGGTTTTGTTAACAGTGTCAGAGGAAGGGGAAATTATGATTGCCCATCAGGCCATGTCTGAGGAGGTGAAGCAGCTCCTAAAGGATGGTCTGGAAAATGCCACTTATGCCAGTCTTAAGGAGCGCTTGGCTGCTGCTACACAACCTGAGCATCTGGTAACAAATTCCATCTTTCTATCTATCTATCCACTTTCTTACAGGGAAGGAAAAAAGCCTTGATTGGCCATAGATACAGGTCTTGAACAGTCTTGAATGGGCATAAGAACAGGTATTGGAGAGTTTTTGTTCGGGAACTAAGAAAGTTTTTTTCTGAATGGTGGGTGGAGTTGGGTTTCAACAGGATCGTGAGTATACTGGTTTTTGGGCAGAGGAAACTGCACTGGAGCAAACTCTCCTTCTAGACATACTCTTTCTTTTGTATTATGAACCGCTCCACTCATGCAAGGCAGCACGCCTCAAGGAATTGCTTCAGACTTTCCAGGTGGAGTTTTGAATGGTTTTCTAGACATTGTCTCTTTCTTTCTTTCAACCCCTGGACTTTTCTTGGCAAATGGACAGATGGAGTTTGTTCTTGAGTTTTTGTGTCTCTGAAAACTCCTCTTGTTGCAGCACCTTTTTTGCTCTCAGACTATGCAGCTGAGTCTGTCAGTACACTGCAAGACAGATAAACCATATACATGCAAGAGTTAAATAAAATGTCTTTTTCTATTTTCCTTCCAGGCAACGGTATTCTTAAGCAGTTATGGGGAGCGGTTATCTATTACGCCTGAATCAGCAAGATGTGTGGTGCATGTACGGCAGCAAGCAATGCTCATTCTCATTGAAGCTTTGGATCTGGAAAATCTTTTGCTCATGGTCCATGATGAAACTCCTTTCAGGTTCTTCCTTTGCTTTCTCAGTTGGCAGATTCACGATTGGAGCATTTCCCTCCTCCCTCATCTGCTCTTCTCTTTCTCCTAGTTTGTAGTCCTGAATTTTTCTTACAGGTGGGTCTCTGGTGATGCACTCTACATCTGTCTGTTGGCAATTTTTTATGCAGTGAATTTCCATGTGTCAACTGTTGTCTTCAACTTCTTTTCTGGGTTAGCATTTTTTCTGTAGTTTTGTTGGATTGGTGCATTTGTGCTGCTTGTCATCTCAAAGGAGTGCCATTGACGACAGGTTGTGTTTGCTTTGTGGGTGGAATGCAGCCTTGGTGGTCATACTTTTTCTGTGGCTGAGGTTCAGGAGTTGGATATGCTCATTGGTGTGCTGGATCCAGCTGAAGCCCTGGAGTATGCACCACTCTTGCTGGGCTGGTCTACTTTTCTCTGCCTCGCCTCCTTCCTTCCTTCCCAGAACGGCCAATCGCCACTCCAGGTGCATGCACTCTTCACACAAATCTGTGAGTGAACATTGGCTTTCAGAAGAAGAAAACCAGACAGACAGACAGACAGACAGAGGCACTGTAGAGTCAAAGAAAGATGATAACACAACTTCAATGCCAATGCATCCACTGTTCTGCTTGAAAACCAGAAGAATTGTACTCACCTGAAATAACCAACAGTTTTGATTCCATTTTGATTGCCCTGATTGTTGGATCTCTGACCAAGTTTAAATGCAATTGGGTGTGGCAGGATCTTGATCATACAGTGTACGCACGTCAGGCATATCAGGGTGGAGCATACACATATCTCTTGGAAATGCTCAAGAGCGAGTCTTTTCAGGAACCTGATGTAAGTATATATTCAGTGTATTATACATATCTGTTGGAAAATGCTAAGTAGTGACTTTTTTCAGGAATCTGATGTAAGTATATTCTGTAAGTCTAGAACTTACATCAGATTCTCTTATGTTCAGGTGCAAGTAGGTGGATATAAGAGTGTGGTGAAGACGTTAACTGCAGCATTTCTCGCTGCTTATGACTCTGCAAGCCAGGTGTGCTGAAGCTTTAAATTTTCCTTTTTTTTGGAGTCTCCTTTTGGGAGCAATTCTTGTTTTGGGTGTTTTGGGCTTGTTGCTTCGTCATTAGCTTAATGGATGTCTTCTTTTCTTCATCTTCTACTACAGAAGAAATCTTGTCAACTGATGCATACCTGTGATTGAATTTTGTTGTCAAACTTGTGCAGACTGAGTTTGACATGCACGATATCATCATCAACATTTTCTGTGAGATTTATCGTGGCCAGGTCTTGGAACAAATCTCATAGTTATATATGTATTTATAGAGAACAAAATTGTTCTCTGAATTTTTTTCTTTCTGTCTGTTTCTGCTTCTCCATGTCTCTGAAATTCAAAAGAGTTTCTGTGAGAGTAGAAAAACAGGGTCAGTACTTGTTGTCATTGTTGTTTTATGACACTTCTTGTCTGCTTTCATTGTTTCCTTTCATGAGTTTGTGTTGTGCGTTTCAACTGCAGGAGTCTCTCTGTTTGGAGCTCTGGGATCGTGAAAGTGTTATTGATGGACCAATTCGGAATCTGTTGTTCTCTTTGAGAGAAAACTTTCCGTACCAGACCTTGTCATTTGTGCGTCTCCTGGCTGCACTGTGTAAAGGAGCTTGGCCTGCTGAATGCGTGTGAGACCACTGAACTCCCAAGCCCCCCTGGATTTTGTTTTGTGAACACCTACCTCTCTGTTATGTCAGGTCTAAAACTGAAGATCTTGTCATATCAGCCAAGGTTGGTTTGCAATATGTTATGCATTTGCACAAGCTATTGAATGGTTTTTTGATAGTGATCTGGTTTCTTTTCTGCTGCTGCTGTTGCTGCACCCAGGTATGATTTTCTGTACAAGATGGTGAAGATTACGTCTTTTTATCAGCATCCCGAAAACTCTGTGATGCATGGGCAAGATGACATTGTGCAAACTACTGTCGCCCTTCAGGTTCCTGATGCCCCTGGCCTGTTCATACCTCCTGGCACCTATGGGCGTATTCTGAGGGTGGTTGATGGACGAGTTAGTCTCGTCCATTGGGAGGTATGAACACACTTCTCTTCTCTTCTTTGCATGACTCCTCCTCCCTTTCATGCCTTAGCGCTGTTGGGTGTGCTTGCTTGCTTGCAGCAGCAGTAAAAGGGAGAGAGAGATATCTGCCTTCTAGGTTTCTTCAAGGTGCCTGCTAATTGTGGGTATTGTCACTGCAAAAATTCTTTCATGGAAAAGGATTCTTGTCACTGCTAATTGTGTGTGTGGTTGTTTTGATGGGAAAAATCTAGTGTGAGCATTGTGGCATTGTCGTGCTGTTGCTTCGAATGCTACAGCGATCAGGCAGCAAGTATCAACTAGAGGAAGTTGATGCGAGCTTGGACCTGTTACAGCAGATGCTGTCGGCCAACAAGGTTGAAATTTTTCTGAATCAATTTTTCTGCAAATGTCTAAAGATGATTTGTTCCTCAGACTTCTCTCTCCCATCAGGCACTTTTGTCATCTCTTTGGTTGGTGTGACAGTGTGTGTCATGTCCAGAATGTGTTGCTCAAGAGATACAAAACCAGTTTATAGAAACAATGTCATGGTCTCTTGATGGTGTTCAATTTTGAAGGGTGGAAGTTTCTCTTATAATGTTGCGAACTCACTTGGGATAGAGTTCCCTCCCCTCTCTCCAACAGGTACTGGCACAGTTGCTGTTGGATTTGGATGAAGCAGTAGCAACAGTTACAGCTCGATCAGATGGGCGCATGGAAAGTTCATTGAGGTGTGCCTGACACTAACTAATGATGTATATTTGGGTGTTCTTTGATCTTTCCACACTTCTTCTGCTTCCATTTCATTGCTTCATTTCTCTGCTCTCTGTTTTCCTTCTTTCTTTTGCGTGGTTCCACAACCGCCACCTAAAAGAATGGTATCTGAATGGTACAACTGGATGGATGGGTTGGTTGCAGTGTTGATGTGGTGGGCATGATCTGTGCTATCATTAATGGCCTAGTGCAAAACAGTAACAGTGATGTCATGCTTGCCTCCTGTCTCCACATTCTCGGCTCCTTTGCTCTCTGGTAAGTGCCTTCTTTTTCCCATTTTCTTTGAGATAAATGCTATTAGTCCAGATTGCTCAGTTGTCTGTCTCTTGATAGAAGGCACAGTAGTCACTCGGATCATTTTCTCTCTTTCTTTCAGCAATGTTTGAATTCGGTCAGTGTTGTTGTTGTGATGCATCAGTTCTCCACAGCAAGTTATTCTGGAGCTGAGTAGAACCAGTTTATTCCAACCTATCAGCAGTTCCTTGGGGTACATACTTTTTTCACTCTCTCTGTATGCAAGCAAACCCACCCTTTGACACTTGTGTTGTGAAACAACAACAGATCTAACAATGTGAGATCTGACAATCTGAACAAACAATGGAAGGACCCATTGAACCTATGGAACAGGGGGAGTCACAAGAAAATGCTGTGTGTTTTGTACAAGCATTTTTTTGCTTTCCTTGAGAATGTGTGTGATCTTTTGTGGTGGTATGGGTGTTCCAGTGGTGACGGGGACTTATTTGGTGGGAGCTATTTGCAAGCACTATTGCTGAAGACAGAGCAAAGTAGTGGGGACTACCCGCTCATTGTTGCAGGTAAAAAGAAAAAACCCAATGATTTTTTTGAGGATTTCTTTCATTGAGAAAGATAGCAATTTCTGTTGACTCAGAGGAACTGGCTTTTCTTTGCTCTATTCTGTTCTCAGATCAGATTTCTCTGTTGCAGTGTGGATCTTTTGTTGTTTTCCTCATTCTTCTGGACATCTTTTTTTCTTGAGATGATAATGCAGCCAGGAATTGATTGTGACAGTTTTGGACCTGACCAAAATACTGGTGGAGAAAGGTGTGGATTCTGAAGTGCTGTCCTCGCTGGTTATGTATGTGGTGCGGGATCTGTTAGTGAATCATGGCAACTGGAAATACCAACAACCCCACCAACGATGGCAAATCACCACAGAGGTAACATGGTTCATAGTCATCAGGATTTGTTGCATGTGGTTTAGTTGCATCATCAAGCTTTGGTTTTGTTCCAGTGAGATCTGTCTCAGATAACCAAAAGCAAAGTGAACTGAAATTTTAAAAAATGCAGAAGCACATGCATCAGAACATTTGAAACGAGAAAGGATTTACAGGACTAGGATACAGGGACATGGTGATCTTTCTGAAGGCAGTTTACTTAGAGCTTGGGTGTGGGTTGGTTGTTGTTGGAACATACTTGTAGGCATTGCAGGTGGCCCTCATGACAATAACCAGAACATCATCAAAATCACTGTTTGGAAACTTGCGGAGGGTGCTGCTTGAGGCTTTTCTCTTTGATTCAATCATTCAAGATGTTCTTCTCCAAGTACTCTCCATAGATGCCCCAACATTGGAGGTTAGTTGTTTCCTCAAATCCCTTGTCAAAGTTTTGACATTTTTGCAACTGAAATTTTTTTGTCTTGGAATGGAGGACTCAGAAAATCGCAATCAACAAGTAAATGCTGGGTGGGCATTCAGTGAGGTGATGACAGTGATCCTAGGCTCTAGAAATTTATCATTCTTCGTCTGGAGACGAAAGGCAAAGAGGGCAAAATGAGCTTCCAAACTTGGAATGTTTGTCTGGATATCATAGCTTGTTGCCCAGCAAGCTTCTCTCACGTCTGTGATTTAGGAGCAGCAGCAGATGATTTTCTTGAGATACCTGTAATTGAAAGAGAGGTTTTGATGGGGTTTTAAAAAAAAAAAGTCTAATTAATTTTTTTTAAAATACAATTTCTGCAGGAACTTCATTTTAGTCGTGTGCGCTCAAGGGAGCTCGAATGGGTGCAGCAAGCGCTTGAGAAAGTTTTGTTACTGTTGCACCATGTTCTTCTTGATGTCACAATGGGTCTTGCTTCCAAAGTGAGTGGGATCTGAGTCATGTCTTGTTTGCAATTTCCAGGGGTCATTGCTTTTGTTGTCAATGGATTTAATTGTTCAGAAACACCTTGTGTGGTGAGTCCTTTAAGTGAAGATACAGGACTTTTCTAGCCTAGTTTTAGAAACAATAGCTCCAATAGAGCTTCTTGCATTTTATGCTCTAAGAATTCACCTTGTTTCCATCCCCCTCTCTCAGATGCATAGAGTGACATTTTCAAGAGGAACTGCAAAAGTCAAAGGTCTTTGGTCTTTGTTTAAGTTGCATGGTTTCAGATCATGTTGTGCTATGTTCAGAATTATCCGGGTACATCGCTGTTGGAGCAATCTCTGTTTCGCAAGTTTGTTGGCCCACTATCGGTCATTGCTGTCATCGCATCCTTCTTGAGTTTTTCGCGCAATGTGGTATGTATGTACTTGACCCCAAAGTTTTTTCCATTTCCTCCCCCCCCCCAAGCTTAAGAAAATAACAGAACTTGACAAAGTGCGCTGACCTTATATCTGAAAGCTCCAGCTTCACTCACTGATGGGGAAGTCTCCTCCATTCTGGATCTTGGTGGAATTTGGAACTTGGAAGGTGAAATAAACTCTTTTGGGTTCTGGGTGGTGTCACACAGGATCTGCAGTTGGCAAGTGCAAAGATGTTAACAAGCTTGTGCATTTCAGCACAAAAAGCCCGACCACATCCCATTAGTATTGCCAGTTATGTCACCTTTCCTGAACAGGTATTTTGGCACAACCCCAGCCACCAGAAATTTACTATGATCATAGTATTGCTATCTCTTTGCTTGAATTTAAACAGGAAAGAACTGCAAAGGCATGATGTGGGTGATAGATTTCTAAACTTGTCCATTTGCAGAGGAAGATGCTTTGCACTGCAGTGAGTCAGTTGTTGTCAGAAGAATACTGGCTGTTCAACAATGCTGTTTTTTGCGCTGTCATTGACCTCATAACTGCTGCAGTAAAATTCCAGGTACCCATGCTGCCAGATTCTTGCTCTTCTCAAACACACACAATTTTGTTGTTGTCATATAAACCCATTGGAGCATTGGCTTCATCTCTCAATAATTTAGAGATCTACATGTACATAATACTATCACCATTAATGGGAACTTTCCAGAGCTGTATTTTGTAAATCTTTTTACAGCTAGCTTGTAGTGTTTCCCTCAAGAAATTTGCAAGCACAAGGAATCCTTAAATAGTCATAGGTTTTTTTTTATGCAGCCAGTGTTGGTGGAGCTATTACTGTGGCCGACTGCATCTTCTCAAGCACTGGTGGTGGATACCACAAGTGCAACAGCAGCTGAGCAGCCAAGCACTTCCTCTTCCGGTGACAAAGAGGCATCAAGTGAAGTACTAGAGGCACTTTGGAATATTTTATGCAAGTCTGGGGATCTTGTGAACAGGTGTGTGTATGTGTGTGTGGTGTTGTTTTTCTCTGCTTTATATCTTTCTTTTTCTTTCACAATCAGTACTCTGATCTCCCTGTGGACTTGTGATAGCATTCTCATCCTCATGGGTGTTGGGCTTTGTTACACAGCCATCCAAACATTCTATCGCGGGTTCTATTTCTACTTGCATCTTTATGGCAAGGTGGCATTGAATATCTTCGAGTGATTGAAGCTTTCAGCACACGACCCAATTTCTGGAAAACTCTTACCTTAAGCCTCTCTTTCAGCAGCAGCAGCCAATCAACTTCCAGTTCTCCTCCACCCACACTTGGTGTCAGTGTAACTGACTTCACCAAGCAGGAGCTGCTTGATCATGCCTTCAAGTTCCGTTGTGAAGCTTCTGTTCTGTCCATCATGGCTTGTGACATTTTCTTACAGCAGTACCTCCTTTACCCTGTGAGTAGTAGTGATACTGCTGCTACATTTGTTTCAAACGGAGCTAGTAATAATGCAACTGGTGGTGGCAACAACAATACAATGACAGCAACAACAAATGGTCAAGCTGTGCCCGGAGTTGCTGCTAAGCCCATTGTTTCAAATGAGTCTGGTGCTCTGGAAATGGTCAGCGAATGGGCACGTGCATCAGCAATTAGCTGCATCCTCAAATCCTATGCATTTTGCTTGTATGACAAAGCAGTCCTCTTTCGGGCACAGGTACGACAATATCTTTCTTCCTTCTTCCTGCTATTGCTGCCCACTTGAAACTATCTTCTTTTGGGCTTTGCTCTGCTACAGGTATCCATGTATTCTAGTTTTGAGTTTTTACTCTGCAACACAGATTGTCTGTTTCTGTTCCTGGGTGTGGAAGAAGCAACACAACAACCATTTTTCTTCCTATGTGCAGGCAGAAGCACGATTGCTGGTTGTAGGTGTGATGGGGAAGATATTGAATAGCGACAGTCGAGGTGTGAGTGCCACCTTGTTGGAACGCATGAAGGAGGCGACTACACAGGTGCGGTTTTAGGGAACCCCCACCCATTGCAATCCTTTTCTGGAAACGAACTGGCATATCATTCCCATTTTTGGCCTTGGGTGGTTCTAGTTTTGAGGAGTTTGGTTGGTTGGTTGTTGTTTCTGGTGGTGGTGCTCTTTGTTTTGTGGGTTGGGTGTAGCTGTTGGAATTCCCGCCCTTTGAAGAACTGTTAGGACAGTATTCTTCCCAAGGTTACAGGTATGATGATGATCCTTCTTTTGAAATCTCTGCTTTGGTTTGCAGAGTTAGTTTCTGCTGAGCTGTATCACAGTTGGTCACAGACAGATGGGTTTGTTGATTTACTTTAGTTTCCTTCAACTACTTAGCCCCTTGTTTTTTGCACACACAGTTATGGAAAGTCACTACAAATCATGCTGCTGAGTGACCTCTACCAGCACCTGCTAGGGGAGCTTGAAGGTGGGCGACAGGTACCAAGTGGGTCGTTTCAGGAGGTGGCAACATATCTCCTGAACAAGGAGATGGATATTTTGTTGGATCAGAATAAGAAACCGAGTTCACTGGGTGATGGGTTTCACCCATCATATGGCAATGGTTTTTTTTATGACACTGATGAACTTGAGAGAGAGTTAGGCATTGACTGGTGGCCACATACAGTGTTCACATCCTTGCCTGCCGCAACAGTGGAGAGCGCTGTTCATAGCATGCAACAAGCTAATGCAATGGCGAGCTTGGGTCATGCACAACTGTCTTCCTTGCGAGCTTGGTCTACTCTGCTCACTGTTTCAATTTTCAATAAACAAGGGGTGAGTGCAATCAAAAGCTTTTTCTTTCTTTGGAGTTTTGCAGTGAAAGCTTTGGTTTATTCATCCTTTCTCTATGTCGACCATGTAGTTGGATGCCTTACAGTTTGGTTCTTTTGGCAAATACAAAATTCTGGAAAACAGCCGGGAGGGGAGCCAGTACCGGCTGATCTTCAGTGGAGAGATGAGGATGTTGATCAAGCGATCGAGGAGCTTTGCAAAGCATTAGAAGCCTTGGTAATGTCGGCAGGGCTGTTTGGAGATGTCTCAAACCTCATGGCCAGTTTCATGTCCATGCAAGCTCACTTGCTACTGATTCTTGTTCGCTGGTTTTTCAACCGTGTGGCAGCAGTGGCATCAACTGCTCAAAGACCTTCTTCATGGGCAGTTTGTGCTCAAATTGTTCGCACTACAACAGGATGTCTGAGAACCCACTTGGATTCGCAAGGGCAAGGGGTGAATCCTATGCAACAAGGAGAACTCTTAGTGAAGGGGCTCATGGGTGCGCTTTTGGTAGCACTTGAACTGATGAACTCACAGAATGGCAGCAAATTTGAGCTTTCTGCTGGGCCAAATGGAGGTTATGGCCAAGCAATGGCAGATGCATTTGCAGATGTAACTCTAGCTGGTCTTGGATTTCTTCCTCTTCTTTGCAGTGCTGTTGAGCATCCTGCATATGCAAATCTTGCACTTGGGGCTATCAATCTTTTGATCAACAGCTTCCTAGCACCCTCAACATGGCTCGCCCTGTTGCAGAACTATTTTCCAACTCTCTCAGTACTCCGATGGATGCACACTGATTTGACCTCCGAATATCCAAAAGTGGTGTTGAGCATTTGCTTGTCTCTTGCAAGGGTGAGAGGCGGTGCTGAAATGTTACAAAATGCTGGGTTTTTCTCACACTTGCTCATTCTAAGTCAGCATTTTCAGGATGAAAATAGAGTGATAGCTGGCAGTATGGAAGGACCATTCAGTGTGTGGCAGAATTGGGAGCAGCAGCAGCAAGAAGGGTGGTTATGGGGGCTGAAAATGGCAGTGGTAACTGCAATTCTGCAGTCTTGTGGGGAAAATGATGCTGGTGGTGCGATAGTGGAAAGTGCATTAACTTATCTTGGAGCAGTGAAGGAGCGCATCTTGTCTTCACTTCATGCACCAGTTGTCAGTTTTGACGCTCAAGGAAGGAAGAAAACAAAGCTTCAACAGCCACAGACCACACCCAGAGCTTTGCAGGAAACACAACATGTGGTTGCACTATTGGGTGAGCTGACTCGCCATCGAAAAAGCTGGGTACAGGCATTACCAAACTCAGTGACGGAGTTCTGTGAAACAAGCTTGCACCTTTTAGCCTATATTGCGAGGGAGGGCTTAGTTCGTCCTGGTGTTTTCCATGCTACCCATGTTGGAATCCGCTGTCGTCCAGTACGAAAGGAAGAGATAGCTGCACACCAACGGCCGTCCATTGTTGGAAGTAACTCAGGATGGTTTGCTGTCTGTGGAATGGGATCTTCTGTTGGGGAGGAGAAGAGGGATTTGGTCTCCACTCCAAGTAGAACTACAAGCAGTCCTCCAAGTAGAACTACATCACCGTCAACAGGAGTACATGCCATTGGAAGTTCTTTTTGTACAGAATACTCGGATCTTGTGGCCATAAATGTGTACAAACTGGTGCTCTTGCTGCTCAAGTTTATTTGCAAGCAAGTTCAGCATGCAGTTGAGAGGTTTGAAGATGGTGGTCCTATTGATTACAATCAATTCCCTGAGCTTCCTTCTCCAGAAGTCCTTCACAGTTTGCAGGTAGAAAATCTTTCAAAGTGAAAAACCTTTTCATTCATCGCTGGGCTTTCTTTCCCTATGTTTGATCAAGTTTGCAGTGCAGAGTCACTGCTGGGTGTGCTTTTCTCTTTTATGTTTCCCTTGTATGTTTCTGTTGTTCAAGAGTTTGTCCCCAATGAATGATCTTTTCGGCAGTTGATTTACTGACTGGGAAATTGGGGTGTGGGAATAGGATCAAGTGGTAGCGGTGACTACAGAGGTACTTTCCACAAGAAGGCCTGGGCAACCAAAAGATCGGGTGGTACAAGATGTTTGCCTTTTGCTGTTAAGCATTCTTGAAAAAGCTCTGTACCTTGAAGTCTGCATGTGCCGCACATGTGGCCTTGCTCCCCATCCTCTTCGGGTTGATGATTTCACCAAAGAGTATCGAGCTTTGCAATCAGGTAAGTCTTCTTCACTGGCTTTATAGAACCCATCAACCCCTTCAATCCTTTTTAGAACTGTATGTGTTTGTGATGGTTACGCTGCAAACACTCAGGTCTCTGTAAAGACCCAGTTGTTGGAATGAGGTATTGTTTATTTGTTCTGAGATGCTTCTTCTTTGTTTCTCAAACTTTAGGTTCTCAGGTACCAGTAAACTGTATGTGTCCTTGGACTTTGGTTTAGAACTGAAGTTATCATCTTCCATGAGCTTAATGGGGTGCTCAAAACTTATGTGGGCAATTGGTGTGTTTTGCAGCTGCACAGGGCCACCGGTTTCTAGATGGTCCATTGAGATTTCTTGAGCGAATACTAGTGTTAGCATATCCAGAAGTCATTTGACTAAATTTGCTCAGAAAAGTGCAATTTACAGGAGGATTAGCTTAATTCAGAAGTAATCTGACAAAACTTGCAAAAGAAGTACAGTTAGAGAGGAGGGATTAGCTTCTCCAGAAGTAATCTGACAATACATGCAAAGTGCAATTACAGAAAGGGATTAGCCTTAGTCACAGGAAGGGATTAGACATTGATTAGATAGTGTAGAGCCCTGCTTCTGTCACTTGCTGTATGTGCCTTGTAAGAGAGAGAGAGAGAAGTGCTGGTAAGGAGTTTTGAGTGTCCTTGGCCAATCTGAACAGGCTTGGAAACAGTAATAAGCGCAGCAGCAGCAGCAGCAGCAGTCCCCATGGCCAATCCTGTCAGTGGGCATTGGTTGGTGTCTCTGAGAACTGGATTTGGGTATTTGGCGATTGGACTTGTAACTGCTTGAAATCAATCAAACCATCCAAGAGAGTAGCGGCTTTTTTTGCACTAGTGGCTTGGAATTGAGTGTGCTTGTTTGCTGCTGCTGCCTAAGTTTTTACATGGTGGGTTTTTTTGTAGAATTCGTGATGTCAGGCAAACCCACAACAGGGTAGCCATGGGAGGAGGGAGGATGCACAAAGATATGGTGGGTCCCACCCATGGCTGGCAGGTGGGCTCACTGACTGCAGTGTTGTGTGTTTTCTCTGGATGGCACTAATTTAGTATTCATGTTTCGTGGTGGTTTTCTGATCAACACAACAATTGATCATGCTTTGACGATGAAGAAGCATCCATCATGAAACCTCTAGTTGGGTAGCAGCTGGTTCAGTTGCATGGGGGGAAGCTGGTTCAGGCGGGCCTCCCAATGGCCTTTCACCTACAAGTGGGTGTGGGTTCAAATCCCATAGTATGTGTAACTTTTAGGTAGATGTCAGACGGCAGCAGCCTTTATAGCTGAAACTCAGCAATAAGGAGAAGAAGAAATTCCTTGTGCAAGGTAGTTCTGGTTTGGTTTTGACTCATTCACTCTGTGTAACACTCCCCATTGCTCTCGTTTTCTATGCACTTACGACATACCCCAAAACCCTAAGATTTACTTCTTCTTCTTCTTCTTCTTCTTCTTCTCTGTAGATGAGAATAAGTCCTGGATTCCTCCTTCCTCCTAATCATGAGCTAGTAGTGTTCTCTGTCACAAAAAGTAAATGTACCTGTTCTCTCTCACTCTCTGCAGCTCTCTCTCTGTCTCTGTGTTTTGTCTGCGTCTGTGCGTCTGACTCTCTCTCTCTCTCTCTGTGTCTCTCTGACTCTTTTTCTGCGTGTGAGTGGTGGATTGTTTGATGATCTTCCTTCCCGGGGTTCGATCAATCATGTCTTCTCTCTATAGCGATGATGCTCACAAGTAATGTTTGTTGATCACATCTGCGTTGTCTCATAACAACAAACAAATAAAACAAGCAAAAAATTAGTGCCAGACTTACACTGCACACTTCTGCCTGTCCCTTAACGTTCCCGTGTTCACCCTCTTCTGTCTGTAAGAGGGTCATGTATGTATGTAGACAAGGGCTATAACATCAATGTATGTATACAACGGGTGTATCACACTTTGGCCTTGCCATTTACATGAAAAAAAGTATCATCTTTGTAAGGCAAAAGAAGAATTATGGAAACTCAAATATTTCACCATGCAAACATCTAATCTTCTTCAAAAAATCCTCTAAAAGAAATCAAAATCATGAGAAAAGGGGAGTTTCTTAAGGCAAAAGAAGAATTATGGAAACTCAAATATTTCACCATGCAAACATATAATCTTCTTCCAAAATCCTCTCAAAGAAACCAAAATCCTTCAAGATATTATTATAACTCTATTATAACTAATCTCAAGTTTCAACACAAGCCAAAACAAAATATCATGTTTCAAAAATCCTCATAATAAAAATAGACCTATGGTATTATTACCTAGGAAGGCCAAAATCCCCTTAAGCTACTATACTCTATAATGAATCTAGACACAATAATATCCTTTGCCTTGGTAGGCATGGCCAAAAATATACACAAACATACAAAGAATATAACGGGGTTTGTAGAAGACTTGAATTGTTTTGAGGAGTTTTCTCTTTACTAAACTCACACTTGAATGTTGTGAAGAAAAAAGAACTTGGGTCTTTGATGAGATTATTTGAATTGGTGCCATAAATTGGAATTGATTGTGTGGAATTTAGAAGTAAATCTCTTTGTTGGCCTTGCCAACTACCAAGGCAAAAAGGATATTTATTGTGTTTAGATTCATCATAGAGTATAGTAGCTTAGGGGATTTTGGCCCCTACTAGGTAATAATAATAATAACAGGTCTATTTAATTTTATATGAGGATTTTTGAAATATTGGTTTCTTTTAGAGGACTTTTTTTTGGGGGGGGGGAAGATTATATGATTGCATGGTGAAATATTTCTAGTTTTCATAATTCTTCTTTTGCCTTAAGACACACACCTTTCAATGTAAATGGCAAGGCCCACGGTGTGACACACCCCTTAAAAGCATTATTTGAGCCACAAATCGTAAATGTGTCGCTAGTTTTGAGAGGCGACCTGGTGTGCAACCGTAACATTTAGCAAAGCTTAAATGATAAACGAAAGAACCCAGAGTCGTAAATGTGTCGCTAGTTTTGAGAGGCGACCTGGTGTGCAACCGTAACATTTAGCAAAGCTTAAATGATAAACGAAAGAACCCAGAGTAGCGTAGTAGAATTTGTAACACATAAAGAGTTTTTGATTTCAATCATTGAAATTCATGTACACAACAACAACAACATGTGTGTTCTGTCTTTTTGCAGTACTTTTTTTTTGCTTGTGCACAAGCCTCAAGAGCACTCAAAATTTGCAGAAAAAAGCTATATATCCTGCAAAAAGCTACCAAAGTGTCCCAGACACACACACACACACACACCAAAAAAAAAAAACCAAAAGGTCCCCCCACCCGCACCCCCTTCCCCACCTTTCAATCACATGCTCATGCTGTGTACGTACTTAAGGAAAACCTGTTGTTGAACTTCTCCCCTTCTTGGCACTTCAACTTCTTCTTTTCTTCTTCTTCTATTGGGAATGTATTAATTTCTCTCTCCCTCTCCCTCCATAGAATCCAATATTTGGGGGGCGGGGGGGGGGGGGGGGTTTTATCCAATGTTTTGGGTGTCCCTTTAAATGCCATGTTTTAGGTGTCCCTTTGAATGCCATGTTTTAGGTGTCCATTGTTTTTTTGCCCCCTTCTTTATTCATAGATTTCAATACATTGGATCAATTTTTTTGCCCTTTTTAATTAATAGATTTCAATACATTGAATGAAATTTTTTTTCCATTTATCTCCCCCTCCCCCATTGAATCCAATATTTTGAGGGTTTAATCTAATGTTTTGGGTGTCCCTTTGAACCCATGTTTTAGGGTGTCCCTTTGAACCCCATGTTTTAGGGTGTCCAATTTTTTTAAATCATTTTCCATTCACAGATTTCAATATACATTGGATCAAAATTTATTTTTTCCCCTCTATTCCCACTCCCCGTCCCCCCCCACTTAGAGTCCAATATTTTAAAGGTTTTTAGCCAATGTTCTGGGTATCCCTTGGAATGCAATGTTTTAGGGTGTTCCATTTTTTTTCACTTTAGTCCCCCTCCCCCACCTCCCCCCCCTTAAGAATTCCATATTTTGGGTGTCCTTATTGTTCTACTTTTTTTTGCCCTCTTCTATTCATAGAATTCAATAATTTGGATAGTGTGTGTAACCCCCCCTCTTCCTTTTTCTTTGGTTTTCCTAATAGAATCCAATGTTCCGGGTGTTTCTTTTTTTATGTTTTTTCATTCATAGAGTCCAATAGTTACAATTGGGTTGGGGGGGTCTTTTCGTTTCCTTCCTTATCCTTTTTTTTTTTTCATTAACGGAATCCAATGTTTTGGGTGTTGCTTGTTTACCTCAAGATTATATTTCAACAAAATTTGATTCTTGGGTACCCAATTCTAGTTGTATACATATAGACCAGTGTTGGCTGGTTCTTTACTTGTCCGAAAAACCTCTGATTCCGGTTTTTTATTCTAAAAGCTATCTTGGCTCCGGTTTCAGATCGTAGAACTACCCTTGGTTCCGGTTCCACAAAGAAGTGAAATTGGGATTCAGTTTTGGTTCTGGTTCTTAAATAAATAAATAAATTCTCATTCCCGTGATGAAAACGAGTCTCGGTTTGGATTTTGTCCTTCCTAATCCGGCCTGAAACCAGCAGTTAACCCAAGGGAACCAGTCACTTTTAACCAGGGTGAAGTAATGGTTAACCCAAAAGGTTCTAGTCACTTTTTTTTTTTAAAAATTTGAAAAAATAAATTGTATTGCAATTCTGGTAGCTTCCGACACAAAATAAATTCATCCGATCATTAATAAAAACTAAATTCTGATCCCGATTCCAAAAATCAGACTCAATTGCAATTCGGATTTTACTAACCGAAACCAACCCAGACTGGTGATTCTTACTTGTTAAAGCAGGAACCGGCTCAACAACAATAATAACAATTATTATATGTAACGATATCCCCCCAAGGGAAGGGGGACGGCCGGCCCTACCCGTGTATATATATATATATATATGACTTCACCAAAAGCCCAAACTATCATTGCTCGGGCAAAATTCGTAAATAATTGCTCAAGCAAAAATTCATATATCATTGCTCGAACAAAAATCCGTATGTCATTGACCGAGCAAATTTGGAGTATATCGTCATCGATCGAGCAAAAATTTGTATATCATTGCTTGAGCAAAATTCATCATCTCATTGGCCCACTAAAATATAATATGTGCCTTTGGCTTAAAGTAAATAAATAAATAAGTAAAGTATACGGACAAAATCAAGAAGCATATGTATACATACACGACACCAAGCGAAAGGTGCATATGTACGCTTCTTGATTTTGTCCGTATACTTATTGGGTGTCGTATTAAATTCCGGGGCTTCAAATGGGCTAGTGGCACCGCGTGTCCAATTATGTAATTGTTTTTCGCTTTCTCGCTCTCTAAAGTGGATAACTTAGGGGTTTTTTTTTTTTTTTTTTTTTTGGGGGTGAAAAATATTCACTATTTTTAAAGAAAGAAATTGGGAAAATTTTGGAATTTTTTTTTTTCCTAGTGCAAATTCCCACTAATTTGATAAAATTTTCATTAATTTCACCAAAATTTCATTAATATGAAAAAATGAAAAAAAAAAAGACACGGGTATAACTAGTAACAACTAGTTAATTAACAACATTCATGTAATAAGATCTCAATTATTTCTATCGGGATTGAATTCCGAGTTTGTTAAAAACACTTTTTCCAAATTTAAATTTTTTTTTTGGCCGCCTAATAATTGTATGTTTGACTGATTCTTTGGAGATCAGGCTTTTTCCAAAGCAAAAAAAAGATCTCTCTCTAAGAAGAAAAGAATATATTATGACCACCAACAAACAAACACACCCAAAATGCATTTGCTCTCCCGAACAAAAACAAAACAAAACATGACTTAGGGTTGGTGGCCGACAAACTCCAATAGGTGGGTGGATGGGTGAGTAGGTGGGTCGGTGGGTTTGGAGCTCTTAAAAAAAACAAAAAAAATTCCTGGAAGTGGATATAATCCATTCATTGTGTAAAAAGAAGAAGAAAGAAAAAAACCAAAAAAAAAATCATTTATTTTTTAAATATTTCATTAATATGGTAGAAAGTTTTAGGGTTTAGGTTTTATTATAACAAACCCTAAAACTTTTGTTTAGCTATAATAGGTAAATAAAATGTGAAAATAATAATAATAATAATAATAATTACTAGAGTCACATTTTTATTAATTTAATTGATGTGATTAGTATTTTTTTTCTTTTTGATGAATTTTCACATTTTTTGACCTGAAAATTATGACTTGGATGGACACATACAAGTGATTTCTGTGGGAATTTTTTAAAAAAATAAATGGCCCAAAGAAGGATTCTTAGATTGTTTGATTTCCACATATCTGATCTATAGCCATATTTGGCGAAATCTTCTTGTGGATGATTGCTAGTTTGGCTACATCACAAAATTGGAAAAAAAAATCCCCTGGAAATTTCATTTACTTATGAAGGTAAGTTGTAACTAATCACTCGGCCCAAAATTTACTCAAATAGAGTTTTTTTTTTTTATAAATTTTTTAATATAACTTTAGGAGGGTTATTTGTTCTTCTTTTTTTTTAATTTAATTATTTGAAGTTTTGGTTTTTCATGGTTATTTATTATTTATTTTCATTTTTGGGATTATGTTATTTAAATAAAAAAATTCTTTGGGACTTTTTTTTGGGAGGGTGGGTTGTTTATTAATTTATTCTCATCTTGATTCTTTTAGGGTTTCTTTTGGTTTTAGGGTTTTGGTACTTTTTAGGGAGGTTTTGGTTCAGTTGTGGGCGGTTATCAGAAACAGGAACAGACCACAGACCCCCGGAGTCAGTTGGGCGGTTCTTAGGATCCCGAAGGACGGTTCTCAGAAAATCCAAGAAAATCGGTTCCAGGCAGGGAATCGTGACCGCGGCTCTCCAAAACTGGGAAAAGATCAGGAAACCGCCGGTTCTTATTCACGCTCCGTTCCTCCGTGATCCGTCGGGTTTTCGGAGCGTTTCTCGCGAGTTCAGGAGAACCGGCGGAGGATATCCGGTTCTGATGAGAGCGTGAGCCAACCTGACGTCGACCCAGCCAACCAGAGTGGGAACCGCCGGTCGCCATGAGATCCCGAAAGAAGCGAGACCGGCGGGTCTCAGAGTCTGACCCAGAGAGAACCGGCGAGGCCTCTGAGCCGGACCCATCCGACCAGAGTTGGAACCCCCGGTTCTTTTTAAATCTCGAAATAACCGCTACTACGGTGGGTTTGGGTTGACAGAAGGAAAAAAGACGGGTGTGATGTTATGCCGGGCGACTCGGTGCTTTCCACCCGGCGAAACAGGGGGTATCGTCTCTCTCTCTGTGTTCTGTCTCTTGTGTTCTTTGGAGGGGTCGGGCGATGGCTGTTACACTCTCGTGTGCGCGTCGTCTTCGTCGTGGTAACAACAACAAACCCCAACGTCGTCTCGTCGCCAATCGCCACGCCTTTCTCTTCGTCTTCTTCGCAAACCAAAGCTCCCACCAATGTATCCGAGTCCACGACCTTCCAGTGAGGCTTTCCAATCCAAAAATTTCCCCTTGATGAGCCGTTTTCCGATGACCTAGAGTTCGTTCCCGGATCCCCGTACTGCAAAGAAAATTCCATTGCACCTCCGTCTTCGATTCCACGCCCGTCTCACCCACCGTCGCCGCCAAATATACTGGTAATTATTCGACCTTTTACAGCTTCTTGCATTCTGCTTTTCATGCGATTTCCGATTCCGACTCATCCTTGTTATTGCAACGGTTATTTTTTTCTTCGGTGTTTCTCGAGATTGTTTCCTCTATTGAATACCAAACAAAAATGGTGTCCTTAAAGGTTTTCCTTCAAGTTTTTTCTTAATCATATTGTTCCTTTTCTTCCTACGGTAGATCGCTGTTCCTCTTTGCAAAAAGAGTAAGTATTGATGATGCGTGTTATTGCCTCACGACAATCAATCGGGTTCTTCGCTATGGCTGTTCAGTAATGATTCTGAGGTTTGTACGTTTCCTTTTGTCAAGAGGTTGGAGGAGGAGGAGGAGGAGGTGAGCATTTTGTAGCGAACTGATCTTTGCTGGCCGGCCCGCGTTCCCTTTGAACGGGGCGCTTAGTTGAGCACTACGGAGCTTTGGCGAGAAAGAAAGAACAAACATATCTGCAACTGTTTCATAACAGGTAGTCATTGTTAGGTTCTTTCCATCCCATTCCTTATGCCAGATCTTGCTCCCACTGCTTCTTTACTACAGCAGCTTCCTTCCTTTATCTGTGCCTAGTTTCTGCATATCGTCCGCACACGGACCGCACCATAGAATCACCGTCCAACATGTCTATAATGATAGGACTTGTCCTCTATTGTCGTATGTATGCATGTGTCTGTTTTGCTGCAACATTGTACTTCTCTCTCTGTCTGCTCAGAACTGCTCCTCTCTGGCTCCTAAGTAATTCTGCTCTGTAAAATCAAGTGATTTTTTGTCTTGCTGCCTCTAGTTGTTGTCTTTTTCTTCTTCTTGCTTATTAGTTACTGCTTGCAATGAGTGAGTTTGCCACTATTCTCTAACCCTAGATTCTCCTTGTCATTGAATGCAGCAATTGCACGCAAAATTGGTCAGTCCCACTTCATGATTAGGAGATACCACCTGTCCACCATCAATAAGTCTTTTGTATTCTTGAACTCATGAAGCAATACCAATGCAGTGGCTGAGAGCTTGAACGCATTGGCTTAAATGCAGCTAATTATCACACAACTGGATATGTGCAAGGCATGCAACAAGCTACCATTTTAATGTATAGCATTGTAGAAACACTGGAGCTGTGACTTTGTGGAATGCTATGGGTTTCATGGGTCCATTGAACACCGACACTGTTTGATGATAATTCTCTATAGGGAGATGCCCAGGGCTTTATATACCAAAGATTTCATAAATGCTGGGGGTTCATGTCTACACTGGTCCTTGTGAAGCAGTAAAGCAGGTGGATGGTTGGTTCAGCATCTTGCAGGAGTAGTAAAGGCTTTGTGGCTTTGTGACCCATTTAGTGTTCTGGTTGGTTGCCTGGATGAGTACCATGCATGACTCAAGGGGGAGTTCTACAAGGGGATCAGAGAACAGTTCCTCCCCTGTTCGCTCTTCTTTTGAGGGGGGCAATGGAAATGGTCTTGCTTCAGTGTATTCCTCGTACTCAGGAAGTCCCTCTATTCATTACCCAGACAGGAGCATACCTGATTATGTCAAGCTCCCAGGTCAGTCTGATGACAGCTTTACCGATTATAGCACTGGAACAGACAGGAATGCATCAACATTTGGCAGTCTAGGTTCTGCAGCAAGACTGAGTGAAACCCACATGGCTTCCAGAAGGGCAGAAGAAGCAGGTTTGTGCATTTTTAGCTTATTTTACATGGTTATGAATTGCAGTAGGTTAAGCTGTTCTGGCCTCTAACACAAAGCTGCCCTTGTTTGCCAATTATTTGCCTAGGATGGAAACCCTTCATTTTTCTGAGTTTCAAGAATCTGCTGCCAAAACAATGAGCTCCTGATTTAGCTAGAGGATGAGTGAGACTTAACAATCAGTGTGTCTTGAGATGCTCAGCAAACAGGAGGTGTCAAGCAGCATCATGGTTGCAGGAGATGATTGGCCCTTTATCACTTCCAAGACAACCCTCTGAAGAAGAACTCAGACTCTGCCTTAGAAATGGACTTGTGCTCTGCAATGTAATCAACAAAGTCCACCCTGGAGCGGTACCGAAGGTTTGATTCCATCTCCAAGGTTGAAAGCCTTTCCTCCTTCTCATGGACCTGTGCCCCATATTCAATGTGGGAATGGGAACCCAGCTGATGTGAAACCTTAGGACTGTAGAATTCTGAGGAGTGATTTATTTGAGATCAACCTCTGCTTATTGGTTTTTCTTGAGTGGTATCGAGCACACTTGTTGAAGAGAATGACATGTATGGTAGGAAACTCTTCTTGAGACAACTGTCAGAATAAGTTGGTTAATGCTTTTTCTTCAGGATACAACCCTTGGTTGACAATTAGTAGTCTCAATGCTGCAAAAATGTACTATGGAAGGGAAGGAAGACAATCACAGATGCAGCCTCCACCCTCTTCTGTTAAATTCTAGATGAATAGCCTGTTAGGTTTTGGTGAGGTTGAGTTTTGTCTTTGGTGAGTAGGAGACCTCATTCTTGTTTATTCAATATGAACAGGTGGTAGAGAATCCAATATCGAGTCATGATGGAGCTCAGTTTGCTTACCAGCATTTTGAGAACGTCAGAAACTTTCTGGTCGCAGTGGAGGATATGGGATTACCTGCTTTTGAAGCTTCAGACTTAGAACAGGTACAGAGTTGCAGAACCTCAAAGTGTTGAAAGGGTGTTGGGAGATTTTTCCATTTTCTGGGAATCCCTTTGCAATGAAGGATTGCAGTAGAGGGGAGGTGAGGTAAATAAGAATGAAATTATTGTGGCAGTTTCTTGAACAGCTGAGACCTCAGACCAGAAATTCAGCATAAGAACCTTTTGCAATTCAGTTGTGTCATTCATAATTATGGTTATCAAGTAGACTGCTTAAACTGAGGGGTGGAGCTTAGCATGAGAGATGAGTTCTAAAGAGCTTTCCTGGGCCACATGGTAAATAGTGAGGGTTGGTATATTATGCCATCTGGTCATATGTGGCAATTTTTGGTCATAAAACTACATTTTAGATTAATTGCAGTGTCTGTGGCTATTAGCCTGAGGCAAGCACACACTTATGGATACTGTCTTTGAGTCCAGACACTGCTTGAAGCACAGATTGGCTGGCAAGGGTGAGATGTGTGGCTTGAGTGCAGGAGGCAAGTTCATAAATAGCTGTTGCTTTGTGGGAATCTGATTATGGGCTTTTGTGATAGAGGTGATTACAAAGGCTCCTTTACAAGATTATGCTTTTGTAGGGAGTGTGACATAGAGCAATGGTCCTATTGACTACATTGTTTTTGGTTGTACAATGTCAACAGGGGTCATTGTCCCCAAGCTCTTCTGCAAAAGTAGTTGCCTGCATATTGGCGTTAAGGTCGTACCACGAATGGAAGCAGGGAGGAGCATTGGGGTTCTGGAGGTTGAAGTCCCCTAACCTCCCAACAGTATATGGAACTAGCCCTTCCAAAACTTCAACACGTGGTATCAAGGCCCCAAGAAAGTGGTTTCCTACAGACCAAGATTATGCTGACAACATGGAGTCATTTTCACCATCTGCTCAGTCAACCAACTCAATGAGCTTTGACAAGGACAGTAGAGCTTCATTTGAAGGGATGCTGGAGAGTGTGCGCTCGGGTCTCAATGGAAGTCTGGATGGAGATTCTGAGGATTTACCATTCAACACAAATGCCTCAGGTTGGTACAATTGATGTGATATTGGTCTTGACACCTAACACACGTCACCACTTTTGTGGCTGAAGCTTTCTTTGCATCTTTCCCCAAGGGATCAGACACAGGGATGACCTCCTTGTCTCTCATCTGAGGAAACAGAAAGAACTTAACCAATTTAGTTCCTTTGCTCTTGTATTTGAGAGTCTCCTTGCAGATTAGGACCACTTGCTAGGTGCATATTTGTGCACCTTAATCATCATCACAAGATCTGTCCACATCTATTGGAATGTCCATGAATCAGTGCAGTGAATAATGTTTTCACTTCCTTCACAATGATCAATTCCTGATTAGTTTGCAATCCATGTCAGATATGCATGCACCTCAGCTTGTGCTTGTAGCCGGGTATGCAATGGTTGCTAGTTGTTGATGGCTTACAACTCATTCCATAACTTGCAGCTTCCCCTTCCCCCTGGCTCCAGCACATCGGGAACAAGTTCCGGGAGGTTTTGCAAGTCAAGGGGAGGGATATGCAAGATCTGCCCATTGCTGCAGATGGTCATGGAAGAGCTTTAGCAATGGATGTAAGTATAATGGATTGTCTCATTGCAGCAATGAACTGTTGAAGAATCTTTTGCAGGAGAGTACATATAGTGCATTTTCTTTAATTAGTGTTCATGCTTGCAGTGACTAGAGATGAGGCTTGAAGCATTGTCACTGTTGCATTACTGTGAGTTTTTGAGCCTAGATGCATGGTATCTCTGTGTAATGACTTTCAAATGTTGTTTCATGCAGAATGCTCCTTCCCAGTCACTCTTGAGCCTTGTGAATGCAATTCTTGGTGGCAAACCTATGGAGGAAGTGCCAATGGTGAGTCCAAAAGTTCCTAGGCTTTTAACATTTTTCTCTGTCCTTGTGATCCTGTCCAAGATGTTCAGTTTTACACCAAGATTGGGGTTGCCACAAAAGTATGTTTCATGCAAGAGTCTTGGAATTATTATGTTTTGTTTCTGTTTTTCCTTGGTCATGCATTGTAAGCTCAGGTTTCTCCGTTTTTGACAAAGAACTCATCAGCCATTGTGATTTTTGTTATATACACAGAAGAAGAGGACTAGTTAGGGCTTTGGATCCATTGACATGCTTGAGATAGGTGGCTGTCTTGTTTCAATGGGACTAGACAGGAGCACTGTTTGTGGTGGATAAGGTCTAAGGTTGACGTGAGTTCATGGACTTTGTTTAGATATCCAAATTTTCGTTAGAAACAAGAATCAGCAAAGTTGAAAGCTAAAACTTCAGTGTTTCTCTTCTCTGTGCAGTTAGTGGAATTCATGCTACGGAAAGTGATGGAAGAGTTTGAGCATCATCTTCTTGCACAAAGGCGACAAGTTGTAAAAGTAGGGGTTATGTGACTCCTGTGCTTCTGTCTTGATGCTGCCACCCCATGCAAATGGATTCTTTGAGATTCACCATGCTCACATTGCACAATTTTCTGGCTTGGTTTATGTTGCAGATGAAAAGTGCCTTGAAGGACTTACTAATGCAGGCTGAGGAACGTGCCTCACAGAATATGGTGCTTGAAGCATTGGCAGCTGGTTCACAGGAGGAAGTTAAGGTAGATCGCTGGGACTCTATGCTCTCCCTTTTGCCACATCCTTCAAGGACGTCATGATCTTATGGGAAATTAAAGGTGATTTGGCACCATAGTTGTACTCAGAAGGCAGCTTCTGCTGTTGGGCTGTTGGTGAAGAATATTTTTCTGCAGTTTTGGCCTTTTTTTTTGACCCGGAGTGGGCTTTTTACATTGATGGTGGAAATGAGCAAACTGCTAGCTTTGGAACTGAGGTGGGTTTTTGCTTTGCAATGGCATGGGGGAATTACCAGATGATTACTAAAAAACTTCAGCTAGTCAAGGTGGGCTTCTCTTTCTCAACCTGAACAGTTTTTTTGGCTAGATTTCTTGTGAGAGGCATGAAGAAGCATGACCTGCATGTCATGAACAATGCTGTGAAAAGTCTGTATGTGTGGATTTGACATCCATTTTAGGGATGCTCAAAAGGATTCCAGACTACTTGGATCACTGCAGGTTTATTCCTGAATCATAAACAGTGGAACATGAGAGGATTTAGCTGAGCCTGTCATGCCCAGAGCTATCCACAGCTTTGGTAATCTTTAAGGTGGAAAGTGGTTACCTGTAGCCTGGCATAGAGCTGATTCTGCCCTCATTTGCTTGTCCTGTGGCTGTTAAATTTGAGAGTATCAATGTCAAAGGTCATGGTAGTCATGGTTTGTATCAGTACCAAGGTGGTAATTAGTGAGGAGATGGGTTGAGCTCATTGGTGCAGACTGAATGTTGGACCATTCTTGACTTCCATGTGTTTGATGAAGATGGAGAAAAAGCAAATTGAAGATGAGAATCAATTGAAGGAGGTGGCACTGAAAAGATTGTCAAAGGAGAGTGAAGAGAAAGAGGCAACTGTCCAAGTGTTGATGAATGAATTGGATTATATCAAGCGCTTGGATGAGGAACATTCAGTCAGCCTCGAGAACCAGAAGCGGGAAATAGAGCTGAAGTCCCAAGAGAAATTACTTTCACTGGAAAAGCAGTTGCAAGAATCGCAACAGCAGAGGCATGAGATGGAAGTCAGTTTCACTGAGGAGCTGAGTAGGTTGCAGAAAAAGGATGTCAAGTACAAAACTTGTCTTGCTCACCAGGCTTACAATGTGAAGGTACTCATATCTGCTACCTAGCAAATTGATTTCTGCAAGCAATTTCAGGTCATCTCAGAAATTTAGTGCATAGTGAAGCTGCAGTCCTTGTAACATCCAGATTGCATCTTTTGTGGTTTTGTAGGATCTGAGATGGACACAAGTCGATGTGAGGAAAGAGGTTCTGCAAATGCAAAAGGATTTTAGATCACAGTTCAGCGCACTTGGTAACTATCACCACCTGCAAATGTTACTTTCAAATTCATCATAATACTCCATGGTGTATCTCTCATGTTCTTGCTTGTGCTTTTGCATTCATGTGCAAAACTGGTAATCCTGATTATTTCTTTTTCCACTTCCAGAGAACCAACTTCCAGAAATGGCAAGGGCAGCAGCAGGATATCACAAGGTGTTGGCAGAGAACAGACAGCTATACAATGAAGTTCAAGATTTGAAAGGTAGGTTCTTGTTTTTGGTGTTACATGGGCCAAATACACACAGGGTGACTAAACATTTTGCATATCCTAGGAAGGAAACATGTGTTTACATAACCGTAGTATAGAGCATCAAGCTTCTCATTTCAGGAATGTTGACCCTTTTGCCTGCTGGGAGTTGATATGCTCTTTGTTGATGCAGCTCCCATAAATTGCATCTGGTCTCCCTCACTTCTTGTTCACATCTTTGTAGCTGTCATAGTATGCCAGGCTTTATCAAACTCCTATTGATTGATCTGTCTGTGGTCTGATCTGGCCAGGTAATATCAGGGTCTACTGCCGAGTAAGGCCTTTTCTAACAGAAGAACCTGGGAGACCAACTACCGTCGACTATATTGGAGAAAATGGGGAATTGGTGGTGGTGAACCCCAGCAAGCTGGGAGCAAAGGATGCCCGTAAGTCGTTTACATTTAACAAGGTTTTTGGAACCAACGCTTCACAAGGTAACAGTCATGCACATTCCCCTAATGAAGTCCTCTTGTTTTGAGTATCATCAGCTCTATATGTTAAGTCAATCAGTCTTCAAGAAATTAGTTGGTAGTCCAGTGGGCACTAATTGTGCAGTCTATGGTCAACTAACTTCTAACTGTTTATTAGGAATTATTGTTTTTGAATCTTTTTATTAAGTCTCTCTTTTCCTTTTATTTTCCTTTTAAGTGGTTGTTACTGAGAAGTTTTGTAGATGATGTTGGTTCTTCAAATTCTCTTCATGTATCTTCACAGAGACTTGACAGTGCCAAGTGTCTGAAGTGAAATGACAGTATGCATGGTTGGTGATTTTGTCCATGCAGAGGAAGTTTTCCTGGATACACAACCACTCATACGTTCTGTGTTAGATGGTTACAATGTTTGCATATTTGCTTATGGACAAACTGGGTCAGGAAAGACTTTCACCATGGTAAGTTATTTGGTGGTTGTAATGAAGCACTGTATATGTGTGTCTCCAGACTGTTCTCTCAAATTTTCTTTTCTTGCAAAAATCCAGTAAGATAGCTTTAACACAAGCAAATATTTGAGTGCAATTTAACAGTTCAACCTGCTTAATAAGACCAGGCATGAGAAATAGGATATTATTACCACTTGCACTAATTGATTTGTAACTAGGGTTGTTGTGTATGTTACAATCTAGTCAGTTTGAGGATAATTGAGCTGAAAGAAAAGTTCAGGTTTTTGTTTTATTATGGTGGTCCTGTTTGAAAGAAGTGTTTGGATGGACCATAAAAGGCACATACCTTTTCTCTGAAATTTGTGGTCTGACTCATCAACAGAGTGGCCCAAGCAGTGATTGGGGAGTGAACTACAGAGCATTGCATGATCTCTTCAACATGACACAGAGTCGACTTGGTGTGTTCCGCTATGAAATTGATGTGCAAATGCTTGAGATCTACAACGAACAAGTCCGTGATCTGCTTATCATGGATGGCACCCAAAAGAAATATCCTCTTGAAACTGATCTTCCATTTTTGGAGCTCTTTGTGAAGTCATCCACTCAGGAGTGGACTACTGTCTGTTTTAGCTCTCCTCATGTTACCATGCAACTTGCAGTTGAGTTCTAACCAAGGCTGATGTGTTTCAAGGGCTGTAATATGTTGGGTCTGTGGCTGCTCTATTGATAGTGTAATCTAACTCAAATACAATTGATGCTCCATGCAAGATCAGGCTAATGAGTAAGCAACTACTTTTGTAGGAACTGGATGAAATCAACCTAGTGAATGAAGCCTTGACATGTGCTTCTTTGAATTCTTCCTAGAACAGCAATTAGTTGCCACATAGCTTTGCTTATTGTCAGTATGTAGAGGACTTGATAAATGTTATGAGCAGTGCTCTTTAGGATTTGTTCTCCTGTTGTCAATCAAAGAATTCCTTTACTTTGTTTCATACACTGGAGATTCGGAACAACTCACAGCTTAATGGGATGAATGTACCCGATGCCAGTATGCTGCGAGTCAGGTCAACAGAAGATGTTGTGGAGCTTATGAGAGTTGGTCAGAAGAACAGGGCTATTGGTGCCACAGCTCTGAATGAGCGAAGTAGCAGATCTCATAGGTAGCTTTCACCCCTCTGTCATTTCCTCCATTATCTTCTAACTTTTGATATAGCAATGTTAGGACCCCTTGAATAGGATGTCCACTTAGAGCTTGTTATTGGTGAAACCTTCCTGCATCCTCAATTTCCTATAGTTTCTGTATGCTTCTTCTGCAGTGTGTCTATGTCTCAATTGTACATAACTGTTTGATCTTTCACAAGACCTTTGGGACTGGAGCAATTAAGAAGGATATTGGATCTTTTTTAGTTTTGATATAAGGCATGGGAATGTGATGAGAATACAGTGCCGTTTCATTGGGGAACTCACATGTTCACCTCTGTGTGTGTACAGTGTGCTGACAGTCCATGTCCAAGGCAGAGATTTGATCTCTGGTGCCCTTCTCCGAGGCTCCCTGCACCTGGTCGACCTTGCTGGGAGTGAACGTGTGGATAGGTCTGAAGCAACAGGAGACAGGTTAAAAGAGGCTCAACACATCAACAAATCTCTTTCTGCTCTTGGTGATGTGATTGCTGCACTCGCACAGAAAAATTCGCATGTGCCTTATCGCAATAGCAAGCTCACCCAGCTGCTACAGGATTCCCTAGGTAATTGTCATCTATATGGCTTTCTTTGATGGTAACTTCAGCCATGATTTTGATGATGTGTTTTATTTTTTCTGCTCCTGATGGAGATCTGGATATTACTCTAAGCCTTCATTCCTTTGTTGTCTGTTCATTGACTATTTGGGGTGCTGTCACTTTGTCTGGTGCTGTTGTACCTTTTGTGGATAGGAGGTCTCTATTTGTGGACAATTCCATGTTAAATGATTTGAGATTTAATTTGTCATCTATTTTGGACATGCATTGATCAACCTGAGGGACAATTATGTCTATCCAGGTGGGCAAGCAAAAACTCTGATGTTTGTGCACATAAGCCCAGACATGGAGTCATTTGGAGAAACCATGAGCACATTGAAGTTTGCAGAGAGAGTGTCATCAGTCGAGCTTGGGGCTGCTCGCAGTAATAAGGAAAGTGGGGACATGCAAAATCTCAAGGATCAGGTTTATGTCTTTCCATACATAAATTGTGCAACGTTGTTGTCTTTGAGGCAACTTTGTTAGGACATGGGGAAGTACTGCAATTTTTTTGGATTTTCAGTTATCAATTTTGGAGCAAGCAGAAGGAAGTTTTCAATTCCGTTGTTTTAGCTGCCAGAGGATTAATAGTGCAACAGGGAGTGTGTCCTGGTATATCCCTTAACTTCTGGCATTGCTTTGATGTCAATAAACTCTTCCCAAGGTCGCAGAGCCAGTTCTCTACTATGAAACCCAAAATGGAAGTTGTCCGTCTCTTTGACTCAGGGAGTCTTTGGGTGAATTGCAAGCAATCAGTTGCTTTGAAAGACCTAGCAAGTTACCACATCAGCATGCCATCTTGAATTTGTTGGAATCTTCACATTCCATCCTGGCATTAGTTGTTTGTTTCCCTCCCTGTTGACCTTGAGCTTGTTGCATTAAAATTTTAACCGTTTTGATTGCTGTTTTATCTTTACTGATTTGACCATCTTGAGTTTCCCTGTACAGATTGCCCAGCTAAGGGATGCAGCTGCAAAGAAAGATGCTGAGATTGAACGGCTGCAAAGTCTCAAGGACCTAAGCCTTCCAGTTGAGAGCGGTATGGGTGTAGAAAAGTACAAATTCAAGCCTGTTACTGCATTTCCTCGTCGCATAAGCATGGATGCTGGTTCTCTTCAAAAACCCCGCAGGGCAATCATGGATGCAGCAACTGGGACTGGTGATGTATGTCTATGTTGCATTCTCATTATCTTTGTGTATGCTGAGTGAATGGTAATAGCAGCATGACCTATGGGTTTCTAAGCATGGTTAAATGGGAGCTTTATCAGTTGCATTTGTCAGTATGTTTGAGCATGATAAGAGATTATCTGATCCTCTGTTGCATTGTAATCTCCTTCAGAACTCAGCTAAGGTGGGACTCTTTATCATAGAGGGATTTGTTCTAACTTTCTCTTTCCTGTAAAGCCAGTGTCCTCTCTGAAACTTGATTTGTACAGCTCTAACAGAAACTTGATATGTTGCAGGCTAGCCAAGCTCAACGGAAGCTATCCGGGCGACCAAAGCGGCCCCCTTCCCTTGTTTTGAACACAATGCAGGATACTGAAGATCCCATAGATCACTCGGCACATTCATCGGCAGGTTCACCCTTGGATTCCCCAACAGAGCTCAGACCCCCATCTGAAGTTTCTGAAGAAGGGGTCACCAGCGTAAATGAAAGTATCAAATATGTGAAAGAGGGAAGCAATTCACAGTTGTACTCAAAGCAAAGCAGCAAGGAACAGGAAGCTGTCCTACTTGCACACCAGGACATGCAGGATGAGGTCAGCATGTCAGATTGGCATGATAGGTACCAGAATGATGGAACTGCGAGTGTGTCAGGTCCTCAAGGCAGCGAGAAACTTCCAATGTTTGAAAATAGTGGTCTTCACAGGAAAGGAGTGGATGGTGTAGAAAAGAGAGGCTGTGAATCAGGCTCTATGCATTCTTGCTTGTCCGCAAATGACCTAAAGTCCTCATCATATGCTCCGTACAGTAGTCCTCAAAATCCTCGCGAGGATGCTTCAGAACAGGTGAGAGTTCCCAACTGGCAGGGAGGAAACAGCACTGTTATGAAATCAGCGAGCACCTCAATGCTCCATGGTCTTGTACTGGATGACCATTTTGGGAACAATGAACTTTTTGACCTGCAGGATGGGGATCAAGATGACAGTGGAAGTTTGTTGTCAGAGAGTAGTTACTCTGTGGACTCTGACTTCCCAACTCTAGGGCTGGTGGATGAGAACAAGAAGCAGCAGGCAAGCCCTGGGCCCCGAACCGAAAAGAAGTGAGTAGCTGCTATTCCTCTGAGTTTCTTATTGTTGGAAGTACAGCAAGTAGCCTTCATGAGAAAGTGTTGTTTCCTTTGCATGCTCATGTTATGAAACATGGTTTTTTGCAGAGCTGTGCTTCAATCTCCAGTTCCTCGTCCGCCAGGGAAGAGTGCTCGCTTAGTTTCTCCACTAAAAAGTGACAACAGTTCAGGAGGAGTGCAGCCAGCAGGTCGCATTAGAAGGTACACGAGTGCTGGGCATGCTGTTTTTACTGACAAGCCCTCAGTAGTACGGACCATCTCTCTGGGAGGAACTTCTATACCAGGTACTGAACTCTATAGTACAGTAATGTCTACCCCCTTATGTCATGTGTTTGGTTCTTCATGAATTGCAACACACCAACCTGCATCACTGGATGCAGGTAGCTGGTAGATGAGTGCCGTTCTTTTCCATCTGATAAAAACCGTCCAACTTTGCTGGTGTTGAACCAGGTCCCCAGGGTGGCACAACAGAGAGAGGTCAGCAAGAACTGGCAAGGCATGCCTCATTGCCAAATACTTCGGGAGGAAAACGTAGAACCTGAAAAACAAGTGTACAGTCTTTCGAACAAAATGCTCCTGTTTTAGAAAAGCAAGTAGATGCAGCATCTCTCAGCAGTAAAAACATTGCAAAAATCTACCAATTCTAGTTTCAGCTATTTTAATTAGCTTTGACCCCATCCGTTGTGTCCATTGAAGCGCAATTTGAGGTTGCTTACAACTTCAAAGAAAGTGATCTGTACCATGAATTTATCATTTGCACTTTTGTGTACCTCCAATTGGCTTTCCACATAAATGGATCTTCTTGTTCTAATTAGAGTATGAGGCTCCTGGATATTGTCAGAGTGCATTCTCTCCTATACAGCAAGATATCAATTTTTTGTGATTGCTCAAAAGTCTTCGCTACTAATGCATTCTCTGTCATGTCTCTGGAGTGTGAGCCAGCATCATGACTGAGTCTTCCCATTGCTTCTGGAAATGCAACAGAAACTCAGGACACGGATTTTGCATGATGGTTTTGCCCAGATTTTGGTCTGATTACTGTATATACTTTTATCTAAACCTACTGTATGGAGCTGATGAAGTCAGTGGGTAGTTATGGCAGCTTGTCACTGGTATGATTTGACACTTGTGACTCACTCTTGGAAGGTTTATTACTGCATTCATTGTCATCTTTCCTTCAGATGGTCGTTATGGAGATTTGTCTGGAATTTCTTAGGTGTTCTCCGTTGGGTTCACACCAATGATGCAGGTAACAGACCATCAATTGACATTGGTTGTTGGCTTGCTTATTTCAAATCCACGTCACTTTTCCTGCTTTGCCCTGTCCTGTTTTTTGCTCGGGATAGTTGGTTGGGTGAATCTCTTGATAGAGAGCTTTCCATTCATTGTGTCTGTTACTATTTGCTGTTTGCTGGATGCATACTTGGATGACTGTCCTATAATTAAACCTTTGCTGAAAAAAAAATATACCTAATGATATACCACAGTTCCTTTCTTGTTGAGATTGTGGTACATTTCTTGATGGGGTTGACAAATGGGAGGTTGCCTTGCACTTGTACTAATCAATGGTGATTGTGGTCATTGAACTTTGAAGGAAACAAGAGAGACTACTGTTGTCTCTCTCGGATATGGAAATAAAAGATCTGAAGAACTTCAATGGCAGAAGCATCAACTGATGGCATCAAGTGGGGATTCTTACTTTTATGGAGTGTAAGTAATCTTGTTTTGTTGGGTTCAAAGCAGGTGGTATCTTGTTTACTCTAGTGAAAGGGAATTTTGGGGTTTTCTTGTTCACTCTAGCAAATTGAACTTTATGAGGATCTTTGTTTACTCTACTGAGGGAAAGTTTGTGAGCATTTTACTCTAGTGAAAGGGAATTTTGTGACGATCTTGTTTACTCTAGTAAAGGGAATATCTGTGGATATCTTGTTTACTCTTGTGAAAGGGAATTTTGTGTTGAGCCATGCAAATGCAAGTGCGCTTTGTTACATGTATAAATTGTGTATTTTATGTGCAAACTTTGCATGCTCCCAGGTGTCAGAAAATTGATCTCTTTTCGTTTCTTGTAAGTTAGTCCTTTGCTTTTGACAGCACAGTTAAGGTGTGCTTAAGGAGGGGAAGAGAGGAGAAGTGGGCTGACGGGGGGACCCACAGGGGCTGCTGGTGATGGCATGACTGCCACATGATCACAGCCCCATACAAAACCCCAAGAAAAATCTACCATCTCTTGGCGCCTCTCTAACAGAGGTAAGTGATGATGAGGATGATCCCATTGATCCCCTCCTCCCCCGCCCCAATCCTTTTTTCCTTTGCTTGGTTGAGCTGAAGCCAGAGAAGAAAAGTGAAGATTAAGTATGTGACAAAACCACCAACTCTTTTGTTTTAGAAATATTTGCCAGCAGCTTCTCCTTTGAATATGGACAGAGAAGCAAAGAGAGAGAGAGAGAGAGAGAGAGAGAGAGAGGTAGAGCAAGGGAATGCAGGGAAGCTTTTTTTTCATAAGAGAAAATCTCTTTTTTATAAGAGAAAAATAGCTCTTTAGAAGAGAATTTCTGAAATTATGAAACAACTATTTATTTCTTAAATTTAAAATCAAGAGTTTATTTCTTAAATTTATAATGTCAGAAAGATGGATGGGAAAATTCTAATTCCTAGTCAATTGTGAAATGGCACTTTAGGGCTTAGGGTTTCAGATTCCCACCCATTTAAGGGTTTAGGGTTTTTTTGGGGTTTGTATTAAAAATATAATTCTTGTGCATTCCTTCATTTCTAAGTGCCTCCGAAAAAGCAAATGACCTGCCCACACTGAATACACTTATTAAGGTGGGTATTAGAAGATTCTGATAATAGTTGGGTCTGGGTTTAAGGATTTAAAATTTAAAAATAAATAAGTAAATAAATAATTAATTAATTTTTAAAAAAAAAACAGGTGCATTCCGGGTTTATTAAAATTTCAAATATCAAAGAACAGGCTGGTTTTGGGGTTTTTTTTAATTCCAGTGATTTGAAGGTATGATGAGACAGGGTTAGGGGTTGGATCTGTTTGAAGGTATGTATGGTAAAACCCTAAACCCAACAGAAATTCTTAATTGATATCCTACTAGGTTTTTTCAAAACATCTTTGTTTAGGCTTTAGGGTTTAGGTTTAGCGTTTAGGGTTTACCATACATACCTTCAAACAGATCCTAAACAAAGACCCTTTCAAAACATCTTTGTTCTTTGAGAGAAACCTTACTGGGTGTTAGTTAATGATTTTGTACATGGGTCTTTAAAATGCAAAGGTTTGGAAAACACTTTGTATGAAACCTTGCAATAATGAGGAAACCAACCACCAACATTGATGCAAGTAAACAAAGAGAAACCAAGAACAAACATGTAGAGTTTTCGAATTTGATTGTAAGTAACTAATAAGATTATAAAAGGTTTGTCTTTTTTCTTAACTTCAAAACCTAATTCAAAAGAGGAAATGTTAATATGAATTAGAATGATGGGTTTTTCTTGTTAGATTGGTTTTTTATTGTAGGCCATTCTTCCATTCTCCCTCAATGGTCCATGCTTCCATTCTCCCTCTATGGTCCATGCTCCATTGTTCTAGATGGGCCTTTAAAGACTTCACTCACATACTCTCAACTCCCTTTCAAAGATGGATAGATAGATCTCAAAAA
>Ga0116229_10001077_pt1 | contig 41285 bp, 35 predicted proteins | sample S1TSphgellanicum_3_FD_87313 | JGI IMG/M metagenome (GOLD analysis project Ga0116229, IMG submission 87313) | Host-associated microbial communities from peat moss isolated from Minnesota, USA - S1T2_Fc - Sphagnum magellanicum MG | ecosystem: Host-associated > Plants > Peat moss > Unclassified...
ACTAAAATCTGTGAATGGATCCAAACTACAAGGATCGAAACGGTGGAGGAGAATACCCACAGCCAACACAGACAGCACAGCCAACAACAATTGACAAACTCAGGATTCAGGAGTACTGAATTATTCATTATTCATCACAGTACCGAGTGGGTGGAGAATATGTACTATTCTCAAAATCCCCCGACTTCTTCTGCTCAAATTTTTAACCCTCAACTATGCATGTGGCCTAAAATTGTATTTGAGATCAAAATTTTGGACTTTCCCTGACAAATTTGTATGTAGAAGTACATTGAGTATTGAAGGGGCAACATGGTACACTTTCTTTGCTCGTGGCTGGCAGACAAAAATCTGACTATTCACCTTGGAATTTGGCTGACTCGCTACTTCAGAAATCTCAGATACCAGGGAGAAGTCCCAGTAACTCCCCACATTCAATGACACTGCAAAGACTGCATGGGGTCAACTGCTCCTTGAGACTACAAAAAAGATGTCATTGGCACAATCTTGCATCTCCAGGATTCAAATATGAATCCCCCATCAACCAGCCCTGTTGCAGATAAGAACACAACCCATCAGCAAGATGCCTGAACTATAGTAAATGTACATATCTCGTCCATTGCATTTGAATCCAAGAGAATGGACCCTCTCAGCGTCTTGCTACACATCTTTCAGTTTCCATTCCATTCTCATCTTCAAATCCACAAATCCATCCCAATTTCAAACCTGAAGAACTAATTTATCCCCTGACACATGGAATACAAATATCTGGTATGCTGAAGTTCACTCAGTACTGCCAGAAAATCACAAAAGCCCCCAAGTGTTCAGCAAGAATGTAGAATGGTCATGTGGCAATTCTGTTCTTATTCTTCCAAGACATGTTTCAGGAGCATGACTCTCATTTGAACTAAGGGGGAAAAAAAGGATTCGGTTGACTGTTTGCTACTTCCTCCTGTGAGTGGCAGCTGTTTTGTTTCTAGAAGTTCCTCTTCTCATTAAAGGAAAGCCAGCATCTTCTATTCACTGCTAATAGATTAAGGATCATTGCAAGCAGATCAGGGGTGCAAGGATAGGAGTGACAGGTGAAGTTTTGAGTTTATACCTTTGCAGTTGCTTGCTGTTTGAAATCCTCATACAATGAATTGGTGCGGTATACACTCTCTGCCAATGCATTTTCTACCAGTGCCCCCTGCCTAGCTTCAGGAATGCCTCTTGTGTTCCGTAACGTGTGGAGCATAACATTTGCCTGATGAAAAATTACTCAAACCCATCAATGTTCAGACCCAAGTGATTAGATTTCATTTCATTTACTTGTCAAAGCTGTTAGATATCATTCAAGAATACAAAGGACAGAGTGCAACAAAATCAACTTGTCCATCCCAGTCCATCAATTCAATATGGATGTTTTAGATCAACACTGATGACACTAACATCCTTGATATGTTGATAGGAACCTTGATCCAATGAGTAATTTGACATGCTTCCATGGTACAGAGTCACCCCTAGATCTGCCCATTCAACTATGGAAGTCATAACAGTCATTGGATAGCTTACTTGAAAGGCAGCCCGAAGAACATCTTCTGATGTTGCACTATCTTTGATCACAACATAGGCACGTCGCCTACTTGGACGATATGTCACCATATACTTCTCATTCTGAAGAAGACAAACAGAAGATTGATCAAATTCATCATCCTGTAAAGAATAAAGGTTTACAATCCCACAAATGACAAACTGCTATGGATGACATATGAGAAAGGCATACCCACCTGGAACAACTCTACTGCTTTTGTGAAATCCTGTGCATTTGCAAAGGCCTGGGAAACACGAGCACCTGTAAAGTTGACCAAAAACAGCATGGACTCCAGTCACATGCCTTTTATCCAAGACTCCTCTCCCAACTTTTATGGATCACTGAAACATTAAGGTAGACCCTGAATCCTAGACTGCAAGGCACCATTGACACGGAGAACAAGCTGAAATGATACCAAACAGTATTCAGATGAAATCAAGTGAAACAGGAAGATCTCAGTTTAAGAAAATACCAAGCTCAAGTGGTTTTTCTTGAGCCCATGGAAGTGTAATAATGCCCTCATTCTTATTGGCTTCCTCAAGTGAAGGAACTTGTCCTGAAATACAAAACAGCACCAAATTTGTCAAAAAGAAGCTCATCAGATACACTGCTCCTGTGTCTAGAGAACATTCAACTGTAGCTTTGTCAAACAAACCCAAACTGCTCATCTGATGAATACAGCACAACCAACATGCAGTTAGACAGTTTAATTGCATGAGCCATGCCCATCATAACAGATGAAAAGGGTTTCTTCTATACAACTTCGGGATCCTGGATCTTTTGAACCCCTAGAACTTCTGAAGCCCCAGATCTCTTCCACCTCTTGGCCAGATTCAAAATCCAATTGCTTTCTGGAGATCAAATTCACTGGTGAATTTCAAACGGTTTGTGAACATTTGTGAGATGAAAACAAAGACCCTGCAATTAACACAGTATTCAGAAAAAGAACCCACCAGTATCAAGGAAGGAATGAACAGCCACCCCAAATCTGGCACGATTCAATGTAGGCAGACGCACAGCTTTCACCTAACCTCTCCAATTGCATCACAGCATAAAAATCAACAATGGCTTACTTACAAGCAGATTAGAACAGAAACAATATCCAACATGTCAAATGGAAAGGTACATGGATCATCAGACTTTACCTCATTGAAAGATGAGACCAAGTACCCACATGATAGCACACAGAAGGTAGCTACTAATGATGGGTTTCTTTTGGAAATGAAAATTCCAAGCCCTGTGCCCAGCTGCAAGACAATCATCAATGCATGCACCCTAGTTCATCAAAATCTAACAAACTGCAGAGACATAAGCTTAATGGCAAGGTAAAAGTTTGCTTGTGCACACTGACATCTGAAAATATTGCATTCGATAACTTCAAGCAACAAAACCAAGTCCTACAGGAGATAAGAACAAATCCCTCTTGCAATGACAGCAAACAGAGGTACACCCAAACACATGTAGAGAAAGAGATTAGCAACAAGAAGTACCAAATCAGCAATGTTGCTAATACACTCTCCTTTAGCAGTTACATCTCCAATGTTTTCACGGCAAGCAAAAGCCTTATAGATAGGGGCCCGTGTCGATGTTGAAGTAACTGCTGCCACATTCTGTCAACTTCAGTGTGTCAGATTGTGTTATCATGAGGGAGGAAAAATGTAGAGAAGAAAAGAAGGATGTGTGCACTTTTGGCCAGAAAGAAAGCAACCAATTTTACACTTAAATCTTTTGACAGTGTCCATACTATAAAAAGCAACAAACACCGAATCCAAGTTATGGGGTGTCATCCAAGACAATCAACCTTAGCCACATTGGCAGCACATGCAAGTGGCAAAAATAGGTGTGGTACTGCCATAGTAGCTAACTCCACTCCAGCACCTAGCTGCATTAGCATGGCTCCTTTAATTCTTAGCTGGCCCACCCAACCATGCACAATCCCATGTTTTAATCACCGTGATGATTCATCAGAGATAATGTAAGTGACTTAACTAAGCTGTGATCAATCACAAGGGATCCAATGTTCTACAAGTGAAAATACATTTACAAAAGAGAGTTATAGAAAATTGCTGCCACAGTTGAAGAATGACCTGCTTAAGATCGCAATCAAATTTTTTGCCATGTCTTGCAAAAACCATTTTTCCAATCCTTCCAGCTCCATCCTGCACCGATACATAGACTATTATACCTCAATCCAACAGTTGAATTCTTCATTTGCTCTTGATGCCCATCAAATCATCTTCAATCATTGACTTCGTTTCAAGGAACAAACTGAAACATCAAAATTGAGCAATTTATGAGTCGAAACTTAAAGCATTCTGGTGTTCTCCAGAATATATGAAAAAGATAACATGAGAAAGAATTTGGCAAAAACATGGGCCTACCTTGATGACCCAATTGACAGCCACAGCAGATGATGTTGCACCTCTTCGTGAGACACCGAGTGCATGCAGCAAGGAGCGTGTTGTGAAAACCGCCATTGCACCTCCAAAAAAATACTGCAATCCTCAACAGAAACTTTGGTATAAATCCTACTACTCCTGAGATTGAATTGATATTTACTATTGATCTGCTGCAGAAGCAGCATTAGATTGCATCTTGATGCATTGATAAGAAGAAGAAGAGGGAGAAGACCTGAGCTGCCCGCCATTGCATGTAAGGAGTGTAAGCCGGTGCTACGCTCTCTGGATAGCCTTCTGGAAGCATGTAGGACTTCACAAAAGTCACAAATTCCTGCCCAAACACCAAACCCCCTCCTCAGAAATATCAGCACCTTTAGTAGTACTAGGTCTTCTTCTTCTCAAAAGTACCCAAACTCCAGTGCTCTGAAGTCTTTGTGAAAGGGCTTTTGTTGTAAGTAAAAATCTAGGGTTTCAGCCCTTGTGTCTGTCTGCAAGAACACATGGAACCTTGTGTAGGCAGGCAGGAGTCTCTCAAAGGAATCTGTTGTTCCTTAACAATTTCATGCAGTTTTAATATTCATTGCATTTGCCCACGGATGGACCAAAGAAGAAGCTTACTTACAGCATACGGATCCCGCTGCTGTAGTGCGTGCACCACTCTCATCCCCTTCTTCCCATCCAAGCTCAAGTACCTCCATTGCACTCCCCCTGCTCTCTCTGTACACATCACGCCCTTCTCGCCCTTTTCTTCCGACAAAGACAGGTTCCTTTTCTCCTCCTCGCTCCCCTTCTTCCACCCATTCGCACTGCCAACCCACGTCGTGGTCGTCGCCGTCGTCGCCGCCGCGACCTTCTTCTCCTCCTCTTTCTTCCGACCTTTATCTACTTCCCTCTTACTTACTACAGATTCTTGCTGCTGCCGCCCTTCAACTTTATTGCTAACAACTCTGTGTCCCTGAGACTTGCTGGGATCCGCCAAAGACTTGGCCAGATTTCGCAGCATAAATGGCGTCACAGGCGGAGACGACACACCCCTCACAGAGTCAGAACTCCGCGAGATTTTCATACTCTCCCCCACACCCAAAAAAAAAAAAAACCCCAACAACCCAGCTCCCACCTATCCTTCAAAATCCACAACACAAAACTTCACGGCAGCTCCCTCACTACTACTACTACTACTTCTTCTTCTTCTTCTTCACAACCAGAGCTCCAAAACACACATACCAAAAACCAAAAAAAATACAAAACCAGATACTGAACTCATGCTACAAACTGTAATACCCAAAACAAACAAACAAACAAACAACAAGAGCAAAAGCTCAGCAACAAGAAATCCACAACAAAAAAATCCAAACCGCGAATGCCGTTGTTACTGACTGAAGAAGACAAGTAAATCACAAGTTTACTGCAAAACCCATGAAGTAAAAAATCCACAGCAAATTTTGCAAAACTGATTGGCGATGGTGGGTGCAACAGGACAGCAAACAGCCAGCAGCCAACAGCGGCTGTTTGTTGCTCGTGCACTTCTCTCTAGCCAGCCAGTTTCCACCCCATCTTCGATCCAAGCTCCGTCTTTCTGGTTCATATGTTCATATCGACCCAAAGGCAGGCAGGCAGGCAGGCAGGCACCCCATCTCCAGCAGCCTTCCACTTGCTTGCTACCGGGTCCACCAGCCGGCAACAGCAGCACAGCACACTTGCGTTGCCTGACACTGGGTCCACCAGCAAACAACAGCAGCCGCACCGGCAGCAACGCCAACCACCTCCACTTCAGCACCTTCCTCACCACCCAATACTTACACCCAACTGGGCCTTCTTTTTTCCTCTTTTCGTCCAATGAACAATGGATTTTACTATATTGTAATTTCTTGCTGAAGTTTTAGGCTCCAAAGTAAATCTCTCTTTTTTTTCTTTTTTTTTTTTCTTTTCTTTGTGACCAAGTAAACTAGGTGCACTCTCCCCTACAATTTGGAATCCCTTCAGTTTATTTATTTATTTATTATTATTATTATTTTGGCATGGCAATGAGACCTTTTCTTAGTAGGGTGGCCAATATTCTTTATTGATAAATTTTTGTTGTGTTTTTTTTGGTCAAAAGATTGGTAATTTTATTTTGTTTTTGTCATTTTTTTTGTAGTGAAATTTTGACTAAATTTTGCTAATTTCTTGAAAATTTTAGCTAAATTTTTGATATCACAAAATTCAAAAAATAAAAAATAAAATCCTTAGGTGACCTCTTATATAGGGATAGCTACATACTTATTTGATTACTTTGAAAACAAATAAAAATTTGTGTAACTTTGTATTTGGGTGGCCATTTCACGTGCAACGACCTTAGTCTTGCATATAATACTGTACAACATTTATTTTGGCTGATTTTCTTTTGAAAGATTGGCACCAAGGGCTAACAATTTTTCTTTAAAAATGGAAAAAAAATGTGAATCAATGCCATCGATTGTGTAATAGCTGCTTGCATAGCCTGTGACCTTGGCCCAAGTGTGAACATATTCTTTATTTTTCACATTTTCAAAATTGAAAATTTCTAAATTTGACAATGTGAACACATTGAGAGCTCATCTGATTTTTTCCTTCCAAACCCAATTTTTGAAGAATTTCCAGCAACAGAATCCACTCCAAAATTAATATCTTTCACACCTTAGCTCTTAAAATTGTGAAATAAACTTTATTAAATCTTACTTGCCAAGGGCTTTCCAACAACATTAAAGAATGCCCCCCAAATTCCAATACACTTTTCTGTTTCAATTTTATTTACTTTTCATTGAGAAAATGATCCAATAATTAATATCTTCCAACTGCCCAGTACGTCCAAACTTTTCCAAACAATCTCAAACCAAGTCACTGCATGCACCCCTACTCATCGAGAGCTTTTCCCAAGATACAAGCACATGGCATGAAGCCTTGTGATTTGAGAGATCTCGCTGCAACAAACAAAACAAAACATACTACCTTGCTTCATACATAGATGCTAGAACCCTTCCATTAACAATGCAAACCTTCAAAAGCTTGGCCTTGAAGGTGTTTTATTTATCTTTGTTGTTTGCTACAATTGGCAAACCTTGTAGCTGAATTCTTTAAAAAGTTTGCAATGCTTTTTTTAAAAGGATGAGCGCTTTAAAAAGATATTTACCTCTCCTATTAGTTAGATGAGGAGCCTCCCAAGTTCAATTTGATTGGCTCATCATTCCAAAAAAAGTGAATCTATGGAAGCTCCCCACAATAGAAAGTGCTATTTTTGAAACGTAGAGCTCCTTCCCTTTGGCCCAACTATACAGGTGAAAGGAGGACAACATTTAAGAAAGCATATGGGATAAAAGTGAGGTGCTATGGAGAAAATGTTGGGGAAACCTGATGGGAACCCATTGGGAACTTAAAGGGAACATAGTGGGAACCCATTGGAAACACATTGGGAACCAGGGAAAAATGAAAGAAAAAACCTCCCCAAACTTAAAAGTCAGAAAAAGCAACGCCACATGCTTGAGCCTTCCCATTGGCTGCATAAAATTTCTCTTCGTAAAAGAGTTCATCATCATTTTTGGCCTGGACTAATACCCCCTTGCAAAGAGTAGCCTACCTATTCATCTCCAAATATTATTTTTGTACTAAAAAGCTTTGTAAAAATAGGTATTAGGGTGACCTTATAAATAATATAAGTTGTTTCAACCTTTAAATATAAATGAACCATGTTGGAAATTGTAAGCATGACATCATGAGAATGTTTAGTTGAATCCATCTAGAAAGCTCCAAATACCCACCCCCCCCCAACCCCTCCCCCACCCAGAAAAAGAAAAAGTTTTGAAAGTCAAATGAAGCCTTCAAAGTTCAACAGAAGTGTGCAAAAAAAATCTCAAATTTAAGGTAATTTTTTTAAATTTAAAAATAAGCTATGCTCAAATTTCATCATGCTAAATCTATGTAGCATGGGTCATGTGGAGTCTCCACTACAGAAACATTTTCAGCATAATTGAAGGATCCACTTGGGGTTCCCCCAGAGTTTTTTGTTTTTCAATTTTGTGATGTAGCTGAAACGACAATCATCCATAAGATGATTTAGCCAGATTTGGCAATAAGAAAATATGAAAGTGAAATTTTTTTACCATCCTGCTATATTTTTGGCACCTGTTGCAACTTAGGATTGAATCTGGTGACTTTTTTGTTAAATTTATTGTTTTTAATTTTCGAATTTTTTTGGCTAAAAAACTCAAAAATAACGCTAGATTTAGCCAATTTGAAAAGAAAAAACCAGCATTTGATAAAATTTCGCCCCAAAAAAAAACCCTGGGTTCACAATACTAACCACCATGTGTTTCCAATTCAGTATGTTGAATGGGTTTAGGGTTGTTGTGGATGTGGAAGGTCCCTTCAATTGATGAAAGGATCTTCCATGCACGAAGGTGCTTTCAAACACAAAGGTAAAAAATGTTACAATGCTTTATGAATGCAATAAGTGCTCCGTCTGGATCCTAAATCCTAAAGGGATGCAAAAGTCTTTTCCCTCTATGCAGACCAGTGGAATTTTTGTGCTGAACTTTTAGTATTTTGCCCAAAAACTTGGAGAAATATTTGGAATCCATTTTCAGCAAAAGTTTGCCAAATCAAAAATTGAAAAAAAAAACAAAACAAAAAGAAAGCAAATTACTCCCAAATTCTTGCATTCAGTGAAACTCTTTGCTCTGGCCAGAGCCAACAAAGAGAACTATACTCTGCATGCATGTTTAATGACCTTCACCAACAATCTTGTGCAGTAAGGATCAGCTACCGCAACATCCCCACATCAATTCCTGACAGTGGGTGGAAGCTCATGTCATACATTATCCACCATACACAGTTTTGTTTCCTAAGTTTTTACCTGAAATGTCATGCACTATCCGCTGTCTTTGGTCTTTGTTCCTAACAAGTTTTCATCTTAAGTATTTTATTTAACCTAAGATTGGTGACAACAAGAAAAATCAGCCATGATCCTGGGTAGCTTCATCAACAAAGTATGAAAGAAAAGAGAAGGGAGGTGACAAAAGGAAATCAAGAAGAAAGGGAGAACTTTTTTTTTAAGAGAAGAAAAATCACATAAGATATAAGAGGAGAAACTACACAAATATATTAACAAGAAAGGATGTGACCATGGAAATTGAGAAGAAATTGAAGACATGGAGAAAAGAAGAAAACTCAAATAGGGACAAGGAAACAAGAAAGAAGAGGAGGAACAAACATGAGTTGTATTACAAACAGAAGCTGCCAAGGAAAGCAATGGGGAAGGGAAAAACACAAAGAAGAAAAACCAAATAAGAGAATCAACTAAGAAACCAGAAGAGAAACACCACAAATACATGAAAGAGAAGGACATGACACATGACCAAAGAAATCAAGAAGAAAAGAAGAAACACAAGAAAAACAAAAAACAGACAAAAACCCAGAGGAGAAAGACCACGAATTATATTAAAGAGAAAGGAGGTGAGCAAGTGGACAGAGAAAAAAGAAAGAAACACAAAAGAAGTAGAAAACCAAAACAGAACCAAACAAGAAACGAGAGTAGAAACAACACAAAAAAGAACTTTAGAGAGCAATAACCTTTTGAGGACAAAGTGCCCTTGAAAATAATCATCTTGGAGACTCCAAAGGTGAAAACACCCAAAAAAATTCTTATTTCTTTGTTAAGCAACCTTTGGAGTTTATATTAAAACAGAAAACTTTGAAGAATAAACCCTTTTCTCTTTAGAAGACTACTTATTAAACTCAATCGCCATTTGAGCTACAAATAACTCCTTGAACTAATATGCCTTCTGAAGAAACTTTATAAATAACTGAGTTGAGAGTGCTCACAAATTTGCAAAACCTGAAATACTCTAATCTACCTAGAAGCATATGAATTGTATGATGATAATAGCTCCATATGGCTGAGAATGCTTGTCAAAAATGTCAATACATTTTCTTTTGATTTTTTTGAGCTATTGCTAAATCCAGGAAATTTGCAAGAGATACCTATACAAACATAGTCACAAAATGATTCAGGGTACACACCATCCAGATCACAAAGCTCACTTGCATGGAGAAGAAGAAAAACCTGGTTTGCACCAACATAGTATCATTCTCATGTTTGTGAATGGCTTGCACTGACCACATGGAATATTGCAAAATACTTCCAACCACACTTTATTTTCCCTACTGCATCATGAAAGAAGTTTTTTTAAGTGCTACAATCTCAAACCAAGAAATTGGCAAAACAAGGAATATTTGCAAATGTTGCAAACCACCCAATCAAAAGTGCAAAACTCTACTCTAATGGAGTCACCAAGAAGATCAATCTATCCTTCTCCACTGTGGAATGCTCTGGGCTCCCATTTCAACAGGCCTAAGTGAGCATGAGAAATTGTGGCACGAAAACTAGGAAAACCCCAGCACCACATTTTCAAAGAAATACCCATTAATGGACTAAGAAGAGAGGGTTCTACAGATTCTTTGTTGTTACACACCAGGTCTCACAATTGTCAATGGCACTCAAAAGGTAAAGACCTAGTCCACTCTATCTCACAGTAGAGAGAGAAGAAGATAAATACACCAGGTCTACTTGATAACAGTATCTCAGAAATGGATGAGGCTGTACACCAAAATCCAAGCAAGCTGCAATAAATAACACCCACAATGTCAGAGAACCTCAACTACCACAGATCCACCAATGATTACTAACCTAATAATGGCTCCCTCAATGAGTCCCAAGCACCCTCCCTCATTCACTGAAAATCCTGCAATGTGTACCCCAAACAAAAGCAATCCACTACTACTGAACTTGCATTGGACATTTTCTTGATGCATATCATATCTGTGGAACTGCAGAGAAATCTCTGCAACAACAATTTGAAGGTAAGACGACAATGAGTGCGGTCCTAAACTTATGAGAGTCACTCAAAAAGTGTCAGACCTATCACCTTCATTCACGAATAGCAGTGTGTGAATTCATCAGCTCCCAACAGTAAGTAAGTATATAATAATCTGCCCAAAATCTGGGCAAACAAATGGGTCTACAAAATCTGTATCCTGAGTTTCATGAAACATATCATGTTGAATTATGAATCATGATGAAACTTGATGAAGTGAACCAGAGAGAACAAGAAACCCATTCTCAGAGCTTCAAACTGTGGCATGAACAAGAAACCCATTTCTCAGAGCCTCGAACTACAGCAAGAGCCAAGGTTCAGAGAGAGACAAAGACAGAGAGACAGAGAGATGTACCAAGAAAAGTGTGACAGATGCAAACAATCCTTCTTGAAGCAAGGTCCCATGACCTCCAAACTCCTCCTCGTCCACCTTCAGAATCAGGGTGTAGTATCCATAAACTATGCCAGTTGACAATACCAGAAAACTGCAGTCCCACTCTTGCAAAGTAAGATGTGGAGCAGCATAACAATATAGGGACCTATACTTCTGCATCTTAAGAGCACCCTCAGAGCGCCTTTAAGATCACAATAGAAATCAGACACATAGAGAGACAAAGAGTGACAAAGACACTCACACTAGCAGCCAGATTGCTCCTGTCAATGGGATAGCGCCACACACAACTCCACAGAACAATGATGTGGCTTGCCTGAGCCAATGCAACACGTCGCCAAGTTTATCCTGTTATATATATCACGCAAAACGCGAAGTTAGTGATACTTTTTCTGCAGCAAGGGACACCATGGTAGCTACAAAACAAATTCCGAGCAGCTGATCGAGTTTTTGGAGAGGTTTTCCAGCGTCGCTTAACTCACTCACCAGAGATGTTTGATCCTTGGACGGATCGATGCAGAGTTCCTGCGTTTTACCAAAGCCACTACTGCTGCTATGTTCCATCGGAGCTAGTCTAGAGACAGTAGTAGGGACAGCGGACGCTCCTCCTGCTGCTCCGGCTTCTCCGTCGATCTATATCACGGCAAAGAAACCGCGACAAGAATCTAATACTAAGAAGCCGTGAGTGGACTAACAAGCGCAACAAATTTCATCTCGAATCAGTGCAGCCATGTGCATCATCATCATTATGATCATCATCGCGAACTCCCCTGTGCCGGAAGTCTTCGTTGTAGGGTTTCTAATGCACGACCAAAACCGCACCTTTCGTAAGCGTACAGATTTCCGTAACCGGGCACAACGCGTTCAGACAATCTCGATCTCGTCGTGGACGTGGAAATCAGAGTAACCGCAGCGGGTGCGCGCGCAAGAGAGAGAAAGAGAGGAGCTTTACACTGCCTCCGTTTGCAGGATTTCCGAATTTGCTTGCACAATTCTTTTCTTTTGCTAGCAAGCAAGCAGCGGAGACGAAACAAAATCCAGCAGCAAACGTAATAATCCAGTTGAGCTTTCTTCAGTGCTCAAATTGAATAATAAGACTCTCGTCATTTCTTGCAGAAAGCGCTGTCTTTTTCCTCGTATCCGAGAATCCCTGCATAATTTTCCAAAGGAAATCGCACAATTCGGTGACGTTCTCAGTGTCGTTCAATTCATTTTTTGTCCATTCTAATAAGCGTAGCTGGATTTGGGTATGTCTCTTATTACTCGATGGACATTTAAATATGGTTGCAGCAATTCGAAACTTTTGCACACCGTGATTATTATTGTGGGACGTACACGAAGGACCCGGACGAAGGCTTTGGATTCGGAAGGAGACCAGGAATTTCTTTGGCCTGCTCTTGTTGAGTACGAGGTTGTTGTAGAAGAAATTGACAAAGAAGCTGAGACATAAAACAACAAAATTTGCTCATCCGTTCTCGTCATGGCTGGCATAATAATGTCATCAGCCTCGCCTCGTAAGGGTAAGAAAGACTAGAGCTTGCACTCCTCCCCACTCACCACCCACCCCCACTTCGCTTCCTTCGCAACTTCTTCAACTTGTTAGCTGAGGTCGTACGTTGTGGACGTTCAAACAGAAAACTATGATCATAATTGAACGTTGGCATAGATGGTTAATGATCAGACGTACATTGTGGACGTTCAAACAGAAAATTATGATGATATAGATTGTTGTTGTTTTACAGATTTCACGCAAGTTTTGTGTAAGATGTTGTTAATGATAGTGAAACCGTGCAAGCAATTTGTGTTGCAGTTGGACTCCGAATTATTATTAGTACTGATCTAAAAGTGCTGATGATGTTGCTGATTTTATTGCAGTGGTCATAGAAGTGCTCGTGGCAGCAATGGGAGACAACTCAATAACAGTGCGGGAGGCTGCTGCATCTGCATTATGTGGAATTGCTCGCCAGTATGTGCTTCTTCTTGTTAGCAGAAAACAACGCATAGTACTCTTTTTATTCTCCTGAAATGTTTTTGCAAAATGTTCCTAGGCAGTAATCCTTAATCAAAGAGTAGACTTGTGATACGTGATGGAGGCAGAGGATCCAACTTGCATTTTCCAGAGTCTATCTCCAATTCTGATTCAGCTCATTTTGATCTCAGGAATGCTGCGACTGTACTGGACTGCTGCCGTGCCAATCTTGAAGCTTGCAAGAGGGTAAACTTTTTGCAAGTTCCGCTGTGATTGATCGATCGATCGATTGATTGATGCATAAGTCCGGACTCCTGAGGATTTGTAGAGGGAGAGGGCTAATGACAATGCTCAAAATTTGATGTCGGAGCCATGCTTGCTTCTCTTTTGAAGGATTTAGGAGCAGCAGCGAGAACTTGGTGAATTTTTCTGCATATAAGAATGTGAGAGAGAAGGCAGAGAGGATAGATATTATATCCTTGTCTTGAGAGACAGTCCGTATTGTTTGTATGAGATGAACAGACTTGACTTGAGAAGATAGTATTGCCTATAGAAGTTGTTGGTCCATTGGAGCCAAGCTCTTGTTGTCTACATTGCTCCAAATTCAAATAACACTCCATGCTCAGTCCATGTGAGTTGATGTTGTGACTTTGCCTTTCTTATGATGCAACCATTCATCATCAATTGAGGCAATAGGGAGAGAAAACTGGAATTTTAGGATCGGCCAAAAGCACAAAGGCAAAACAGCAATTTGCATACAGCTAAAGGCCTCAAAGAGATGGGTCTCTCCCATTTTGTCAAATAGTGCCTGAGGAAGATTCAGCTGTTGTTGGGTTCATAGGTGGGCACTCATCGTGCTGGACTGCTTCTCATTATGGCATATACTGCTCGTGAAATGGACAAAGGAGAAATAGATCCAGGAAGCATGCGCAAATCGGCAGAATTAGCAATGTCTGAGCTGTCTATTAATGAGGTAAGAAACAACCATGATGGTTTGAAGAAATTCTTGCCATTTTAGTGCATAGTCCATTTTCATCAACCACTTCTGTCATCTCCAATTTTCACAATGTCCAGTGTTTGTTCTCCTGGATAATATGTAAGCTTAGCCTTGCAAAACCTTTTATAGTCTCATGTTTCCAAGTGGAGTTCTTCTTCTTCTTTCAGTTCGGGGACATCCCAACTTCTGTTAGACTGACTGTTCAAGCAAGCATTAATTGAAATAATCAAAGCTGAACAGTGCGTAGCTGGTTGTCTTTACAGGAGCTCAACACAGATTGGCAACATGCTGCCTGCAGTCTCCTTGTTGCGTTGGGATCCCAACTGCCAGATATGGTACAAGCAGTTCCATAAACATCATGTTCTATTTCAGAAAACCAACTTCTCAGCTAATACCATATTTGGACGTATCTCTGCTTCTGATTTTGTCTTGAAATGACAGCTAGCTTTCACAGGAATTCACACACCAGTACAGCACTGATGCACATTTGCTAGTGCTGTTGACAAATGTCATGGCTACTTGATCAGATGAACTATTCCCCTTACTGTTGCACAGTCATCACAAAATTAAAACTGTATGGAACACTGCCTCACAGGTAATGGATGAGGTCTTCAATCAGCTGGCTGGAAGTACTGTACCTGTTGTAGCATTGGTTGAGACCCTAGCTGAATTTGCCTCTTCTCATGGTAGGTGTATCATCTTCATTGAGTTATGTAGTGCTGGCCGTTTGCAGAGTCTGGAGCTTGGTAATGAATGACTTGAAATGTCTGACTTCACTTAGGGCTGAATATTAGTACTTTTTTGCTTGCTGACAACTAACCTGTGTTGGTGAATGGAAGCTTTGCAGTTTGCCCCAAGGTTCAAGAATGTCCTTTCAAGGGTACTGCCTATATTAAGTAGTGTTCAGGGAACTGAGCGGAAGACATTTGCAAGTGGTGAGTGTTAGCTAATTTGGTTACTTGGCAACAAAAAGTATTTTGTGCAGCCTATTCTCCTTCTGTACCAACAACATATGTGGGCTTTGAACATTAGTTGGAAATTGTAAAAACCACATGCTGTAACTTCATTGACCTTTCATATGTAAGAAGGATGTGTCCTCTCCCTCTACAGAGAGACAGAAGGGTTGTGGTGTTTGTTAGACTAGCGAGCAAGTCATTTTGGTGTAATGTTGTAGCTCAAATGTAAATGGGCAGATACTCACTTTTGACAACTCTGAAGATTGGAGCATCAATTTTGAGGCTTCAAATAATTATGTTTTTCTTTGCAACACTATTTGGCATGAACCATGTGCTGAGTAGAAAACTCAGAACCCTTGGGAATGTGCTCAAAATTTTCACAGGACACCATGACACTAAACCCTTTCTTGTGGTATGCTGTTGTAGCTTTCACTTTGTGGTGTAAGGCGACTAGAAAATTCAAGGAAGACTTTTCACCAACCTCACCACCAAGTGGGGATATGCAGTGAGACCAAGAAATTATATTACTCTTGTGTTTTGGTGTGCAAGGTTTCATTTTGCATTGACAACAATACATTCAAGTATCATAGTCAACATGTCAGTTGAGGTGACAATGGTGTCTATTGGAATCAACTGATATGAGGAATCAACTATGGTGATGCAGGGCATTGCTTCACCCAGCCTTTGAACTATTTCTAAGCTCATGGGTGTCTTCCCGTGACCCTAAGGTGGGTGGTAAGTCAATGAGAAACAAGATATTTTGTGCTTTCAGATATGCGGTGGACAGGAAGTGAAGCAGCTGCATCTTCTGTGGAATTGGCTGAAATATTCTTGTTACAAGTACCTTTTACAAGTCTTGTTCTGATGTGTTGCTTCTTTTTGTCAACTTCTATGCAATCAGTTTCATCCACTCCAATGTAAGAACCTCTAATTGGGTGTGAGGGACATGCAACAATGTGGGGGAAATCATCATAAGCAGGTGCGGCTTGCCACAGCAGAGGCCTTAGGTCAGATGGTGAGCTTGATCAGCCAACTACAGCTGATATCAGCCTTGCCTAGGCTTCTTCCAGCAATTCTCACAGTGTAAGTTGCCCAAAAGAATGAATCAAAAGAACGTCTTAGGAAGAGAGACCAAATAATGAGACCTTGGATAACACATCCACAGCCAGCATATCACACAGTACTTGACCATAGCCCAGTGCTTTGGGCTTGTTGGAACTTTACAAAAGGTTGTAAAGTCAAATAATGCTGGTGCAATTGATTGTTCCCCAACTATAAGGGGCCATCAGGTTGATATGCTATGTGTCATAAGTGTGGGAACCTAGGGGCTTTTAAGTCCTTACTTGGACCATTACTATGAGCCAATATTCTGTCCATTTCTGAGAAGAGGCAGAAGGCCTTAAAGCTTTAGGTAAAGAGTTACCCTACCATAGGTGTATCAGCTAATACACCATCACTCTTCTTCCTGCTTAGAAACCAGAATACACGAAGATCCAGCCACTAGCCCAACAGTTGGAAATGAGTAAACATATTACATTGGCAGAATGCTGATGGTTAAGACTGAAGACTTGAAAAATGAAAATCGAAGTTCCTACTTCTTGTAATGCACAGAATACCCCAGGTGCAGTCTTCATCTCAGTTACATGGCAATGACAAGAATTGAAGTGAATAAGGGCTTTGCTCACAGTTCAGACAACAAGTCAATGGTCTAAAGAGTTTCAGGGAATGAGTAAATTTGAACCCAACGAATGGGCTTGATACTTCTGTCATTGCAGCTACAAGAAGGAGAGGGAGGATCCATTGTCAGCCACATGCAGCCTGCACTTTGTCCTCACTGCAATTCTTGTAGATGACAGGGGTTTGCCCTTGGTGGATTTTCTGGTACATTCTCTTTGCTCTTTGTGCTTGGACCTGTTAAAACTTGGAGTCTTCATTAAAGAATATTCAGCTTCACGGATTTGTGGATACCCATATTTCAACACTTTTCAATGGGTTGGCTTGTATCCATTTTATTAGTTGGCGTAGCAACTGACTCTTATTAAACTCACAGCTTATTTATCAGAATTTCTTTTATGCAGGTTTTAACAACTGTCTTGAATGTGTTGCTTCCAATGGCCTACTTTTCCGGGAATGAAGCAAGTGGGTCTGACTTGAATTATCACATGAAGGTAAGGGTTATCCATGGTGTGATCATTTCTTGCTGGTATGTGCCACAATCTGTGGGCCATTGGAGATCTTGCTTGTGCTGTAATTCAAACATTATTTCCATCCCAATAACAGCAATACACAACAATCAGCTATGGGATTGAAGACAATCACTTGTGCAGAGAGTGCAAGGTTGTGCCCACACCCTCACTTGCCAAACAGTAATGTTTGATTACTGGTGGAGCAATGCAACTGATCCCTTCTGCTTGTGATAGTCAATCTTTATTGACAACTGTAGTGTGTATAGACCAATGCTTTGGTGAGAAACATTGAGGGTTTGATATATTCCAGGTGATAACATAGATGCCCTACTTAATTATTGGACATCTATCTGGTGTCAACCAATGCATGGTTGAAAGCATGTTCACATAGACCATTGCTATGGTCAATTTGCAACTTTGCAGAATTCAAATGAGGTGTTGGGCTGCTTTATGACCATTGGAGATGCTTACCCCTGTGACCTCCTTACATACCTGTTGCATGTAAGTAGCTCACTTTGAAGATCTGTGGGTAATTGGTCATTTCATGTTCAAAATTTTGTCTTTCTTGGTGTAAAGGACACTGATGCTAAAACTGAATGCTGAAGGACCAATTTTTTGTCATAGCAGAGGTGAATTTTTGCTGTAGCACCAGGTCATGGTTTGCCATTGGCTCATGTTGGATTAATGTTTCTCTCAACAGCCGTGCAGGTGCTTTCTAACATCACCAATTTCTGTTGTGACAGTAGTGTTCTCACTTCCTCCTTCTTGTGCTCCAGAAACTAGAGACAAGAGATGATCCAATTTGGCTGGGCAGCATTTCCATCATCAAGCATCTACTGACAAGGTGCTCTATGGCAAGTTGTAGACTTCTTGTGGTTGACAGATCCATTTGGCATGGTGCTTTTTTGTGGCATGTTGATCTGATACTACCTGTGCATGGGTTGAATTTCAAGGTTAGCAGAGCCTTGGGCTCCAAGGAAAGGCCAGGTTGCCAAGACAATGAGGACCATTGTCCATGAGGGTCACTTGAAGATACAGAAATTGGCAATCGAGGTACTTTGGCACTCTTCAATGCCTAAATTCTCAGATACATATTGCCTGTGTCAGCTCACATCACATGATCCAATATCCCGGTTTTCTAGGTTCTAGCGAAATCCCAGGCAGTGCAACAGTTTGAAACTCTACTGTTGAGGAGATAAATTATGTCAAACATCATCAGGGTGTATGGTCGATGTCAATAGATTGTGCAACAAGTATTTCAGCCAACCTACACAATTGATGAGTCTGAAGCTCTCTATACACACATGATCAGCAACAAGCGACTAGTCTATCATACCAACTATAAGCCACCTTGTATGCTTGTGGGTTCAACTTCCCTCAGGCAGATGCTGTTTGTTACCTCTAGTGGTCAACTCAGCTGTGACATTGGCCACTGAGTTAACCAGTGGTACAAGTGCAAGAATAGTGGATTTTTGGAATCCATGCAACAAAATGCTGGAACCATATTGCCTTGATTGTGTCGGTTAGGAACTATCCACCTTCCAATGAGGAGAAAGTGCCCTAAGAGTGAAGAAATATGTTATTCTTATTGGACAAATTTGCCATCACCATGTAAAACTGTCTGCACTACTGTATACAACAACTATTATCCACAACTGCCAACATCATTTGTGAAAGTGGAGTTTGAGGCAATTGCCTCATAGAACCCATACTCAGCTTTACAGTAAAATGAGTTCTCATGCAGCACTGGGAGTTTTTGCAGCTGGTTGTGTCTATGGCATCAATTGGTTTCTTTGAGAAGGAAGGGGGGCAAGCATATGTTGAACTCTTGGTTCAACAGTGTGCAACATCAGATGCAGGAGAAAAGCAAGTTCAAGTTAAACAGGCAACTTCTGAGAAAGCTGTGTGTACAGAATCAGCTGTTGTTACCAAGAACAAGGTGTGCTTAAAGCATGATATTTGGTGAGGTTTCTGATTTGAGACCTCATGTAATTTTGAATCACACATGGTTCATTCTTGTGCCCCTATGGTGCTTGAAATTCATCATCCTGAAATTCACCATCTAAAGGGTTGCATTCACCTGCAACACCTATTTTGCTCTTGAAGTTTTTTACTGTTATCCCTTCAGGTTTCCAGTTGGCCTTGAGGCTCTTAGTACTCAATGCTCTGCCAGTCAGGGATTTCTGACAATGTAACTACTAACTAATTTGAATGGCTTGAGTCTTTGTTTGCCCAGGCCATGCTGATGATGGTAGTGGTTGTTATCTGGACAGTTGAAACTAGGAGCTGTGACTCCAGGTGAATTGCAGGCAATTAGTGCAAGAAGCTTGCTTGCACTATCAGTCACTGTGTCGGAAATACAGGTGAATTATGTCTTTCTTGAAGTCCTTAAAATGCAAATGATCTTCTGAACTTTCATTGACATTGCCAATAGTCTGTGGGCTGAAATGATGTTTTGAGTATGTTGCCCTGTCTTTCATGACACCCTGAGGCTTTAGATTCAAATGTAGCCTGCCACCTTCAGCCATCACCATTTGTCTCTCCTGAATTTGATGTGCTAATGTTGGCATTGTCATTACTTCAGGGTATACTTTGGCCATTCCTCCTGACAATGCTTATGAAAGTGCAATACACAGGGGCTGTTGCTACGGTACAAAGCTCTTTTCTGGAATGGCACCTGCTTCCTCTAGTCTTGTAATTGGCAGAGTTTTTGTCTGGGATCCTTAGGTATGAATTATACAACAAAATGTAGCAGACTCTTTTGGGCACTTTTGTGTTTGTCTGTTATACAGGGCGGCAATTCCATTGCCTCTCTTTAAAACGACCTTGATGCCTCTGGTGCAGGTCAGTGCGTGTATATCAGAGTTACTGAGAGGAAGGCTTGCACGTGGGGAGACTGTGTCTGTGGACTATTCTTTCAGTTTATGTCTACCACAACCAGAGGTTCAACATAATTATGATTGAAATATTAACCAGTGCAGACAATTTCAAACTTGCACATAATTTGCATCACCTGTTCTATGGGTACTTAAAAGTCAGTGGAAATTCCTCTTTTCTAGGTTGGCCATCAAAAGAAAGTTAGGCCTACATCAGATGAATTATGCTTTCTCCATGTCTTGATTCTTGATCACTTGCAGGAGGTTCTTGCTCGTTTGCTGGTGCTTCTACAAGATGCAATCACTAGCAACCAGCTTGCAGTTCACATATTGACGGTCAGTATTCATCTCATGGCTCTCTCTCTCTCTCTTGACATGGCAAAAGGCTCCTTGTTGTACAGTTGTGGATTCCAGAACACATGGGTCATCTCTATGGTTTTCTTTATCACAGAATCTGGTGTTTTGGCAGGTCCTTCACTATTTGGGACCAATCTTCTCTGATGCTGTTGCACTGATCTGCAGTGAAGAGGTCAGTATATGTGGACATTGCTGATTTCATGAGCATTTTACTACTGCCAGCAACAACATGAGGTAAAGGAAGGAAGTTGGAAAGGAGGGTTTCAAATGTAACTAATCTGCTGTGCTCAATTCTGGTGGGAAGCTGTAGATTCCCAAATTGAAGGCGCACATCAATGACACAAGAAATACCTGGCAACAAATAACCTGGGAGGACATGATCATCCATGTAAGGTGGAAGTCTATGAACACAAGTATACATGGCAGGAATGTATTTAGGCAGTGAGAGAGGATCAAACTAAACAAGCCTCACCGTGCAATGGCCTTTCACACTTCAGTCTTTCCATGCATCTTGCAACATTCTCTGCTTGTATGCTAACTGATCCTGCATGTCTTCTGATGTTCCAGCTGCTGTCAAAGATACTGGATGTGATTGACGACCCAGACTGGACTCAATCTCTTGGAAATGCTTTTGCAAGCCAATATAACCTATATGTTGGAGACTACAAACATTCTGCTTTGCTACACAGGCATGGTCTCTATCCACATGATTCTCATGATGTTATGGATGTTTTTATAAGCAGTCTATGTTTCAAAGAAACAGTGTACATGCCTAGGGGTTTTTTAGGAAGCACCACTCTAAGCAACACTGCTGACATTGCAAAGAGACATTAGTAGAAACATGTGATTTTCCTCCATGGGTTGACTACAAATGATTAACAGAATAGTTTGGCTGGCAGATGCCTTGGAATGTTGTTACATAGGGTCAATGATGCCAGCTATGTGCAACAAAAACTAAACTTGATGTACAACCATGCCAACTTCACAGATGAGCAAAACCGAGTTGGTCTTGCCAAAGCCATGGGCATGGTACCAACTCTTTCTGTCATGCCATGTATCTTCCTACACATCAGGTGACAAGTGTTCTCCAATTATTGACCAGAAATCGCAAGGACTTGTATAGTCATCTTCTGAGAACACATTCCTACATTTCCAGTGGCTCTTGGGAGCCCTAACAAGATCTCTCAAGATCAGATCAAATGGTGAGAAATGCTGGGGCTTTAGGTTGCAGCAGCACATCTTGACACAGTGCTGGAAAAGCTGAGAACTATTCTGGCAATTTGCACTCGAAAAAGATTTCACAGGTCTGCTACTCAAACAACCAGGATTGTTTCATTATATGTTGCCATCTGATACTTCTTGTTGTATGCTTTTACATTCCTTATCTTCTTTGGCATCATCTCCATGTCGTGCTTTTGTTTGCAGAGTGCTAGCATTGTTCCTGGCTCTGCATAAAAGCTCGGACATAGACAATGAATGTGCTGCATTAGCCTTAATGTATGGTTATGCTGCAACATATGCACCAACTAAGGCCATAGAAGCTCGGATTGAAATTCTTGTGGTAAGTAGAATATTGTCAAGCAGGTAAGCTGTCTTAATATACTCACTTTCTAGGCACTATAGAAGATGTCTTCCGTCAGAAAATGGACACAGGTTGGTGTGTCAATTTTGTGATAATTCTTGAAAGCCCCTTAAAATGCCAGCAGCATAATAGGTGGGGATGGTAGTTTATGTTGTAGGCTGTCTGACAACAAGATCTTGGATGTTGTAGATGGATTTGGAACAGCTCTGGTGCTCATGCACTGCCATGGCAATACCCCTAGCAGCCAAGCCTACCTGGGGTTGTTCCAGAAGTCAGGTCACATCTCCCTGAGACTGAGTTTCCAACATCAAAAGCCAGCTTAAGCAAGTCCTGGTGAATTTACTAGTCAGTTTCATAAGGCAATGTTGCAAACCATGAGAAAGACAAGTAGTGGCAAGTGTATCATGGAAGGAAAGTTTCTTTCAGTTCAGTCGCAGTATCCCATTCCTTCTGGCTTCTCCTGCCTTCACATTTTGGTCATGGTTTACACCCTCATTCTTCCTTCCACCCAACAGGAGATCTTTATGCTTGCTGATCTTTATTTCCATTTGCTTGTCTTAGGGGCCCAATACAATTTCAGGATTTCTACCCAGGCGGTCGGCAATTGCTAAGCAGGCAGTTATCACTGCCATCAATCTTCTTGGTGTGAACTATGAACCTCTAGCTTCTTCCTCCTCTCTATGTGATTAATCTGAAAGCCTTTAAGATAATGGTGGATTTTGTTCAAACCATTGCAGGCCAAGCTGTCATCAAGGCTGCTGCTAATGGAGCATTCTTTTCATTGCACAAAAGGGATGCGATGTTGGATTACATCATGGCTTTAATGGCAAGCCAGGACTCCAATTTCTCACACACTGAGCTCCAATACACTCAGGTAACAAGTTACAATTATCAGACTCCATCTTGCCCCTCTTCCATTGTTCTGGTTTTTTTTTTTTGCCACCTGTTTACTAAAGACCAAAAAGAACTGCAGCCTATGATAAATTTTAGATTTCATCAATGTCTCACTATATTTCTATGTAGATAGCTATGCCACTGTTGGATTTAGATGTAATCACCAATGCTGTCCATAACTTAGTTGCCTTTCTTGGCACCCAAGATCTTGCATTAGGTTCAACCAAGGCTCTTGTGGCTTCTGAAGTTGCAGGAGTTGGCACTAAATGCATGCACAACACTTGTGTCTGTTGAGCCCAAGTTGACAGCAGCAACAAGAGACTGTGTCCTCCAAGTATGGTTCCTATCTTGTGTTTTTGTCAATGGAATGATTCAAAGTTTTAAAGCTGTTTTCCACAAATCACTACAGAATCAAATCCTGCGTGCTTAATCCACTAACAATTGCTAACAGTGGTAATCGTACAGAGAACATCTGTATATGAGGCCACAAACATTTGCTAAACTGTAAGAATAAAGACCAAGTGCTTCACTTAAACAGTTGAAGTAAGGTCATGCCTCAATAACAGGAAGTGGATCCCTGTCCATAGGAAAGATGTGTTACAATGGTAATAGGGTGACTTCTGGTTATTTGTTGAGCAGAAATGCAGTTGGAAAGAACACTGTTGATATTTGACACATAATCTTGCAAGTTTTGTCTTTTGCTGTCATATTCTTGTGTGGAGTCAATGGACTGCCTGTGTGGTTGTCAGGTTTCATTGGGATTCATCACATTGTCAGCTTCCATTCCTATTACCCACCCCATCTTTTGTAATTTGACAATGCTGCTTTCAACTATTTTGCGGACCAGGTAAAATGTGGCTTGAATTTCTTCCTAAAACTTTTTTTGTGAATTGAAAGAATATGCTGGTGTAGATGGTGCATGCCCATGATATTGTGAGTTGACTGAGTGGGATACCAACAAAATGACCATCTTCTCTTATCAGTTCTAACCAATTTGGATGGCCTATGGATGTTAAGATTTCTCTCTTAGCTTCTGAGTTTGGACATATGTTGTTAAAGACTATCAATCTATTGAGTAAGCCATATTTTCTAACAGAGTTGCCAGCATCCTAGCTCTTAATTACCAAAATAAGTAAATAAAAAACTTTGACACTAGCCAGAGCTGGTGTGACTTACTTCTTCCCTATGCTATAGATACTGCCTCTTTTGGAGATGAGCTCTATAAGTCTTTGCAGAGCTGCCATTTTGGAGGTGACTCATCCCAGGACTAATTCCAGCCTAGGATGATCAACTTCAGAGTTTATCTGAGATCCAGTGCTCCATCCAGGCAGGCTGTGCTTTCTTATTTCCCATCTAAATACTACTAAGAACACCCCTAATAAGTGGTCAATATTTTGGTGCAGCAGTTGTGAAGATGAAAAAAGTAGGGCAGGTCTACTCCATTATCTGTTGAAGCATCTAGATTCGTATGTGTCTTCCTCAGTTGAGCACCAAAGGCAGAGAGCATGCTGTACAGTGCTGGCACTATTAAAGCAGTTCCATGCTCTTCCAGCTATCTGTAGCTCCCCCATTGGTTGCACAGTCAATAGCTTACAACTTAGAGCCTCTGGAGAAGAAGGTCAGAGCAGCAATGCAGGTAGCCCCTACTCTCTAATTGAGATGTTTTGATTTGTTGTAACTATTGTAGTGTCAAGCACATCTCCATTGAACAAATGAACGTGTGCTGATTAGTATGTGTGTCAGCCTGGCAGGATGGTAGTTAGTGTGTACTTGCAAGAAGATGATACATGCTCAAAAGCATTTGAGCTTGTTGCTAGGTAGCAGATGATCTCTCAGCCTGAAAACCAGAATGGAAGGTTGTAGATGGTTGTCAATCCCCATCAAAAAAGTACAAAGAAATGTGCTAGAAAATGAAGCAAGAACAAAACGAATAAAAACGATGCTTCCAGTGGATCTGTGATTCTAGGAAGTTTTTGTGTGCTTCAACAGCTCCAGCAGAAATAGAATAGGGGTTGCCTCTGTAGCAATCTCATCAGTGCTGAGTTGACCTTTCAGGTCCTATGGTTGTGCTTTAAGGTTTGTACAATGAAGGGACTTCCACCCTCCTATACATATATGTAAGAGCCAAACCTAGCATGACTGAGAATCTCCTGCCTGTGCACAGTCCTACAATCACAACACTATACTGTCCAATGTATATGGGATTGTCCAGAACTATGGGCTTTGAACTGTAGATCCTGGATTTTAGAACAGAACCTTGCTATATACAGTTATTGCAAGAGAGGTTTACTGAGCATCTAAGCTCAGTTAACAGTTCTGAGGATTAATTCATGCTTGAGCAGATCCATTTTAGGACATCTGCAACTGATTGTTACTCCACTACCTAAACCTAGAAAAAAATGGGATGCAGAAGTCATTGTACACATGACTTTGTTTCTTTTCCTTTCTGAAAGAAACTTTCTCTAGTAACTATGATTTTTGTCCTAAAGCAGGCCATCATCAGTTTTTTGAGAGGGTAAAGTCACCTTGATACAGCTGGTGAAGGTGTCCTGAGTAGTCCTTTTCTGTGAACAACCAGCCCCCATTGTGTTGCCACCTCGTGAAGCATTAAAGCTAGGAGAGAGAACAATTGCCTACCTGCCCCGCTGTGCAGATCTGTCTCCAAATGTACGGATGCTTTCCATACAGGTTAATTCCATTGCCAGCTATCCTATCTCTGTGTTGGAGTATATATAGATCCTCTGTGCAGTTCACAAACCAAGGATCAGAAACTGTTGCTCCAAAATATGCTACATTAATTCTCTTAAGCCCTAGTAACATGCCACTGCACAATCTATTTGGCAAATTACATTTGGGTCATTTGAATTTGTGGAGCATTGTAAAGTGCAGAGCATAATTTGAATTGCAAGTATTTGTCATCAGCCAAAAATTTATGAAGAATGCATGTTCCATGTCATATATTTGTGAGTAGACTGCACCAGAGGGTAGCAGTTTGCAAGATTTTATCGACTATGTGTGCTACAAAGTAATGAGTAAGATCTCAATGGTGAGCCATGTGTTTGGTTGGTGAAGCAGGTGTTGTATATGTTCTTCAGTATCTCCATATTGCTGCCCAACTCAATTGGGTCAGAATCTTCTGCAAACCAGCAGGCTTCATATGCTGCTTTGTCAACACTGCAGGAGTTGACACAAGTTACTGAATGGGTAAGTCAATTTTCTGGCTACACATTCATTGGCCATTATTTCATACCTTCAATTTTTTATTGCGGCTTGAACATAAAAAGATTGAAGAGATTCTTCTACTTTTTTGGTGCAAGAGGTTTGTGACAAGTGTTCACGGAAATCTCATAAAATTCTCTGTTACAGGAGGCAGCTGGTGAAGAGATTGATTTCATGCCAACTATTGTAAACTCTATCAGGGTTCTGCTTACAACCACAGAGGTAGTTGAGAACAGACAGTCTCATATAATCCACTGTACACAGTGAAGAACGTGGATTTAGTATCCTTGAGCTGTGCTTCTAGTTTTTGGTTGACTATTGAAAAGTGATCTAAGAGCTTGATCATGGTCTTTGCTTATGTGATGATGGTGGAAATGTCAAGTGCAGCTAGTTGCTGTGCTGAGAGGGTGCCGTGCAGCCATTTGTGACAAGGCGGTGTCATCTGGAGGAGGACCAATTGCTGCAGTCACTGAATTAATTAGGAAGCGAGGAAGTGAGCTGGGAGATGCAGATGTGTCCAGGTGAGGATCTCCTTCTCTGCTTCAATCTCAAGCCATTGGCTATGCTGATGGGCAACATGTAGAGAGCACCCACATGGAAATATTATTAAAAACAGCACTCTTTTTATTTGCTTGCATTTTGTGGAAAGGCAATTGGTTGTGCTGGCTTGGGCCTTCTGCTGTCACCAATTTGTTCTTGTCAACCTACAGAATTGCCTTTCATTTCTTCTCTCTTTGTCTGATTGGGCTGTGGGTTAGTGGCCCTTGTCAAGGGTGCCTTTGATTTCTTCTCTCTTTGTTTGATTGAGCTGTGGGTTAGTGGCCCTTGTTCATCGACTCAGTTGGACTACAAAACTTCTGAATTGTTTTATCTCTTTCCTTTTTACTTCTTCTTAGCTGTTGCTAAGGGATATTTGTAACTTCCATAGTTCCAGTAGCTGATTTATGTGTTCTTTGGGGGGAGAGTGTTGATTGTGGGACAGGATAACACATGCTTTATTCACTGCTGCAGCATCCATGAGTGACAGGTGTCAAGAAATTCTAGCAGCTGTATTGTTCCTTCACTTTCCCATAGTCTGAGGACTCTAAAGAAACCTTCACATGGCAGACAACTGAATTTAACATCCAAAGGGGTCAACACTGAGGTTGTGGAGATTGTGTAATAGTATGGACATGAACAGTAACTAGAATGAACTGAGTTCATGCAGCACTGAGCAACAAACCAGGAGTACCTCCTGAGGGGAGGTATTCTGTATCCAAACACCCCCAAGTGCAAGGGTCTTCAGATGCATAGGGTGTGGGCACCCTTTGCATCTCACACCCTTGGAACCCCTACACCCCTGAACTGTAGGTGCAGAGGTTGTATGACCCACTTTCCACCCTGGCACTATTGGTTAATCGGTGCATGCATGTAGAATAACAAAACCTCTGCAGGGAAATCATGAAATTCGCTTTTGGTGTCAGATCATTTCTGTTTAGAAAAATGCTCAATCATGCATGTTCACTTTAGACATAAGATTTTGGTTTGCTGTCCAGATGTGCTGTCTTGCAGAACATACACAAGCCAACATGGTGTTTCAGGAGGTATTGAGTGCAACAGAAATGCAAGTTGTGAGAAATGATGTTTCAAAGCTCAAAAACTGGCCAATCCAGGAAGCTTTTCTGGTGAGTATGAAACCTCAAGCTTCACACAGCAAGTTTCCTTGGGGATTCACTAATGCACAGCTGAATGGCAAGAACAAGGGAGAGAAGAATGACATGAAATCATCCTATCAGTAGAATGTCTCAGTTTGTTCTCTGTTTTACATTGAGCCCATGGAATGTACCTAAATCATGTCATCAATTGCAGAGAATGTGTCACAAGTCAATTTCACGCTTTAAGCTGTGGATTCACAATATGAAGCATTGCCCAAATATCATGTGATCTAATGAAACAGGCAATTTCACACAATGAGGTGTTGTCAATCCCCTTTCTAGAGCATGTAGTGGGTATACTCAATCAAGTACCTGCTGACAATGATGACAATGCTCATGAGTGTGACTCTTCTGAGACATCAACACCACCCAGTACCATGAGCCAATTGCCACAGGCAGCCACTATTGCCCTTGGAGCAATCCTCAGGCATGTTCCATATCATACTTATCATATGCAAGTAACCAAATTCAATCATACAAGTTACGAATGATAGGCTCTTTTATGTACTTTCTCCTGTCCCATGGGCCAGTTGGACCTATACAGTTCTGTCCTACTTTTGTCCTAGTGAGGATTCTGCTATTTGACTACCTTGCTTCATTGCCTGTCAGTGATGTTGTACACTGATCATCCAGATTAAGCTCAGCCCACTACAGCTAGAGCCTAAAGCTCTACCTATTCAAGGTCGTCATATCATAGATACACTAACCTTGGTCCTCACTTATCAACAAGGTTACAAGCAAGATCTCATAAAAACCAGTCTCAGTAGTTTCAATACAGTGTGAATATTGTAAATTCCTTTACATGCGTGGTTTGTCTAGCTTGTGCAAATGAGCCATGAGAACTGACAATTGTAGAGCAAGTGTTTAGTGTGTTTGATAGAGATGTCTTAGAATGACCCGTAAGAATTACAACCATTCTGCTCATCACATGCATTCTAGGTGACTCTAACAATGTAAATTGTGGGCAAAATCAATTCATAAAGATACAGAATGAAAGAAGAAGTGGTGCAGTAACTTTGAGAGAAGTTGTTTGGATTTCTGAGATTCTCTCCTGTTAGGAACTAGGTCAGTTTGGCACTCACAGAGAGGCTTCAAGTGTTTGTGTAAACTCTAGTGAAGTCATTGCACATCATCAATGTATAGTCCATGATCTAGAAACTTTCATTTGAATGCACAGGTGAAAATGTTTAGTGTTCATCCAACTTGAAGATTGCCAGGCAGAATTTTGCATATGGAAGAGTACCATGGATGAGCTCATAGATTTTCTTGTCATTGTGCTCTGGTAGGGCTTTTCAGGATTGTTCTTCTTGTTTGCTGAACAGGAATGGGAGTGATGTGACTACAAGAGCAGTCGAGCAATGCTATCCAACAGTCCTCTGTGCACTCTTGTTGCAGATTGGGAACTGTCATACAACTTTGAGGAGTGATGTGAAACCACTGAGGTATGCATGCACATGTTAAATTCTTGTACTGAGAACATCACCCATTTCAACTTCACTAGATAAAAGAAAGAGGAAGTGTTGAAGACACTCATCTGCCCATCTCTGTCAGAAGTCACACAGACCAAAGATGCTTGGTAGCCTACCGCTGAAGCCAGAATCAGCTTCAACACTGTTGTGAATTGCACCCTACTTATCATGGTATTGGGCTGAGAGCATCCTGATATGTTTTCAGTGTTTGGTGTGCAGTGATATCATTTCAACTTTCCAATCCTTCTGTACATGTGTATGTGATGAAGAGATGGGCAAGGTGAGAGTTGTCACATCCACTAAGTTCATTCAACTTTGTGCCTCTGCATTCTGCTAGAAGTCATCTTAAGGCTTTCAAGCTGATAGAACCATCAGTTTGCAAGGTGTCTCCAGGGTCATCCTTTGTACTGATTTTCAGAGAATCTGGGCAAATTTCTTGGGGTCAAATATGGCTGAAGTTTGTCTCTTATTCACTGCTTACTAGCTGCCTTCATAATTCAGATCAGTTCTTTGATTGCATACAGTATGAGTTCATAAACTACTAAAGCAGAAACTAGGTTTTAGTTTATGTGTCATCAATTGGCATGTTGCTGTCTGCTGAGAAAGGAGTTCAAATCAGAAGCTCCTGAATCTGAGAGAAGTAGATGTAACAAACCACTAAACAATAAAGTAAAGTAGTCAACCGCTATTTTCCAGTTGCATCTGAGAAAGTGTGTACCTCACAAAAGATCTCACACTGTAACGGTGGCCAAATGTTTCCTCTCATTGTTCATCTTAAGTTGAAAACTTGGTATTAACAGTGAGCATGAGAATTCTCAGGTGTTTTATAAATGTGCTTAAGTCTGAAATTATTTAAAACTTGGACTCACACATTCAAGTCAGCTGTTTCTCTGGTTTTTTTTTCACAATCAAGCAACCAAATATAAACTGAAAGACTCGGACCTTACTTTTGTATGCACTTTTTTTGGGTGTAACACAATCTCATTGCAAATAAAAAGCATAAATCAAGCTTTTTGCTCTTGAAGGTAATTGTGTGTCTGTGTCATGGGCATCTGGCATCTGGGTACTGAATGTCTTTGCAATTGGATGCCATCTGCTAAGATTTTCAATCTTGGTGTCACACAAAAACTTGACTTGTCCATTCAAGTGGCAGTTGCATAGCTCACCAGATTAGTTGCCAAGATATGCTGCATGGATCAATAAGGATTTGTCCATGTGCATGATCCCACCTAAAGAAACATTCTTTTTATATCACCTGCTCTAGTCTTCAAAGTTGCCAATTTATGTAAAAGCATCATAGATTGGTCAGACTGTCAGGTACTTCTGTTACAGTAGCAGCCCACCAAACTTATTATGCTTGAAGTATGGGATCTCTCTGGGTAAGTGTGCTTTATCCCCTTACTTGCACAACTCTTTAGAACCAAAAGCTTTTCTGTCAGTTCTCAATGGGGTGGTGGCTGTTTACAGTAGTAGTTGGGCAGTTAAGTGATCTCTGAGACCAACTGTTTGTAACTGTCCTCCTTCCTCCATGAGGTCATTTCACTCCTAAGGGCTTATAATCAACAGACATTGCCCTTCTTCCACTCCAAGAGGCAGCCTGCAGCAACAGTTGTCTGCAGGATTCTTTCCAAGACATCTGTGTTCCTGATCTTCCTTAGTTTTCAACCATCTCTTCTGCAGGTATTGCTAACAGATGGACAGCAGCGACTGAGTGGGGATAGGTGGACAGAAGCCATGGAGGACATTTCTTCCTGTTCTGCCAAGTTGAAGCCAGAAAAGGTAGGTTCGTGGCCTGCATCTTTCTTGAATGTACATATATATGGTTAGCCTTGACCTTGAATCTCCCAGTCAAGGCCATCTTCCTGGATAGGCACAGTTCTTGGAAATGTGCACTTCATTGCTTTGTTTACTAATTGTTTACTTGCAAGAGCCAAACAACCTCGACCTGTGACATGGGTTGAAACTGAGTAGGAGTGTTAACCTAGGTCTACCTATAGAATGATCAATGCTAAGCATTTTTTTTGTGCATTTTGAGACAATGGAATTTTGAGCTGTCAATGAACTCATTTGGCAATGTCACGAATCTTCATTGTGGAAGGTCATGTGAAAGATTGCAATGCATGCCTAAAGGTGTTATTGAGTGACCAGGTGAACGACATCTGTGCATTGCTGTGGCCAGCACTAAATAGGAGACATGAATTCCAGCGTGCTGCTGTAGCTGCAGCTCTATCTCAACTTGTACACTATATGTAATGTTTAATCACATTCTGTGTTTTTCTTCTTTTCCATGAGTAAGAAGTAAGAAGGAGAAATTTTATCATATTCACCAGGGACACAGAAAGGTTTATGCAATCAGGAAGACTTGAGCAGCAAAACACCCAGAAGGTGGAAGGATACCACATTAGAACTCTGAGATCCTTCTCCTGCTAGAAGTTGTAGCCTGATTCATAGAAGTTGTAGCCTGATGATGAATCAGGCTACAATTTCAGGTGCAGATTTCCTTATGAAACCATCTCATCATCATAACCAAGGGAGCTGTAAGGGATGAGCAGTCTCCAACAAAAGATGGAAGACGAAGAATAACCCATCACTGAAACAACATTTTTTGTGTTCTAAAAGTGCTCCACTTGATTTACTCTAAATCATGCAGTAGAGGAGCAGACATCCTTTTGGAATCCTTGGTGAATGTTCTGAAAGTGCACACTGATGACGAATCTGCTACAGTTCGATGTTTATCTGTGAAGGGCCTGACTCAGGCACAAACTCTTCGCCCACTTACACCTTCAATTGGCACTTAATTATTAGTTGCAATTCATCAAGATTCATGTTTCACTTGTGTGACTGCTTCTGCCTTTCAGCTGTTCATGGGCACTCTGCACTTATGATCTTTACTGTATTCCTGTCCAATCAAGCACAGTGATTGGCAAATGTGCATGGAGATCAAGATTTTTCTTAGATTTTTTAACTTGAAAAAAATTGGAGAGGCTTCATTATCTTCTCCAAATTTTCAGGTTCCTGAACACGGATTAGTTCAGCACGCAGCACTAGTGCTCAACATATTAGTTGCACGTATGGAGGATGTTGATGAAGATGTCACCCTTGCTGCTGTTCAGGGACTAGCAACGGTGAGTTCTGGCAGTCCTTCTCATGTTTGTTTGACTGCATGGTGATCATCAAAGTTATAAACCTTGCACCAAAGATTAGCCTGATCAGTTGACTTTACACTATGTTCCTGGCAATGTGGTGTACAATTCTGAACATCAAATCAAGCCAGTCATTTTAGTCAGCTGAATTCCCAAGGGGCAGGTGTTGGAGGTAGTACCTGAGGAGGTTGTTGCGCCAATCTTTCTGAACTTGTGTCTACGGTTAGGCTCCCTGCAGGCAAGTGAAGTGTTTGCACTCTACTGTGTACCTCAAGATGTGTCTTCAGCAGTTATTGGACATAAGCAGTTTGATCTTCTTGGTCATTTGATTCTCCAGAACTGTACCACAGTTGTAGAGTATAAAATCTTCTTGCCTAAACACTGTTCACTGTGAACCATTCAAGGAATTTGTACATCTATTCTGGTGTACTCCATTTTTAGGATTGGCATTTTCCCAGTGTCATGTTTTGATGACTTGTAAAGATTTAGCAGACTCAACTAAAGGAGAACATGCGGGCAGCATCATTTACGGCCTTTGGAACATTGAGCAGGTTTGCTACAGGTGTTCAATATGAGGCTTTTATGGAGCAGGTTGGCACCTCTTTAGAATGTCATGTTCACATGATGGTTCAACTTTAAGCTTTCTTTAATGGTATCAAGAACTACAATTTCATCCAGGAAATGCTGAGATATGATTAGCTTTCCATAATCAAAATGTTTACACTACATAGAATTTCTGAGAGGAAGGTGTCTCACAGGCTCTTCTACCCGGTGTCTCTCATACTAGAATTCTCGCTATAATGGAAGTTGTTGGATGTTTTTCCTATACCAGATACATACAACATTGCTTCGCCTGGCTTTGCATGTAAATGATGAGGCACCTTCTGTCCGTCTGGCTTGCAAGGTTAGCTCAACCTTTTATTTTCCTGCTCTTTTTGTTTTGAACACTTGGTGCACTTTGCACACTGACCTGCGAGTTCTCATTAGAATAAGAACCCCTGCCCAGAAACTTCAGTCCATTCAAGTGGTTATTCATTGTCTAGGTGGCTGATTCTGACATGACCTTTTGTATTTGTTCAGGACTCGTTAAGGAGGATTTCTCCTTTGCTACATGCTCAAGATATCAGAGCATTGGCCAACTTGCAAACATTTGATTTTGGTCATAGGTAAGCCTTGGATTATTGTTATTAAATGTGATAGAAGCTCACATTCCCTACAACCGAGGTATTCACATAATTGTTTGCAGCTTCTTCATTTTGCCTTGTGAACTTTTTGACAAGCTCACATGGTTGCTTTGCAGACAGGAGTACGATGAATTTGTGAAGGAGTTTGTCAAGCATCTTGTTTTACAGTTCCGTGAAAGGGCTGAGACCTATGTCACCTTAGCAATTCAGGCAAGTTTGAAAATCTATGTGCATGTAATACAGGAATTATTAGCTCGCAAGTCTACTATTATTGCAAGATTCCAGGTGCTAAGAATGTGGAACACAAATTAAGAACAAAGCAGTCAAGGTCACGGTAGCATGACACTATTTCTGACTCAGAGTTTTGACATTCAACTCTCTGTTTTTCCATTTGTTTGCTTCCCAGAGCTTGTAGCAGTATGTCTTTCTTAGAGTCATTTCTTGTTTCCTTCTTAGCTTAACTTTAGATGGAGTCTGTTTGACTAGATGAGGAGCAACTGAGAAATAGATATTGAGACTCAATGAAAGGAAAGCTAAAGAAAGAAATATACAATTGAAAATTCAATAAGCTTTTAGGTAGCTGTAGAGCAGAGAGCAGCAGCACTGTATGCATACTCTTCACTGCCATTGATAAGTACAAGTTTTCCAAATTTTCTCATGTTGTCCATGTCTTTTTTGAATGGTTACAGGCCTTTGAGAGCCCATGGCCCTTGATTCAAGCAAATGCTGCTTACTTTATGGGCTGCCTTTTGTCAGAGATGGAGGACACCAAGTCTGTCGAGAATTATCTGCCACAGGTATGGGGCATTCATGATGTCACCTGCACTGGTCTGGGTTCCATTGCCCTTAGAGTTTCTAGAGTTTTTGCTTTAGGATGCTGCTCTTGGTGCTGCACATCACTTAGAGAGAAAGATGGATCCAGCACTAAGAGTTTCTAGACATTTCACAGTATCCTCCCTTTGAAATGCCCAGAGTTTCACATTCAAAGGGAGGCCTTTCCAGAAGCATCATAGGTGTTGTCATTGCATCTCTGTATGCCGCAAGTGTGCAAGTCTTGAGGCTGAATTACAGCCATAGCTTTCTTTGGTGGGGTGCTATTTAAAGGTCAATAATCCACAGGAAATCAATGCTTTTCATGAACTTCTCTCTAGAGGAAATCTGGAAAGTTCATACAACCATTTGTGTCAAGGTAAGTTTTAGAGCTGGAGGGTGCATCCTTCAAAAGGTGGTCTGTGGCTTTTCCTGCTCCTCAATGCTCTTCCTCAAACTCCTCTAGCTCCATGGGTGCATGTCTATGGCCACAAGGTCACATCAAGTGCAGTTTTACAAGTACTATTTATCTTCCACTCACTCTTCTGCTAATGGGCAAAGGAATTGTGTTTGGTGGTTTTCATTTAGGAACAAGCTTGACCTGTTATAGAGGCCAGACTTGGTGAAGGATTCTGGAGATATTTAGGTTTGTTTTGCAGTATATAATGTAGCAGAGTCTGTAGCCATTTCTTGATGTTTATTAGTGCCAGTTTAGCAGTCATTTTGAGCATTACTGATTACCTCACGTAAAATGGATCAGGTGACAGAGGCCCTGGTGAGAATGACTGTACAAGCACCAAGTTCTATAGTCCGAGCAAAATCTACTCTGGCTTTGAGCATGTTCTTGAGTGAAATTCAAGTATCAAGCAACTCTGACTGTTGTTTACAGGTGATCACATAATAAACTCTTGGCCACTTTCAGATTTCTCAAGCTTTGGTAAACAGCACTGACAGGTTGCGGTTGCTTTTGCCCAGGTACTGTCTGTGGATGCTTCCAAAGAAACATCCACCAGAAGTGAGTGATGTTGAACACAGTGCAACTAGGAGTACGGGGAGATGGTAAGTACCTACCTACTTCTCAAGCAATGAATCAATGATTTGGCAGCAAGAAGAGATAAGCATGCCAACCAAAAGCAAGAAACTTCACATGGCAGTAGCTACATTGAATGCTTGTGCTAGGAACCTATTCAAGGTCAAATGGTAGTCCCCTACTGTTGCAGATTTGTTGCAATTTGTGAATTCCAACAAACCATTTGTTGCTGTTTTATTCCTGAATCTCAAAGACTATATTCTAGGAGGTTGTAAGCCTTTCAAGAGTTGTAGAGATATCTGCAGTGGCTAGTTTGCATATCACCATTAGATATGGAACAAGATGAGATGGATTCATTAATCACATACCTCATATGATCTGATTTAAAAGGAGAAGAGGCTTATGTGATAACAGCACACATGTATCACCTCTTTTCAATCTCAATCACTGCCACTTTCTAAAGGAGTTACAACAACCAACATGCTCCATTCGGGAGGAGCCTTGCTAGGCAATCAGCACCATACACCAACATGCGGATTGGGTATACACCAATGTTGGTCTGTCTCATAGATACGGTTGGGTTGGATATGAATCGGTATGGTCAGTGTGAACCCTGTTAGATCAAACCCCTACACTCTTGGTATAGAATTTGACCATACCTCGGACATATCCTGGTTTTTTTATCATGTCCATTCAAGCTACCAGTATACCTATTATTCACACCAATAGCTTTCTCTTGAGGGTGACTCTCATTCATATCTAGGTTACAACAACTTTTACCTATGTTCTGGTATGTAGAGGTGAGGTTTAGCAATGCATGTGTTATTGGAGAGGATATGGGAATCCTCATCATTTAGCTCTTAAATGGTGAGCTTTGCTTATCAAGGTCTGTCAATTCTTTACCTTCAACAACTCCTTTATTTTCTTGTTTGTTGTTGCATGCTGACTCATAATTGATCATTCAAACTATTGGTATGTCTCCCTTCACCAAGGCTCACACAACAATTGAAAAAACTGTTAACTACTGTTGCAATGTAATGTCTACTAGTGTGATGTGTGGCCTCTACGTTGAGCACATATTGCAACATAGTTTTACAAGCTAGAGGTATACATTTTTCAACCATAAAATAGGGCCAAACCATTAGTTCAATATTGATCTACACAGGATACGCATTTTGGAGGAGTTGAATATGGAGTGAAAAATATTGTAGACATCAAAGTGAGAGGAATTGGACGGTGTGTTGAGTTATATTGAATAATTCCAATGACAAAATTATCGTCTATTGTGTGAAAATCCAATTTCCCTAACAATTTATTTTTATTTTTTTTTATTGAATAGTTCATGGCAAAAGTTACTGAAAATTCAGCAACTCCCACACCATAAGTCTGAAAATTATGAAACTACCTTTGTGCACCCATACTCATAAGCATTTTAGTTGTGATTGAGACCAGACTAATGTATGAAAATGACATTAATCTTAATACTTGTACCAGATTAGTACATACAAATTGAAAAAACTTCAATACCTGCACTGGAGTATATATCTTGAAACCAAAATACCAGGCCAACAGATGCCCAGCCTCCAAGAGCCCATTTTGCACAAAATTCATGTCAAGCAAAATGTCTTCCTGTTTCGGTGTCAGTTGATATACTAACTGTCTGGTACAATGTTTGTTTTTTTAAGCAATTTTCTGGTTTTGCATCGGTAGCAAGCATCCCAAGAGGAATTTAAGAGTAAATGGTGAGAGGTTTTTTCGTCTAAACAGCAAAGAAAACTGCTTTTAAATTGCTACCAAAACAAAATCTGAATCTAAATGTCTTGAATACTTTTCAAAAAAGAAAAATCTCAACATTTCACTAAACTTTTTTGGAAAAGAAAGGGAATATGAAACAGAAATATTTGCATTTTTTGCATATGTGCAAAATTTTGCATGCAAACAAATGTTTAAACTAGTGCATGGCTCAAGTAAGTCTTAAGCCCAGTTCAAACTAGGAGTCAAGGCCAAGATTGAACTCAACTCAAGCATTCCTATTGCTGCAATCAATAAAATCAGCCCCAAGTGCTTTACACTAGGAGTCAAGGCTGAAAAAGAAAACAATTTTTTTAATCTACCACTTTATGCCATGACTTGGCCCCGAGGCAAAAAAACAATGAAACCCTGCCAATCATAAATAAATCAAAGCACCCAATAAATGGGGTAATACAAGGAAAAAACAGGAAGGGCATACATCCAAGAAGACAAAAGAACCACCAAAAGAGGGCAAACCACCAGGGAACATCAAATTCCTGAACCCCCTCCCATCACGAAGAGCATATCAAATAAGAAAATGGGAGGACCCTTGAAAGGATGCTTAGCCTAGAAAAACCCTCACCTATCGTAATAACATGTCTCAAAATAGAAATGACCTCAACATGTTGTAACACCATTGACACCCTCTACTTATAAGTGTGCCCAAAATTGAAAGAGGAGGGCCTCTAATGCCCTTCGCTCCCCTTGTCATGTTGGCAAATTAATGAAAAAACTCGTTCGCTTGTTAGTGTAGACATTTGAAAACCTCTATAGCTAGAGGGAGAAACGTATTTGCCAAGAATCGATCATGATAAAAACAATCTTTCATCTAAGTCGTTACTATTGTCACAACCCCATGAGAAAGAACAACATGTGACACCAAATCAACTCAAATGGGGTCAGCAATGACAACTTTTGCTAACGTGCGGACACCATCTACTAATAACACAATGTCGTAGGTTGGGGGGCTATTTTCACAAAACATGAAATCTCGCATTTCTTACAATGGCCACAAAAGCATTTCACACAACATCATGCAAGGCCATCCTTTCCCCACCATGCATGTAGCAAAAAAGATTGATCCCCATAAAATTCAAAGGCTAGCTACAAATGTAGTGTGACACCCCAAGGACTAAAAGATGGAAAAAACCCAACGTAATGCACAATGTAATGGAAAAAACATTTGAAAGTAAACGAAAGAAAAGAATGACCGAATGGGCTAACAACCAAGCACCAACACTTGGTCCTACACACATCCTCAAATGTGCTCTATGAGAATCATATGGTAAATCAAAAAAGATGTTAGTAAAAGAATGGTCGTGCAATCTTTCAAAATATTTTTTTAAAGGCGATATGTGCTTCTCTCGGCCAACTACTCAAAAAGGGGGACACATGTTGCAACCCCCAATGAGAAAAGCTTTCGCGTTAATCTCAAATGCACTTAGAAAGGGATTGGCCTTGAGCTATTCACACTAACCACCTTTAACAAAAATGGGTGAAAATCCAACAAAAACCTAAAAGCTATGACATGGGCTACTGAGGCCCAACTCCCTAAACAAGTTTCTGGATCAATTACGTTCAAAAAAATCAACTTTACACCCCCATTAAAAATGGGGGAAACCACCTACCAAGGGACTAAAAGGGCCTTTGGGCCACTCCAATGAGCCCAAACCCAAAATTTTCTCAAAAACTCCCATAAAGGTGGAGTCAAAAACGATGAATTAACTCCAAAAATTTGAAAGAGGGGGAGAACAACAAAACAAAAAGGAAGGCCTTTGGGCCAAACATCGAAAGAGGATACCAAAAACCACTTGGACATCCCCTAACTTCGAAAGCACATCTACAATGCTAAACATCCTTGATTAAAACCTGGACTATAAAAAAGATGAGGTGAAAGAAGTAAAATCAAAAAGGATGCCAAAAGGATATTGATGCCACCAAGGGGGCAACAAAATTTGGTAGGGGGGACAAATCCATGAGGTAAACCAAATGGAACCCAAGTTAAACACTTGCAAGGTTGAACAAACAACCCCATAGAAACCAATTGGGAAACAAAATGATCAAAGGCAAGGGAGACAACATGGGCAGGGCCAAAAATATGGGTGTCATGGGCCAGGGAAAGGAAAAAACAACAAGGGAAAACCCCTGAAGAACAACGCAAAGTGCAAAAATGAACTATGGAAAAAAGAGGCCTTATAAGTAGGTCATCCTAGCGGGTGCCCACAAAAAAAAGAATGACAAACAAAGGCCCTAAAGAATAATGATGATTAAAGTATAAAGGAACCTAAAGGCCATAAAAAGAATGAACAAAAGGAAAAGTTGTGACAATTGGCCCCTCATTGCTCAAAGCTCCTAGAAGATGGCCTTACACAAGATGGTGTTGAAAATGTTTGTAATGTTTATCTAAAGCACCGCCCAATCAAGATGGGCCTCCAAAATGACTTGAATACCATGGACCACAACCTTAGAACCTTTTCTAACCACCACTTTAAATTGATACAGCAACAAATGAAAAACAAACGCATTACAAAATTATAGGCATAAAATTTTGCTCATTAATTGGTAGAACACCTTTTACACTACAATTAGATGAATGCCACTAAAAGGCTTAGCCAAAGCCAAAATCTAACTAGCCCCAAGAATTTGAGCCATAGACCCAAGGATGTAGCTGGCGGCCACATGTGAACATAACTAATGGAGCTAAATGAAACCACTCACTAAATCCTCAAGGCCAAAAAAATCTCGAAGATGCTTTAAAACCATGCCAAAAATACCATTAATCAACAAATGAGACATGCACAAAAAAGTCACCCTAAAAAGGTCCATGGAAAGCTCAAAGTTTAAATCAAATTGAAAGTCCAACAAGGAATCTAAGCAAGGGGAGTCTGTGTCTAACAAGTGCAAAACTAACAACATGTTAACCATCTTTGAGATAACCAAAGCTAAGGCAAAAGGGGCAAAAGCCTTAGTAGCACATGCAAATTCCCCAACATGCCCCACAGCTATATTTTGCCTCAATTAACATGAAAAGGTGTGCCATAAATGTAGAATCAAAATTGAGCAAAGTTGAAGATGTTCCCATAACTAAGGACAAGGTTATTGCCTACACCTGCACATTACAAAAAATGTTCCACCTTAAGCTCCTCCTACTCACCAGAAAAGAATCATTGAAAGCGCGTTGTAGTCTCTCTATGTCCAATTAAATCCCCATAAAGAGGAAAATACTTACATCACTAAAGGAACAATAAAAATAAATGCCAAGTCATTACATAAAATGGGTCATGTGCTAGGTGGTTAAAAGGAAGGCAGAACACAAGTTGCACCTATTTTCTAAAAATGAAAGGGGTGCGCAAGTATAAACGTAGCCAAGGAAAACCCAAATGGAATGCACTCAAAGAATGTAATGTTAAAATCCAAGCCCAAGCCACTAAGGAGGGTGGGGGGCAAAGAGGAGACACAAAAACCTAGAGAGCTCTTAGAAGGAAAACCCGATAAACTTGAAAATGCTTTTGATGTCGAGCCATGCCATGATGGGAAAATAAAGTTCCACAACTAGCACATGGAACATTGTGAAAAGCTCCACCCCTACCCCCAAGGGACAACATTACACTAGAAGGGGCATGAATCGTTCAAAAAACCAAACCGAAACAAAAACTTGAATGAGGCCCAAGAGCTAAAAAAGGAAGGGCCTCCATTGGGCCAAAGGAAAAGGGAGAAGAATAAAATGATGAAAAAAGAAAGAAAGAACAAGAAGGAAAAAGAACAAAAGAAAGGAAAAGAAGTAAAAAAAAAACCGACCGGGGGGGGGGGGGGGAGGGGAAAAAAAAAAAAAAAAAAAAAAAAAAAAAAAAGAAAGAAAAAAAAAAAAAAAAAAAGAAAAA
>Ga0116229_10001078_pt1 | contig 41267 bp, 29 predicted proteins | sample S1TSphgellanicum_3_FD_87313 | JGI IMG/M metagenome (GOLD analysis project Ga0116229, IMG submission 87313) | Host-associated microbial communities from peat moss isolated from Minnesota, USA - S1T2_Fc - Sphagnum magellanicum MG | ecosystem: Host-associated > Plants > Peat moss > Unclassified...
ACTGCAACAAAGTATGTCATGCTTGGTTATGACTCTTTGAGAGGTTGATTTAACACTGGACTGCTGGAGAACTGTTTAGGCAAGAGTGTTGGGATGGCTTGTGAATGGAGGACAGAATTGGGAAATGGAGGACGTGAGAGGGGGAGGTGGTCTCAAGCTTGATAGGCAACCACATCTCTTGCTTGTTGTATGGGAATAGCTTTGGAGATTTTCCACATTGAATTCTGACAAATTTCAGGTAACCACATTCTCATTGTCAAAAAGATTTGCAATTGGCAGAAATTATATATATGTTGAATTCTCAAATTTGAATCTAGAAATGATGCTCATTGAAAGAATTTTTGGGGTGGATATTTTTAAACACAGTTTTGTCACTGTAAAGGTTTCGACTGTAAAAGTATATTTCCGCTGTTTTATTATGTTCTAATCCTTGATAAAGAAATTATTCAATATTTTAAAATTAACACTACAATGAACTTATCAGTATATGGTGTCAATGGTTTCAAGGAATCTTTTTGTTGTGCCAATTTGGCAGAAACCTATTCTCCAGTAGGTCATAAGACTCCTCATTTCCTTAATTTTGAAAGTGTGAATTTCTGACTCTATAAACTTTTTTGGAATTTTTTTGTGTCAAAATGAAAGTGTGGGTACAGGTAACAGAGGCAGAGTTTGTGTATGTTCAATTTTTCATGTTCATTGGTGGGTATGGGTATAATTCACTCTTCGTTGAATGTAGTAATAGTAGAGGCCCAAATAGGGGTGTAGGTGGAGGTCAGTATGGGGGTGTTTACTTGATTTTTTTAGTGACAGCCAGTTTTGGGTATTTCAAAAACCTGAATCAAAGAACTGGCTGGTTTCAGGTATTTGGAGGAAATCAGAATCAAAGAACCATCAGGTTTCATACAAGAACCAGCAAAGTACTTTCAAGTTTATAATTTGAATTTAAGATATTTTGCTGGGTAGGAGTCAAGTGCAAGTACCACAAAAATTCTATTTGCTGGGGGGCAAGTGTTTCAAATTTTGGCCTCTGCCAGCTATATATGCCTATATACCATGTCTAACCCTCCAGTGGGTGTTTGGTCCAAAATCAAAGAACTACCCAATGCTGGTGGAGAGTGGAGACTTTCTGTTGTGTGAGGCAGGCTAGTGATGGGGTTTGCATTGCACCCCACGTTTTGCCCTTTTTTATGCTTGTAGGCATCTTTCTCCTTTCCAAAAAGGAGAAAAGAAGGCATTGAAAAACTCTTCACAATGGTGTGTTCCTTTGCCCAGCAGCTTTTGAGGTGCAGACTGCATGGGTGTTCATTGACCATAAAAAGTTTTGTCCATGCAGCAAACAGGCTTTTTGTCTACTGAGCTGTCTGCTTTGGCTTGTGTACACAATTGTTTTTATTCAAAAATTTTAGCTAAGTTTGGCTACAGGTCAGAGAGAAAAGTAAAAAAATTGAAGAATTCTGCTATATTTTGTAGCAACTTGCTGAAACCCAGTATCGAAATACAGCTATTTCATTAAAAAATTTCCCTTGAAATCTAGCTCCTTTGGTGCATTTTTTGCACAAAAATCCTTTGTATAATTGGTGCAGGATTTGTTTTTGGTTGCCAAGTGCTGAAAATTCGCCAGGAAAAAAAAAAATCTACTGAGAGGCTCCTAGTGAGACCAACAAAGTGAAAATATGTAAATGCATATCCAGAGATATGGTGGAAACCTGGTGGTATTGACATCGGCTTGGTTTCAGAGTCAAAAAGTGAAGGCCCAAATTTCCAACCGACTTTGGCTTAAACCAAGGTCTTCTCTTTCTCTTTTTGAAACATGAAAGCTCCTGTAGTGTAAAGCTTGTGGGGTTGGATTTACCCAGCATAAAAATTGTTGCAGTCTTCTTTTAAAAGGGTTTTTCCCATGATATCCGCTGGGTATGATGGAGAAAAAATGATGGCAGGCTTTTTGGAAAATTGGGCCTGTGTATTAAAGAAAAAGGAAAAGAAAAGCCACAGCTCCTCTTTCTTCACTTTCTGGCACTGCTTGGTTTTTCTAAAAAGCACACTCTACCATTTGGATGATTTTTTTTTCTTTTATTTTCAAAAGTAGATCTTAGCTACTGTTGATGCAATTGAGCTGCAACAATTCTTAGTTTAAATCCCAACAAGTTTTCTCCAACTCACTCTTTCTCAGACTACATTTCTAATGCACATTTTCACAACAAATGTGTTCAATTTACGTTGTGTAGTCCTTGTGTAGTACTAATTAGTTATGACTCAGCTTCTTTGCTCTTGCTGCAGAGTTCTCTAGTGTTTCTTTTTCCACCAGACCTCTTTTGCATTGAAATCAGTAGAGAATGTGTGCATACCATTCAGAGGGATAGTCTTTTTCTCTCTTTTTTTTCCTGATCTTTGTTGCATGGAAGCTGATGTAGTATTGAGCAAGAGTCATCAGACTTTCTGTTCTTTGTAGTTGGGTTTCATCTGAATTGGGAGGTTGTGGGTGTGTTGGGGAGTGTGAAAAATTTGTGGAGAGTTTGTGAAGTTCAGTGATTTGGGTTGTGGAAAAATTTGAAGAATGGACATAAATGGGGATCGTGTGGAGGTTGCCGAGCATCCACCACAACTTGATTTGTACCAACCCCTACTCTTTGACAAGGACTCAGAGAAAGCAGCAAGTCTTGCTTTAGATTTGAATGAACCTTCAGCTATTGGAAAGGGGAATGATGGCATCAAGCATCTGGCCACGATTGGAGCCAAGGTTTCGCCCATCGAAAGCCTTGATTACGAGTAAGTTCTTGCTCTAGATCATAAAATTTCCTCTGATCATCAAACCTCCAGAAGTCGTGTAGCTAGAATACTTGGGTGTTGATGACTTGATCAACATTCTTTAGCATTCTTCAACATTAGAAAATTTCAAAACTTGGGGTCTTGATTATAAAGCAAATTCACGTTGTGGGTGTCTAAAGTTTTTTGTTTCGTTGCTTCTATACATATAGATTGTGTGATGAGTCAAAATGCACTCAAAGGAGCCGCAAGCATTACTTTACATTAGGATTGCATGTCCTTTTTCCTCAAAACAATTTTTTCATATGATTGAATTTTTGAATGACTTTTTTTTAAACTTGTTATGAGAAATGATTAGAATCGCCCCCAATAAGTCAAAAAATAATAATAATAATCATTTTTTAATAAATATGAATTTGCAAAATTGTATAGATTTTTTGTAGATTTTATGTTTCATCTTCAAAAAAGATAATAATTTGAAATCGTACCAAAAAGTGTTAAATTTTTAAGTTGAATTTAATGTAATATAAACTATAAATTTTGTTCAATACATCATCTACATTATACCCCATTTATATGTGGTAAAGCACTCTTGAAGTTTTGAAATTATGAATTTTCAAGTGTACATACTTTGAATTTTCAAAGTTTTAGAGTTCCACATTTTTGAAATTGCAAAAAAAATTTAATGTGTCTAGTACATTTTATCATCTCACATTTTTTACTATCTAATTACTTTTATTATATGAGTCCTTTGAAACTCCTTTGTAAAAAAGTTTTTTTTTAATAACAATAATTTTCACTTTCAAAAGTCCTTAACTAAACCAAAACTTAAAATTGAATCAAATGGATTTTGAATTTGATTTTTTGACATTCTTCTGTGTTAAAAAAAAAAATGTGCCATGATTACCATGGTTCCAAATGGCCAAAACTAAATAAATTTCTATTTTTTTATGACAGAACCTGACATTCGATGCCCTTTGTGGTTCCTTTGAATGTGTTTTGACCTTAATATAAATTTCTATAATAGCTTCTTCTTGCACATCATGTTAGAACTTAAATCTATTGAATTGGTTCAATGGGTATTACAAAAGAGAATTTATCTCATATGTTTGGGAATTTGGGAACCTACTTGGTGCATTGTGCATTAAAACCTCTACAAATTTTGATGGCTTTTTTTATGTTCATCATGCATGCGCAGGCTAATAGAGAATGATCTCTTCAAACAGGATTGGCGATCCAGGAAGCCTTTAGAGAGTTTGCAATATGTAATAGTGAAATGGACATTTGTGTTCCTTGTGGGTTTACTCACTGGCCTTGTTGCTTTTGGTATCAACATGGCTGTTGAAAATGTGGCCGGCCTTAAATTTGTTTACACTCTCAACTTCATGACATCCCAGAGGTAATCAATCATCTTCACACTTCATCATCATCTCTGATAATGATCCCAACTGCAGCTCAATGTCTAAGCTGAATCCCTAGGTCTATTTCTTATTGTTGTTAGAACTTGGTTGCATCTAACTTATGCCAAAAAAAATGGACTTCACAATTCATATCTATTTGGGCATGTACATGTGTGCAATTACCATATTATTTGAGTTCATAAACTGAGGCAAAAGACATAGCAAATCAATTAACAAAGCTACAACCACATGCCTACAGGTTTGCCTTGGCATTTCTAGTGTATGCTGGAGTAAATTCAATATTGGTCGTGCTAGCAGCATTGCTTTGCGTGTATGTAGGCCCCTCAGCAGCAGGCTCTGGGATCCCTGAAGTTAAGGCCTACTTGAATGGTGTAGATACACCCAATGTTTTCTCATTTCAGACACTTATTGTGAAGGTGAGAACTTTCACACCCATGTCTCTTTTCAAGAACCTTGCTTGGGTAAATGCATGCCCATATAATGCATGGTTATTATATGGTGTAAACAAACAAAACAAGGTTTTTTAACAACCTTTATAAAATTATTGGTGTATGTTGATACCAAAACACAATTATGAATCACTTGCATATTTATGGTTTATGTATTTTATTTTATTTTTGAAGCCTAAATTAATTCAATATGATTTTTTAATTATAAAATTAGTGAAATCTTACTTATTACTACTTTTTGACACTAGATGTAGTTCCAATTTTGTGCAGATACTTGGGAGTATCGGGTCGGTGGCAGGAGGATTAATAGTAGGGAAGGAAGGGCCATTGGTGCATGTGGGTGCTTGCATTGCATCAATACTAGGTCAAGGGGGATCAGTTCGATATGGTATGACATGGAAGTGGTTGCGGTATCTCAAGAATGACAGAGATCGTCGTGATCTTGTCACATGTGGTGCAGCAGCAGGAGTTGCTGCTGCTTTTCGTGCACCTGTTGGTGGTGTATTGTTTGCATTGGAAGAGGTTACTTCTTGGTATGAGTCTAATTTCAGGCCCCAATTTTGCAATCTTAAATTATAAACATAGAAAGAAGCTCAGAAATTATTGATGTTTAATTACTTGTTTGATTTCCTATGTTGTTATAATCCCATGTTGCTTTCAAAATGGGTCATAAGATATAGACTTTTGGCACATGAAAGGGACTCATGGAAATGAGGTGGTGGATGCTAATATGTAACAGGTGGCGAGGTCCCCTATTATGGAGAACATTTTTCACAACAGCTGTGGTGGCTGTTGTCCTTCGCACAGGAATTATATGGTGCAAGCAAGGACATTGTGGGTTGTCAGGAGAAGGTGGCTTGATCATCTTTGATGTTAGTGGAAACCCACCAGATAGTGGTGGAAACCCAGACTTGAATTCTGGGCTACAAGACCTCTTGCCGGTAGTCATATTGGGAGTTGTGGGAGGTGTGTTGGGAAGCCTTTTCAACCAAATCAATGGCACCATAATCATGTCCAGCAAACGTTGGCTCAAAAAGTAAGTTTTTAAGTTTTATTAACTTGGTGGTAGTTTAACCCGTAATGGAAACTTAAAAGATTGGATTGGCTCATGTTGTAACCAATTATTTTGGGAATTTTAGGAATTTTCTTAACTTTGTGGTTGTTGAACCCTTCATGGAAACTTACGAAATTGCATTAAGGGCTCATGTTGGAACCAATTTTGGGAATTGAAGCCCACCATCTTTAAGTGTGTTGACCTTATTAGCATCCAAACTAATGTGACTAATATGATGGGACAAATGTTAATAACTTTGCATGTGAAAAACTCTCTTCTTTCAAAAATATATGCCATTATACTTGTCCTTGATAGTTGAGCTCCAAGTATTTGCTAAATGATAGTGTGGTGGTTTTATTGTTGTATCAGGAAAGGGAATTGTGCCAAAATTGCACAAGCAATTGTTGTGGCTTTAATTACATCGGTTTGTAGTTTTGGTTTACCATGGTTGGCAACATGCCAACCTTGTCCAACAACTATTGGATTCCCTGATGAACCAAAGTGCCCTACACATGGCCGCACTCCCAACTTCAAAGCATTTCATTGCCCTGCAAACACTTACAATGATCTTGCTGGCCTATTTTTTAACACCAATGATGACACAATTCGTAACTTATTTAGCAAGGGAACAAATGGGGAGTTTGCATTCTCCTCACTCCTCATATATCTTGTGACAGCTTATTCACTTGCATTGTTGACATATGGAATAGCAGTGCCATCGGGGTTGTTTGTTCCAGCAATTTTATGTGGGGCAACTTATGGACGCATCATGGGCATGGCAATGAGAATAATATATGGACCGAGTTCAATGGATGAAGGCATTTATGCTCTTTTAGGAGCTGCCTCATTTCTTGGGGGTTCCATGAGGATGACTGTCTCTCTTTGCATTATTCTTCTCGAATTAACCAACAATTTGTCATTGCTCCCCCTTATCATGCTTGTGTTGTTGGTATCAAAGACAGTTGGGGATGGGTTTAATGATGCAGTTTACCAGCTCCATGTCCAAATTAAAAACATCCCATTCCTAGAAGAACACCCATTGTCCTTTATGCAACATTTGACAGCCCGTGATGCTATTACAGGCCCTTTGGTATGGTTTTCTGGAATAGAGCGTGTTGGTACAATTCTGGAAGTGCTTTGTTCCACAAAACATAATGGTTTCCCTGTCATAGATAATACTTTCAACGATGGAAAAGATGAACGACAACAACCAATCTTTTGTGGCCTTGTCCTCAGATCACATCTATTGGTATTGTTGAAAAAGAAGCAATTCATAGAAAATAGAGACTGGGGACATAATAATTTGCCACAAGTCCATGGATGTTTGTCATCAGCAGAATTTGCCAAGCCAGGATCTGGGAAGGGGGTGAAAATCCATGACATTCACTTGGACATTGGTGAGGAGGAAATGTTTTTGGATTTGCATCCAATTACAAATACTTCGCCTTATACTGTGGTGGAAACCATGTCACTTGCCAAAGCTTATATTTTGTTTCGACAACTTGGTCTCCGCCATCTCTGTGTTATGCCCAAGTCTTCAGAGGTATACATATAGATTTTGAATATTTGGTGTAATTTTAATTTGGCCTAATATTCTAGGATTGTTGGTTTTAAATTTTAAAAAATTTATTTGGGTTTCATGGGTAAGTTCACTATAGGGTAAAGCCCTAAGGTTGGGGACATTCCCAAACAAAAGGGCCTAAGATGAGGCGATAGCCATGCATTTTGGGAATATCCTCCACCTTGTGAGCCTTACCCATTGTAAAACATGAGACAAATGTTATCATGAACTTAAGTTCAAGTACACCTACTCCTTAAAAATGGGAGGGATCTTACACCTATATGTAGGAGTAATTACCATGCCACCCTTAAAGAGGAGGTGTAATTTGATCCTTCTTTCTAAGAAAAATATTCATGGATATAAGTTGATTTTCGTAAAATAAACTAGGCAATTTCTCCTAATGCTTTGCATTTTCAAAAAGCTTTTGACTAATGGTGTTTTGTGTCTTGTGGTTTTTGTAGGGGCAACCCATACTTGGGCTTTTGACACGACATGATTTTATGGCTAATTATCTTCTCAACCTTCACCCTAGTCTAAGGCAATCCAATCACAAAAAAATTCATGCTTACCCTTCTTTTCGATCACCATCACAACCCTAACTCACCGCTAACTTTCTAAAGCAACCAAGTTCCTTTTGTTCTCTATGTACCATCTCCAATGTCATGGGTATCACAAATAATGTGTCATAGGCAAAGTGTCACAATTACATTTGTTGACCATAGCTTTTCTAGTAAATGGGTCACCTTCCCAAAATGGAGTCAAGGGTGGAGAAATCTTCTTCAATGAAAATGAATGTTTTCTAAGGAAATAGCTCTTCCTTTGTAGAAGTCATCCCAAGATGAATCCTATTAGACTTAAAGTTTTGAGATGGTACCATTTTAGTGAGGTCCCAATTGTCTTACCCCTCTTGTGTACAAGGTCTTCACAGTGGCACATTGTAAAGCCATTTGAAGTTACATGGTTGTACTACATTGAAGGATGAGGGAGAGGCCTACTCATGGTTGAATCTCATAGGAGCTTATGTTCTTTAAATGTAATGTGTTATCTTGGGGGAAGTTTGCTTTACTTCAAACTTGATGTGATGTAGATTGTTGTGAAACCAAAGTTTTCTTGTAGATTTTTGTGGTGATGCAAAATATCGGTAATAGATTTAGGTGTATGCAAGATGATGTAATTCTTGTGACTTGTAAGGATCAAGCATAATGAAATGAATCCCCTAGGAACTATTTGTATAACATATTCCTCATAGCAAGGAAAATGTTTACTTTTTTTTCCCACTTAATATTTATTTTATCAACATGTGGGTATTGGGGATTTTTGTGTATGTGACCTTCATAGTTGGTAGTGCAATTATGGGAGAATATGTGTGTCAATCGCTTCTAATCATCTCTCCCAAATTTTTCTTTTAATTTTTGTTTTGGGTTAATTTTTCCAAACCAATCTAGCATCCAATGGCTTGATTATGATGATTGATTGGCATGAATTTGGACCACTTTCCTCCTATATTTCCTCCTTCCAAGTACTATTACATAGAACTTTAGAGGAAAAATTGTTATGTTCATGTTTCCATGTAGGTTCATGTATGTGGTGTCTACAAGAACAAAATACAATCATTAGACAAAACTTGTACCATTGTGAATACATAATAACAAATTGAAGATATGATAAAAGCACGTCAACCTCAATCAACCTACAATATTATGTTAAATCAAATGACAAATCATCCTAGAAAAGAAGTTCATTCAAAGGTTTACAAGGTCAAAACGTGGGGTGATTTTTTAAATTTAAATGAGTATGATGTCATTGCTCAAGGTTCCAAACCAAGAAAAATCCTCTCTCAATTTAAGGTTTAAACTATGCAAGATTTATTTATGTTATATCTTTCATATCCACGTAAATGCACAAGGAAAAGTGATTAAGTATATATTGTAGTACCTATGTTGATTCCAAGGGCACAAATTAATGTTTTTTGGAATTGATGAAAATTTTGACAAATAAGTGCATGAGTGAAAATCTCTAGCACAATAACTTCATTATTTAATATAATTTTGAATCATAAATTTATTTTATTTTTTCTGTCAAACATAATTAACAAAAATAATTAATTATGAGGCGCCTTGCTATTAAACCAACCAAGGTATTGAAGTAGATTTAAAAGAGGTAGGTTATTAATTGATTTTGTTACATAACATGGATAAAAAAAGGCATATGTGAATTTGTTTAATCATGTATTTGGGTAGGAGAAAGGAATGAGATAATTATTAAGCTTGGAGGAGGGAGGTACAAACCATGTTGTGCCATTCTTTTTTTTGGAGAAAACTTCCAAGCATGGGTTTGACATCGTCAAATTTATTCAAGGTTCTCTAGGTGGGGATTGAACACAACTTTTTCAATTTTTAAAAACCTTTTGGTTTTGTTGGTGGGTCACCAAACATTCTTGAAACGATTGCAACATCCAATATTTCAGCAAAACACATTCCCAATAGAACCCTTATAAATTTTTTTTGGAGTGCAATATAGTCCTTTTATTCTTTTTTTATCCATATGGGTAAGGGAGAACTATTGACTAATCCCATGCAATTATCCATGTTAGTGCAATAGTTTCTAGTTCAAACTTACCATATATCTCACTTTCAACATGCAACATCAAGTAGAAAATTGAATTCATTAAGAAGTTTATGGATCAACTAAATGCCTTCTTTAGCCATCACACCATACAAAAAAAAATAGGCTAAATAAAACGAATGAATCAAATGATCAATTAATTAATAGATGAAAGGTTGTTTTGCATTCATAATAGCTGAACTTTCTTTTAAAATACTTTTAGAATTGGTTCAAAAAATGTTTCAACTTGATTTCATTTATTCCACATAATAGCATCATAGAATATAATACTTATAATATTATAACTCAAAGCAAGTGTTAGTAGCAGTTGTGTTGCACTTAGCAAGTAAAAATTATAAATTTAAGTATTGTTTCCTTTCACAACTTAACATTTTGAGGGGTAAATGAACTCCACTAAATATAATACTAGTGTAAGTTTATACTTCATACTTAAAGTTGAAGCAAGGGAAGTCTTGAGGTTCCAAGTTCCAATAGGGGACACAATACATGGTCATTTCTTAACACAACATTAAATAACTTCATGATAAGCGATAATAATGAATCCAAATATTCAAATCTTTTTTGTTTTGGCATATATTATAATTATGCCCAACTTCCAAAAACATCTCCAATACAATGTTTTTTCTTCTAGTAGATTTTCACATCTTTGCAGCCAATTTTTTTTTTCACTTATGTAAAGAATTTTTTTTATTAAAAAAATGGCCCAAATTCACTAGGTTTTGAATTTTTTTAAAAGACCACTAGATTTCTACAATAGGTTCCAAGAGGTAGCAAAAATATTTAAATATATATTTAAATAATTCTATAACCAAAGTTGCCTAAATCTTTTTTAGGGTGATCACTAGTTTGGCTACATCACTAAATTGGAAAAGAAAAAACCATGAACTAACATTACATAAGGGTAAATTTCATTTATATAATAACCTTAAAAAATTAAAATGTAAAAAAATTTGAAATATCCACCAAGGGAATTTGCAATATAATCCACCCACTACTAGTCTTGACAAATATTTTGTGAATAGCATGTTTAAAATACCCCATAAGGTCTAGTTTTAGAATCTATTTGATTTTTCAATATTTTGGTTTTAAAGTTATGAATGTTTGCAAATTCTCAACTCATTTGGTTGACAATCCATTAACTTGCAACAATAAGCTCTACAATATGTTCATTTGCCAATTCATCCAAACCAAAATCAAAAATAGATAAAAGTGCCTAGGCATTTCATACCAATCCCTTCATACATCAAGGAGTTGCCATTTCTACTTCCAAGTCAATTCCTTATGTTAACTACATAGAGCAACTCAACATATATTTCAAAAAACATTTAGAAAAAACTCCATGATCTTGTCATTGGTTGCAATTAGACTTACAATCTTTTTGTGCAATTTGACCAATTGTAACAAAGCATGAAAATCATTGTATTTATGATGATTACTTGCAAGTAATTCTACTACAATTTTCCTATTAATCACAAAAGCTCCAGGCAAGAATGAAACCTCCAATATCCCTTGCAAGGATAGTCATGCCTGAATTACCAACAAATCTTCATTACAATTTCTTGACAATTCAATCCCCACACGGTCTTCAAAGCCTTCAACCAAACATCTGACCAAACTAACAACAAAAATCAAACAACATTAATTCATTGGAAGATGAAGTGTTTGAAGATTAAGTGTGTGTACAACCATTTCAATGCAACCTATAGGGTTTAGGATTTTTTACTTATAACCCTAGGACCACCATGTCTTCTCCACAGGTCCCTTATGGGTTCAAAATGCCTAATAGTAGCCATTGTAGTATGTAACCATTACTTTAAAAATCCAATTTTTTTTTTTTTTTCCATTTATGATTTTTTTTGAAAAATATGATTACAACAACATCTATATGTTATTGAACAACACAATACATACTCCAATTTGACATGATTTGGATGAGCATTTGGGAGTCATAAGGACTAACATATCATTGTAACCAATGTTTATGTCCTTTGGAACAATACTAAGTAGCTCAAAAATGTTATAATGAAATTGGATTTTTTTGTGATTTTTACTCTATATAGTACAATTTAAACATGTGTAGATGTGTACATGGTTAAAATGTACTATCCATTATCAAGGCTTAAATGTATTATCTAGACAAATTTGGTTTTGATAAAAAAAATTGGGAAATTTTCAAATTTTTTTATGTTGTAAATTCTTGAATCACTTTGCAATATATTTTCTTTTGGAAAAATATCACAAAAAATTTCTATCACAGATTTGAAAAAATATATATTAATGGGGAAAATACCATAAATGAATCTTTAAATTTAACACAATATTATAAATTCATTTTGGGTAGTTGATGAATAAATGGAATGATTTGTATTTTGAAAATATGGATGGATGATAATTTTTCCACATTATTACAACCAACCTAAATCCTTACATGTAATCATTGTTGAATTATTCCAATGTTTAATGAGTCACCAACCTTTTGGGCCTTAGTTTGACCCTCTAATTCCTTTTTGATCCCCACTTTGAATGCACCCATTAAATGTTTCATCCTAAATTTTCATTTCATTCCCCAATTTGACAAAACTAAGGTTCAAAAGCCTGAGCTTGGTACCCTAAATGATCAGTTTCATGTCATCAAGTTGTATATCTTATATGTAATTACTAAGTGTCACTTGTATAACAAAACTTTAAAGGTTTTCCTCTAAACATTAAGTTTACCTAATTTGAATTGTAGACCCCATGCTCGTGCATGCACAATGTTTTCAACTTGATGTTTTCATTCCATGCAAAGAAAAATAGTGAACTTTTGATAATTTTTAGTTCTATGCATATTTTGCACTCTACAAATTAGGGTTAAGGTTACAAGAACTTTTTTGCAAATTAAGCATGTTTCGAAGTTGGAGCTCAAATTGAATGTGTAGGGTTTTTATGTATTTAGTTGGATTGTTTTGGTTGAGGGATTTTGTTGGGTGACAATAGTCATTCATGGACAACATCGCTTGAAGACAAGAATCATGTTTGTTTCATGAACAAGAAACTTGTAAAAGCTCTTGCTGAGAGTGGTCTCAAGTTGTTTGGGAATGATGGCAATGTTTAATTGCCATGGGAAGATTACACCAAGGCAAGTGTGTAAAGTTGAAAAAATTGTTTGGTAGACTTTGAAGCATATGCACATTGTGGAAGATCATATTGAAAAAGCCAACAATGTCATGTGTGAGAGGTTCTATACTCCACCTCAAAGTCCATTTGCACATGGCTACTTGATTGCTTTGCCTTTTTGTGCAGATGTTGATGCAGTTGTGAGCTTTGTAGCAAGGCGAACAAGTGTGATGTTGGAGTTGCATCAAAAAAATGTGACAGATTTACTACATCCATGTTGTAAGCCCTTTACACCTACAACTTCATCTTTAATGCAAAAATTAAAAGCGATTAAGGAACCATGCTTTGGTAATGTTTTAAAATCAGTAAGGAGCCTCCACCATTTAGCAATGACTATGTACAAGTAGTTGTCGATGTGGAGGTCCAACTACAAGTTTACAACATCAAACAACACAAGGTATTTTTCTAACTTGGTCAAGTTTTCTAGCTAGTTCAATGCTTACCAATTCAAGTGTTCAAAACATACATTGCATTCATTTGTCATTCATTTTGATCTAAAGTTAGTGCATCAAGCAAGTCACTAATTAACCTCTTTGAATCGGTTATGTTATGGGTCTACAAGGATCATGGTCATGAGCTCTAGTAAAAAGAAAAGAGTTCAAGGGCTTCAACCAACCAAAAATTGTTCTAGGGAAGAGGCCAAAGAGGTGCCTCACAACACTTGGTATGCATAAAAGAGGAGGCAAGGTGCTTGTGAGCGTGTAAAAAAGTATCGTGAGTGATTAAAAAAATTAGATCAGAATAAATAATTCAAGATGAGTTTCCCTCAAACCCTCCGGTTTCAAATGACATTAGTAATGCCATGCAACTTTCAAACAAAAAAGAACAACAAATTAATGTAGGTTTGGCAAAGAAAATGATATCTTTCATTATCAATGAGTTCAAAAAATTTGGAACCAGAAATTGGTAGTTAACAATTGAGAAGATGTTGTCACACTCTTTGATGAAAGATTCTTTGCCACCATATATGACTGACCTTCATAGTACAAGGCAATATTATAAGATTATTCAAAACACCAAGAAAGGAATGAACACTCATTTGGTGAGGCAACAAAAAATCAAAGGTTATGATGGCTAAGGATATTGTGTGCACCCTTGTTACTTCACATGTTATAAGTAGTGGGAGAAGAATTGCAAGGTTGCTAGGTGTAGATAAGCAAAATATCAAGAAAAGTACGGAATGTAGAACTTTGTTGGACAATTCTAAGGATGAATTTTGGTTCAACTACAAGTGAAGCAAGTGGATTGACAGTCTACCTGAAAGTGTGAAAGAAACAGTGATTAACTAGTGGACTATTGAATTTACAATATCTCCAAACATAAAGGATGTGGCAAGGAGATAGATAAGAGTAAGGCTTTATGAAAGCCACCCAATACATTACCTACACACCTCGTAGGTAATGTTTATGCCACAATTTGGTTTTTAACAATTTTGTTCCTTTAAAATCTGAAACATAGATTCAAGAATGTACACAATTTAGGGAACCTCTAAGCTTCCTTTCATATCACACTTCAAACCTAATCAATGCAACATGTTTCATATTCAATAAAATCAAATTGATGTAGAAGCCAAATTTCCATGCTTAGACATATTCAAATTGACGCATTTAGGTTGTCGCTAAACAAATTGTTTAATGTTTATTTTAAAGATTTAGATTGATGTAGAAATTCCATGTTTGATTTCCATTGTTTGATTTAGATTTCCATGCTTGGATATATTCAAGTTATGCAAAATTCAAGTTGAATGCTTGAATTTGAAAGGCTTGACATTTGTACTTCAAGTATTTGAACATTTTTTTTTTAGTCCATTAAGGCCTCCAACTAACCAATTTGTAGATTGGTATTGCTTCATGCAATAGATATTGCATCCTTCTAAGGCCTTAAAACACTTTGTTACTTTTGCATGAATGTAAATTTTGAGGTGAAAGGTTGAATTGTATTGTTTTAAGTAAATTAAAGCTAGAGTGCTTTTCAAATTATTTAGCAACTTGTTGTCACGAGGCTAAATTATATTTGAATTGATTGAATTTTTTTTGCTAACATAATTAATATTTGAGCTAAGGTCTTGATTTGGTACTTAGAGGTAAATCTTAAATCAAACTATAGTCCTTTGTTTCTATTTTTGAAGTCTTGGATGTCCTTTCATTGCAAGTGAATGTGTGTTTTTTGAGTAGTGAATTCATTTTTCTACTTTGCCATAGGACTTAAATAGTTGTGTGTTTTGTCATAGGACTTAAATTCATTTGTGTGTTTTGTGAAAAGACTGAAACCAATTTTTATGTTTTATGAAAGGATTGAAACCCATTTATGTGTTTTGTGAAAGGTCAGAACTCACTTGGGTGTTTTGAAGTACTTTCAATAAGGGTTATAGTCCTTTGTGTAATTTGTTAAATGACCTAACTCATTTGTGTGCTTTATTAAGGACTGAAATCCATTTGTATGCTTTGTGAAGGGACTAAGCCCATTTTGTGTTTTATGAAGGACTGAAACCCATTTATATGTTTTGCAAAAGGATTAAAACCCATTTATGTGCTTTTTGAAAGGACTAAAACCATTAATGTGCTTTGAGAATGGATTAAAACCACTTTAGGTGTTTTGAAGTACTTTTTGTCATGACTCAAGCTTTGAATGGCTCCTTTGAAATTCTTTTCTAGAAATCAAGTTCATTTGCGTGCTTAGAATTGTTAACTTGTCTTGAAATTCCTTCTATGTTGATGTTGTTTCTCAAAATGTTGTTAATCAATCATGTGTGGATTAGACAATTCAACTTTTCATTACATTCAAGACTATGGATCCAGAGGCACCTATTTCATTAACAACATTCCAATCTTCAAAGCCTTGGTGGGTTCAAAGGCTCACCACTTCGAATACTTGCTACTATTGCTACCACCAGGGGTTGAAAGAGTTATTGGAGCATTTCAACAACATCAGAGCTCCTAGGAATTTACATAAAACATGTACATGTACTTGCAATGAAGTTTGTTCACTACCACTTGATGGCAAATTGAATACACAACCAACTATGTGTAATGCGCATCGCAAAACCTATAGTGGTCTTACATAGCTTTAGACCTTTGTAATTTGTACATAGTCTCAAGATTTTAGGTGGCACAAGAAAGGATGCGTTCTTGGAAAATGTCCAGATTGTGGGATCCATAAATTGGGTCTATGCCCTAGAAAACTAACCTTTGATGAACTTGTCAAATGGCTAGCATTGATATTGAAATAGTGGGGCAAACTAGAGATGGAGGTCCCAAGAAGGTGCCCCAAATTTTGGGGATTGCTATTTGGTGAGTGTGTAGCATGAACGTGAACAGGTGAGCAAGATTGAGTTTTTAAAAATATTTTACTGACACATGGCACAAAATATTTCGTGACATGGAGGAATATTATGCCACGTGTACATGGATGAACAATATTTATGAATGAAAAATTAAATGGATGAAAAATGAAAATAGATGAACAAAACAAAAGGATGAAATAAACATATTCACAACTAAGAGTTATGTGTTAATTCAAATTCTACCTATTCACAACTGAGAGGTATTTGTTTATCAAAACACCACTTGTTCATCTCCAAGAAATACGTGTTAATCGAAACACCACCTTTTCATCTCCAAGAGCTATGTGTCAATTGAAACAACAACTCTTCATTTCCAAAAGGTATGTTCCCATTAAGAATTGAAATAATATGAAGCCACACATTCTCTATAACATTTTAACCTATTTTTTATTTGAATTTAATCTTTCAAGCCTCTTATGTCTAGGGTCATTCAAACTACTTGAAGAATCAAATTGCATTTTTTCCCCCTCTCCATTCAAACTACCTAGCTCCATCTTTTCTATGGCTACCATTCGTTTGTAATTGCTAAACATTTATTTTACAATGGCAAACAGAAAATTTACAACAATGGTCACACCAAACACCTTAGAAAATATGATTGAATACACCTTAATCTCAAGCATACTTAGATAGAATATGCAAAATGATAAAAAAAACTTTGGAACTTCCAAGAGATCCCACCCTACTAGACCCCCTCAAGTAGTTGCTAGAAATCAGAACATGCGGAATAGAATGGAAAAATCAAATTGACAAAAAAAATGAATGGGCGGCATGGCGATGGGCAAATGTGAAAATAGACAAAGAAAGTCTTGCATTGCCCAAACAAAATGTAAACATTCCAAAGGAGGATATGGAACACTACCACTAAGTGATGTTTAGACATGCCATGGATTTTTTCCAAGAACATGCAAGTTTGAAAAAACCAATTCTAGAACATTTCTTCACAAGCTTATTAAATAGAGAGGATGAAAGTGGAAACACGAGAGTTAAGTAAAAGAATGGCAAGCAAGAAATGGGATAGTATAGTGCAAAATTTCCATCCATTGTCCATCTGTCTAAAAGCAAAAGTGACTTAGAAGAATGTAATTTGTTCCCTGAAGATTATGACGAATATAATGCAACAAAGAAGTTGATTCCAAAGATGAGATCAATTGAAGCAAGGATAGATGTAGTTAGAAAAAAAGACATCAGGAGAGAGTTACAAGTTGCTTTAGCGTAATTTTTCATTGCAAATTTTCAATGGGTGCAATTGTTCTATAAATAAATGATATAATGAAAATCTTATTGAACCTTCATAGTTGCGATGCATATCTAAGGTCTAGTTGAAAGTCTAGTACAAAGTTTAATGCAAAGTCTTGCAACACCATTGGTATTTTGAACAATAAAAAAAGTGATCGATTTCTTGCAATATAACACATCATGCAAAGACTAGACGTGTAATGGATTAAGAATGATAATGCTTCATTTTTTCTAATTAAAGATGTGTAAAGCTGTGTAAGTATGTGTTCTTTATTTTTCATGATGATACATAGAATGGTATACATGATTGAATAAGAGTAATCAACTACAATCCACGGAAGAAAACATAATGTATCAGTTGTTGTTGACTAGAGGTTGGGCTTTCGTTATATTTTGTAGTGCACACAATTTACTAAATTCCAATGTCTACAAATTAAGGAGACAAAAGGAGTATCAAGATTTGTAGTATCCATTTAGATTGGAAGGTTTAAACACTGGAGTGTTTTGAAGAAGTTTATTAATAAAGTGCCATAACAAACTAGATCCAAAGTCATAGATGAATCAACTCAATGCCCAATGGTCAACAAAATACAATCATAAATAAGATATATCTTCCCATTGTGCATAAGCAAAGGATGAGTGTGAATGAACACCCTCAAAAAATTGATGATAATGCAAAAAGGTTTGTGGTTTGAAAGTGGATATAAATATATAAAATTGATTAACACGAAAGAAAGGTCTAAAGAAAAATTAAGATTCAATTACAAGGGAATAGAAGATTGGAAAAGTTGTTTTTGAATAAACTACTAAAATTGAGCTAAACAAAATACAGGATAAATGTGTCCAACAAAGAAGGGAACACAACTATTGCAATTGATTAGGATTATAACTTGTCTATGGAAACCTTAAATTGATGGTATGAGGGCCACAATGAGACAACACCTACGATTGCACCATGAGTATGAATGGTGAGTGGACAAAAAATAGTTTTTGTTGGGTTAATGTTCTCCAAATAATCATGGTGATTACTTAAATTGCTTCTTTAATAATGTTGCTAGTTGGAAGGGAATGGGTGCTAAACAAAAAAAACAAATGGCATAATGGGAAAATGACAATGATATTATGAAAAATTAAAAATTAAAAAAAATTGATTTTAATTATATTACAATAGTTTATTAATTGTAGTTAGTTAATTGCCCAAGTACGTTGTCCACGAAAACCTAACTCATGCTTTCCATATGTTTGGATTTAATTGAAAATTTATTCCCAATTAGTGATAGAATATGTACAAGTCTTAAATGTGGGGGTAGAGAATACATGAATAATTATCCATTTAGATAGTTCCAAGTAGGTTTTCATTTAAGATCCCATATATGTCTCCCCATTCGTAACTTCAATAAATGGTTAATTAAGAGAACATATTTCTCTAAATTATCCAAACACTTAAATACATGTTGGATATAATTTCAATATATTGGCCCTAAACTGTTATATACATATATATATACATATGTTGGAAATACATTTAAATATAAATTGTATTTTCTATTGATCAATATTTGTTTTTGATAATTCAAGACTAGATAAATATATGCACTAGAAGAGTTAATGTTTTTTGATAACTATAAAAACAAAATAAATGGAAATTCTATGACTGGCAGACTCTGCCCCTTATGGTCAACACCGACCATAGGGGGGAGGAAAAATACCAATGTACTAATTGTTGATGATATAATTATTGATGGTGTAATAATTCTGGCCCTAGGCTAGAATTTGAAAATGAAAGATGAAAGTAATGTTGGTCGGTTTTATGAAATGTTGAGAAATTTATGAAATGGATATGTTATTATTGGGAAATCAATGTTCCGGATTCTTGTAGACTAGAGTGCTATATGCAATGGTCTTTGCCACATTAAAGTAGTGAAGAATTGATATTCTTTTACTTGAATGGATTTTCTAGTGAATAAATCATTTAAATATAAATTGGATTTGCTATTGATTAATAATTATTTTTGATAATTCAAGACCGGATAGATATATGCGCTTAAAGAATTAATGTTTTCTAATAACTAGAAAGACAAGAAAAATGGAATTTGAATTATCAATAAACTCCATCCCTTATGGTCAACACTGACCATAGGGGGAAGGATAAAAACCAATTGAATAGGGAACATCACAAACTTGCCCCCTCCATGTATTTATGCTTTTATAACACTTTAACAATTTGTTCAAGGTTAAATGCTAATTAAATGTTGATACAATCATTGATATGATGTTCTGATTGCATTATAACACATTGTGATGATACAAACAACATTGTGAAAACCAATGTACTAATTATTCATGATATAATTATTAATGGTGTAATAATTATGGCCCTTGTATAGAAATTGAGATAAAGATGAAAGTAATGTTGTTCGATTATACGAAATGTTGAAAATTTTACAAAATGGATATGCTATTATTGGGAATTCAATGTTTTAGATTCTTATAGATCAGAGCAATATATGGATTAGTCTTTGGCACATAAAAGTAATGAAGAATTCATATTCTTTTACTTGAACCAAAAATTTGTTGAAGAATATGATAGAAACAGAGAAGTGGAATAATATTGAGAGAAAATATTTCATGAACATAGTTTTTTTTTTTAAAAGTACCCCAATAGCCGCATCAAACAAACAGTCGAAATTGCAAATGAAGCTCTACGACAAACTTTCTACTGCCTCATAATCAATAAGCTCTAACACACCAGTGTCAAATGTTCTCTAGGTACTCCATGATTTCAAAGAAGGTAAGGAGGCCAAGTGTTGAACGATGTCCTTTGCATAATTAGGCAAGGATTTGCCTTCAAGGGGGGCTTGGAAAATAGTAACTCTAAGCATACAATGGAATGGAACAAGAATAATTGAATATTTTTATAGAACACACAAGACATCAACATTGAAATGGAGATAAAACATTTAAAGAAGATGCATTGAAAGATGAATAATTTCAACATATTCACAATCAAAATTTATTTGTGTTCTTTTCTTTGCCGAGGAATTAGGGGGCTCTCGAGCAGTCAAGCCAAATTCAACCTGAGGTTTAGTTTGCTCCAAAAAAGGTTTGACAACCTCTTCATAAACATCATTGTTTAATTCCAAAACAAAGAGATCATGGCTAATGGATTGACAAGCTTGAATGCAATTCCCTGCAAATCAATTAGGACAACAAAGATTAGGATCAATAAAAAACACAAAATATGATTTGAGCTTGAAAACACAAGTAACTCAAACATACTAGTGGATGAGTTCATGTTGATAATAGGCAAGTTGGCAAGGTAGCATAGGTCAATCAGAGCCCTTAATGTGAACACATGCATCTCTTGACCTCTTCTAAATGGGATAGCTATGGTAGACTTTTCCATTGTCTCAAGATCAGTACAATTGTAGAGGATATATATCATCTCTCCCAAGGAAACACCAACCCTCACCATTCCTTCTTGACTTTCTTGAAATTGGAAGCCACCCATCTTGCAAACAAGAAGAGTTGCCCAACTTAATCTAGTTGCAAGATGGGGAAAGAAAAAAGTTAATCCTAAATGACTTTCTAGAACACAGAACATGGCCATAAGAACCAAATAAAGTGTTAACCTTGTTTAAGGGTGGCATCATTGACATCATTGGCTTTTGGTTCTTCATGTTGCATAAAAGTTGGGGCATTTACATTCATGGAAATATATATATATATATATAATTTAAACAACATTGCCAAACTTACATTCAAAAGTTCCTTTTGAAAACATATGTGAAAATGTGCCAAGGAAGCATATATAAGCAATGATTTTATCAATGAATTTACATGAGCATGATAATTAATAGTCAACATGTATAAGACTCATCATATTGAAATGTGTGAACCCTATGCAAATTGATCAAATTTCATAAGTTTCACAAAGGAAAAACCCAAATAGCTCTTACATGCAAAATTGATAGTTGTTTGAACATGATAACAGTCAAGAAATAGTTATAATAAAATAATGACACTTACCATCATATTTAATAACAATTGTCTCAAATATGTGTACATCAACCAAGTTTGATCTTGGTTTTGGAATGTTCTCCAGACAACCTTCTCCTTCCATTGTAAGTGCTTCATGAGGATCACTACAATGTGTTTTTTATTATGGCACTTGCAATATGTTTTTATCTTATAATGTGACAAACTTTGATGGAAAATCTATAACAACATCACCAATTGGTGAGGTTGGAGGTGTAAGTCCGCCTACATTGTCTACACATGAAGCTTAGCCTAGATGGCTAAAACTTATCGCACCCATTGTGCTTTGTCTTCTATTACAACAAATATGGAACTTGATGACCCCATTTCAATCTACTTTAGGCCAGACATAGTGGTCCTTAAATGATGCAATGCACAACAATTGAATTAGTATCTAGGTCCCTTGACAAAACTAAATGGATTGTTAGGCAAAAGAATCACATGCTTACCACATGACACAAATGACAAAGCTCAAAGGAACCCTAAATGCTTATTGAAGCACTCAATTCATGATTGCAACAATTATTAACCAAAACACTTGATTCAACAGTAAATAAATAATTTGATCCTTAGTAAAACAATCACTTCATGAGCAAAGGAATCAACTAGTTGACAAAGGATCAAGGATGCATAAGGCATAATAATTAGTTGCTCATTAAGTAAGCATTTGGTTCATAGGCAAAGGACTAGATTCATGTGCCATGTAAAGTAGTCAATTCATGGGCATAGGGATTTTGTGTTTAACCAAGCATTCAACTCATGGGTTAAAGAATTGTCTACTTATAAAAGGATTGAAGTAGGCAAAGAATCAATTGTTTAATTCAAACCACTAAATTCATGGACTTGGGCATTTTGTGTTTAGGAAAAACATTGAAGTCATGGGATTAAATAATCAACTACTTATCAAAGGATTGAAATTAATGCGAAAGGTATCAGTTGTTTAACAAAGCACTAAGTTCATGGGCAACTTGGGGTTATGTGCTTAAGAAAACACTTAACTCATGGGGGTTAAGGAATCATCTACTTACTAAAGCACTCAAATTAGTGCCAAAGGAATTAATTGTTTAATAAAGCAATGAATTCATGGGCAAAGGGATCTTGTGGTCAACAAAACACCCAAATCATGCAAGTAAAGGAATCATCTACTTATTAAAGGACTGAAATCAATGCCAAAGGAATCATCTACTTACCAAAGGACTAAAATCAATGCTAAAGGAATCAAATGTTTAACAAAACATTTGATGGAAAGGAAAAGGAGTAAATGAACTATTTAATTCAAGAATGAAAAAGGAACCAATTGCTTAAAATGGAAATGAATATTTGGTTACCAAATTTGTCATCTTGATTGAATAAGCAATAAACCTTCAATGAAGGATTTCTCATTTGACAAAACCAATAAAGACCTGAGACTTTTATAGAAAGTAACTAAGTGCCAATCACCTACACAAATAGTGGGAAATTCAGCTCTAGGAATATGACTAGGTTGAGGACCTTAAGGAGATGAAAACAATATATACTCAAACAAAACAAGTTCTAGTGTATGAGTTCATCAACATTATGAAGATTCAAATTCACTTTATCAAAGCACTAATAGTCCAACAAAATTATAATAACTTAATTGGATGACCAAAAAGGAATGTTTTTCAAAACTTACAAGACTTTCTTTGTGCTAAACACTTTTGTTTTAAGGCTTGCTTGAGGGAGTTATATAGGTTGTCCACACCAAACTTAGTAGCTAAAACCATCATCCACTCATTTGGTTTTCCAAACCCCAAAAAGCCCACCATTTTCGATGAAACAACTCTTTACACACACAACACCTATTATCTTCTTTACATAACTAAACTCAATAAAAAGGATGGTTTGTATGCTTACTAGAAGCAATAGTCATATCATGAGATGTAAACCACTAGCTTTTGTAATAACCACATGGTTTTAAAAGAATGTAAATTGAAGCAGAATCTTTTGTTAGTTGGGGGAATTGGGTGCAGAATTGGCTTAAACCAAAAAGATAAACCTCTTCCTTGTTACATTTCCTTCACTTGTTGTTGAACAGCTTGAATTTTGTGATCTAGGTTTGTAAGATCTTTTAATATTGACACAATGTCAAAATCAATTTTCCACATATCCAACTTGTATCTTGGAAGGCATCTTCACCTTGCATTGCACTTTGTCATTTATCTTCCAATAAAGTGCGAAAAATATCAAGTTTTTTTTTAGGGTTTGGAGGTTTGCATTTACCACCTCCATTTCCTTAAACAAGGTCTCCTTTGAGGCATCATGCTCAATCATGCTTCCAACCTACAAACCCACATGTCACCAACCTTGAACATTAAACAATGATCTAAAACATCTACAACTTAAAATTGTTTGAACTTTGCAAATTCACCCTAAATCTAGAATGATCCAATCAAAGAGTTTACATGTATTATACAATTATGAACCTTGTTGGGTAAATGCACAATATGATGATCACTTTTAAAAATAATTGTATTGCACAAAAGTCCACATTCTATTGTTAAATTTTTAATTTTATGTGGTACCATTGGTTAAATGGTAATCAAATCCATGTATTAAAAGCAATAAATTTCATATTATTAGGAGCTCAAGTAGAAATTCCAAATATATGCACCGTTGAAAAAAAATTTGAAAATGAATAAAAAACAACAATGCTATGGACTTATGAAAATACAAGTTAATTTAAGGCAATCAAAAGTTCATAGGTAGAATTTGGCTATGATTCTTAAGGAAAATTTTCACATAAAAATGTATTATTTCATTCTAACTCATATGCTAAGTCATTATAGATGAACCTTTCAATTTTCTATCATTCCAATCAACCAACCAATCCATAATTTTGAACTTCAAAAGTCCATTACTATTAGCATATGAACTTTTTATGAATAAACAACTACACAAATATCTTCATAATATTTTTTTTAGTTTAAAATTCAATTACCAATTAATAGATTTTAAAATATACTACTCACCATATGCCTTTGAACAAGGGGTATCTAGCAAAAAACACCATTGTGACACTAAAAGTGAGCCACCATACCTTGCATTCACCACATCTTTAAGTTCATTGAGTTGCTGGAAAAGACATTCAATCTCTTGCTCATCAATATTCAAGCATTTTTGAGCATCTGCTAATAATTTCCTCTTGTCCATTAAAAAAAAAAGGTGACCTTATTAACTTGGCTTCAATTTTTTTCTTGTGCAAATCCAAGTGTTAAAGTTTCCATCTTGTCTAAGATAGTAACTCAACTAAAACTTTGTACACTTCTTGAACCTGAATTAGTTGCTAAGTTTGATTCAAGAAGGGGCACTAGATGCCAAACCTTGGAGAAATCAATTTTCTATTTTCAAAGTCTCGGCTAAACAAAATGCCAAGTTTTTGTTTCATATGAGCCTTCATACACTAAGTGACAACAACATTCTCTATACTAGAGGCCAAACTAACATCACTGCTTGCACTACGATTCACCAACAAACCATGAGTTCATTTCCTTTTTGCTATCTTCTCCCTTTTTAACTTCTCTCTTGCAGTAGAAGTGGTTGTGCATGCTTTCACCCAATTTATGTCTATATTTTTTTCTTGAGCAATGTGCCTTTTACAAACCAAAGATAAAACTCATTGTTGGTAACCTTGGTAATGCCATAATACTGCAAATACAAAAAAAATAACTCCAACCTAATGTTGGGATCAAGATTAGGATTTGTGGTTCTAAGGACTTGTGATTCTCTAAAAACCTCTACGATGTCCTCATCAATCACATGCACATTGGTGATTTGGGTTTTGGGGTTTAGACCCTTGTTCAATTTTCTGACAAATGTAAAAAATTCCTATGTTTGGAGTTTATGGTCTACTTTCTCCCAATATCTTTTTAAGTCGCATGGCATTTTGTTGGAGTTTAGAACAATTTATCATAGTGTTGTTGAAATGAATATGGCTTTTTAAACCTAAAGCAAGAGGGTCATGCCTAAGGTCCATTCATGATTGAGGTACTAAGAAAAGGAAAAAGAACTGGACAAGACTTTCTTAAAGTTACTTTCTACAATTAACATTTACATGGAGCAAATTATAGTGAGAAAAATCAAATAGTCCAATATAAAATGATTCATATGGTGGCGGTGATAAATTTCACATGCGTACATAATTGTGCATGAATATTTTGGTTTGCAAGCAGAAACATTAAAAATGCAAAAATTGGCTTCTAAAATCAACTAAACATGTTTTTTCATATTATTATTTTTTGCACATGTGACATGCATCTAAAGCTAGAAAATTTGAACCTAATGGATATAAAAAAGTAGCCAAATTATTCAATAAAGGAATCATTCCCATTGCAACCTTTTGCTTCAAAATTTTAAGAGTTTGAAATTTTCATGTAATTTTCTTTTTCATCAAATTGACATGATGAACATTTAGTTGCATAAAAGGAAGTGTGTTTTTCTTATATAAAAAGTTTGAATATTGCATCATGATATGCATTGCTTTATATTCCTTTAACAAAAAATTGTAATATGGACACGATTCCTTTTGAGTCCTTTGACTCAAAAGTAATTTTATACAACATCCAATAATTGTCGGATTTTTTTTAAAGCTTGTTTTTTCAATAATATAATTGTAGGAACACAAAAATACACCATAGTTGTAATATACTAGACACTACAAAAATCTAAAATTGTTCATTAAAGTCCTTTTTTTGGTAGACACTCCTTTTTGGTACCCCAATTGTGAATGGACTCCCTAGATAAATCAATAAAAACACATGTAAATGGCTATCTATCCTTTCAAAAAAGTTGACAATTCTAAAGGGAAGAAGGTTCGAACATAAGATAGAACTTTTAACAAAAACACAAGCTCAATCCAAAATACAATAACTCAATTGTGCCTCTCACCTCATATACTCCATCATGGAAGAAAACAACCCTAGATTGACCCATTTGCACATAATTGACCTTTCTTGCACAAAAACCTTGCAACTCATGACCAATTTTGAACTTTATGGGTCAAAATAGGGATTTTTGACCTAGCTACTAACATGTTGGCACATGGCTCTCATCAGAGGAAAATTTCCCTCCTAAAGACAATGTGAAGGATAGGGTGCTTTGCTTTAATGGCTCATGTTAAACAATTTGCACCCTTATTTTATGCCATATTTCATAGTAGTTGAATCCATGTTTGATTCAATGTCTACATCCTATAACAAGCCAAATAAAATTTTTTAAGCAAATTAAATGGTGCCCCATGGCATTTCCAAATGTGGCCAACTTTTTAGGGTTTAGGATGAATGAAATTTTCCAAAGAATTTTGTTATGACACGTGTTAACTAAAAAAATAGCCCAAATTTATAGGGTTTTCAAAGGTGTTATATATCTTAGTGAGTTATATGGTGACACATGACACCTTTGGACTTGACATTATTTTAAAGTTTTGGGGTAGCAATTTTTTCAACAATTCATGCTTTAAGTTAACATGTCAAAATGCATTTTGTCAATTTTTTAGGATTTTTAGTGGTTTTTCTTTTGAACAAATGATGTGTTTTAAACCTAGCCCAAAATTACAAGAGACCAAACAACCTACTTCACATTTGAACTAGGTTTCAAGCATAAGATTTGTAGATGGTTTGCCTGAGGTTTAGGTTCCTTCCAAACTACTTATCAAAATGGTAGACCATCATAATCCAATCATGAAATTGAATTTAAAAGATTGACTATTAACATGATTTTGAACATAGCAGTTGATAAACAATTTGTAAAAATAAAACAAGCTTTATGTTCATGTTTCTTCATTAACTACATGCTCCTATAAGGATTTGGAGCCCATGGGAATAACATCTTGAAAATTTCATTGTTTATTAACACAATTAGGCACATTTTATAATTAGTGTCCCATCAATCCACATAACTATTGCTTTTATAGTGACAAACCTAATTTTTAGAAATGTGTCTATGAGAACATGAGGAACTTCCTTAACCAAATGTAGACACAACCTTTTAAGTCCCATAATTTTCAAAATGTTAGATCTTTTGTTATCTCAACAAATGGTACTATTATAGATGGTATGAAGACATCAATTACTTCCACATCCATATAACCATCAGGTATGGCCTTTTCCCCAATTTGTGATCCTTGTAACCCACATACCACAATAGTGGTAGCCTTCATGTTGGTAATTGCATCCCAAAGGAAGACTTTAATGTCAATTTGTACTTGCATGTGTAACAACCACATAAGAAATTTAGAGCTACATCAAAACACCATATTTATTCAACAAATATAGCCACCATCCACCAAAATTAGGTATATATTAACCATAAGATTTCAAAATCAACCTCTCTTAAAATACCAAGTCGTTTTCAACTTATATCCCAAATCTTTCCATGCATGTGTTTAGCAAGATCACATGTACCTATGTTGGAATTTAAGCTTTGTTGTTGCACTTTGTACTTTTGTTTGTTTTTAGCAAATTGGCCTTTGGGTCCTACACACATACAATAAATACACCAATTTGGAACTATTAAATTATTGCACATTTCAAACAATTTGCAATTATTGGCCAAGTAATCCCAAAATAAATTTGCTCACAAGTTCACCCCATGATCTGCCCATATCCTTAAGTAATATAGATTATATGCCTTCAACATTACCCCATGGGTTTTGTTCCATAACTTCCAATGCAAGACTACACTAACAACTAACTTCAGTCAATTTACTTATATGTTCCAACTACTAAACCAACCACAAATGTCATGAATACATGCATCTTTGACCATACAACATGGTGTGCAAATTGCATGCCAACCCAACAAATAGTAGACATTTGCCAAACTACACAGTACTAGAGATTCTTCAACACACACACGTAAAGTATGGAGTGCAACCTTTCGTACCTACATGGGTGTTACATTAGATGTTAACTTTGATTTCAAGCAACCCATATTCCTTTCTTATAGCAACTTGGAGGATATTAGACCCATTGACCAAGTATAACATAGTGACATACCCTATTAATTACTTATGTTATCACAACTTATAATAAATGCGACTACAATAAGCCTAAACATATTGAAAAAGAAATATTTTTTGTTTGGGAACACTACAACAAAAGGTGTCCTTGTACACCAAGTTATTTCACTGGATTTTGAGTGAATTCACTGGTTGTAGTGAATGGGGACCAGTGAAGAAGCAATGAATTCACTGGTCTAGTGAACTAGGACTAGTGAATTGCACCCACATTTTGTAGTAATGGAGGCATGCCACATTGAACCTATGATGGCATTGCTCTTGTGGCAATAATTTCAAAATCTCCTTGAGCATTAACATTGCCTTAATGTGGTTTTTTGGTAGCCATGACAATAACACCACCATTTTCAAGTCAAATAGACACAACACCCATCCTCTCTTGTGTTTTTGTGATATCCTATCTATCATGGTTGTGGTTCTCAATAATAGACATTAATTCATTTGGGAGCCCACCCCATTATGTAGACCCTTGAACACTAAGCCTTTCAACAATAGCCTTTTGCATGGCAATGATGTCATTCAAAGATGACCGTAATTGATTCATTGACGCCATGTATTCATACTTCCATACATCCATGTCAATTCCCCAGGTCATTAAATCATCCACCTTACCTACAAGATTTGCCAATAATCCTTTACTGGCATCCTAATTCACTAATGTACCTTGTTAGCCAATTTCAACAATAAATATGTGACAACTTCCATTGTTATGTCATGCCTACTTCACAATTTTCATGTGCATGGTGGCTATTTTTCGAATTTATATTCTTTTTGGCTTGAGTAATCGGCTTTAGTGGTTGTGATTATTTCTCTATAATATTAGCAAAATAGAATTGTCTTTATAGCTTTAATCACATTATTGGCTCTTAACTTTCATATCATTAACAATGTTGTATCCACTGTTAAGAATATAATTGCACCTATTATCATGGATATTAAGGTAAAGACCTTCAAGAAAATGTACCACATACACATTGCTCTTTGGTGAAAGTCTTGTGCTTCCATTGCCTATTTTTCCAAGGGTTGGTTATCATCCATGCATTTGCATTTGGAAGCAACAAGGGGGACATGATAACAAGGCATATGGTTACGATCCTAAATACTATTGTTACATGTGAAAACAAAGAATTATAAAGCAATGTCTATGAATTTACTAAATGACGTGCTCCCAAGTTCCTAGTTAGACCCAAGATGGGTCTAAGTTACTCAATAATGGAATTGTGAAGAACTCAAGGCACGCTCCCAGCTTTCAGCACTAGAAGGGGTAGAGGGGCGTGCTAAAGCTCTGGGATGAGACTAAGAAGAGTGACAAACTTTACTTATTTACTTGAACTTGCATCAAACCAACCAACAAGTTGGTTAATTCACATTTTGGAGTACCTTTGGTGCTAGGACAAGCCACGAGCAACTCTGGACTCACATGACTCACCACGGCCCAAACTCGAAGGAAGCCACCACCTTCCCCCATATGGTATACTCATGCCTTTCCGTAGCACCCACATCCGAATGGCTTTTTGTTTCGGGACTTCCAAGGAGGAGTTCCGAAACTGTCCTGGTTTGGACTCCCGAGACTTTGTGAAGTCATAACTCTTTGCTCAGACCTCTAATTGGGATGAGGTCTAAAGAAAACTTGTAGCTCTCCTTCAGAGCTTTCCAATAGTGTGTCGTATTTGACCTGAACGCATCAAGTTTAGGTTGATTCTCAACTTTTAGCGGTCGGGAGTCAAACTGTCAATTTGACTCTCGGCCCTTCTTTTTGCCATAACTTGTGCTGAAAATGTCCAAATGGCCCATGCGAGGCCATTTTCGACATCTACACTTTGATAACTTTTCAATGATATAAATAACATTCCAATGCAAGGTGTTTTGACCCCTACAATCGAACTCTAAAGTTTCGGGAGTCCCGGAGGACTCCCAAGTCCCCATTTCGGAAGTGTGAGTTTCATCCTCACATTCTTTCCAAGTGGGGTTGCGACACTAAAACCCAAGTTCCACACACAAAACCTTATAACATTCAACTACCATATAATGGTTTTCTTCCAAAATTTTAAACCATCTTCAACTTTAAACATCCCAAGTTCAAGGTTTCAATAAAACATGACTTCCTTCTATAAGTAGTTTGGAAACATTGACACCATGTTATAATTTGAATATCTAGAGCATTTAACATTGCTTATATTGTTATGAATGAAAAATTCTTGCACCTTTTGAAGGGAAAATGTTAGGAATCCTAGGGGATTGGTCAACTTGGTTTCAAGCCTTGTCATTTTTTTTCGTTCTCTAGCCTTAATGTTCCTTGTAAAAACCTTTTCAAGATGATGCCATGACATCATATTTGTGTTGGTAGCATCTACTTCTTTATCACACAATGGCAATTTTTGGAAACCACAATGTTAACATTTAATGCGAATGCACTGTAGTTTTAAAAATGCCTCACTTTCTTGTTGTGGACATAATATCTTCTCCCATAGCTCTAAGCTTGCTTTGAAGGTGTGTTGACTAGCTTGATAGTTGATATTATTTCCATTCACAAGTGCGGTGCCCAAAGGGTTGCCACAAACAACTTCACCACCACAACAACACCTAGAATCATCACCATTATGCACAACCAATGCATGCATATTACAAAATCCAACTTTAACGCCCTTGTATTATACCTCCTAATTAATCATAAAGATTTGTTTAACTTGATTGTTAAACAAGCAATAGGATAAATGTACCTAACTGAAGTGGGTTATATTTGATGGGAAGGAAAAGGATACTAAATTGTAGATGTGGACCTAACATCGTGCTATACTATGATTTCTTGATTTCAATCATTGTTTGGTGATACTTACAACAATAGGTGTTAAAGTCCTTTTTCTTCTTCACAAAGTAAGGCTTTAGGTTTGAAAATGTTGTTAGCCTAATGTCAATGTCTTGGTGCTATGATTTGAATTTATTGAAAAAGTCAAGCTACACACACAACAAAGTTGTTTGGTAATGATTTAGGAAAAATCAAGAGCAATTTGTGTAAGAATTTACAAAGGAAACTTACATTAAAATATTAAATGTGCATTAGTAAACACATGAATTTTTTTTTGAAATGACTTAAAATATCAAGAAACACAAAAGACTTTAAAACTTTTTTAAAATTATGAAATAGTTGAAGGTTTCAATCTAAACATGTACATGAATACTTTGAAATGGAACTCTATGAAGAAATATATTTCACATGTGAATTAGGACCCACCTTATTAACAAACCCACAAAAATAGAAAGTAATTACATCAACAAAGGAAATTTCATGAAACAAAGAACCTCAAGAAGCATAATGGATATTTCAAAGGAACTATATAAGGAAATCCATAGGACTATTTCAAGGGAACATGCATGAATACTTTAAAAAGGAACATGCAAGAAACACATTAAAAAGTTTTTTGAAAGAAATGTCAGGAAACAAATAGGCATACAAAAAAACTTCAAGACATTTGTAGGATAATTCAAGGACTTTTTTACAAACCTACAAAAGTATTCAAGGAATCAATCAAGGAGTCTATAGAAGACAAATAGGAACATGCTTTAAAAGAAACTTTCAATTTAGTGTCTAGGAATATTTGTAGATGAACTCATGAAGCCCTAAAGGAATAGCACATGAACTTTTGCAAAATGATTCAGGATCATCATTTGTAGAACGTGGGAGGCCTCTCAATAGTGCACATGTAAAAAATAGTTTTCAAAAACAAAAAATAATAATTGATGAACTATTGTAAAATCTTCAAGGAAATGAAACCTATAAAAGATGGTAGGTCTTTGATGATGCAACAACACTTGAAGTTAAAAGGATAAAACAAAAGAAACAATGAAAATATTTTATTTTCTTCAAAGAAACGATTAACATGATGTTTGAAGCTTTTCCAACTAATCAACTTTCGAACAATGTGTTTCTTACAGGGGATGATTCTAAGAAAATGTTAGACGGGTCAAAGGCAACATGGGAAAAAAAAAAACAAGGACTATGTTGGCAGTCCCTTTTGTATTACTAACATTCAAGATCCTTGTTTCATTTTGTCATATTTGAAGCTTCATTCAAAAATGATTTGAATCAATTGGTCTCTAAACATTGGAAAAGAACTATTTATGGTATGTATAATCATGCAACAACACCATAAAAACATCAAGTTGTTGGTGGGTTACCAAACACTCTTGAAACCATTGCAACATCCAATATTTTAGCCAAACACATTCCTAATAGAAACCATATAAGAAGATTTTGGAGTGCAATATAGTCCTTTTATTCTATTTCTTTCTCCATATCGGTAAGTGACAATTGTTGATTAATCCCATGCAATTATCCGTGTTATTACAATAGTTTCTAGTTTGAACTTGGTAATATGGACCTTAGTTTCAACATGCAACATCAAGTAGACAATTGAATTCAATAAGAAGTTTATGGACCAAATAAATGCCTTTTGAACCATCACACCATACCAAAAAAAAGGGTGAATAAAGCAAAATGAATGAATCAAATGATCAATCAACTATTAGATGAAAGGTTGTTTTGCATTCATAATAGTTGAGCTCTCTTTCATTGGAATTGGTTCAAAAAGTGTTTCATTTTAATTTCATTCAATCCAAATAACAATATCATAGAAGATAATATTTATAATATTATAAGTAAAAAATAATGTTAGTAGTAGTTGTGTTGCACTTGGCACATAAGAAATATAAATTTAAATATTGTTTCCTTTCACAACTTAACATTTTGAGGGTTAAATGAACTCCACTAAGTTTATAATACTAGTGTAAGTTTATACTTCATACCTAAAGTTCAAACAAGGGAAGTCTTTAGGTTCCAAGTTCCAACAAGGGACACAATACATGGTCATTTCTTAACACAACACTAAATTACTTCATGATAAGCAATAGTAATGACTTCAAAGATTCAAATCTTTTTCATTTTGGCATATATTATAATTTTTCCCACCTTCCAAACACATCTCCAACACAATGGTTTTTCTTCTAGTGGATTTTCACATCTATGCATCCAAAAAACAATTTCACCCATGTAAAGGATTTTTTGAAAAAAATGGCCCAAATTTATTAGAATTTGATTTTTTAAAAAAACCACTAGATTTTTATAATATGTTCCAAGAGGTAGCAAAAATATTAAAATATCTTTTTAAATTTTTTATTTAATATTTGGTTTATAACCAAAGTTGCCTAAATATTCTTGAAGGTGATTGTTGATTTGGCTACATCACAAAATTGGAAAAGAGAAAACCATCAACCAACAATAGGTAAAGGTAAACTTCAATTATACAATAACCTAAAAAAATGAAATGTAGACAAATTCGAAATATATGCCAAGGGAATTTGCAATACAAGTCATATTTCTAGAATCGAACAAAAGGGGTAATTGGTCAGTGTGGGTGACACTTGATCAAGATCATTAATCAATGAGATGATTATTCCACCCATCCATGTCATCACATTATGGATTTTTTCCCTATAGCTTAAAATTCTTAAGGTTGTTCACCAAAGGTTTTTTTATATTGCCATATGGTGACAATTTGCCACAAAAAAACATTAATTGTTGTCAATTTACCAATTTCATATGTTAAATGTCAAACATGTTTATGTTTGGAAGAATCCCTACTTGAGTCCAAATTTGCCCCTTCATAATCCTCACAAGATTGATTGGAAGAGGTACTAATAAATGTTAATATTATGACATTTTTTAATTCTAAACTTTTATATTTTAACATATTTTGAAACATACAAAGTCTATATAACAACAACTATAGAAATCAAAAGTAAAATCCAACACATAATACATTCCAAAATACATATATATACAATTATTGCTTCTATAATATTCTAAAATAGAATTAGACCATATCATATTGAATTTTTTTAAAAATAGGAAACAAAAATACACTATAGTATTAATGTTTTTCTCCATCAAAATTTTTCTCTAATTATATCATGAATTTTTTTTTCTCTTTATCTTTAAACTACTCAATGTTCTCATCATGATAATAAGAATGTTCAATCATCTTCATAACTCCTTTAGAAATCCTTCTCAGGTTTTCACCATAAACTTCAATTCAAACTCTTCATAAATCCTAATCAACTCAACCTACTTTATATTGTTACTTTTCTATCCACCTTATCAATTATTTACATTCCACTTCTATCTAATTTGTCTAATAGGGACAACATAGTTCTGCCCTTAACATTACCCCCTTGAATTTTGGATTTCATCTTTGAGCTCCTATGATTGGTAAAGTACAAATCTATATTGACAAGAACCATTATAGAATCATTATATTATTTTGTATGGACTAAATGTTCCTCCTGATTCACTACTATAGTTTCTTATACATGCATTCCCTAAACTATGGATTGTTCCCCTTCTACTACAAATAACCCTTCATTATAAGGTTGATCTATTAATGTAACTATTGTTATACATTTGGTCTCTACATGACCATTATCAACTTCATATGGAGATATGGTCCTTGTTGTAGTAGTTGTACCCAACAGTATTAACTAAAATATATTGAATGTTATCATATACCCAATTGATTCTATATTTGTAGGTATTTGTTATTATAATTACTCCTATTACTTTTGTAACTACTACCCCATGAACATCTTCATGCTTGACAATAACTTCTTCCATGGTAGCTCCTCCTTTCATTTCTTCAAGTATTATTGACTACACCTCATGTGTTTTTCCACTTATATTTGCCTCAAACTAGTCTATGTTTGATGATGCAAAGTTGTTTTATAGAGTTACAAAGGGTGATACATATACAAATTATGGGCAGGCTTCCTTATGTGCATTTCGTTTCCTTCTATAACTTGCTTCATTTGCTCTAAATGTTCATCAAACATCCATGTACATCTTTTTACAAAATATCATGTACCAAATTCCACCAATCATCATTTTCAAATGTTTTTAATTTCATGGACTTCTATTTGGTTCTCAAGATGGTATTTTGCATGAGAAGACTATCATATTCCCGTAGTTTGTGCTTAGAAAGCTATGGATCCATGGTTGTCAATGTGTTCACAACAGCTTGTACATGTTCGACATCATGCTATAAAGTCTGTATTGATCTATTGCATGTAACTTGAGTTGACTCCTTCACCAAAACTATTTTATTTTTTAGTTGCATAATAATTTAGATTTCCTATTTGAGTTTTAGGATCTTTGCATCCTATTCCTCGACAATATGTTCTAAACTATTGATTATCTCATTGTAATGTTGTAAATTTTGCTTCAAATTCATTTGCTTGCTTCTTTAAGGCCAAGTACTTCTACTCCTCCTCCTAAGTCTACTATAACAAATCTCTCTTTGCATTAATAATCTCCATGGATTATAGCCAAGGATGTTATTTCATGAGCATGTGATTATGAGCATGAGCAAAAAAAATATTTTAAAACATATTCTTCATACGTCATTATAATATTTTCTAACATATCCATCCATATTGTGGTAGAATATTCTTTGACAAAATCATACATGATAAAATATTCTTTAACACAATCCCACATGGCAAAATATTTTTTGACAATAAAAAATATTGTGAACCTATTCTTGAAACAATGAGATAATTTGCCATGTGGACACCCAACAATAATCTCAATGATCAATCAAATCTGAATACATAATTCTATAAAAGTTTGTGCCCCATATGTTGAAGCACATAAAGGTTTTTGGCGGAAAGCTTAACAACTTAAGTGGAGAGGCTAGCGAAGCCATTAGTTTAGCCACGTCTTTTGCATAACTAGATAATGATTGGTTTGAGGGAGGCTAAGGAAAAAATCATTTCATGCATAAAAGGGAATTGTGGCCAACCCATTCCAACGGATATTTTGGTAAAGTGAGTTCATAAAAAAGAACATTAACAACAATATGAACTTTCACATTAGCAACAAATAAGACAAACAACGTAAAGATCGACTTACTCATAATCAAAGGTAACTTTGGCTCTCTTTTGAGGTGGGTGTTACCCAACTTTAATAAAATATGACCTAACAAGTTATAGATTAGGACAAATTGTTATACTTATCAGGTGGTCCAACCAACATGTTATATTAACCTAACTTCTGGCATTGATCTAACTGGTTACAAAAAGAGATAGGGAACATTACATTGGGTGAATAGACAAGTTGATATGTTGGTACTCAACTTGTAGTTGGTAGAATAAGTAGTGGAATAGGTGGTTAAATAGGGTGTAACTTTTTAAAATTTTGGATTGTTAACTTCGTATTAATTAATGAATGTTTAAATGGTTTGATATGATTGTTTGAATTTTGAATTAGTTAGTATAAAGACTAAGAAGACAAACCTATTTAGGGATAATTTTTTATGTATTTTTGATTTTGTGTTTCTTTTTCACTTGGAAACATGAAAACATATTTTTTTTTAACAAGATTTTCTTGAAGCTTTGTGCAATTTGACTACATGTTAAGTATAGGAGTTGTAGATAAATTTAGAATTTTAGTATTAATGTACCTATTATTGTTTTAAGAACATGTTGTCAAAAGAGTCAGAAGTTGAAAACTTACTAGGAATAAAAAAACCAACCAACATTTGGTCATCACACAGTGGATTAGATTTAAAAGCCATCATGCTTAGAATTTTTGGTTAGAATTATTGATTTTAGTAGATCAGATTTGAATAGCAAATTTATTTGAAATTCTGGTTTGTATTAATTTTATTTGTTCTATGTCAAGTTTAGGATTCGAATTTCTGTTTCTTAATTTAGTTTGAAAACATTAAAAGATAGGGTGAGGTTAGTGTAAAACTTTTTATGGAGATTAACACCCAAATTGTAAAAGAATTTTTTTACAAATTCTTCATTGTTGGGAGGGGTCATTCTAGTTTTATGTTAAAAACTAATGAAAAGGTTTTCCTAGAACTTATTGATTTTAGAAAATGTCAAGAATATATATTACAAGTCTTAATAAACAACTAAAACATGTTACACATTAGCCTGTTCCAAAACTTGCACAAGAGCAAGATGAATATCAAGTGCAACCTATGGGAAATGAACATGTGAATGCACCAAACATAAATGCAACACAAAGGGGGGAAGCCATTAATCAACATCAAAATGCAACCGAATCGGTTGTGTAGAAAAACCAAGTTGCATTCTCAACCACTCATGTAGTAACACCACATACATCAACCCAAACATAGGTAAGGAGACGTGTTCATCATGATGACAATCATGAATTTGTTCGGTTGTTTGATGAAGTTGTTTTCCCAAAACAACCATGGTAATATGTAACCCTAGGTTACTATTTATCTAAAACTAGTGCACCTGCACCAATTGCAACATCTATTAGTTTTCAAAACCCACCATTGATTACCAACATTGATTTGGTACCCACTAATTCGAATGTTGAACAACTTCAACTACTCAACAAGTTAGAGCAACTTTGTCACATTGATTGAAAACCTTCAATTCAATTAGTTTCCATACCAAATTTAGAACTTGTTAAACCCTAAACAAGGTCAACAATTGTTTGACAAGAAATCACATACCAACAAGGCACTTGGCTAGCGAAATCAACACATGGTCAAGGTGAAAGATCACAAGTATCACACCATAGACTAGTTTTAAGAGGAAACCAAAGTGTTGGAACTGTAACCTATTCATACTGTCATAAGTAAGACATGTTGAATCGTTGCCCATTTGTTGATGATAGACTAAGGCAATTATTGAGAGAAAAGATGATGAATGTTCATCAACCTATTTTTCCAAACACTACAACAGTAGTACCCAATGTGTTTGTAGTAAGAACTCAAGTCATGAATCCTAGTATAAACATATTAAAATTTTCAATGAGATGGCATAATTTTATCGATATTTCATTACGAATTTTGCTTTTATTATGGAACCAACAAGCATCAATTTCATGAAAAAATATTATTAAATATTATTACTCTTGGGAATATTAATGTATTGATGATGAAGATTTGAGCACCCATTATTGTAATTGCCAAGTAGTAGGTGTTAACAAAATCCAAATATTATCACTTGGATAGGCATTGATAAGAGTGACAAATATCATGTGCTATCCACATATGTAAAAGGGATTAGAAAACCTGGTATCAAATTCAAAAGATAATAACAAGTGTGTATGGAGTTGATTGATGACCTGCAGTTTGTATGGAAATTTGACAAAGTAACTGTGGGCAATATAATGGGAGGCACAGCTTGGAAGCATTAGAGGAAACAAATTCTAATACTAAATTTCTAATATGCATTCCATACAAATTTTGTGTCGTATCCATCTTTTTAATGCTAAGCTTGATGAATTATTTACACGTGAATGATCGGATAGGCCATGTTACCTCAAGGATTGAATTACACAAACTTAATATCTTTGGTCAAGCAGCGTTGTCAAAAAAAATATGATGAAGGGTTTAACTTTTAACCAAATTAAAATGGTCTGACAATTGGACTTGGTGGGTGAAACAAATGATATGTTAGCATTGAGTGCCTGTTTATGGAATGAAAATGGATATTAAGTTAATTAGTTTAACTTCAAAACGTTTATCTCCGAAGCTACAACGAATTCTACACTAACTTAAATGACTCCCGGTGCACATCAATATTATTATTGAATTGTAGTAAATAGCCCTTTCTCATTTGAAGAAAAGAAATCAAAAGGTCTTTCCCGCATTTTGAACATGGGTTGTGCCTCCCTCCCTTTGTATCAATTTTTACACCATGCAATGCCCTCAGGGTGAGGCGTTCTTGAACTAACAGGTCCTATGCCTTCAGCCTCAAGGGCCTGTTAATTAGAGAATGCCCTGTCCTCAGCTGTTACCCTACACTAGGTAACTAGCTTTATTAAAGTGGGTAAGTATCATAGGTAAGTAAGTACTGGAATGTAACCTGTAACTGGTTCCTATGTACTAGATAATGGGTCCTTGGTGACTGATTTTTCTGGTTATCACTAGGCAAGCTCAGCAAGGCAAACTTTGTGGCCCTTTCATAATTGGCCACCAGAGTGCATTCCTTAATGTAAACTAGTGTGGCCTGTGCCATTGGCCCAAGTGTTACCACGTCCTCAACTGATTTTTCCTTTCAAAACCTGGTTTTTTGGAATTTATTTGAATTTTCAGCGGCAGAAATCACTCAAAAATCAATATCTCCCACATTCTGAATCCAAGTCTTACCAAATAAATTCTGTTAAGTCCTGCTCATCAAGATCTTTCCAACAACACCAAAGGCACATTCCATTTCCTCCAAAATTTTGAGCTACAATTTAATTTAATTTATAGTGAAGAATTCATTCAATATTCAAGAACTTTTGCACTGCAAGTCCAAATGTCATGGAACCAAGCCCATGCACCCCTCCTTGTTGGAGCTTTCCAAATACACCAAGAACATGATCTGAAGCATTTAGGTTCAATGGACCTCATAACCACAAAACAAACTACCTTCCTTCATAGACAGACTTGTGTGGCCTGTGCCATTGGCCCAAGTGTGAACCCATTCTCTACTAATTTTTCCTTCCAAAACCTGATTTTTCGGAAATTATTTGAATTTTCAGCGGCAGAAATCACTCAAAAATCAATATCTCCCACATTCTGAATCCAAATCTTACCAAATAAATTCCATTAAATCCTGCTAATCAAGATCTTTCCAATAACACCAAAGGCACATTCTAATTCCTTCAAAAATTTCAGCTACGATTTAAATTAATTTTCAGTGAAGAAATCATTCAATATTCAAGAACTTCTACTTTGCAAATCCAAACACCATGAAACCAAGCCAATGCACCCCTCCTCCTTGAGAGCAAGAACATGATCTGAAGCACCCCGGTTCAGTGAATATCATCAGTACAAAACAAAACAAACAAATTACCTTGCTTCATCGATAGATGGTAGGAGTAACCAATTCTTGGGTGTTAAAGTTAGAAGGATTTGAATAATGAAATTTCTGTAATGGCCAATTCAGCCTGTGAATTATGCCATTGGGATGCTTTTTGTTATTTAGAGGTCAGTAAGTAGGTAATGCACTTAGTGGCATTTGGGTATTGGGATACATTTGGATGGTTAATAGTTAGTACATAGCTAGTCACCCTGATTACCTATGAGAGATCTAATGATAAAAGCATTTTCTGTTCACATATCATTCATCCTGCATGGTGCATTGGTGAGGGCTTGTTCACTTTGGCCTAGAATAGGCAATAGGCTGCCCACTCTTTAATACATCTACTTATATAATGTTCTTGGTTTTGTTCACTTGCGGTGGTGTCCAGTTGTCCTTTCCATCTATCCGTCTTATCATCCATCTCCTCATCTGGGATAAAAAATTAAAAAAATAAAAGTTTAAAAAATAAATTAAAACATGAATTTAAACAAGGGACTTCATTGTGTTCAAAGGTCACGGGTGCCCACTAAAAACTAAATAAATAAATAAAATGAAGATAGACAAAATAATAATAGAAAAGAAAAACATGAAACAAACATAAACAAAAAAAAAAAACAAAAAAACTAACAAAAAAAAATAAAAAAAAAGAAAAAAGAAAAGGAAAACACAAAAAAATAATATAAAAAAAAAAAAACA
>Ga0116229_10001081_pt1 | contig 41234 bp, 34 predicted proteins | sample S1TSphgellanicum_3_FD_87313 | JGI IMG/M metagenome (GOLD analysis project Ga0116229, IMG submission 87313) | Host-associated microbial communities from peat moss isolated from Minnesota, USA - S1T2_Fc - Sphagnum magellanicum MG | ecosystem: Host-associated > Plants > Peat moss > Unclassified...
GACACATTGAGCGTACCGTCGGTGAACCAGCGATAATTCGGCGCGTCGCCGTCATCGAGCGGCACGGTGAACGGCCGCTGCCATTCGATCTCCGACACGGCCAAGTCCGCCCAGAAGCCGACGTAGTCTTGCGCGGCCTTGGCGTGCATGGCTTCGAGGTCGTGCGCATTCAAAGTAGCGTGGGCCGTGAACTCCGCCGGCGGCGGAAACACGCGATCTTCCTGCAGCACGGATTGAATGTCTTTTTGGGCCATGGCTTCCCCCGACTTGAATTCCTTAGGTACTCGTCCTCAGGCAGTCTGCGGACTGCTCAACGCGGAGTTCTCTAAAGCGGAAGTTTACACGCCGGCCGCGATACGCCGCGCCTGCTGGCGCAAAATATTGCCGAAGCCATGCGTGTCGAAAAAACCATCGAGGCCGGCGCTATCCGGCGGCCGCGGCTTCAAGTCATCGAGGGTCGCCTCGAGCGGCATGTCGCAGACGATGCCGGTCAAACGCCTCGCCAAGTACGCCGCCTCCTTGTGCTCGTGCAATCGCGCGGCGACCGCGGCTGCGCCGCGCAGCTTCATCGACGCGACCCGGTGGAGATTCGCATAGAGTTCATCGAGCGAGCCGAATACCGCGAACAATTCCGCCGCGGTCTTCTTGCCGACTCCGGGCACGCCCGGAATATTGTCGACGCTATCGCCGGTGAGCGCGAGAAAATCCGCGATCAGTTCGGGGGCGGCGCCGAAGCGCGGCCCGATGTCGTGGTAGTGATAACGGCTGTTGCCGCTGTAGTCCCAGAACACATCGCCGTCGCGGATCAGCTGCGACAGATCCTTGTCCCGCGTCACCACCACATTGCGCAGGCCCGCGGCGCGCGAACGGGCCGCGAGCGTGCCGATGATGTCGTCGGCCTCATACACCGCGCTCGCGAACTCGGCGAGGCCCAATAGCCGGCAGAATTCGCGGCACAGGGCGAACTGCCGCTCGAGATCGGCGGGCGGGGATTCACGATTGGCCTTGTAGGCGGGATAGATGCCATTGCGGAACGAGGTTTCGCTGCGCAGGGACACATCGAAGGCCACTCCGATGCGTTCCGGGCGCTCCCTTTCCAGCAAGTCCGACAAGAAGCGCGCGAAACCGTACAGCGCGTGCGTGGCATTGCCGTCGCCGTCCACCATGTCCGCCGGCATGGAATGGTAGGCGCGGAAGATGAAATAACTGGCGTCAATATGGTAAACGACGCCGGACCGCGCGCGGTCGTGCATCACATCGGCCAGCGTTGCATTCGCTCGTGCAGCGGGCTCGAACGCGGGAAGTGCGCGATCAGGTATTCCATTTGGTCCGCCAATACGCGGCGGCCCTTGAGGAAAATATATTCGGCGTAGGTCGGCGTGAAGGGCACGGCCAAGAGCTGCATGCCCGCCTGTTCCGGGGTGCGCGAAGCCTTGGCGTTGTTGCAGCGTCGGCATGCGGACACCACATTGCTCCACGTGTCCTGGCCGCCGCGGCTGAACGGCGTCACGTGATCGCGCGACAACAGGCTATATGTAAAGCGCGCGCCGCAGTACAGGCACAGATAGGCGTCGCGGCGAAACAGCGTTTGATTGTTGAGCGGCGGCGTATACGCGGCGCCGCGCAGATTGCCCGGGTTGCCGGTGACCCCGAGCGTCGCGATGATGGAATTCACGTCGACGATGGTCCGCAGGCCGGTCCGCGCGCACGTGCCGCCATACAAGCGGTACAACAGCGTGCCGCAGGTATAGGCCACTTGTTCGGTGTGATAAAGTCGCGCCGCTTCGCGATAGTCGACCCATTCGAGCGGCATGCCGGAAACATCGGTGCGCAGGATTTGTTGGGACAATGGATAACCTTGCGTGGCGACGTTGAGATCGTCCCGCCAATCCAAAAGTTGCACCGGATCCTGCGCCAACTGCTTCATGACAATGCCAAAGATAGTCGACTCTTATGCCATAATTCAACGTTTGACATGAATCAAAAGCTCGGGGAGAGATTTGCATGGCTGTCGTCGTCGGTGTCCTCACGGAGACCGCTGCCAGGGAAACGCGGGTGGCCATTGTCCCGGAAGTCGCCAGCAAGCTGAAGGCGCTGGGGGTTCGCGTTCTGATCGAACGCGGCGCGGGTGTCGCGGCGCATTTTCCGGATGCCGCGTATGCGGACGCGGAGCTGAGCGATGCCGCCACGATCCTGCAGTCGGCGGATATCCTGCTCAAGGTCCAACCGCCCACTCTCGAGGAGGTGGCCGCCCTCAAGAAGGGCGCGGTGATCATCGGTTTCATGCAAGCCTACGCGCGGCCCGAGCTCGTGCGCGCGCTGCAGAGCCATGGAATCACGAGCTTCGCCATGGAATTGGTGCCGCGCATCTCGCGCGCCCAATCCATGGACGCACTCTCCTCCCAGGCGGCGGTGGCCGGCTACAAAGCCGTGCTGATCGCGGCCAACGCGCTCGACCGGTTTCTGCCCATGCTGACGACGGCCGCGGGCACGATTCGGCCGGCAACGGTGCTCGTCATCGGCGCGGGTGTCGCCGGGCTGCAAGCGATCGCCACCGCGAAGCGCTTGGGAGCCGTGGTCGAAGCCTACGACGTGCGCAGCGCGACCAAGGATCAGGTCAAATCCCTCGGCGCCAAATTCATTGACACCGGCGTCTCGGCGGAGGGCGCCGGCGGCTATGCGCGCGAACTCACGCCTGAGGAAAAGGCCAAACAACAAGAAGTCCTGGACGCCCGTATCGCGGTCAGCGACGCCGTCATCAGCACCGCGTCGGTGCCGGGCCGGGCGGCGCCGCGGATCATCTCCCGGGCCGCGGTCGAACGCATGAAAGCGGGCTCCGTGATCATCGACATCGCCGCCGAGCAGGGCGGGAATTGCGAACTCACGCGGGCGGGCGAAACCGTTGAGCACGGCAGTGTGCAGATCTTAGGACCGGTAAATCTGCCCGCCTCGCTGCCGTATCACGCGAGTGAAATGTACGCGCGCAATTTATTCAATCTGCTGAAGCCCGCGCTGCCGAAGGGCACTCTCGCCATCGATTGGAACGACGAGGTGTTCGCCGGCGCCGTGCTGACGCACGACGGCCAAATCAAACACGAAGCGACCCGCAAGGCGCTCGAGGGACAATCGACATGATCGACGGCGTGATTGCGCTCTATATATTCATGCTGGCCGCGTTCACGGGCTACGAAGTCATCTCCCGTGTGCCGGTCATTTTACATACGCCCCTGATGTCGGGCTCGAACTTCGTCCACGGCATCGTGTTGGTCGGCGCCATGGTCGCGCTCGCGACCGCCGACAGCACGTTGGTGCGCGTCATCGGCTTCTTGGGCGTGGTGCTCGGCGCGGGCAACGCGATGGGCGGTTATGTGGTGACCGAACGCATGCTGAAGATGTTCGTGTCGGCCGGCAGCCGCAAGCAAGGACATTGAGCATGGCTGACGCGCTCTCCCTGCAAACGCTGACCCAGCTGTCGTATCTCGTGGCGGCGGCGCTCTTCATTTTAGGATTGAAGCGCATGAGCTCGCCGGTCACCGCCGTCAGCGGCGTGCGCTGGGCGGGCGTCGGCATGCTGCTCGCGACGCTCGTGACGCTGGGCTCCGCCTTCAAAGTGGCCTCCACCTTCAATCTGACCCTGCTGATCGCGGCCATCGCGATCGGTGCCGTACTCGCCTGGGTCAGCGGCAAGCGGGTCGCCATGACCGACATGCCGCAGATGATTGCGCTGTACAACGGCATGGGCGGGGGCGCGGCGGCCGCCATCGCGGCGGTCGAGCTGTATGGCGGCAACGAAACCAGCACCACGCATCTCGTCATCGCGACCGTCGGCGGGTTCATCGGCTCGGTGTCCTTCAGCGGCAGTCTGATCGCGTTCGCCAAGCTGCAAGGCCTCATCACCAAGTCGGTGCGCTTCGGCGGCCAGAAGTTCTTGAACTTAAGTGTTTTGCTCGCGACCGTGGTGCTCGGCTTCCTGGTGGTCAGCGGCGCCGGCGGCGGCTCGGCCGCGGTGTCCCTGTTCTTCGTGTTCGCACTGCTCTTAGGTATAGCCATGACGCTGCCCATCGGCGGCGCGGACATGCCGGTGGTCATTTCACTCTACAACGCCCTCACCGGCCTCGCGGTGGGCTTCGAAGGCTTCGTGCTCGACAACGCCGCGATGATCATCGCCGGCACCGTGGTCGGCGCCGCCGGCACGCTGCTCACCCAGCTCATGGCCAAAGCCATGAACCGCTCGCTGGGGAACGTGTTGTTCGCCAACTTCGGCGAGAGTTCGGGCGCCGCGGCGGGCGGCGTCACCGGCTCGCAGAAAGCCATCGAAGCCTCGGACGCCGGCGTGATGATGGCCTACTCGCAAAAAGTCATCATCGTGCCGGGCTACGGACTCGCCGTCGCGCAGGCGCAGCACAAGGTGTGGGAACTCGCGCAATTGCTGATCGACAAGGGCGTCATGGTGCGCTTTGCGATTCACCCGGTCGCCGGCCGCATGCCCGGTCACATGAACGTGCTGCTCGCCGAAGCCGGCGTGCCGTATGACTTGATCTCCGACCTCGACGAGATCAATGCCGAGTTCGAAACCGCCGACGTGGCGCTCATCATCGGCGCGAACGACGTCGTCAATCCGGATGCGCGCGCCAATAAGTCGAGCCCGATCTTCGGCATGCCGATCTTGAATGCCGACAAGGCCAAGAACGTCATCGTCATCAAGCGCGGCAAGGGCCAGGGATTCTCCGGCATCGACAACGCGCTGTTCGTGCTCGATCAGACGCGCATGCTGTACGGCGACGCCCAGGCGGCGGTTAGCCAGTTGATACAGGCCGTCAAGGCCGCGGGCTGACATCGAGGAGGCGCACGAGGTCTACCCCGTCATGCGATTTGCGTTCTCGCGGATGATTCGCGCGCCCAGCGGCGCTCTGTGTGCGCTCACGGGCGCTCTCTTGTGCACTCACAGTTACGCCGCGGCCACGCCAGCGCCAGTTCCAACGGCGGCCGCGGCCACGGCCACGGCAGTCGCGGACGGCGGCGGCGAGCGCGCGCGCTGGCGGCAGCACGCTGAAGGCGTCACCATCATCCGCGACAACTGGGGCATCGCGCATATCTACGGGCGCTCCGACGCGGACGCGGTGTTCGGCGCGATGTATGCCCAAGCCGAGGATGACTTCAGCCGCATCGAACGCAACTATCTCAATGGCCTTGGGTGGCTCGCGCAAGCAGAGGGCGAGTCGGCGATCTACAGCGACCTGCGCGCGCGCCTGTTCGTCGATCCCGTGCATTTGCAACGACTGGCGCACTCGAGCCCCGAGTGGCTGCAGGCGCTGATGACGGCGTGGTCGGACGGCCTGAATTACTACCTCTCCAAGCATCCCGCGGTGCACCCCAAGGTCATCCGGCACTTCGAACCCTGGATGGCGCTATCCTTCACCGAAGGCAGCATCGGCGGCGATATCGAAAGCATCGACTTGGGCAAGCTGCGCGAGTTCTACGACCCCGCGCACTCCCCGGCCGCCCGCGTCGCGCGCAGCCCGCACTTCGACTCGCACTTCGACTCGCACTTCGACTCGCATGTCGCTCCGCACGTCGCCCCGCCCTTCGATGAACCCGCGCCGAGCGGCTCGAACGGCTTCGCCATCGCGCCCCGCTTGAGCGCCTCCGGCCATGCCTTGCTGTGGATCAATCCGCACACCTCGTACTACTTCCGCTCGGAACTGCAGATGGTGAGCGAACAGGGACTCGACGTGTACGGAGCGGTCACCTGGGGACAATTCTTCGTCTATCAGGGATGGAATACCCACAACGGCTGGATGCACACCTCTTACGGCGGCGATGCCATCGACGAATACGCCGAGACCATCGTCAAGAAACCGGACGGCCTGTATTACAAGTACGGCGATACCTCGAGAAAATTGCAGGTCAGCCACATCCGCATCGCCTTCAGGCAACCCAACGGCGCCACCGGGCATCGTGATTTCACGGTCTATCACAGCCATCACGGACCCATCATTCGCGCCGCGGTCGACACCTCCGCGGCCGAGCCCACCTCCGGGGCCGAGCCCACCTCCGGCGCCGAGCCCACCTCCGGGGCCAACCGCACCTCCGAGGCCGACCCCACCTCCGGGGCGGAGCCGAAATGGATCGCCATCAAATTGCTGCAAGATCCGGTGCCCGCGCTGGAGCAATCGTACCTGCGCACCAAGACCTCGAACTACGCGTCCTTCCTCGAAACGCAGCAGATGCGCACCGACACGTCCAACAACACGGTCTATGCCGACAGCGACGGCACCATCGCCTATTTTCACGGCAATTTCATACCGCGGCGCGATGCGAAATTCGACTTCACTCATCCGGTCGACGGCAGCAACCCGGCGACGGAGTGGCATGGGCCGCATCCTCTCGCGGACACCATCATGTTGCGGAACCCGAAGAACGGTTGGATTCAAAATACCAATAACTGGCCCTTCTCGGCGGCCGGAGCCGAGAGTCCTAAAATCGAGAACTATCCCAGGTACATGTGGATCAAGGGCGAGAATCCGCGCGGCATCCATGCGGTCGAGGTGCTGCGAAATATTCACGATGTGACCTTGGACAGCCTGATCGCCGCCGGCTACGACAGCCATCTCACCGCCTTCGACGTGCTGCTGCCGCCGCTGTTCGAGGACTACGAGAAATTGCCGGTCGACGATCCACGCCGCGCGCAATTGCAGGAGCCGATCGACGCCTTGCGCGCCTGGGACCGGCGCACCGCGGCCGATTCGGTGCCGACGGCGCTCGCGATTTTCTGGGGCCAGGCCTTGCGCGAACGCAAGGGTCCCGAGGCCCGCGATGCCGAGGAACCGGTCTACGATTACCTGGTCGGGCATCTGACCGCCGCCGAGCGCATCGACGCCTTGAGCGCGGCGGTCCTGAAATTGCAGCAAGACTTCGGCGGCTGGCGCACGCCCTGGGGCGATATCAATCGCTACCAACGCTTGACCGACGACATCGTCCAGCCCTTCGACGACGCGAAACCCAGCCTGCCCGTGGGTTTCGCCTCATCCAATTGGGGTGCGCTGGCCTCCTTCGAGTCTTCCGGACCCCACTTGACGAAGCGCATTTACGGATCGGTGGGCAACAGCTTCGTCGCCGCGGTGGAATTCGGCCCGATCGTTCGAGCCCGCGCCATCATGAGCGGCGGCGAAAGCGGCGACCCCGCCTCGCCCCACTTCGTCGATCAAGCCTCGATGTTCGCCCGCGGACAATTCCGCGATGTGCTATTGAGTCGCGAGGACGTCCAAGCCCACGCCGAGCGCAGCTACCACCCTTGAGCGTCGACTTGGCGCCGCTACCAACCGCGCCGACCCGGCGGCGGCGGCCCGTGCGGAGCCGCCGCCCGCGCCGGCGCCCTCTGTATCACGCGCCGGCGCTGCTCCGGCGTCATTTGACGCCACTGGCGGCGCAATTCCTGGCGCCGTTCCGGCGGCATCTGCCGGAAGCGTGTGAACGCTTCGCGCACGCGTTGCTGTTGCTCCGGAGGCAGGCTCTTGAATTGCTGCCAACGTTGACGCAGCAGTTCACGCTGCTCCGGCGGCATGGCGCGCCACTGGGTGAATCGTTGCTGGGCACTCGAGCGCTGCTCGGGCGTCATTGACAGCCAGCGCTGACTGCCCCTGGCGAGCGCCTGCTGACGCTCCGGCGGCAGACTATTCCACTTGCCCTGATAGCTCTGCAGCAATTGTTGTTGCTGCGGCGACATCGACGACCATGCCCGGGGCGCCGCAGGCGTGGGAGCCGCGGGGGCCGGCGCGGCGGGCGGCGCATCGTATCCAGACGTCTCTTGCGCAACCGCGTTTGCGGCAGCGAGGAGGAGACACGCACAGATGAACATCGCCCTGATCATTGCTTCGGATCCTGCGGCGGCGGCGGCGGGGGCGGATTTGTCCCACGCGGCGGCGCCCTCTTCAAAAATTCCCACCACTCAGCGTCTCCCACATCGTCCCCGCCCAAGAACTCGATGAAGCCATCGTCAGTCCCATCGGCCGGCGAACCCTGCGCCGGAGGAGGCGGGGGCGGCGGCGGTGGCGGACCGGCCACTGCGGACGCGACCAGCCCGGTCGCGACCAGCGCGGACCAGACCAGGGTCGATGTGCACCGGGCGGCGCTCCACCGCAGCCAATGCCTTGCCGGGCTCAACTCAACCTCAAACTATGCTGCCGGCCCCGAATTCGCGCCTTTCTCCGCCCAATCGTAGAATTCGACGTCGTCCTGCAGCATGTCGATGGCATCATCCGAAGACGCTACCATGTCCAAGTCCTCGAGGTTCGACTGGCCGTCGGCCGCCGTGATCGGCGAATGCACCACGGGTGAACCCATCCACAGGAACGCGGCCAGCACCGCCACGGCGGTCACGCCCGCCGGCGTCAAGAAGCCGGAGCGGAAAAACCACGGACGGCGACTGGTGGAAGCCGCTTCGAGAGCCGCATGGCGTGCCTTCGTCAGGCGCGAGCGCGTTGCGAAGTCCAAACTCTCGACGCTGTCGTGAAACAGGGCGCGGCTGCGCTCCTCCAGCGCCGCATGCGCGGAGGACGAATCATTGGGTTCCACATGGCTACTCATGACCAGACCTCGCCGAGTTGATCGCGCAGGGTATGCACCGCGCGCGAGTAGTGCGTCTTGACGCTGCCTTGCGAGCAGCCCATGGCGGTCGCCGTCTCCGCCACGTCCAAACCTTCGAAATTGCGTAGCATGAACGCCTCGCGCTGCCGCGCCGGCAGGGATCGCAGGCTCGCTTCGAGCTGCTCCATCGCCTGGCCCTGCATCAAGACCTCGGGGATCTCGGGCGCCGCATCGGCGACGTTCTCGAGCGGATCCGGGGTTTCGTTGTCCGGATCCTCCTTGACGCCAGGCAGCCAAGTCATGAATCGCTTGCGCACCGAGCGGCGCCGCTGCAGATCGCGGATACCGTTTTCCAGAATTCTATAAAACAGCGGCCGCCATTCGGCGCTCGGGCGCGACGCATAATTGCGGGCCAGCTTGAGCATGGCGTCTTGCACCACGTCGAGCGCATCGTCTGGATCGCGCAGCGCGACCTGCGCCATACGGAAAGCACGGCGCTCGATCTCGGCCAAGAATCTTTCGAGTTCTCGCGAATACTCCAGAACCGCTTCCCCACGTGCTGGAGTGGGATTATCCCAGACCATCAAAGCTTCGTTCAGCGTATCAAAACGGGGCATGCCTCGTCCTCTTCGCGTCGACGGACCCTTACCATTCCAGGTATAAACGCCTACCCGCGGCCGCGGTTGACCGGCGCGGTCCGCGCAAGATCAGCGACTTACGCACAAAGACTGTGACAGCCACTGCAATATTTTCAACCGACATCTCGGCGCGGTATCTAGAGGGTATCGTAACTCATTGAATTTGAACCATTCACGCCGAATTAGGGCAGTTTTTCGCCAATTTGACAGGACCCGAAACGGAACGGGCACTTAGGGCAAATGACCCCGGGTTCTCAACAGACTTATCCACAAGTTTTGTGCACAAAAGGACCGCCTTGTTTTCGAGGACACCCGTGTTTCTGCAGATTGCCCTGAACACTCCACTGCGCTGCGTCTTCGACTATCGGCCGCCCGCCGCCGCGAGCGAATCGCCGGATGACGCGCTTCCGCCAGCGCATCCCCCGGGGCACCCCCCAGAGCTCCCTCTGGCGCCGCCGCTGGGCGTGCGGGTGCGCGTGCCGTTCGGCCGTCGGCGGCTGATCGGGATCCTCGTCGGCCTCTCGCATGAGTCCACGGTCGCCGCCGATAAGCTCAAGTGCGCGCTCGAGATTCTGGATCGATCCCCGGTGTTCGACCCGGTCACCTTCGAGCTTTTGCGCTGGGCCGCCGAGTACTATCACCAGCCGCCCGGCGAGGTGTTCGCTGCGGCGTTGCCGGTGAGTCTGCGCAACGGTCAGCCCACGCAAACCATGCCGGCCAAGCCCCCGAAGCAGCCGAAGTCAGCCAAGCCACGCTCGAAGTCCGCCGCCAAGGCCGCGACGCAGACGGTGGCCGCACAACCCGCGACCGCTCAGCCGGCGACCGCAGCGCTCGCCGCGCAACCGCAGTCCCAGCCGCAGCAACCGCAGCCGCAAGCGCAAGCGCCACCGCTACCGATGATCGTGCGACCGAGCGACTTGGAGTTGAACGCCGGCCAAGCGCAGTGCGTCGCCGCCATCGTGGGAACGCTGTCGAGCTTCGCCCCGCATCTGCTGCAGGGAGTCACCGGCAGCGGCAAGACCGAGGTGTACTTGCGGGTGATTGCCGCCGCGCTCGCCGAGAGCGGCCAGGCCTTGGTGCTCGTACCGGAAATCGCCTTGACCCCGCAACTGGTGGAACGCTTCAGCGCCCGCTTCAGCCGCGGCGTGATCGCGCTGCATTCGGGCCTGACTCCCAAGGAACGCGGCGACGCCTGGCGCGCGGCGCACAGCGGTGCGGCGCGAATCGTGATCGGGACCCGTTCGGCGGTGTTCACGTCCCTGCCCAAACTCGCGCTCATCGTCGTGGATGAGGAACACGATGCCTCGTACAAGCAACAGGAGGGCTTTCGCTACTCGGCGCGCGACCTCGCCGTGGTACGCGCCCGGCTCGCCCAGGTGCCCATCATCTTAGGTTCGGCGACGCCGTCGCTCGAAACCCTGGAAAACGCCGCGACCGGGCGCTATGCGCGGCATCTCTTGCCGCTGCGGCCGGGAGCGGCCACGGCGCCGCGCATGGCGCTCGTGGATTTGCGCAAGCATGCGGTCGAACAGGGTTTGTCGACGCCGGCGATGCAAGCCATCGAGCGCCACTTGGGCGCAGGCGGCCAGGTGATCGTGTTCCTGAATCGCCGCGGCTATGCGCCGAGCTTGTTCTGCAACGCCTGCGGCTGGGTTGCGCCCTGCGCGCACTGCGATGCGCGCATGACCCTGCACCGCCGCGCGCGGCAATTGCGCTGCCATCACTGCGGCGCGCATGGACCCGTGCCCGAAACTTGCGGCAACTGCGGGCAGCCGCTGAACCCCGTAGGCCAAGGCACCGAGCGCGTGGAGGAGACCCTGGCGAGGTTGTTTCCGCAAGCGCCGCTCGCGCGCCTGGATCGAGATACGGCGTCCGCGCGTGGCGCGATTCAAAGCGTGCTCGAGCGTGTGCACAGCGGCGACGCCCGAATTCTGGTCGGCACGCAAATGCTCACCAAGGGTCATCATTTCCCCGACGTGAGTCTGGTCGTGATCCTGGATGCCGACCAGGGCTTGTTCGCCAGCGATTTCCGCGCCGCCGAACGGCTCGCCCAGACCATCACCCAGGTCGCCGGCCGCGCCGGACGGGGGCGGCTCGCCGGCGAGGTACTCATTCAGACCGAGTTCCCGGAGCATCCGCTGCTGCAGCGACTCATCGCCGACGGCTATGAGGGATTCGCGATCGGCGCGTTGCAAGAGCGCCGTGAGGCGGGTTGGCCCCCCTACTCGCGGCTCGCCATGCTGCGCGCCGAGGCCAAGGACAGCGCCGGCTTGGACGCCTTTCTGCACGCGGCGCTGCGCTCCGGCGCCGAGCTCGAGAAAAGCCGCGGACAGGGCGCGGACGCCGTCAAAGTGCAGGGGCCGGCGGCCGCCTTGATGGCACGGCGCGCCGATCACTTCCGCGCCCACCTCTTGATCGAGACCGCCTCGAGGTCCGCGTTGCAGCGCTTTCTCAAGGACTGGCTGCCGCGGGTCGAGAGCCTCTCCGGCCCCACTGGCCTGCGCTGGTCCATCGATGTCGATCCGCTCGAAGTCGACTGAGACCTGGCAGCGCGCCTGCGCTCTACCGGTTCGCGCGATTCCGCGATTCGCCGGCTTGACGGCCATGCCGGGCCGGGGGAGTCAGGCAGGCCGCTGATTGCGGTAAACTGCCGACCCTTTGTAGTTCACTGTGGTCGTTTACCCTGGATGCCGACTCGTTGTCATTGACTGCAGTCGTTGACTCGTTGTCGTCGACCCTTCGGTGGTTGAAATGGATTCGCCTTGAAAACCTTGATCGAAACACTCTTGAAACAGGCGCTCGGCGCACTGCCGGAAGACCTGGTGCCGGCGGCGGCGCGCGCTATCGACATAGAAGTGGAGACGACGCGCGATGCCGGGCACGGCGATTTCGCCACGAATCTCGCCATGCGACTCGCGAAGCCCGCGCGTCAAAATCCGCGCAAGCTGGCCGAGGCTCTGGTGCGCTTGCTGCCCCTCGACCCTGCGGTCGCCAAGGTCGAGATCGCGGGCGCGGGCTTCATCAACTTTTTTCTCAAGGATGACGCCTATCACGCGGAGATCGGCCGCGTGCTCGCGGCGGGCAGCACGTATGGCCGCTCGCAAGACGGCGGCGGTCGCTCCGTGCAGGTGGAATTCGTGTCGGCAAACCCGACGGGCCCGCTGCACGTGGGCCACGGCCGGCACGCGGCGTTCGGCGCCACCGTCGCCAATTTGCTCGAGGCGGTGGGCTACCGGGTGGCGCGCGAGTACTACATCAACGATGCCGGGCGCCAGATGGAAATCCTGGCCGTCAGCACCTGGCTGCGCTATCTGGAGCACTGCGGCGAACGCTTCACGTTTCCGGCCAACGGCTACCGCGGCGACTACATCGTCGCGATCGCCGCCGAGCTCGCCGCCGCGGAAGGCAACGCGCTATGCCACGCCGCCGCCGATGTGTTCAAGGATTTGCCGCCGGACGAACCGCAAGGCGGCGACAAAGACCTGTACATCGACGCCGTCATCGGGCGCGCCCGGCACCTCATCGGCGCCGACACATTCGGCCGCGTGCTGCGGCTGGCACTCGACGGCATACTCGGCGACATCCGCGAGGACCTGGCGGAGTTCGGCGTGCGCTTCGATTGCTGGTTCTCCGAGCGCTCCCTGGCGGAGAGCGGCGCCGTCGATCGAGCGATAGAGGCCTTGAAGCAAGGCGGGCATGCGTACCTCAAGGACGGCGCCTGGTGGTTCAAGAGCACGGACTACGGCGACGAGAAGGATCGCGTGATGGTGCGCGACAACGGCGTCAAGACTTATTTCGCGTCGGACATCGCGTATGTCATGAACAAGCTCGCGCGCGGCTTCGAGCATCTGCTCTACATCTGGGGCGCCGATCACCACGGCTACATCACGCGCCTGCGCTCAGGGTTGCAGGCGCTCGGCGGCCCCGTCGAGCGCTTCGAGGTGCGCCTGGTGCAATTCGTGTCGCTGTTCCGCGGCGGGGAAAAGGCCCAAATGTCGACGCGCTCCGGGGAATTCGTCACGCTGCGGGAGTTGCGCAAAGAGGTGGGCAACGACGCGGCCCGGCTGTTCTACGTGATGCGCAGCAACGATCAGCATTTGGACTTCGATTTGGAACTCGCCACGGCGCGCTCGAACGACAATCCGGTGTACTACATCCAGTACGCGCACGCGCGCGTCGCGAGCGTCATGCGGCAATTGCAGGAGCGGGGCTTGGCGCACGATCGCGCGCGCGGACTGGCTGCTCTGCACAAACTGGTCGAACCCCAAGAATCGGTGCTGATCAAGCGGCTGTGCCTGTTCCCGGAAATGCTGCGCAAGGCCGCGGCGCAACGCGCACCGCACACCGTGGTGCATTACCTGCGCGATCTGGCGAACGATTTCCATACCTACTACAGCGCGCATCAGTTCATCGTGGAGGACGCCGGGCTGCGCGATGCGCGGCTCGACCTCGCGCTCGCCACTCAAACCGTGATAGCCAACGGCCTGACGCTTCTCGGAGTGTCGGCGCCCGACACGATGTAGCGCCGGGAGCCCGTCTGAGTATTCCGCGTGGCCGCGACTACAAACCGAAGCGCCGCAAAGGCGGCGGCTTCTCCGGGTGGACCGGCGCCGTGTGCGGCTTGGCCGTAGGATTGGGCGTCGCCGCCATCGTGTACATCAAGGACCACCGTCCCGATGCGGCGATTGCGCGGGCCGGCAAGCCGGACAAGAAGAAATTCCGCGGCAACGAACCGCCCGATACCGAGACCGGCGATGCCGGCACCGAAGAGCCGGCCAAGACGTACGACTTTTACGATATGCTGCCGAAATTCGAGGTCGTGGTGCCGGAGAAGGAAAAAGATGTACGCCCGGACATCAAGCCCGTCCCGGAGACTCGGCGCGGCACCTACGTATTGCAAGCGGGCTCGTACAAGAACTTCCCCGACGCCGATCGGGTGCGCGCGCAGCTGGCGCTGCAAGGCGTGGAATCCAAGGTGCAAAAAGTGTCGGTGGACAACGATACCTGGCACCGCATTCGGATCGGCCCGATCTCGAACCTCGATGAACTCAATCGGCTGCGGCAGATTCTGCACAAAGCCGATGTGGACGTGCTCGTCATCCGCGTCGGTGATTGAGCGCACGATCGACACTTTGAGTTGAGTGCCCAAATGTTGACCCGAACTTGGTTATCGAGTGCCTTGAGTTGCGCTGCACTGGGGTGGCTGGGCTGCACTGTGCCGGTGACGGCACCAGCAGCAGCGGCACCAGCGGCACCAGCGGCACCAGCAGCACCAGCAGCACCAGCAGCACCAGCAGCACCAGCGGCACCAGCGGCACCGGCAACACCCCTGACCACGCTGCCGTATACCCCGGCGCTCGACCCGTCGGCCATGCGGCGCGACGTCGATCCATGCGTGGATTTCTATACCTATAGCTGCGGCGGCTGGCAGGCCAACAATCCGATCCCACCCGACCGGCCGAGCTGGGACGTCTACAGCAAGCTCGAGACCGAGAACCTGCAATATCTGTGGGGACTGCTGCGAACCGCCGCCGAGGATCGAGCGGATCGAAACCCGGCCGAGCGGCTGTCGGGAGATCTGTTCGCCGCCTGCATGGACGAGCCGCATATCGAAGCCCGCGGCTTGCGTCCCCTCGAGGACGCGTTGGCATCGATCGCCGCACTCGATTCCAGGTCGCAGCTCCCGGTGGTGCTCGCGCATTTACAGTCCGCCGCCGAGGACGACGCGTTCGTCTTTGCTTTCTCGTCGCAGCAAGATCCGAGCGATTCGAACAGCGAGATAGCGACCCTCGTTTCGGGCGGCCTCGGGCTCCCCGATAGAGACTACTATTTCAAACCCGACGCCAAGAGCCTGGAAATCCGTGCCCGCTATCGCGCGCATGTCACGAAGATGCTCGAGCTGGCGGACGGCGCGGAATCCGCCGACCCGGCAGGGTCCGCCAACCCAGCAGGGTCCGCCAACCCAGCGGGCGCCGCCAACCCAGCAGGTTCCGCCAATCCGGCAGTAGCGAAGGCCGCGGCGCGCGAGGCCGATGTGATCCTGCGCTTCGAGACGGCGCTCGCGCGCGCCACGCTGACGCGGGTCGATAAGCGCGACCCGAACAAGGTCAATCACCGCGTCACCGCGCGAGAACTTCAGCAACTGTCGCCGCATTTCGCGTGGGCCAGGTATTTCAAGGAGCGGGCAGGCGCCGATGCGCGCATCGCGCCGAACTACTCCGTGCTCAATGTCACCGAGCCCAAGTTCTTTCGCGCCGCCGGCGCTCTGCTCGAGGCGACGCCGCTCGACGACATCAAGATCTATCTGCGCTGGCACGTATTGAACGAGCGCGCCCATCTTCTGCCGCATTGGATCGCCGATGAGGACTTCGACTTCTATCAGCACTACCTGCGCGGCATCGAACAGCCGCCGCCGCGCTGGAAGACCTGCGTCCGTACGGTGGACGAGCATTTGGGCGAGGCGCTCGGCAAGTTGTTCGTCGAGCGCACCTTCTCCGCGACCACCAAGCAAGCGGCGCTCGACATGCTGCAGGGCATCGAGGCCACCATGAAGCAGCGCATCGCCGCCCTCGATTGGATGACGCCCGCGACCAAGGCCAAGGCGCTCGAGAAATTAGCCGGCATGCGCGCCAAGGTCGGCTATCCGGAACACTGGCGGGATTACGGCGGGCTCGTCATCGCCCGCGACGATTACTTCGGCGATGTGGTGCGCGCCGCTCGATTCGAAAACGACCGCGAACTCGCCAAGATCGGCAAGCCGGTCGAGCGCGACGAATGGGGCATGACCCCGCCGACCATCAACGCCTACTACGATCCCCAGATGAACGACATCAATTTCCCCGCCGGCGTGCTGCAGCCGCCGCTGTTCGACACGCGCATCGATGCCGCGCCGAGCTGGGGCGACACCGGTTCCACCATGGGACATGAGCTGACGCATGGCTTCGACGACGAAGGCCGGCAATTCGATGCCAAGGGCAACCTGCACGACTGGTGGGCGCCGCGCGACGCCAAGGAGTTCTCGCGGCGGGCACAGTGCGTGGTCGATCAATATGCAGGGTACACGGTCATCGATGACATCAAGGTCAATGGCGAACTGACGCTCGGCGAGAATCTGGCCGACTTGGGCGGAACCATCCTTGCCTACGTGGGCTGGCAGGCGGCGACCGCCCAGATGCACTTGGAATCCGTGGACGGACTCACTCCCGACCAGCGCTACTTCGTCGGCATGGCGCAATGGGCCTGCGGCAGCGAACGGCCGGAAATCATGCGCCTGCACGCCGCCACCGATCCGCACGCGCCGCTGCCCGACCGGGTCAACGGCGTGGTGGTGAACATGCCGGAGTTCGCGCGCGCGTTCTCGTGCAAGGCGGGCCAGCCCATGGTCAAGAAACCCGAGGCCATTTGCAGGGTCTGGTAGTCGCCGTGACCGCTACGCCCCCGGTTGCGCCGCGGCCGCACCCCACGGGGCACCCGGGTCTGGCCCGACTGGGCCGGGCGCCCTCAATCCTCGCCGAGCTGGCGGAAGTCGACGCCGAGCGCCCGCAGCTTGCGGTACAAGTGCGTGCGCTCCATGCCGACGCGCTTGGCGAGCTGACCCACCTTGCCGTTGCAGAGCAAGAGCTGCTGCTGCAGATAGGCGCGCTCGAACTGCTCGCGCGCCTCGCGCAGCGGCAGCGCCAGTAGGTCCTGCTTCACCAGCGGCTCATCGACCGCGAGCTTCACCAGGAGTTCGCGCTCGACCTCCTCGAGCCGTATCTCTTCGCCTGCGCCCAGAATCAGTACGCGCTGCACCAGATTTTTGAGTTCCCCGACATTGCCCGGCCACGGATAGTTGCGCAGCCGGTTCTGCGCGGCGACGCTGAAGCGGCGCAACGGTAAATGCTGATCGTCGACCAGCCGGTCGACGTAGTAGCGCAACAGGTCGGGTACATCCTCGGCGTAGTCGCGCAAGCTCGGCACCCGTAAGGTGATGACGTTCAAATTCGCCAACAGGTCGCGGCGGAAGGGTTCGGGCGAGGCACGCGCCTCGAGCCCGTCCTGCGCCGAACTTATCCAGCGCACGTTGAGCGGCAGCCGCTGCCGGCCGCCGACGCGCGTGTAGCCGTTCTGCTCGATGGCCCCGACCAGCGCGCGCTGCGCATCGCTGTGCAAATCCTCCAGGCCATTGATATACAGCGACCCACCGGCGGCCTGATCGAAAGCGCCCGGTTCGACGCGGCCGTCGCGCTCGGTGCCGAACAGCGCCGGTGCGGGATCGCCGACCAGGCTCGCGGCGACCACCATGAAAAAGGGCTTCGCCGAGCGTGCGCTCAGCGAATGCAAATAGCGCGCGTACGCCTCCCGGCCGGAGCCGAGTTCGCCGAGCAGCAGCACGGGCGAGTTGCTCGATGCGGCATGCTGCACCTGCTCGCGCAGCGCCTGAGTGACCTTGCTCTTGCCGATCGGCACGGCCAGCGCCGGCACTTGGGACCGCGCGGACAAGCGCTTGCGCCGTCCGGCATCGAGCGCCCGCTCCACCGTGCGCAGCAGCTTGGTGAGCGACAGCGGCTTCTCGACGAAATCGAACGCCCCCAGGCGGGTAGCCTCGACCGCGGTTTCGACGGTGCCGTGGCCGGACATCATCACCACCGGGCAATCGTAGCCGTCGGTGACCGACCACTCGCGCAGCAAGGTGATGCCGTCGGTATCGGGCATCCAGATATCGAGCAGCACGAGATCGGGAATCTGGGTGGCGCGCGAGGAACGTGCCTGGGTCGCGTCCGCCGCCACGTCCACCTCATAGCCCTCCTCGGACAGGATCTCCTTGAGCAGCCCGCGGATATCCGCCTCATCGTCCACCACCAGTATTCTCGATGCGGTCATACGCGTTCTCTCCTGTGTTCGCCTTTACGCGGTTCACGCGCTCCAACCGGGCGTGCATTGTCGCCTATCGGCAATAGAATTCGCACACGGGCGCCGCCGGTGCGCTGATTATCCGCCTCGATGCGGCCGCCGTGTTCCTCGACGATCTTCTTCACGATCGCCAACCCTAAGCCCGTGCCCTTCGGCTTGCTGGTGACGTAGGGGTCGAATACGGTGCCGATCAAATCGCGCTGAAATCCCGGTCCATTGTCGCTGACCACGATGGCCACCGACGGCGCTTGCTTGGAGCCATCCTCGGCCGCATGCGTCTCGATCTCGATGCGCGCGCCCGCTCTACCCTCCAAGGCTTCCAAGGAGTTGGTGACCAGGTTGTTGAGAATCTGCCGGATGCGGATACGGTCGGCCGAGATCTGCGGCAGGCTGGGGGAGAGGAGCAGTTTCAATTCGGCGCTGCTGTCCTGCACGCGGTACAGATCCACGACCTCGGTGATGAGCTGATTGAGGTCGAAGCGCGCGAAATGCATGTCGGGCGCGCGCGCATATTCGCTGAACGCGTTGACCATCTGCTTCATGGCGTCGACCTGCGCGACGATGGTGTGCGTCGCGCGCTCGAGAATCTGCGCATCCTGCTCATTCATGCTGCCCAGGAACTTGCGGCGCATGCGCTCCGCCGACAGCTGGATGGGGGTCAGCGGATTCTTGATTTCATGCGCGAGGCGGCGGGCCACTTCGCCCCAGGCGGCATCGCGCTGCGCCTGCAGCAGCGTGGTGATGTCGTCGAACACCAGCACCACGCCGGGTGCGCCACCCACATCGCTCGGCAGGGCGGTGCATGCGCACATCAACACCCGTCTGCCTGCGTCCGACGCGAGTTCCACCTGTTCGCGCCAGTCGAGGTCGAGGTCGCCCAAGCGCAGCTGCACGGCGGCGATGAATTGCGAGAACAGCGGGTTGTCGCTGATGGACTCATCGAAGCACTTGCCGACGGCCGCCTCGAGATCCACGCCGAGGATGGCGCTCGCGGCTTGATTCGCGGTGCGCACGGTGAGGTCCGGCTCGAGCGACACCACTCCGGTCGACAGGCGCGCGAGAATGACCGCGAGCCCGGCGCGTTCGGCTTCCACCGCCTGCTGACTGCGGCGGGTTTCCTCGCGGGCGCGCGCCAGACGCTTGGTCATATCGTTGAACGAGGTGACCAGAAAGCCGAGTTCGTCGCGGCCCGGCAAGGGCAGCTTGGTGTCGTAATTGCCTTTGGCCACGGCGCGGGTCCCGGCGATCAGGTCCTGTACCGGCTGCACCAGGCGCTGCGCGGCGAAGAAGGCCCCGTACACTGCGGCGATGAGCGACATCAAGACGACGAAGGTGAGGATCAGGACGAAAGTCGACTTCAGCGGGCTGCGCAATTGCACCAGGTTCGCGTACTGCGTATAGGAACGCTGCACCGTGTCCGCGAGCTGACTCAGTTGCTGCGGCACCGGATACAGCGCAATCAGGACCCGCGGGCCGCCGCTGCCGTTGGCATCGAGAGGCGCCGCGGCGCGAATCAGGTAACCGCCCACCGAATCGGTGTCGAGGCTGACGTAAGGCCGCCCGCGCCGCAGTTGCAGCATCATCTCGTCGGTCGCCGGCACCGGCAGCGTGTCCATCGGGCGATCCGAGCTCGTGGCGAGAATCTGCGCCTGTGAGCCCACGATCGTGAACTCGAGCGCCGTGCTCTCGCGCCGCTCGCGGTCGAGGCCGCTGATCAGATCGAAATCCTGCAGGCCCGACAAGGTATGGGCCACGGCCTGGGTGTGCTGCAGGAATTCGCGCACCCGCACTTCGAGCGCCGCATGCGAGAGTTCGCGCGTGTCCTTCAACCCCTGGGTGACTTCGATTTCGAACCAGCTGTCGATGCCGCGATTCAGGAACTGCAGGGAAAAGTAGTACACCACCAAGATCGGCAGCACGGCGAGCGCGCTGAAGATCGCGACGGTGCGCCCCTTCAGGCGCGATCCCGGCACGTGCCGTCGATAGTCGCGCACCAGGCGCGTGAGCTTGGCGGCCAACAGCACGAGGAGCGTGAGCAATCCTAAGATGTTGATCAGCAGGATCCACGGCATCCACTTCTCGAAGCCGGCCGAATTCTGCGCGACCGACGCGAGCAGATACAGCGCCACCAGCCACAGCGCAACCCCTAAGCAGACGAGCACGGTCGAACCGTATTGACGGAGCGCGCGCATCATGGCTCGAGCGTCCACGTGTACCAGTCGCTCTCGCGGTGCCAGTCGCTCACCCAGAACATCAGCAGGCGCATGGTGAAGGGCACCGTGCCGTAATCGATCCTGGCGCGGACATTGGCCTCATAGCGGCGGTCGGCGGTGATCAGCGCCTTGTCGAGCACCGGCAGATTGCGCACCTCGGAGAGACGTTCGATCGCGGCATCCACCGTGCCCAACGACTCTTGCTGGCCGCTGTTGTCGTTGCGCAGGATGTAGCGCGCGCTCACCGCGTTGTACTCGAGGTGATAGCGCTGGGTGAGCTCGGCGACGCGCGAGTTCGGCAACAGCTGGCGGACCCGCTCGATGTCGATGTCGAGTTCCATGGACAGCGGCACTCCCTCGGCGAGACCCCGGCGCACCGCCTCGCTCACCGGCAGATCGATGTGCGCGTTCAAGTGATACACGCCGTCCTCGAGTTCGAGATCCGCGGAGCGCACTTCGAAGCGGCCCTCGAGCCCTTCGGCGAGGGCCCCCCGCCAGCCCAAGGCCGCGGTCAGCGCCGCGCACGCCAACCACAGCATGCGCGCGAGGCTGCGCCGGCGCTGGAGCCTCGATGAGGAAGGGGATATGCACGCGGCGTTCATTGCTTGGTCAAGGCAGCATAATAGAAGCCGTCAGCACCCGCCTCTCCGGGGAGAATCTGCCGGCCAAATTCATCTGCTTCGCCGAAGTTCGGCCAGCCCTCCCACGCGGCCGGCGGCACGCACACCGCATCGGGGGTGCGCGCCACGAACGCGCCGATGAGATCGCGATTTTCGCTGCGCGTGACGGTGCAGGTGGCGTACACCAGCCGGCCGCCGTGCGCCAGCATGCCCCACGCGGAGTTCAGCAGGCGCATCTGCAGCTGCGGCAATTTATCGATATCCGACGGGGACTTACGCAAGCGTATATCGGGATGCCGGCGGATCACGCCGAGCGCGGAGCAGGGCGCATCGAGCAGGATCCGATCGAACGGCACGCCGTCCCACCACGCGGCCGGTTCAGCGGCGTCGGCACGCAACAGCGCGGCGTCGAGGTCGGCGCGCAGCAAATTGTCGCGCACCCGGGCGAGACGCTCCGGATCGATGTCGAGCGCCACGAGACTTCGCAGATTCGGTTCCCGCTCCGCGATCAACGCCGTTTTCCCGCCGGGCGCCGCGCACGCATCGAGCACCCGCTGGCCCGCGGCGAGCGCCAGCGGAAAGGCCACGCATTGCGCGCCGAGATCCTGCACCGAGACGACGCCATCGGCGAAGCCCGGCAGCGCGTGCACGTCGCACGGCGCATCGATCACCACCGCCTGCGGCACGCGCGGCTCGGCACGCGCGCCGAAGCCCGCGCGGCGCAGCGCATCGAGGTACTTTTCGGTGGTCGACCGCCGCGCATTGACCCGCAGCCACATCGGCGCCTGGGTATCGCCGGCGGCGAGCAGCTGGGTCCAACGCACCGGCCAATCGGCGCGCAAGCGGTCGGCGAGCCAGACCGGCGCGGCGTGACGCGTGGCCGGGTTGCTCGCGATCTGCGCGTCGATCGCGGTCCGCTCACGCAGGTAACGGCGCAACACCGCATTGATCAGGCCCGCCGCCCGAACGGCGTCGGTCGCCTTGGCGGTCTCCACGGCGGCGTCGACTACCGCATACTGCGGCGTCTGGCCGTCCTCGAGTTCGTACAGGGCGACCGACAAGAGTGCGCGCACGAGCGTATCCAAGGACCGCACCGGCTGCGCCAAGAGACTGCGCAGGATCGCCTCGTGCCGGTAGTAGCCGCGCACCGCGCCATAGCTCAACGAGCGCACCGAAGGCGCGAGCTTGGGGTCCGCCGTGGCGAGTGCATTCTTGAGCGCCGCATCGAGCGTGACGCCCTCGCGCAGGATGCGCGCCAGCGCGTGCGCAGCCAACGAACGCGCGCCGCCGGCGGTGGTCCTCATGGCGGCACGAAGCGCGCGCCGGCGAGCGGCCGGCCCTGAATGAATTCCCGCGCCGCCAACGGCTTACGTCCCGCCAGTTGCAGGCGCAGGATCCGCAAACTGCCGCGCCCGCAGGCCACCTCGATGCCGTCCGGCGTCGCGCCGAGTACCGTGCCGGGCGGCGCGCCGACGTCGCCGCCGCTCACTTCCGCCTCCCAGATCCGGACTCTCGCGCCGTCTAAGCCGGTCTCGGCCACCGGCCACGGATTGAAGGCCCGGACCTGTCGACCAATCTGCGCCGCATCCTGCCGCCAATCGATCGCCGCCTCGACCTTGGTGATCTTGGCGGCATGAGTCACTCCTTGGTCAGGTTGCCGCTCCTCGTGAACCGTGCCCTCCAACAAGGCCTCCAGGGTTTCGCACACGAGTTCCGCGCCGAGGCGCGCGAGCCGGTCGTGCAGGCTCTGGGAGGTGTCGCGGGCGCCGATGTCGATGGCGCGGGCGCGCATCATGGGCCCGGTATCGAGGCCCGCCTCCATGCGCATGATGGTGACGCCGGTTTGCCGGTCACCCGCCAACAGGGCGCGCTGAATCGGCGCCGCGCCGCGCCACCGCGGCAACAGCGAGGCATGAATATTGATGCAGCCGAGCCGCGGCGTCGCGAGCGCGGCCGGGGGCAGTATCAAGCCATACGCGGCGACCACCAGCGCGTCGAGCGCGAGGCCGCGCAGCAGCTCCAGGGCCTCCGGCAACTTGAAGCTTGGCGGCTGATACACGGGTACTCCGCGCTCGAGTGCCCGGGACTTGATGGGGCTCGCGTGCAGTGGCTGACCGCGGCCCGCCGGCCGGTCCGGCTGGGTGAACACACCGCACACGCCATAGCGATCGATGAGCGCATCGAGCGCCGGAACCGCGAACTCGGGCGTGCCGGCAAAACCCAGCCTCAACGGGGGCAAACGGGCGCTCAAGGCTGTCTCGTAACTGTTGTGAAGGCTAGGCTGTTGGCGGCTAGGCTTGTAGGAGCGGTGGACTCTTGACGCGTGAGGCTCAGATAGCCGGCGGATGCGGGCCGGGCGTTGAAGGACGCTGCGCCGCGGTCGCGGTTTCGTTGCCGGCCCGGTTTGTGCTTGGGTGGGCCGTTGGCTGTGTCGTGTGACGGAGTCGTTCCGCAGGCCGCTCCGTAGAGCGTTGCCGACGCTCCTTCTCGAGCCGCCGGCGAATCAGCGTGCGCTTGAGCTCGGAGAGATAATCGACGAATAGCTTGCCTTCGAGGTGATCCATCTCGTGCTGGATGCACACCGCGAGCAGACCTTCGGCGCCCATTTCGAACGGCGTGCCGTCTCGCCCCAAGGCCCGGACGCGAATGTGCGTCGCACGCGATAGCTTGTCATAGATACCCGGGAGCGACAGGCATCCCTCCTCGCCCGGACCATTGCCCTCCAAACTGATGAGCTCGGGGTTGATCAGAACCAGCGGACTATCGCGATGCTCGCTGATGTCGAGCACGATCAAGCGCTTGTGCACGTCCACCTGGGTGGCGGCGAGACCGATGCCCTTGGCCGCATACATGGTTTCGAGCATGTCGTCGGCCAATTGACGTACCGCGTCATCCACGACCGTGACCGGTGCGGCCTTCTTCCTCAAGCGAGGATCTGGATACTCCAGAATTGCGAGCTTTGTCATGGGAGTTATGAGAGCAATATCGTGTTTTTGGCTGAAGAATGTTGCTAAAGTTCCGCCGCTGCTTAACTTAACGCCATATCCGGCCACGAGTACAGCGTGGGCTGTCGGCAAAAACGCGCGATACGTCCCAGTCTTTGGCGGTAGATCGGCAGTATACCAGTCAGCCCGGCACCATAAGACTGGTGACGCAAGGGAGCGAACGAATGCAAGGTCATCATTTTATTGCCCTGACTCTCTCGGTGGCGCTGATCGCCGGGTGTCAGTCCAATCGGCCCACGAGGACGCCGCAGCCCCTCCCTACGCCCGCCGACAACAGCGTGCAAGGCACCCCGGTCGGCGACGATCGAACCGCCATGGAAGCGGCTATCGACACGGGTCCGGCCTCGGGCTCGGGTCCGTCCTCAGAGGGGCAAGCCGGCGGCCTGGTGATGAATCCCAATGCGCCGGACAGCTACGTGGTCAAGCGTGGCGATACGCTCTGGGGCATTGCCAAGGTGTTCTTGCGCGATCCCTGGTACTGGCCGGAGATCTGGCAGGTCAATCCCCAGGTGCAAAACCCGCACTTGATCTACCCCGGCGATACGCTGCGGCTGGTGTACATCGAAGGTCGGCCGCAAATCTTGCTGCAACGGGGCGACTCCGCGCGCGTCGAACCGCGCATCCGCAGTGAGCCCTTCGAGGGCGCGATCACGACCATCCCCTACCAGAGCGTGGCCGCCTTCATGTCGAAGCCGTCGGTCCTATCCAAGGAGCAGATCAAGACCGCGCCCTACGTGCTCGCGAGCCGCGACATGCATGTGGTGGCGGCCGAGGGCGATACGCTCTACGCCCGCGGCTTTACCGGCCCCGTGGATCCCGGCACTCACTACAACGTGGTGCACGTGGGCGAAGCGCTGCGCGATCCGGACGACAACAGCATCTTGGGCTACGACGGCGTGTTTACCGGTGCGGGGCACATCACCCGTGGCGGCGACCCGGCCACTCTGCTCATGACCGAATCGGCGTATGAAACCGAACCGGGCGACAAATTGTTCGCCGGCGGCGTCGAAGTGCCGCTCGATTTCATTCCGAGCCCCCCGAAGGACAAGATCAACGGGCGCATCATCGCCGTCTCGCACGGCGTCACCGTCATCGGGCAATACGAAGTCGTCGTCATCAACCGCGGTGCGCGCGACGGGCTGATGCCGGGCAATGTGCTGGCCGTGTACCTCGCGGGTGACAAGATCTCCGACACCGCCAATCGCGGCTTCTTCGGCTCGATGACGCGCATCTTCTCGACCAAAGTGCGCCTGCCCGATGAGCGCAGCGGCACCTTCATGGTGTTCAAGACGTTCGACAATTTGAGTTACGGACTGATCATGGAGGCTACCGACCTGATTCGCGTTGGCGATCGGGTGGAGAACCCGTAGCGCCGTCTCGAATCCCGGCACGTTGAATTTGGACCAGCGCCGGTGGTAGGGCCGCAGAGAATTGCGGCACGTTGAATTTGAACCAGCGCCGGTGGTGGGCTTTGTAGCCTGAAGGAAACGGGGGGAGCAGTTTCCTTCAGGCTACAAAGCCCGCCACCGGCTGTTAGGTTCATATGCAGCTTGCCGTACCTGCGGGGCGTGATAGCGGCTAATTGCGCCGGACCTGCTTTCGCCCTAACAGACTGGAACGTACTGGGTTTCGCTGTAACAGCCTGACGCGAAACAGGAGCGTCCTCGCAAATCTATAGTAATGCGCGTCGAACATCCGGGGCTATCTCGAGGCGCGTGCTCGATAATCCAAGCGATGCAGAGGCGATCCACCGCGGAGTTGCGATCGGGCGACGAGCTATTGGCGTGGGTGACGCTGGCGCGCACACCCGCGCTCGATGTGCCGACCTTGAGTGCGGCGCTGGCGGTGCTGGGGACGGCGCGCGGTGTCGTCGCCGCGACTGAGGCGGATCTCGAGCACGCCGGGCTGCCGCCGGCGGCACGCGACTATTTATTACAAGCGGGCGGCTCGTTTCGAACGGCCAGCGCAGTGCGTCCCGGCGGCTCGTCGCGAGCGGGCGGCGCAGTGCGAGCGGGCGGCGCGCCGACGCGCGCTGAGCGGGCTTGGCTCGACGCGCCATCGCACACGCTGGTGCCGTTCACCGATCCACGGTTTCCGAGCTTGCTGCGCAATTCCAAGGGCTGCCCCATTGCGCTGTTTGTCGAAGGCCGCGCCGAGGTGTTGAACGATCCGCAGCTCGCGATCGTGGGGAGCCGCAATCCGAGCGCGCCGGGGCGCGAAACCGCGTTTGAGTTCGCCGAACATCTGGCGGCGCGGGGGCTCGCGATCGTGAGCGGCCTGGCCGAGGGGATCGACAGCGCGGCGCATCGAGGGGCGCTGCATGCCTCGGGCATCACGCTCGCGGTACTCGGCTGTGGAGTCGACGTCATTTACCCGCGTGGCAATCTTTCCCTGAGCCGGGAGATCACGCTGGAGGGGGCGCTGGTCAGCGAATTTCCCTTGGGCACCCCGCCGCGCCGCCAGAATTTTCCGCAGCGCAACCGCATCATCGCCGGCATGACCCTGGGCACCCTGGTGGTCGAAGCGGCAAAGCGCTCAGGCTCGCTGATCACCGCGCGGCTCGCCGGCGACTACGGCCGCGAGCTGTTTGCGATTCCGGGATCGATCCGCAATCCGTTGAGCCGGGGCTGCCATGAGCTGATCCGCCAAGGGGCGAAACTGACCGAAACCGCCGCTGACATATTGAGTGAGTTGGACTTTTCGGCCTTTTTCGCGCAAGCCCACGGCGCGGCGCAAGCCGTTGATGCGGCAGGCGGCTTTGCCCCGGGCATGGACAAGGATCAGAAAATCTTGTTAGATGCGCTCGGCTTTGATCCTGTGAACCTCGATGCGCTGGTCGTTCGAACCGGATTCAAACCAGAAGCCGTGTCCTCGATGATGCTGATCCTCGAGCTCGAAGGCCACGTTCAGGCCGCCCCCGGGGGCCATTACTCCCGAGTCGTTAGGAGCCGGAGGTGAAAGATAACGTTCTCGATCTGCTCATCTATCTCTTCGAAAACTACATGAGCACCGACGACGAGCCGCGACCGGATCGCGACACCTTGAAGGTTGAACTGGACAAGGCCGGATTTGCGGAACCCGATATCGATCGGGCCTTGGAGTGGCTGGATGGGCTCTCGGGCGAACAGCTCGGCAAAGTCGCCGAGGCGACCGCTCGGGCGGTGCGCGTTTTCAGCCGCCAGGAGTTGCAGCGCCTCGACACCGATGTGCGTGGCTACCTCATGTATCTCGAGAACGTCCGGATTCTCTCCGGCACTCAACGCGAACTGGTCATCGACCGCCTGATGGCGCTCGAAGCCGACGAGATCGACATCGAACAGGTGAAGTGGGTGGTTTTGATGGTGCTCTTCAGCCAACCCGGGCAGGAATCGGCGTACGCGCAGATGGAAGACCTGGTCTTCGAAGAGCGCTCCGACGCGTTGCATTAGTCGACCCAAACGACATCGATAAGGCGACATTGAGCACCAACCTAGTCATCGTGGAGTCGCCCGCCAAGGCGAAGACCATCAAGAAATACCTGGGCAAGGACTTCGAAGTCCTCGCCTCCTACGGACACGTGCGTGACCTCGTGCCGAAGGAAGGAGCCGTCGACCCGGCGCACCACTTCGCGATGAAGTATCAGGTCGTCGAACGCAATCAGAAACACGTCGACGCCATTTCGCGCGCCCTGAAGAAAGCCAAGTCGCTGTTCCTCGCGACCGACCCCGATCGCGAGGGCGAGGCGATTTCATGGCACCTGCACGAACTCCTGAAGGCCCAGGGCGAGCTCGAGGGCAAGGACGTGCAACGCGTCGTGTTCTACGAAATCACCAAGAACGCGGTACGCGAGGCGATGGCGGCGCCGCGCAAGCTGTCGGTCGACCTCGTGAATGCGCAGCAGGCGCGGCGCGCGCTCGATTATCTGGTGGGGTTCAATCTGTCGCCGCTGCTGTGGAAGAAGATACTGCCCGGCTTGTCCGCCGGCCGGGTGCAGAGTCCGGCGCTGCGCATGATTTGCGAGCGCGAGGATGAGATCGCCGCGTTCGTGGCGCGCGAATATTGGACCATCGACGCGGAGCTCGAGCATTCGGCCCAGAAATTCCCGGGCAAGCTGACCGAATACCTGGGTGCCAAGGTCGAACAATTCAGCTTCACCAACGAAGCGCAGGCCCGCGAGGTCGAGCGCACGCTCAATACCGCGGCGGGGGGCACGCTCACCGTGCTGTCGGTGGATCGCAAGCAGCGCAAGCGCAATCCCGCACCGCCGTTCACCACCTCGACGCTGCAGCAGGAGGCGGCGCGCAAACTCGGCTTCAGCGCGCAGAAGACCATGCGGGTGGCGCAGCAACTCTACGAGGGCGTGGACATCGGCGAGGGCCAGGTCGGCCTGATCAGCTACATGCGCACGGACTCGGTCAATCTCGCCCAGGAAGCGGTCGGCCAGATTCGCGAGGTGATCGTCAAGCTCTACGGGCAAGAGGGGCTCGCGGAAGAGCCGCGCGTGTACCGCACCAAATCGAAGAATGCTCAAGAAGCGCACGAGGCGATCCGCCCCACCGCGGCGAGCGTGCTGCCGGGCGACATCGAGAAGAAGGTCGAGCTGGACCAGTTTCGCCTGTATTCGTTGATCTGGAAGCGAACCGTCGCGTGCCAGATGGCGCCTGCGATCTTCGATACGGTGGCGGTGGAAATGCTCGCCGGCGAGGATGGCCCGAAACGAACGACGCTGCGCGCGAACGGCTCGACCCTGGTGAAGCCCGGCTACATTTCGGTGTACCAGGAGGGGATGGACGACGTCGTACAGGACGACTCGGACCATGTGCTGCCGCCGATGAAGGACGGCGACCGGGTCCGCCTGGCCGGCGTCGTACCGACCCAGCATTTCACCGAGCCGCCGCCGCGCTTCTCCGAGGCATCGCTGGTCAAGGCGCTCGAGGAATACGGCATCGGCCGGCCCTCGACCTATGCCTCGATCATCTCCACCTTGCGCGACCGGGAGTATGTCGAGATCGAAAGCCGCCGCTTCACCGCCACCGATATCGGCAAGATCGTCAGCCGGTTCCTGACGCAGTATTTCACCACCTATGTGGACTACGACTTCACCGCCAAGATGGAGGATTCGCTCGATGCGGTCGCCAACGGCGAGCAGGAGTGGGTGCCGCTGCTGGAGAAATTCTGGAATCCCTTCATCGATCTCGTGCACCACACCGAAACCTCGGTGAGCCGCGAGGAAGTTGCGCAAGCCCGCGACTTAGGGGTTGATCCCGCAAGCGGCAGACCGATGAGTGTGCGCATCGGCCGCTTTGGACCTTTCGTGCAGATCGGTACCAAGGACGATGTCGAAAAGCCGCGCTGGGCGGGCCTGCGGCCCGGTCAGAAAATGGACACGATCACCCATGAACAGGCGCTGCAGCTCTTCACGCTGCCCCGCAAGCTCGGAACCACCGCCGGCGGCGAGCCCATCGTAGCCACGGTCGGACGTTTCGGTCCGTACGTGAAATACGGCGAGAAATCGGTCTCGCTCAAGACCGACGATCCTTATGAAATTACGCTCGAGCGGGCGCTCGAGGTCATCCGCGAGAAGGAAATCGCGGATGCCAACCGGCTGATCCTGGATTTTCCGGACGCCGGCATCCAAGTGCTGAACGGCCGCTACGGCCCGTACATCACGGACAAGGAGCGCAACGCCAAGATCCCGAAGGACCGCGAGCCGAAGAGCCTGACCTTGGACGAATGCCGGACCCTGCTCGCCGCCGCTCCGTTGCGCACCTTCGGCCGGTGGGGCAAGAAGAACGGCCAAGGGAAAGCCGTGAAGGGTAAGACGGCGAACGGGGCAGCGAAGGCGGCGAATGGGGCTGCGAAATCGCCCGGTGCCGGCACAACGGGGACCCAGGCGCCCGGCAGCCCCGCTGCGCCCCGGCCCGCTGCGCTCGGCAAGACCGGCGCTGTCCGGCTGGCCGCCAAGGGCGCGAAAACGGCGGCCAACAAGAAAGCGCCCATCCCGGCCGCCGCCGGACCCATCCAGGCCGCCGGCCAGGCCGGCGGCGGACGCATCGCCGCGCCGAAGGGCAATCAGGCCAAGCGCGGCGCTCCCAAGTCCAAACCGAGTTCGGCCAAGAAAAAGAAAGCCTAGGAGCCCGTCTCGCCCATGATGCGCCTACTGCGGCCGCCCCCCATCGGTAGCGCCCGGTCCAATGAGTGACTCCCCCCTGAGCGCAACGGCAACGGCGTCGTCCATCCCGGACCCGTCCGCAGTGAAACGCTACTTGAATGACTTGCACGATCGCATCACCGCCGCGGTGGAAGACATCGATACCGCGAAATTCCGCCGCGATGCGTGGGTCAGGCCCGAAGGCGGCGGCGGCGAGAGCCGCATTTTGAGCGACGGCACGGTGTTCGAGCGGGCGGGCGTGTCCTTCTCGCATGTCTTCGGCGACAAGATGCCGCAATCCGCTTCGCTGTTGCGCCCGGAAATCGGCGGCGCGCCGTTCGAAGCGATGGGTCTGTCGCTGGTGTTTCATCCGCGAAACCCGTACGCGCCGACCACTCATTGCAATGTCCGATTCCTGATCGCGACCCCGAGCGAAGGCCCCGCCGTGTGGTGGTTCGGCGGCGGCTTCGATCTCACGCCGTACTACCCCTTTGACGAGGACGTGCTGCACTGGCACCGCACCGCGCGCGCCGCGTGCCAGCCGTTCGGCGCGGATGTGTACGGCAAGTACAAGGAGTGGTGCGACCGCTATTTCTTCCTGCCGCATCGGAACGAAACTCGCGGCGTCGGCGGACTCTTCTTCGACGATCTCAACCACGGCGGCTTCGAGCACTCGTTCGGCCTGCAGCAAAGTGTGGGCGATCACTTTTTGAGCGCGTACATGCCCATTCTGCAGCGCCGCAAGGACGCGGCCTACGGCGACCGTGAACGGCAATTCCAGCTCTACCGGCGCGGCCGCTACGTCGAATTCAATCTGGTGTACGATCGCGGCACCTTGTTCGGCTTGCAGTCCCGCGGCCGCACGGAATCCATTCTGATGTCCATGCCGCCGTTGGTGCGCTGGGACTACGACTGGCATCCTGAAGCGGGTTCTCCCGAGGCGCGGCTGTACGCGGATTTTTTGCGGCCGCGCGATTTTCTGGTGGAGCTTGCCACGTAGGTTCACTCACCCGCTTCGGTTGATTCACGGTGCGTAACGCGTTACAGTGTAACGCGTTACGTTATGGAGACGCGGCGTGGTACGAACTGCCGAGCGAATGAAGGCCATGCGCGAACGTCGCCGCGCTCGCGGATTGCGCGAATTGCGCTTGTTCGTACCGGATGCACGCTCCAAGGCGGTCCGCAATCGCGTGGCCAAGCAAGTCGCGGGATTGGATCGATCGCTCGAGTTGGCGGCGATGAGTTGGACAGAGTCGATTTCGGAATTTGATGCTGATGCGGAATGAGGCGCGGAGATGTCGTGACGGTTGCGGCCAGCGGCGACTATGGCAAGCCGCGTCCTGCGGTGATCGTGCAAACTGACGCACTTCCAGCCGCGCATGCATCCGTGGTGATCTGTCAGATGACCTCTGAGTGCAGCGACGCGATTGATTTCCGGGTAACCATCGATCCGACCGAGAAAAACGGGTTGCGCGTACGATCCCAGATCATGGCCGATAAGCCGGTCACCGTTCGGCGAGACCGAATTGGACGGCAGGTCGGTCAGCTAGACGACAAAGACATCTCGCGGCTGAATATCGCTTTGGCATTCGTCATGGGTTTGGCGGACTAGCGGACGCGCGACGCCGGCTGCCGCTTCCCCGGAGCGCTGGAGTCAACCACCCGGTGCCTTGCCCACCTCCACCCGCTCGATGACGCCTTGCAAGGTTTCCTCGCCGAGTGACACGTAGAGATTTCTCTCCGCCACCGTGAGCGTGAACTCCATGCGCCGGCCGAGGCGCGCCGCGAGGCCGGCCAACAAGGCGCGATCGAGCGCATATGGCGACGCGTAGCTCGAGCGGCTGATAGACACCCCGATCCGAATCCGCCAGATCGATGTTGAACACGTAGATGGTCGCGCCGAGTGCCATGTCATGCGCATTCTCCCCCGAGCATTGGCATCGTGGTTGGCTTTTATGTTTTCATGCTCGTCCCGTAAGACTGAAACGACCCGCCCGGCATGGACGATAAATCCGCACTCCTCAATCAGTTACGCATCGATCGCGGCACCGCGACCGCGGCGCCGTCCGGCAAAGGTAAGCTCTGGTTCGGCGCCGCCGCGGCACTCGTGGCCGCAGCAGGCCTCGCCTATTGGTTTTGGTCGAGCCCGTCCGGCGTGCCCGTGCACGTCGTCGCGGCCCAGGCCATCGCCGGCGGCGGGGCGTCCGCGGCGGGCTCGGTGCTCGATGCGTCGGGATACGTCGTGGCGCGCCGCCAAGCCACGGTGGCCTCGAAGATCACCGGGAAAATGGTCGAACTCGATATCGAGGAGGGCGATCACGTCAAAGCCGGTCAGATCATCGCCAAGCTCGACGATACCAACATCCGCGCCGCCTACAATCAAGCGAACGCCCAGCTCGACTACGCCAAGGCGAGCCTCGCCGAAACGCAGGTGAATCTCGCCAATGCGCAGCGCGATTACGACCGCCAGACGAGCCTGCTCAAGGGACACTTCGTGAGCCAGGCGACCGTCGACAACGCGCAGACCACGCTGGATGCGCTGCGCGCGCAACTCGCCACCCAGCGCACCAATGTCGACGTCGTCGCACGTGGCTTGAGCGTCGCCGAGCGCAACATGGACGACACCATCGTGCGCGCGCCGTTCACCGGCATCGTCACCGTCAAAGCGGCGCAGCCCGGCGAAATGGTGTCGCCGATCTCCGCCGGCGGCGGCTTCACACGCACCGGCATCGGCACTATCGTCGACATGGATTCGCTCGAATTCCAGGTCGACGTCAACGAAAATTTCATCAACCGGGTGAAGACCGGCCAAAAAGTGAGCGCGAAACTCAACGCCTATCCCGATTGGCAGATCCCCGCGCATGTCATCGCCGTGATTCCCACCGCCGACCGCAGCAAGGGCACGGTGACCGTGCGCATCGGTCTCGACGACAACAAGGACCCGCGCATCCTGCCCGAAATGGGCGTGCGCGTATCGTTCTTGGAGGATCGACCCGACGTTGCCCCGGGGAGCCCTCCGCCGGCCGGTGTGAGCCTTCCGAGCAACGCCGTGCAGGTGTCCGGCACCACCGGCACCGTGTTCGTCGTGCGTGAGGGCACGGTGGAGCGGCGCGCCGTGAAAGTCGGGTCGAGCACCGCCGACAGCGTCACCGTGCTGTCCGGGCTCGCCGCCGGCGAGCGGGTGGCGGTCGGGGATTTCAGCCAGCTCAAAGACGGCGTTAAGATTCGCATCGAGCAATGACAGTGTTCGCATCGAGCAATGACAGTGGTTCGCGTCGAGCAATGACCGTGAGAGTGACAGTCCAGATTTCCCTGTGAGGTAAACCATGAGCGAAACCATCGTCTCTTTGCGCAATGTCACCAAGCGCTATGTGCGCGGCAAGCAGAGCGTGCACGTGTTGGAGGGGCTGACTCTCGATATCCCGAAGGGTGACTTCGTCGCGCTGATGGGCCCGAGCGGTTCCGGCAAGACCACTCTGCTCAATCTGATCGGTGGCCTCGACACCCCGACTTCCGGGGAGATCACCGTGGCCGGCCAACGGCTCGATCAATTGAGCAGCAGCGGGCTGTCGCACTGGCGCGCCAATCATGTCGGCTTCGTGTTTCAGTTCTATAACCTGATGCCGATGCTGAGTGCCCAGAAAAACGTCGAATTGCCGCTGTTGCTGACCAAGCTGTCCGCAAGCCAGCGAAAGGCCAACGCGCTCGCCGCGCTCACGCTGGTCGGGATCGCCGATCGCGCCAAACACAAGCCGAACGAGCTGTCGGGCGGCCAAGCGCAGCGCGTCGCCATCGCGCGCGCGCTCGTGGCCGATCCGACGCTGCTGGTGTGCGACGAACCGACCGGAGACCTCGACCGCAAGTCCGCCGACGATGTGCTCAATCTGCTGCAGGTGCTGAATCGCGAGCATGGCAAGAGCATCGTCATGGTGACGCATGACCCCAAGGCCGCCGAATTCGCGGGGCGGCAGCTGCACATGGACAAGGGCGCGCTGTTGGAGGCCGCCGGCGGTCCCGGCGCGGTCGCCGCGTAACGGCGCCGTTCGGCCTCACGAGGTTCGCCACCCATGAAATATTTCCCTCTGATTTGGGCGACGCTGTGGCGTAAGAAAACGCGCACGATCTTCACGCTGCTGTCGATCGTCATCGCGTTTCTGCTGTTCGGCGTCCTTGAAACCGTCGACTACGCCTTTTCCCACCCGAGCGGCGGCGCGACGGGGGCCGACAAGCTGATCACCACCAATAAATATTCCATCACCCTGTCGCTGCCGTTCGCGGACATCCAGCAAATCCGCTCGCTGCCCGGGGTCGCCGCGGTCACGTGGTTCACCTGGTTCGGGGGCTATTACCAGGAGTCGAAGAACTTCGTGTTCGCGATACCGATCGACGCGGACAGCTATTTCGACTATCACAAGAATGAGTTCATCATCAGCGACCAGCAAATGAAGGACTACGTGAGCACGCGCAGCGGTGCGCTGGCCAATGTCGCGCTGATGAAGAAATTCGGCTGGAAGGTCGGCGACAAGATACCGCTGCATTCGACCATCTGGACCCAGAAAAAGGACGGCTCGCTCGACTGGACCTTCGACATCGTCGGCACCTTCGACGTCAAGGATCCAACGCAGGCGAGTGCGCAGTCCTCGACGCTGCTGTTCCACTACGAGCTGTTCGACGAGGGGCGCAGCTTCGGCAAGGGCAATGTCAGCTGGTTCGAGGAGCGTATCGATGATCCGGCGAAATCGGCGGAGATCGCGGCGAAGATCGACGCGCTGTTCGCGAATTCCTCGGATGAAACCAAAACCCAGCCGGCGAGCGACTTTGCGCTCACCTTCCTCAAGCAACTCGGCGACATCGGGTTCGTGGTGCACGCGATCTTGGGAGCGGTGTTCTTCACGCTGCTGTTCTTGACCGGCAACACCATGATGCAATCGGTACGCGAACGCATACCGGAGCTCGCGGTGCTCAAGACTCTCGGGTTCGCCGACGGCAAGGTCTTGGGGCTCGTCATCGCCGAATCGCTGCTGCTGTGCGTGATCGCCGCGCTCGTGGGACTCGGATTGAGTTTCGCGGCGCTGCCCGTGATCAAACAAGGCCTGCAAGGCGTCGACTTGTCGCCGTGGGCATTGGTGCCCGGTATCGGCGTGGCCGTACTGCTGGCGCTGATCGTCGGCCTGCCGCCCGCTTTGCGCGCCGGGCGCCTGAATATCGTCGATGCGCTGTCGGGCAAGCGCTAGGAGCTTTTAGTGTTCAAGCAATTGTTCGCGGTGCTGTCGATGAGTCTGCAATCGCTGCCGCAGCGCCTCGGCGCCTCCAGTGTCATCGTCATCGGGATCGCCGGCGTGGTCGCGGTGTTGGTATCGGTGCTGGCGATGGCGGCCGGGTTTCGGCACACGCTGGCGGACAGCGGCCGCGCCGATCGCGTCATCATCCTGCGCGGCGGGTCGGACGCCGAGCTCAACAGCAATCTCACCCGCACCGACATCGACACCATCAGCAACGCGCCGGGCCTCGCCAAGGATTCTGCGGGCAAGGCCTTGCTGTCGAGTGAACTCGTGACGGTCGTCAACGTGCCGAAGCGGGACACCGGCACCGATGCCAACGTCACCTTGCGGGGCGTCGGCCTCAAAGTCGCCGAAGTGCGCCCCGAACTCAAGATCGTGAGCGGGCGCATGTTTCGTCCGGCCGTGCGTGAGGTGATCGCGGGCTTGGGCGCCACGCGGCAATTCAGCGGGCTCTCACCCGGCAGCGTGCTGCATCTGCGCAATGCCGACTGGACTGTCACCGGCGTGTTCACCACCAACGGCGATGTGCACGAGTCGGAACTCTTCGCCGACGTCGACACGGTGGGTTCGTCGCTCGAACGCACCGGCTATAGTTCGGCGATCGGGCTGCTCACGGACGCCGCGGCGTTTACCGCCTTCAAGGACACTCTCACCACCGATCCGCAGATCAAGGTGGACGTGCAGCGCGAAACGGATTACTACGCGGCGCAATCCAAACAATTGACCGACACCATCAATGCCGTCGGCAACACGGTGGCCATCATCATGGCGATCGGCGCGATGTTCGGCGCGCTCAACACCATGTACACCGCGGTCGCGGCGCGCGGTTTGGAGATCGCCACTCTGCGGGCGATCGGCTTCGGCGCACTGCCGGTGCTGCTCTCGGTGATGATCGAGGCCTTGCTGCTGTCGTTGACGGGCGGCGTCATCGGCGCCGCGCTGGCGTGGGTTTTCTTCAACGGCCACAGCGTCAGCACTTTGGGCGGCGCCTTCGCTCAAGTGGTGTTCCAGTTGACCGTTACCCGCGCGCTGATCGTCACCGGCATCGTCTGGGCTTTGATCATCGGCCTGCTGGGCGGCTTCTTCCCGGCCTTGCGCGCCGCGCGGCTGCCCGTGGCGGAGGCGCTGCGCGCCGCCTGATCGGGACGGACGCTCCCACGCGGTTCCTTGGGGTTATTCCGTGATGCCGAGATTCGCGCGCAAGAACGCGTCGCTCTTGCGCAGCATCTCGGTTCTCGCCGCGGAATCCTCGAGCTGGTGATCGAGTTTATCGAAGGTCACCAACTCGCATCGGTCGCCGGCCTCCGTCAAGCGCGCGGCCATTCTCTTCGACTCCAAGTATGAAACGTTGCCGTCGAGCGTGCCGTGAAACAGCAATACCGGCGCCTTGATGCTGTCGGCATGATAGAACGGCGAGCCGGCTCTCACATGGGGTCCGCGCCCGACGACTTCGCTGGTGACTTCGAAATCGGACCATCGGCGTCTCTCTTCCTTGAGGGCCTCGAAGTCCGTGACCGGCGCGATCGCCACGACCGCCTTGAATAGCCCGGGCTCCACTACCGCGGACTGCAGGGCGGCATACCCTCCGTACGACCACCCGACGATGCCCAATTTGGCCGGATCCGCGATCCCCTGCGCGACGAGCCAGTGTCCGGCGGCGAGTACATCGCCGATGGCGACGGCCCACGACTTGAAACCATTCTGTTCGAACCAGGCGTCTCCATAGCCGCTCGAACCGCGGAAGTTCGGCTGGAGCACGGCGAAGCCTCGCGCCGCAAAGAATTGCGGCAACCAATCGAAGCCCCACTCGTCGCGCGCGCTGGGACCCCCGTGCGGCAGTACGATCGCAGGCAACCCCTTGGCATCCTCGCGGCCGGGCGGCAGCGTGAGATAAGCGGGGATCATCGTGCCGTCGGCGGCGGGATAACTGACCGGCTTCACGACCGCCAGCTTCACACCCTCGAGCTCGCCTCTCGCCACCAGAAACGTATCGAGATGATGCGACTTCCGATCGAAGATGTAATAGACGCCCGCGTCTTGGTCGCTGGTTGCGAAGATCAGCAATTTGCTTTCATCCGTGGTGGAATCGACGATCTGCAACGCGGGGTGTCCCGGCAGAGCCTTCGATAAGGAAGCGGTCAATTTCTGCATATCGGCATCGAAATAGACCGCGGTGCGCACATCGGTCGCATACGACAGTCCGACCACCCGCTGCCGCCGGCCGATCCGAATGAGTCCGTCGATATCGACATCGGGTCGTTCGTAGATCAATTGTTCGCGCAGCGAGCCGTCTAGGGCAATGGAGTAAAATGCCAGCCGGCCGTCCTTGCGCTTCAAGCCGTAGGCAACGTTCAGATCGTGATCGACGGCGTAGGGCGTGAAGCCGCTGCGGTCGAGTACGTTGTACTCGCTCAAGCGTTGCCACGCTCGCGATCCGGGCGTGCGATACAGATAGCGGATGACCCCGGTACCCGTTTGGTCCGAGCGGAGCTGCTCGAGAGTCATGATGCGAACATCGCCGTGGCCGTCGCTCAGGTAATCCGCGGCATCGACGCGCGGCGGCTCGATCGTCGCCGCCGCCAGAGTGCGCGTATCGATCCGATCGACGCCCAGTCCCTCCTTGTATGAACCTCCCCGCGATCCGAGATGCTCATCGGGCACGTAGTTGCGGGACATGAGCACAGCGTTATCATCGTTCGGCAGCCAATCGATGACCTCTCCACCCCCCAACTGGTAGCCGCGGGAATAGATGTTGTCCTTGCGGCTCAACATGGCCGGATTGCTGCCGTCCGCGTTGACGGCAATCACGCGGGTGAAGGGCAGCACCGGATACAGGGCATTCGAAACGACACCGTAGAGGGTGCAGACCAGCCGCTCATTCGACACCCACCCGCAACGAACGATGCGCTGCGGGTTGCCGTCCGCCGCCATGGCTTGTTTGACCGCGCCGTCCGCTCCGAGGCTCCGAATGACGACGACCGAGCCCTGCCCGGTCGTCGGCGCCACATAAGCCACGCGGGTACCGTCGGGGGACAGAGTGAGGTTCGAGACGCTCTGCCGCGCGCCAAAGGCGGCGGCGGCATCAAACGGCTTCGCCGCCTGGGTTTGCGTTTCAGTAGGCGTTGGGATTTCGGTGTGGCCCTGCGTGCACGCACTGAGAAGTGCCAAGGCCAATACATATCGATTTTTCATCGCGCCTCCTGGCACTCAACCGCGCCCCCGCTCCACCACCCTGCCCGCCGTCGGGCCGCCAAGAACAGGCCTGCGGCCCGTAAGTTCCCGTAAGTTATCATCTAGGCGCGACGCAGCCTTGCCACGGGGGCACAATGCCGGCGCGATGAACTACCAGCACATATACCACGCCGGAAATTTTGCGGATGTGGCCAAACACGCAGCTTTGGTGTTCTGCCTCGCGGCATTGAAGCGCAAGGAGACGCCGTTCTTCGCGATGGACACGCACGCCGGCCGGGGGCTTTACGACCTGCAGGCCCCCGAGGTGCGTAAAGCGGGTGAGGCGGAGCGGGGGGTGCAACGCCTGATCGAATCGAGCATCGACGCCCCGCCGCTGGCCGGTTACTTCGCGGCGATCGGTGCGCGGCGCGGCAAGCGCCTCGCCCGGTACCCCGGCTCGCCGACGTTGATCGCGAGCAGCTTGCGCGTCCAGGACCGGGCTCTGTTCGTCGAACTCATGCCGGCCGAAGCGCGCGCCGTCGAGCGCGAGATCCAATCCGCGGGCCGCATACGGACCGAAATCGGCGACGGGTACGCCGCGCTCAAGGCGTTCCTGCCGCCGGAAGAGCGCCGCGGACTGGTGTTGATCGACCCGCCCTATGAGAGCGTCGATGAATTGAAGCAGATGCTGCAGGCATTCGGCGAGGCCTACCGCCGCTGGCCGAACGGAGTATTTCTGATGTGGTACCCCATCCGCAGCGCCACGCAGCGCGCCCTGGTGCACGCCCGGTTCGAGGCCTTGGGCGTCCCGAAGATGCTCATGGCGGACCTCGCCATTCACCCGGACGACGCCGGCGTGGGGCTCGCCGGCAGCGGCCTGATGATCGTCAATCCGCCCTACGGCGCGGATGAATACCTGCAGGATGCCTACACCGCGATTCACGCCGCTATAGCCGCCCCCGGAGCCGGTTACGTGGAAGTCGCCCGATTGACGCCCGAGCGGGTGGCAGAATAGAGCTTTCCTGCATGACCCCTTAACAGGAGCCGGTTTATTTATGGACCAAGACACCCTCCGCGAGCACCTCGCCCGGCTGCATGCGCAGCTCTCCGACATCCAGCACCAACAGGAGCCGGAAGCCAGGCAACACTTGAGCGACATGGCACGCGACATCAACCGCCTGCTCGAGGAACCGCCCGACGCGGCTTCCCCGCCGGATGCGTCGCTGCCCGATCGGCTGGAGAGAATCGCGGTGCAATTCGAAGCCGCCCACCCGACGCTCGCGGCGAGCGCCCGGCGCCTGGTGGATTTGCTCGGTGAGGTCGGGATCTAGCGGGTTGGACCGGCTGCTTAGAGCCGGTGCCCATCGACAATCGAGTCAAATCGAGCGCAGCGTGCAAAATGACTTGTCGAATTGGTCGCATAGATGACTGGGAGAAGGGCATGCGGACACGCGTTCAAAATCTCATCGCTACGCTCGTGTTTGCCGTCCTCATCGGCACGGCTGCGCATGCCGGCAACCCCGTCGTCGACCCCAGACTCGTCGGCACCTGGGAGCTTCAGGTAAAGGGCGGCCCCTGGATATTGGAGATCCACAGCGATGGCACCTATAGTTTTCACAGTGAAGCAGGGGACCGCGTCCCACCGCACTCCGGCACATTTTCCGCGGGCAATGGACGTTGGTTACTGAAGGCAACCACCGGTTACACGGACATGGGCGTTTATGTGTTCCAGCCCCCCGATACCCTGATCGCAACCGGGCTACGGGGCACTGCCGCTTGGCGCCAACGAAACCCGACACCTGCCGATGCCCCGAAGCCCGCCGATGCCGCGAAGCCAGCTTCGAACACGCTGGGTATGCCGCAAGATTTTTGAGCACCCCAAGGATACGAGGCATTGACGTTGCGGGCGCTTGACGTTGCCAGGCTCGGCATTGCGAGCGCTGTATGGCGCCATCGCGAACCCTCCGTCGCGTGCCTTATCCGGTCCAGACGATCGCACCCTCCACCCGCGCCGCAATCTGCTCGATAGCGTGGCTCTCCATGGCATGGCTCTCCGTGCCGGGCCCGGGCGCGCCGGGAGCGCGCGTGAGCACGGCGAGGCTACCGTGCCCCGGCACGGGCACGATGACTCCCCGGTAGCCCTGTTCGTCGAAGGGCACGGCCTTGGCCACACTCTCATGCACCAGCACCATGACCGTGACCGGTCCCGCTGCTGTCTGGATGACCAGATGCGGGACGATGTGGCCACGGAATGCGCAGCTGCTGGCGTAGCTCACCATCCCGGCCCCATTGCCCAACCGCAAATGCGAGTCCCGCAGCACCACCTCCAGTGCGGGATCCGGTACCGCCACATCGGTCACCCGCCATGCCTGCGGCTCCCCCGCCATGTGCGACACCACATCGGCCGCCAGGCTCGACGCCGGCGCGCTGATGAACAGGGCGCCCGCCACCCCCACCGCGACCAGCACGCTGGCCGCCAGGGCCCGCCACGCCGTACGCGAGAAAGGCGGCGTAGCCGCCGCCGACCGCGGCTTCGCGCGAAACGGTAAGACGCGAGCGGACGACACCGCCGCCCCATCAGCCGCAGTGCCCTCGGCCGCAGTGCCCTCGGCCGCAGTCCCCTCGGCCGCAGTCCCCTCGGCGGCAGTCCCCTCGGCCGCAGCCACAGTGGCGGCAGCCGCTTCGGCCGACGCCCCA